>Ga0351893_10006_pt1 | contig 119732 bp, 102 predicted proteins | sample TotcelFGM3001K15_FD_206765 | JGI IMG/M metagenome (GOLD analysis project Ga0351893, IMG submission 206765) | Enriched cells from coal bed in the Powder River Basin, Montana, United States - Total cells FGM rep3 HSBNCT.FGM.300.1.K15 ...
ACATTTTTTGTCCAAGAGGTCGTGGCACACAACAGTATAAATGATATTTCATAATATGAAATATCATTTATAATAATGAAAATATTTGTTGACATCTTCAATAATTTGTAAGAATCATAGATATAAAATTTTTATACTGTGAAAGGTTGCGTTACATGCGTATCAACTCAATCGAGCGCTGTTTCAATATTATAGAACTACTCAGCTTGAATCCTCAAGGAATGCGGCTTTCAGATATTGGCGCACATTTAGGGTTGAATAGCAGCACTGTGCATCACATTCTTGGCACTTTGGTCGACCGAGACTATGTGATCCAACACAAAGACACCAAGCGTTATGCCTTGGGATTTTCTTTTCTGGAAATCAGCCGCCGAATTATAGACAACATAGACATGCGCCGCATCTCACATCCTCATCTGGAGGCATTGCACAAAAGCTGCGGAGAAGCCATTCACTTGGCTGTTTTAAGGGGGGGCAGGGTGATTTACATTGATGTAATCCGGAATCCAGAAGGTTTGTCGCTTGCTACTTATATTGGTTTTTCTACAGATCCTCATGCCGCTGGGGGAGGGAAAGTATTGCTCGCTGGTCTTCAAGATGATGAAGTTGCGGCAATATATAACGGACGTTCCTTCAAGCGATATACTGGCAACACATGTGGAGATATCAATGATTTGATTGTCGAATTGAATCGGATTCGCAAGCGCGGTTATGCCATTGATAATGAGGAGTACTACGAAGGGGTGCGCTGTGTGGCAGCGCCGATCATAGCTCGGAATAAGACAGTTGCCTCGCTGAGCATAACCGGGCCAGTATTCACGATGACTTTGCAAAGGATTAAATCTGAGCTGGCTAAGCTGGTTATAGAAACGGCGAAAACGATTTCAGAAAAAATGTAATAGCTTTACATTTTTTTTACCATTAAATTGAAATATAATTTCATATTATGAAATATGAGGGCAACATGAAGGAAATCAGGATTCACGGTAGAGGGGGGCAAGGCTCACTTGTTCTTGCCCAGTTTATGGCCATAGCAGCATTGGAGGATGGGAAATATGGACAGGCGTTTCCTTTTCTGGGAGGCGGTGGAGAGCGTCGCGGGAAGGCGATCATGGCGTTTTGTCGTCTAAGTGATAGCCCCATTCGAATCCGTTGTAAGGTGGAATCACCCGATTTTGTAATTGTTCAGGATCCAACCATTCTTGATGAAGTGAATGTCTTTGAAGGGATCAAAGAAGATGGCAAGGTTCTGATCAATACAGAAAAGCATGTCTCTGAATTGGGCATAGGGAAATATACACAACATATATTTACCTGTTCAGCCGAAGAGATTGCACGGAAGATACTGGGGCGGCCGATCATGAATACCGCGCTGCTTGGGATTTTTGCCGGACTGACTGGGGAGATCAGCTTATCTGCCATCCTCAATGCAGTCAAAAAAAAATTTCCAGGGGAGTTGGGGGAGAAAAATGCCCGTCTTGTTGAAGAATGTTATCGACAAACCAAAAAGGTGGAACCATGAAAATCAATAGAGGTGCAGTTATAAAAGGTGGAACCTCTCTGGCTTATCATACCGGCACCTGGCGAGACCAAAAACCGGTAATCGATTCGAAAACATGTAAACAGTGTGGTATTTGCAAGGAGGTTTGTCCGGATGATTCCGTCAGGTACAAATCCGACCAATATGAAATCGACTATATGTACTGTAAAGGTTGCGGCATTTGCGCATTTGAATGTCCAGTTGATGCCATCAATATGGTTCCGGAGGAGAAATGATAATGGAAAAAGTTACCGTACTGGAAGGCTCGGAAGCTGTTGCCGAGGCTGTCAAGGCGTGCCGCCCGGGAGTCATATCCGCCTATCCGATCAGCCCTCAAACCCATATCGTCGAAGCGATCGCTCGCATGGTGGCCAACAAGGAAATTGACGTGGAATATGTACGGGTTGAGTCTGAGTTTTCTGCAGCCAGTGTTCTGGCCGGAGCTTCCGCGGCAGGCAGCCGTTCCTACACGGCTTCGTCTTCACAAGGACTGATGCTGATGACAGAGGTGATATATGCAAGTGTTGGCATGCGGTTGCCCTTTGTTCTGACAGGAGTCAATCGTTCGATTTCAGCACCCATCAATATTCAGATAGACCACCAGGATACCATTTCCCTGCGGGATTCGGGAATGTTGCAGTTTTATGTCGAGAGTGCGCAGGAAGCCTATGACATGCATCTGGCGGCTTTCAAAATTGCAGAGGATCCGGCGATTCAGTTGCCGGTAATGGTTTGCATGGATGGTTGGGTGCTGACCCACTCCTATGAACCGGTCGCATTCGTTGACCAGGAAAAAGTGGATAACTTTCTGCCGCAATTCAAACCGGTTGATTTTCTGGATGTCCAGGACCCCAAAAGCTGGGGGTCCTATGCAGAGGCGGATGTCCTTATGGAATTTAGATATGCCATACATAAAGCCATGCAGGAAGGCAAATCTCGTATTCGTGAAATACTTACGGAATTAAGTGACATCACAGGAAGAGATTGCTCCGGGTTGATAGAAGCCTATCGTGCTGATGATGCAGAAGTTATCCTGGTCGCGATGGGTTCAGTTGCAGGAACGATCAAAGATGCCATTGATGATATACGCGATGCGGGTCAGAAGGTCGGACTGGTGAAGATTCGATGCTATCGGCCTTTCCCGTATGAAGATATCTGGATGGTGGTAAAGCATGCGAAAGTCGTGGTGACGATGGATGCAAACATTTCTCTGGGAAGCGCAGGCGCCATCGGTATGGATCTTAAGGCCAAGTTGTTTGGAAAACCGGATGCACCGATTGTCCTTGATTGTATCGCAGGACTTGGTGGTCGTGAAATCAACAAGGATACGGTAAAGCGGATCGTGCGGAAGGCCGAGACAGCGATGAAAGATGATGCCATATCCTTTGAGCCCGAATGGATCGATCTTAACCACGAAATTGTTTGATCATGGGAGATAATACAATGGGCAAAACGATAAATATGGAAATTGACTCTTTATTCATTTCAGGTCATCGCGCCTGCCACGGATGCGGAATGTCGCTTGGTGTTCGTCATGTTCTCGAAGCTACCGGAAAGAATGTCATCGTGATATCTCCGACAGGATGCCTGGAAACTTTTTCTTCTCCCTATGGTTTCTCGCCTTGGAAAGTGCCATGGATTCACCACTTGTTTGAAAATGCGCCAGCTGTCGCCAGTGGCGTGGCAGCGGCCCTTACCGCACAGAAACGGGAAAATACAAGAGTTGTGGTAATGGGGGGAGACGGCGCCACTTTTGATATTGGGTTTGGTGCATTGTCAGGGATGTTAGAAAGAAACGACGACGTGCTCTACATCTGCTTTGACAATGGGGCTTATATGAACACGGGAGGACAGCGCAGTGGGGCGACACCATTATGTGCCGACACGACGACACATCCTGCAGGGCTATATTCAGTGGGAAAGACTCAGATGAAAAAAAACTTGCCCAAGATTGTCGCGGACCACGGCACTGTTTATGTGGCAACGGCCTCCATTGCCTACCTGAAGGATTTGAAAAAGAAGGTTCAAAAAGCAATGACGTTCCGGGGAGCCCGCTATATCCAAATCGACACTCCATGTCCATCAGGCTGGGGTTTTTCTTCCGAGCTTACCCTCGAAGTAGGACGGTTGGCAGTTAATAGCGGATTGGTTCCACTCTTTGAAATGGAAAAAGGGAAGGTTGTCAATGTTCACAAGATCAAGAAAAAAATTACAGTGGAAAACTATTTGAAAAACCAAAAACGGTTTCGCCATCTGTTCAACGATATTGCCTGCCAAACCGCCGTCGTCGAATTGCAGTCCGTCGCCGACGCCAATATCGCCACCTATGGACTCACCAAGAAAGAGAAAACCGCCTGATTCATGACTAAGCCAAAACGGCTTTAGCAATCGTTTGGGTTTTCACAATTCATTGCCGGATTCCACTTTGGCACCAAGCAAGGGAGGGAAAAAACATGATCAGCGTTAACACGTATATGGACGGCAAGGTCAAAAGCCTGGGGTTTAAAAAAGATGACGCTGTATTCACTGCCGGGGTTCTGATGCCTGGGCAATACACATTTTCCACTGAAAAAGAAGAGCACATTACCGTAACGCTCGGGCCCATTCATTTCTTCATGCCGGACGGTGACTGGAAAACCTATACCGCAGGCGAAACAATCATCATTCCAGCCAACGTGAAATTTGATCTTAAAGCCGATTCCGCAGCTTCTTATATCTGTGCGTACAAATAAATACATGTAAATACAGGTAGGTGTATAATTCTACAGTGACTTCCCAATAAATAATGAGAAACTGCAAACTGTATTTGTGACTACATCTCACTCCGGCCCTCTCCCTCAAGGGGAGAGGGAGTTGCTGGATGGCCCACTGCCTGGCCTTCCGGGCAAAAAAGCGGTTATGTCCTCGCCCCCTGACCGCGGGTCAGGGTGAGGGAGGAAGCTGTGGTAATATGCTGACGACCGATAACGCAGCGAAATTGAATATAGGAAAGTCTGTACCATCATTTATTGAGAAGTACCCTATATAGAGAGAGAGAAATATCATGAACAAAAGCAAAGTTTCCATTGTCCGAACGAATCCAGACCCCGACTACCCGCAGATTAAAAAAGCCGTAGAACAGTCGTTTGAGCTGATTGGAGGGATTGAGGACATCATCAAGCCTGGTCAATTGGTTCTGATCAATCCAAGCTGGGTTGCCCCCCCGGTGGACAGGGCATCTGGCTGTATCACCATACCTGAGATTCCCCGAGCCATCGCCGATATTGTCAAGGAAATGGGCGCTCGCCCTATAATCGCAGAATCTTCGGCCGTGGGTGTAAAAACTGCCACGGTCATCGAGACATCAGGCTACCAGGAACTGCGCGAAATGGGCTATGAAGTGGTCGACCTAAAAAAGAACCAATCGGAAGTCTCCATACCGCTGGAAAATGGCAAAGTGTTTGATGCTGTAGACTGCTGGGGACTGGTCGAGAAGGCGGATGTAATCATCAGCGTACCAAAGTTAAAGACACATGATCAGACAGAAATGACTTGTTCGATCAAAAAGCTCAAGGGTTTGCTGACCGACAACATGAAAAAGCAGATGCATCAGCAGGGACTTTTTGAGGGTGTGGTTGATCTTCTGGCAGCTATCAAACCACAGTTGGCAGTGGTAGACGCCATAATTTGCCAAGAAGGCATCGGCCCCGTATTTGGGACACCGGTCGAAATGAACCTGATTCTGGCTGGGAAAGACCTGGTGGCTGTGGACGCCACCTGCGCACGACTGATCGGCTACGATCCCAAAGAAACGCTTCTGACAGTCAACGCAGCCGCACGCGGCCTTGGAGTGATGGATGAAAAACATATTGAGGTAATCGGTGTTCCCCTGGATTCGGTGAAACGGCGGTTTGTCAGGGCTATCGAAGATAGCGCCGTGCATGTCGAGGGTTTTCATGTGATACACGGAGAAGCGGCCTGCACCGGTTGCCGTAATACAGTGATGAGTGCACTTGTGGATATGCGCAATGCCGATCAGCTCGATTTTTTACCCGGCATATGTGTGGTGACCGGTGGTGCTGATCTTCCCAACGATGTTCCCCGTAAAAACATCGTCACTGTAGGTATTTGCATGAAAGAAAATGCAACTGAACGTCACGTTAAAGGATGCCCGCCCAACAATGCCCTTATCGTTAAAGCGATCATCGATGGCCGGGCTGAAGTCAAAAGAATGTACGCTGAGGATACGCTGGATAAAACAGACGTCTGATATATTCGCTTTTATGAAAGGACAAAAGTCATGGACAACATTTTAGCTTACATGGAGAAGTACGATTATGAAAACCTCTTTTTTTGCCAGGACAAGAAACTAAACTTCAAGGCGATCATCGCCATTCACGATACAACCCTGGGGCCGGCGACTGGCGGCTGCAGGATGTGGCTGGATTACGAAAACGAGATGGCCGCCGTGGAAGATGCGCTTAGGCTGGCCAAAGGAATGACATACAAGTACGCCGCAGCTGGTGTCAATTTGGGAGGCGGAAAAGCGGTCATCATAGGAGATCCCAGGCGCAAGGATCGCGAACCAGTTTTTCGTGCCCTCGGCAAATTCATAAATCGACTTGGCGGCAAATACATTACCGGCGAGGATGTAGGGACAACACTCCAAGATATGGAATACATCCGCATGGAGACGGAACATGTTGTTACATTGCCTACTTATCTCGGCGGTGCCGGAGATATTGCCCCCATGACCGCATACAGCACAATACGGGCAATGCAGGCCTGTTGCAACCGCGCATACGGGTCAGATAACCTTGAAGGAAAAACCGTTGCAATACAGGGTTTGGGCGCTGTGGGACACAATGTCGTTTCCCATCTGCACGAATTAGGTGCGAAAACAATAGTTTGCGATATCGATTCTGAAAAAGTAGCTGCAATGGTGAACAAATACGGGTCAGAAGCCGTGGAAACGGATTCCATCTATGATGTTCCCTGCGATGTATTCTGTCCGTGCGCCCTGGGGAAAGGTGTCAACGACAATTCCCTCAAGCGCCTGAAATGCAAAATCATTTGTGGCAGTGCCAATAACCAGTTGGAAGAGGAACGTCACGGCGACCTTCTGGAATCGATGGGGTTTGTATATGCACCGGACTACATTGCTAACTCGGGTGGGACGATCTATGATACCGACCGATTAGGTGTCGGCGGTGTAAGCCATGAGCGTGGCAAAGAAAAAGTCAAACGGGTATACGACAATATGATGCGGGTATTCGAAATCGCCGATCGTTACAAGATCCCTACCTACCGGGCGGCCGACCGCATGGCGGAAGAACGGATTGCTCAGATCGCGGAAGTCAAAAAGTATATGGATGATCTGAGGCCGTAAATGCATCCGAACTCGTCGGGATGCAGGCCTTTGCCAAAAATGGAGTACCGGAAAAAAAGAGGCCTGCATCTTGCGAAGGTTTCCTGCGTCCGCGCTAACCGTGAAGGAGTTATCTTCTTATGATGATGCAACAACTGTTAAACGGTCTGGTCCTCGGTATCGGATATGCCCTTACAGCATTAGGGTTTTCCATGATTTTCGGGGTATTACGGGTCATCAACTTCGCCCATGGAAATGTATATATGATTGGGGCATTTTCCGGCCTCACAGCCGCAAAATACTGCGGCGGCAATTTCTACCTATGCATTGCTGTGGGAATGGTATCCGGGGCATTGATCGGACTGCTGCTCGAACGATTGGTTTTTCGTCCTGTGCGTCATATGGAGACATTCGCAGGTTTGCTGACTTCCACCGGCGCGTTGTTTGCCTTGGGAATCATCGCTATGATGATCTGGGGGGCATCGCCGGTTTCCTATGATGTGGCTCTTCCGAATGTGACTTGGGAGATAGGAGGCCTGACCATCTATTTCATGCAGGTGTTCATGCTTCTGGTGGCCGTAGTAGTCATGGTGGTTCTGTGGTGGATTGTCAACCGGACCAACATCGGCATCGCCATGCGGGCCGCTTCCCATGACACGACCACCGCACAGCTCATGGGTATTGATGTCAACCGTGTCACCCAATTCACCTTGGCTATTTCTTCGGCACTGGCCGCTCTAGCCGGTGTTCTCGTTTCGGCCTACTATGGCATGGTTTCTGTTCATGTTGGATTTAACTCCGGAATCAAGGCTTTTACTGCAGCGGTAGTTGGCGGCATTGGAAGTATCGGCGGCTCTTTTGTGGGAGGTGTCGCTCTCGGAATAGCAGAAAGCTTTGCCTCTGGATACCTATCCTCGAGCTACAGAGATGCCATTGCCTTCTTTATTCTTGTGCTGGTTCTATTGATACGCCCGACCGGTTTGTTTGGTAGTGTTAAAAAACAGAAGATGTAGGGAGGGATGTTCATGACGTTCACTGAAAATGCATCAAAATTGATCGGAAAATACAGTTGGGGGCTCCTTGCCGTCTGGCTTATCATACCATTATTTTTGAAAAACTGGTCTTACGGTTTACATATTTTAATCATGGTGGCCGTGTATGTTCTACTGACCCAAAGCCTGAACGTGGTACTGGGGCTCGCCGGCCAACTTCACCTCGGGCATGCCGCTAATTTCGGGATCGGTGCCTACATTACCGGTCTGCTGATGGTGGATGCGGGGTTCTCCTTTTGGACAACACTGCCCCTGGCTTTTATTGGAGCCGGTCTTGCCGGCTTGGTAGTCGGTCTGCCGACACTGCGCGGGATTGGCGGGGATTATCTTGGAATCGTAACACTGGGCTTTGGTGAAATCACCCGGATATTTCTCACCAACTGGGATTCCCTTACTCGCGGTCCCATGGGGTTGCCAGGCATTCCCGCGCCGGCTTTTTTCGGGTATAGTTTTTCCTCCAAAATCCCCTTTTTTTACCTGATAACGATATTCACCCTGGTCTCCTGGTTTCTGCTGGAGCGATTGACCAATTCCAAAGCCGGACTTCAATTCATGGCAGTCCGCACCGATGAAAACTGTGCTCAAGTATTGGGGATCAACACCGGCCTGGTAAAACTGACGGCCTTTGGCATTTCGGCAGCTTTTGCCGGGCTGGCCGGTGCCTTCTATGCCAGCTATTTTTCCTTCATCAGCCCGGACAGCTTTATGTTTGTCGATTCTTTAGCCGTAATCTGCATGCTCATCGTCGGCGGCAAAGGCAATATGATCGGATGTGCACTGGGAGCTCTGCTGCTTGGCATCGCACCGGACCTGTTCCGGTTCCTGGGCGATTTCAGAATGCTGATATATGGCGTTCTGCTGACCGTAATGGTAATTTACCGGCCGCTGGGAATCTGGGGACTTGACAAACGCAGGCTGAATAAAATCGCACTTTTCAAGTAGTTAGGGGGCTTATGGAAACCATACTGGAAACACAAGACCTAAGTATTCGATTCGGTGGACTCGAAGCCCTCAAGAACTTCAATTTTAACATTCAAAAAAGCGAGATTGTTGGAATAGTTGGACCCAACGGTGCAGGCAAGACCACCATACTGAACCTGATCAGCGGGGTTTACCGCCCGACATCGGGCAGGATTGTCTTTCAGCGCAATGAAATCGGCGGGATGAGACCGCATAAAATCACTCATCTGGGGATTTCCCGCACCTTTCAGAATATCCGCCTGATACCAAGCTTATCGGTCCTGGAAAATGTTATGCTCGGAAGTGCCCTGCGCATCAGAGAATCGATTCTCGATGCCATGCTGATGGGCTCATGGGTGAAAAAGCGGCGTGGAAAATGGGTCCAAGATGCAAAAGACATGCTCGAATATGTCGGATTAAAAGAGGTCCTGAACATGGAAGCCGTCTCTCTGCCTTATGGCAAGCAGCGCGAAGTTGAAATAGCTCGAGCGATTGCGACCCGTTCAACACTACTTTTACTGGATGAACCAGCGGCCGGGATGAGTAAAAAGGAAAAACAAAACCTGATTAAGTTGGTCAGAAAACTCCGTGATGAAATGGGAATGACGATCATCATCATTGAGCATGACATAAAAATGGTGCTTGAACTGGTTGACCGTGTTGCGGTTTTAGATTTCGGAGTAAAAATCGCAGATGACGAACCCAACGCCGTAAAATCGGATCCCATGGTAATCAAAGCTTATTTAGGTGTCGAGGAGTAGCATTATGATGCTGGAGGTAAAAAATCTGCATATATATTATGGCGCCATCCGGGCCTTGAAAGATATCAACCTGAAAATCGCCCAGAATGAAATTGTTACGGTGCTGGGCGCCAATGGCGCCGGCAAAAGCACCCTGCTACGGGCCATTACCGGACTGGTGGCTCCCCGTCAGGGCGAAATCCTATATGAAGGCAGGCTGATCAACGATGTCGCCCCGCATTTGCGTGTCCCCATGGGCATTGCCATGGTACCGGAAGGGAGAGGAATTTTTCCAAACCTGACCGTCCGGGAAAATCTGCTACTGGGTGCTTATTCGTTCCGCAAGGAAGGGCTGAAAGGAAAAACCGGTGATATTTTAGAAAAAATATTTAGTGACTTTCCCGTCTTGAATAGCCGGCGCCATCAGGCGGCCGGCACCCTTTCGGGTGGCGAACAACAGATGCTAAGCATCAGTCGGTCGCTACTATCACGCCCCCGACTGCTGCTCTTGGACGAGCCTTCCATGGGTTTAAGCCCAATTCTGGTAGGGGATATCTTTAGGATGCTTCCCCGTATCAAGGAACAAGGGACAACCATTTTGTTGGTGGAGCAAAACGCCAACGCGGCAATCAAAGTGGCCGACCGCGGCTACGTTCTTGATATGGGACAAATTACCTATGAGGATACGGCGCAAGGGCTCACTGCCAGCGAAGAAGTCCGCGCAGCTTATTTGTCCTGACATCAAGCGATAATTAAATATAGCCGTTTTGACCATCAACTTTATACAATACTATCCAGTGGCAAAAAAATACCCCTGGGTACAGGATTCAGCATGTTGCTGTATCCATATCACAAAACGGTCTCTACAGACACAAAAACGCAAAGGAGAAAGAGTTATGAAAAGGCAATGGTCAATCGTTTTAATTCTTGTATTTGTTTTTTCTATTGGAATTCACCCCGTACTTTATGCAGCTCAAAAAGTTATAATCGGATCTGCCCAGCCGCTTACCGGGCCAAGCTCCAATGACGGCCGCATGTCCAGCGATGGTGCCCAACTGGCAGTGGAGCTAGCCAAAGACAACACCAATCTGAAGAAATATAATATAGAATTTATTTCACAGGATGATAAATCCGATCCCAAAGAGGCTGCAGCGATCGCTAATAAATTTGTAGGTGAAAAAGATCTTTTCGCCGTGATCGGAAACTACAACAGCTCCTGTACCCTTGCCGGAGCCCCGATCTATACAAAGGCCGGTATTGTTCAGATCTCTCCCGGTTCAAGTTCTCCCAAAATCACCGGATTCAGCAAATACCTATTCCGTACAAATCCCACAGATAAAGTGGTTGGACAAAATATCGTCGCATGGGCAAAGGAAATGGGCCTAAAAAAAATAGCCATTATCTATGAAAATTCCGATTTCGGTAAGGGGTTGCAAAGCCTGTATATGGAATTCTGGCCCACTGATACCAAGTATGAAATTGTCGCCAATGAGTCTTACATTCCCGGTTCAACCTATGATTTTACTTCGATTCTCACCAAGGTTAAAAATTCCGGCGCTGAAGGCGTTCTGTTGGGGTCTTTGTACAATGAAGCAGCCTTGATTGCAAAACAGGCAAAACAGTTACAGGTCAAACTTCCCTTTTTTGGCGATGTTTCACAGCATACTAATGCCCTGCTTGAACTCGGCAAAGAAAATGTAGATGGCTGGAATGTGGTCGGTGCCATGGACGAAAGCGCCAAAGACCCGCTGACAACCAGTTTTTTAACTGAATTCCAAAAACGCTATGGTCATAAACCAAACACGTTTGCTGCACAGGCATTTGATGCAACGAATATAATCCTTACAGGCCTCGCCGAAAATGGTCAGGACCCTGAAAAACTCGCGGAATTTGTAACTAAAGTAAAGGAGTTTCCAGGTGTTACGGGCAAATTGACCTTTAACAACGGGGATGTGGAAAAACAGCTTTTCCGATTTACCGTTAAGGACGGTGCGTTCCATAAAATAAAATAATATCACCAAACTGGATTAAGCAGAGTCACCAGCAAACAACGGGCTCAATTTGAATTTTTCATCATGGCGATTCATGAACCCAGTCCAGCTCTGTGACTCTGCTAAAATAAGTATTTCGAAAAACACGTTGCAAACAGATTAAAGGATTCCACCCCTGGATACGGTGCATCATCTTACCTCCACTCCGCCCTTTCCGCACGTATCTAACTACCATGTGAAAATCTGCTTATTAAGGGACTATGGTCAAATGGCGAAGAAATTTGAAACAATAGTAAAAGAAGTGCTGGAGCTAGACCTGCCCAAAGGGGAAAAAATTATATCGGAGGGCCGAAAAATCGCTTCTGATCTTAGAATTGGGCGATCGGCCTTTATGGACCGATGGGGTGTGAACTCTGAGGCTGATTATAAATGTCAATGTATGCGAGACGGTGTAATCATGTTTCATGCCCACATCGGGATGAGCTCATGGCCGGATACCGCTGCAGCTCTCTTAAAGTTGCACTCCTATGCCGAGAAAAAGAATTTTGTTGTGGATCGTTTCGGCCTCTGTATTGACCGCCGTATGGGTTTGCCTGAAGCGATTCGGAGAAAGGCACCGGCTGAAACAGGCCCTATTCTGAATTCTAAGGCAGACTGGATGGAAATTGGCCAAACCGTACCCATTCAACCTCATATGGGTGATTTTATGATCGGTTTTCCCAACTCTATGGAAAACACCATAAATGCCCTTCAAGCCGGCGTTACCACCATTGGAAACTTGTCCCAATATTTTAGTCATGAAGTACCCACGTGGAAAGATTCTGTTTACACCTGCATTGAAACCGTCCGCGCTATATCTGTAATGGGATTTTTACAGCAAAAGGGAACACTGGTGCATTCATATCTGGAAGACGGTATTTGCGCTCTTTTTCACGACTGTGCCACCATTGCCGGTTGGGCGATTCTTGAACGCTATATCGTGGAAGATATCCTCGGTGCGAAACTCTCCCACTGTATCGGGGGACTCACATCCGATCCGATTAAACGTGCAGGCTGGGTATTTGCTATGGATAAAATCCATGAACACCGGTGTCTCGGATCCATGTTCTACGGAGACACAATCTCTTTTACCGGTGACTTTACACGTAATCGTGCGATAACCAGCGAGTATCTTTTATGGGACATTCTTGCCCAGTTGGAATGCCCTACTGGTCATGCGGTACACCCCCTGCCGGTATCTGAAGCATTACGTGTGCCTTCTGTTGAAGAGATCATCGAAGCCCAGGAATTCGGCCGTAGAATCGAAGAGGCCGCTCGCCGGATGCACCCTCATGTGGATTTCAGCGGAGCTCGGGCTTTTGCCGATGAGATTGTATCCGCTGGGAAAAGGATTTTTGACAATGCCATGGATGGCTTGCTATCGGCAGGTGCAGATACCCGCGATCCACTTCAAATGCTCTATATCCTGAAAAGCATGGGCGCTTTGGAATTTGAGCAGGCCTTCGGAGCCAGGCAATCCAACGAATCTGAGGTGCAAAGCAGAAAAATTATCCGGCCCACAGATGTATATGAACTGTCCCGGTACGCGATTGCCAAATACCGACCCATTTTTCTCCAAACCGCAAGTAAGGCAAGGCTGCAGGATCGGATTTTTTTAATCGCATCCACCGATGTACATGAATTTGCCATTCGAATCCTTGACCATTTGCTCTCTGAAACCGGGGCACATGTTGTGAATCTGGGATCAGAATGCGACCCGGAAGAAATTGCCAAAAAGGCCGCTATGCAGGATGTGGACGCCATCCTAATCAGCACCCATAACGGAATGGCGCTTGAATACGCCATACAACTAAAAAGACTTCTGAAACAGAATAAACAATCGACCCCAGTCATCATGGGCGGCGTTTTGAACCAAAAGGTAGAAGGACTGGAACTGCCGGCGGATGTCACCAGCGAAATACGCAAGATTGGTTTTTTACCATGTTCCAGACTTGATTCCCAATTTCCTGCCTTGCTGACATGTAAAAGTAAAGCGGATACAGATTGAAATAATCAGAAAACCTGTTTTTTAGGAAGGAACTTTCATGGGATTGAATAAACGAACCATCGCTTTCATCGGCTCCGGTCACATAACGGAAATTATTATCGACAATCTGATCAATAACAAGAAAATCATACCCGCCCAATTGATTGCAAGCGATCCGGACAATAGACGGACTGCTTTCCTGCAACAGAAATATGATGTCCAAACCGCCATCAATAACGTAGATGCGGTTAAACGTGCGGATATTGTCTTTATTAATGTGTTGCCCCAAGTTGCCGGGCAGATTATCGATGAACTGTATCAGGCATCTATACTGAAAAACCATTTGATCATCAGCTTGGTGGCCGGCATATCTATAAATCGTTATCAAAAACTGGGAGAAAAATTGGCTGTGGTACGAGCTTTGCCCAACTCGCCAAGCCGGATTGGAATGGGAATCACAGCATTGGCGTTTAATGATTTTGTTTCACTATCAGATCGGTCGGACGTCGAAGAAATTTTTACTTCCTTCGGCCAATATGTCGTTATCAAGGAAGAGTTGATCAATGCAGTAACCGCCTTGAGCACTCCCGCCAATGTATATCTGTTTTTCCAAAGCCTTATTCATGCAGGGGTACGAGAAGGCATAGATCGCGAAAACGCCACCGCAATCGTATACCAAACCATTGTGGGCTCAATGGAAATGTGGAAGTCTGGGGACTTATCCCTTGCAGAGCTTTCGGCTCAAGCCAGCACGCCCGGAGGGGTCTCAGTGGAGTGCTTGTATACGTTGGAAAAAAATGCATTTCGAGCTGCGCTTATCGAAGCCATTCACAATGGAACTCAAAAGGCAGCGACCTTTTCTAAGTAAACTTTTGCTTAATGAGGAAGCCGTAACCTACCTGAAGCACTTTCTACACTAACAGACCTACGATAGATTAATCGAAAACGGAAGGATTGACGATGAAAATTAAAAACAGCTCAGATTATATGGAAAGTTTACAAAAAATAAAACCAAACATCTTTTATAAAGGGCAGAGAATAAGCGATGTCGTCAACCATCCTGCCACCGCGCCCCATGTGCGGGCTGCGGCCATGACATACGCGCTGGCTTCCCAAATTGAATACCACGATATGGCAACGGCAGTGTCCCATTTGACGGGTCGGGAGATCAGCCGCTTCACCCATGTTCATCAAAATGTGGAAGATTTAATTAAAAAGGTCAAACTCCTTCGGATTCTTGGACAAAAGACCGGTACCTGTTTTCAACGCTGTGTTGGATTTGATGGGATTAACGCTGTCTATTCCGTTTGTTATGAGGTTGACCAAAAATATGGTACCGACTATCTGGAACGCTTTAAAAAATGGCTTATTTTCATCCAGGACGAAAACTTGATGGTGGTGGGTGCCATGACGGATCCCAAGGGTGATCGTTCCAAAGGCCCTACTGACCAGCCGGACCCGGATCAGTTTGTCCGGATTGTGGAACGCCGCAGCGATGGTATTGTCATAAGGGGAGCTAAACTGCACATGACCGGTGCCGTGAATTCCCATGCGATCCTGATTATGCCCACCATGGCTATGGATGAAAAATCAAAAGACTATGCTTTTGTAGGGGCAGTGCCGATCGATGCACCGGGGATTACAATGATATTCGGCCGACAGACCGGTGATGACCGTCGTGACAAAATGGAGCGGATCGATGTGGGCAAACCACGGTTCGGAGCCGTCGGCGGTGAGGCTATGATCGTTTTTGATGACGTTTTTATTCCAAATGAATGCGTATTTCTAAATGGCGAAACAGAGTTTACCGGGTCCATTGTATATCGTTTTGCCGCCCATCACCGTGCCAATTATGGGGCTTGTAAGACAGGACTGATGGACGTTTTGACCGGTGCCGTAAGTTATTTGTGCCAGATCCACGGATCAGATAAAGGCTCCCATGTTCGGGACAAAGTGACCGAGATGATCCACTTAAGTGAAACCCTTTACAGTTCCGCAATTGCATGTTCTGCAGAAGGACGCCCCACTGCTTCCGGGGCGTATCTGGTTGACACCATGCTTGCCAATGTTTGCAAACAAAATGTTACCCGTTTTCATTTTGAAGTGGCCCGGCTTGCATTAGATCTGGCGGGTGGTTTTATCGCAACACTTCCGAGTGAAATCGACCTGCAAAATGAAGATATCGGTCACCTCGTTCGCAAGTACTTCACCGGAGTTGCGGGTATTCCGGTCGAGGATCGCATCAAAATCGGTCGCCTTATTGAAGCCATGACAGGCGGTACAGCCCTGGTGGAATCGATGCATGGGGCCGGTTCTCCGCAAGCCCAAAGGATCATGATTTTTCGCGAAGGTGATTTGTCCAATAAAATCAAGCTTGCCAAAGCCTTGGCAGGTATACCTTCCCCAAAAAATGTATAAAGCAATACCCTCTTTCACTGCTGTCCGGTTAACTTTTAAGTTATTGCCATAACCTACTGTAATAACATATTATATTTGGCGTATTTTATATTGGGATTAAAATATCGTATCAGTTTAGTTCTTGATCGTGTCATCTTATCATTGGTAGTTTTATCTTGCCATCCTCCATGTTACGGTTACAATCTGGGTAACCTATAACAGAAAGGAGGAGGACGTGGTCAATCTCAGTGATCATTTTTGCCCGAATCCAAACATATCCCCATATTGGGAGTATGTTTGGGAATGCAGTGCCTGAATGAGGCTTTCGGCGGAAAAACCGTTCGCGCGCCGGTTCCCATGCATGGCAAAGTCAGTTGGATTCACCATGACAATCAGAGTATTTTCCAGAAAATTCCAACACCGCTTCAGGCAGCCCGGTACCACTCCCTGATGATTGAGCCGAATCATGATTCCCTTCAGATGACCGCGGCTATCCGGGATGGTGTCATTATGGGAATTTCTCATACGCGCTATCCATTGCATGGCTTCCAGTTTCCCGGGAAGCTTTATGACCGAATATGGCCCGCATCTGATTGAAAATTTTCTGAGGCTTGGGCCATTAAAGGATCATAATTTTCTCAGACGGTCTCCCGATGAACAAAAAACTACCGTGAAAATGGGTCGTGACGCGTGAAGCATGCAACCTGCACTGGATGCCGGAATCAAGTCCGGCATGACGGTAAGCAGCCATTTTCACATCCGAGGGTGAATCCCAGAATGATTCATGTGTGTTCATAAGGTCATGAAAAAGGTTTTGATCGCAAAATAAATCATAGGTACAAAAATAGCCGGAAGCATGTTTCCAACATTGATTTTTTTCAGTTCAAGCAGATTGATGCCGATTGCCAGGATCAGCAGACCGCCGACCGCGGACATCTGATCCACAACCAACGGGGTGAGAAAAGGTTTCATGACCGAGGCCGACAGCGTCAACGCACCCTGATAAATTAAAACCGGAATTGCCGAAAACAGTACTCCCCATCCCAATGAGGAGGCAAAAATCACGGACGCAACCCCGTCCAGAATTGATTTAGCGTATAATGTCTGATGGTTACCAAACAACCCGCTTTCCAGGGATCCGACAATGGCCATGGATCCGACGCAATACAACAAACTTGCCGTGACAAATCCCCGCGTGATTTCATTTTCAGATTTCGAGAGGCGTGTGTTCAGCCAGCTCCCCAATTTTTCCAGCCATTTTTCAATGCCGATATACTCCCCGGCCACGCTTCCAATGGCCAGACTGAAAATAATCAATAGAATATCTCCGGATTTCAATGCGCTGGTAATGCCTATCAGCATTACGGCCAGCCCAATGGCGTGAAGAACCGTTTGGTGATAGGCAACCGGAATTCTACCTCTGAACATCAGCCCGATCAGGCTGCCGCCGGCTATCGCCAGGGTATTGACAACAGTGCCAAGCAATGGATGTTTCTCCTTCTATCTTTGATAATATCAGACAAACTTTAAAAACAGCAGTCTGAATTGCTGCCATTGGAACATCATAATCAAATATGTTTTAAGCGGTCAAATATATTCCACCCGATTTGTTGGTTCTGCTGCTTTTGATTCAAGGCGTTGACGATTAATGGTATTTAAGGTGTCAGCCCGTGAATGGACTGGTATGTCTTTTGCTTTATGGTTTTAAAGATCATGTATTTGGATGATGGTTTCGAAAAGATCGAAAATTTAGCTATTGACAGCCAGAAAACGCCAAGATAAAAAGTTAATGGCGTAACAGGCTTTTGAATCGTAACTTCAAACTTTCAGCTTCAATCAAACCGCTTCGACCCCAAGGGTATCTTTGTACATTATCCTGCCTGTAACATCTCGAATATTGTAATAATCAATGATCCAACCAATTCCAAAGTCAATTAGAAAGGAAATTCACATGAAAAAGGTATTTTTGTGTGTCTGTATGGTCGCCATCAGTGTGTGCCTGGTTTCGGTCTCGTCAGCAGCCTCCCTGTTCAGTGAGGACTGGGAAACAGGTGCGATTGATCCCCTGAAATGGACGGTAGCGGGAAATCCTGTGTCAGAGGTGGTAACACCCGGATATACAAGCAATTATTCCCTTGATGTTAATGGTGATATCACCTGTGACAGTGGGGTATATACAGTTGATGCATTTTCAACTGCGACGGATTTGAAAGCTGTTTTCTGGATGCAGGGAACTTCCGTGACGAATACGAGTGGCATGAATATCACTGCGGGATTTACTACGGCCGATTCAGCAATAGGATGTGAAGCCGAAGGTTATTTTACAACGATAGCCAGCATTCAACTGATATCAATTCGATTTGGAAAGGGAATCTATTATCGAACCAACAACGGCGGATTTTTCACGGAAAGTTATGTCGATGACAACTGGCATGAGTATGCAATTGAGCTTCTCCCGGATGGAACCGTCAATTTTTACCGGGATGGCGTGTTAAAATACGCCGCTCCTGCAGTCAATCTGGATTCTTATCCCACAACGCGGTTTCAGGCGGTTGGGAAGGCAGCATATGGTCCCATGCTCATCGACACCATCGACATCTCCACGGGTGGCATCACATGTGTTCCGGATTTTAATAAAGATGGCGTTGTTGATGAGCTGGATTTATCTGACCGGGTTGAAAGTGATATTACAGCATTTGTAGCCTGGATGACTATTTGCTGGAATGCTGGATTGCCCTGCGGTGAGTATAATGGTGATGGGGAATTTACCAATCAGGACTTGATCCTTAAAGGGCTTGATATGATAAAGGGTCTGGCTGAGTGGGTATTTACCTGCTGGATACCGGCCATGGAACTGAAAACAACGGAATCCATTGCCATCGGAATAGCACATATCGATAAATTTGAAAAATTAATCAGCTCGGCTATCCGATCATATGCCACGATCCATTAACTCAACATGAATCACCCGCAGTGATTTGAGTTATAACCCTATAGTTTAATGATCCGACAGGATGGAACCCAATCACCGTGCCGGATCATTCGTTAAAAAATCACCCGGGTTGGCGATATTTATATCTCGGAAAAATATTGTGTTTTTTGTGTCACGGTTTCCTTGATGGTGTTAAGCGTATCCTGAAGCACCGTTATGACCGTATCCCGAATGTCACCGGCAACGACCAGAAACATGACATCATCTCCAACCGTTAGATCCATATTCTCTGCTATGTGAACCAGAATTTCGACGATTCCCGGTTTTTTTTTCTGAGCGTCGACGACCTGTTTCAGTTTTTCATGGTCAACGGTGATGCGCAGCCCGGAAACCTTGCGGCCATCGCGGGATGTGGCGCGCACAATGCCGTTATGACACAGAATCATACCTATTTTATCGGCATCGGGATGATTTTTGATCTGATCGATCATAGATTGCAGATTCATGAGAAGACTCCTTTTTATCATTATGTGAGCATGTTGAGGTGCTTTCCAACGCAGTGAGCGGGCCTCAGGCAGGATCTTCAAACAGGCTCTGAAATTTCCCTGAGTCTGGATTCGACAATCTCCCGAATTTCATCGAGCCGCGTTTCCGAGCATGCTTCAAACCGCAAAACCAGAGCGGGCTGGGTGTTGGATGCCCGAACCAGGCCCCACCCACCGTCAAACAGGACGCGGACACCATCGATATCGATGACAGAATACCGCTCCTTAAAATAGTTGACCAGCTTTTTAACGATGGAAAATTTCAGATGATCCGGACAGTCCACCCGAATTTCGGGCGTAGTGAATGTCTTGGGTATATCGGCCAGCAATTCCGGAATGCGTTTTCCGGTTTGGGACAGAATCTCCAGAAGTCGGCAGGAGGCGTATATCGCATCATCATATCCCAGATACCGGTCGGCAAAAAACATGTGGCCGCTCATTTCACCAGCCAGCTCGGCATGTTCGGATTTCATTTTGGATTTGATCAGGGAATGGCCGGTTTTCCACATGATCGCTCTTCCCCCGTGTTTTTGAATATCGTCATAAAGGGTCTGAGAGCATTTGACTTCTGAAATAAATGCGGCGCCGGGTTTTCGGGACAAAATTTCCCGGGAAAAAATAATCATCAACTTGTCCCCGTAAATAATGTTTCCGGTTTCATCCACCACGCCGATGCGGTCTCCATCCCCGTCGTAGCCGATACCTATATCCAGTTGTTTTTCCCTGACCAGGCGAATCAGATCCGTCATATTTTTCAAAACGGTCGGATCGGCTTCGTGATTGGGAAATGTGCCATCCATGTCACAATACAGGTCATGCACCTCGATGCCCAACTTTTTCATGATAGGAACCGCGATAACACCGCCCGTACCATTTCCGGCATCCACGGCCACACGAAGAGGCCGGTCAAGCTTGATACCGTTTACGATATGCGCGGTGTAAGGCGTGATCACATCCGCATGGGAAAGACTTCCGAGGCCGGTTGCAAATTGACCGGACGCGATGATGCGCCAAATATCCTGAATCTGGGCTCCAAAAACCGAATCTGTTCCTGAGCAGATTTTAAATCCATTGTATTCAGCCGGATTGTGGCTGGCGGTCACCATGACCCCGCCTTCCTGGTTGAAATGCTGAATCGAAAAATACAGAAGCGGTGTCGGGCATACACCAATATCGGTTACATGGCATCCGGTGGATAAAAGGCCCTGGATGAGCCGTTCGGCATATGGATCCGATGTCAGTCGGCAGTCTCTCCCCACAGTGAGTCTGGTCCGCCCGGTTTGGGAAAGAAACGTCCCGATTCCTTTTCCGATCAGAATCACATCCGATTCGGCCATGTCTTTTCCGGTGATTCCCCGAATATCATACTCTCTGAACATTTCCGGATTCATTCATATCTCCTGTTATAGACTTTTCAGAAAAATAATTTCGCTGCGTTATCGGTCGGGGATGGCCAAAAAAGGCCTATCTCCTCCCTGCTGCCTTGCGAAATGAATTTTCTGAAAGTCTATATTTCGATTCAAGGTTTTCATCCCGCGTGAATTCCCCACCCTATGGCAATCAGACCGGTCAGCCAGCAATAGGGGGCAAATGAAAACAGGTTTCCTTTTTTAACGATCAGAATCAGCAGTTTCAAAGACAGATAGCCCACGATTCCAGAAGCTAACGCGCCGGCCAGCCAGGTTTGCCAGGCCATTCCGCCCGCTTCCATAAAGTCTTTGAAGCTGAGCAGGGTCGCGCCAAAAACCGCTGGAATGGACAGCAGAAAGGAAAACCGGGCAGCCAGTTCATGGTTGATGCCCAGGAATATTCCAGCGGAAATCGTGGAGCCGGACCGGGATATACCGGGCATGATGGCAAACCCCTGCACCGTGCCGATGATCAGTGCATCCCGGATGGAAAGCGTATCCATGGATCGTCCTGTTTTTTGAAACCGCCGCGTCATCCACAGCAAAAGGCCTGTGATGATCAGATCAATTCCCACGATCAGAAGGGTCGAGAACAGGGTTTCAGCAACCTGCTTAAACAAAAGGCCCAGTATGGCTGTGGGGACAGATCCAATGACAATGAGAAAGGCCAATCGAATATCCCTGTCCTGCCAGCCAGTGCGCCAGAACAATTGAGGGTGTCGAAGCTGGCCTATTCCTTTGAAGACGGCTGTCAGCATGGATATCAGTTCTTCCCGCAAAAATACAATCACGGCGGCCAGCGTGCCCAGATGGACGCTGATGCCAAACAGAAGCTCCGCTTCCCGAAGGCCAAAAATATGTTGAAAAATGATCAGGTGGCCGGAGCTGCTGATCGGAAGAAATTCGGTCAATCCCTGAACGATACCCAAAACGACAGCCTGGATCGGATCCACGGCATGATTTCCTTTCAAAAAAGACAGCACCTTAATCCTCTGTTCTCCGTCCTCTGACCTCCGACTTATCCCTTAACCACAGCCAGGGGTTTTAACTTTGCGACTTTCAGGCTGATTCCTGCCCCATGAACCACATTCACCACCTCAGAGACATCCTTATATGCCTCCGGCATCTCTTCTGCCAGAGTGGATTTTCCGGTCCATCGCACCAGAATACCCCGATCTTCAAGCTCCCGGTGAATGGAGCGGCCCCGGCCGGCCTTTTGTGCGGCGGCCCGACTCAGTACGCGGCCGGCTCCATGACAGGTGGAACCAAACGTCTCCTGCATGGCTTTTTGGGTTCCTGCCAGTACATAAGAGGCGGTTCCCATGTCACCCGGAACAATGACCGGCTGACCCGTCTGTTGAAAAACCGCACTCAGACCAGGATGTCCGGCAGGAAAAGATCGGGTTGCACCTTTTCTGTGAACACACAGGGTATGCTTCTGTCCATCGACAACATGGTTCTCCTTTTTGGCAATGTTGTGACAGACATCGTAGATCAGGCGTAAATCGAGATCACGGGGACTGATTCCCATGGCCTTCAGGATGACTTCCCGGGTTTGATGCATAAGAATCTGCCGGTTAGCCCAGGCATAATTGGCAGCACAGGACATGGCCCGCAGATACCGGTTCCCTTCATTTGACTGTAGCGGCGCACAAGCAAGCTGACGGTCCGGCAGATCAAATCCGAAACGTGAAATATTCTTCATCATCAGCGCCAGATAATCATCACAGACCTGATACCCCAGACCGCGGGACCCGGAATGAAGCATCACCGTGACCTGTCCTTCAAACAGGCCAAAAGCCCGGGCGATATCCGGTTGATAAATGGTGTCAACGATACCGATTTCCAGAAAATGATTTCCAGAGCCCAGGGTTCCCAACTGTTTTCGGCCACGCTCCAGAGCCCTTTCACTGATCTCATCCGGATCGGCATCCGAAAGACAGCCGTTATCTTCTGTATGTTCCAGGTCCCGGTTTTCAGCCAGACCCTGTTTCAATGCCCAGCGACTTCCGTGTTGAAGAACCTGTTTAACATCGGATGCAGATAAACGGATGGACCCGGTTGACCCGACGCCACAGGGGATGTTCTGATACAGGGCATTGATCAGGGTATCCAGTTTTGGCTGAATATCCGCTCGGGTCAAGCGGGTTCCTGCCAGTCTGACGCCACAATTGATGTCATAACCAACGCCGCCGGGTGAGATGATACCGTCATTCCAGTCAAATGCCGCAACTCCGCCAATGGGAAATCCATATCCCCAGTGCATGTCCGGCATGGCAAATGACGCCTTGACAATCCCGGGAAGAGACGCGACATTGACCACCTGTTTAAATGCTTCCTGGGTGTCACTTGATTTCAGCATGGCTTCGGATGAAAATATAATACCCGGAACCCGCATCATGCCGCTTTTTGGAATTTGCCATTTGTAGTCGTCAATTTTTTGTAATTCCATGATCATGTTAACCTGACTGAATATCGGAAGTTGCGGTTTCCCGTGCGCCCTTAAGCGCTATACGTCAAAAATAATCTGAGAAAAAAAACCGTTATGTTGCTGAACGACCTGAATCTGATGATAGGTGACCGCCTTGATTTCGTGCCGGATTCTGTGTCGATTCGAATCATAATAATCAAATTTGATTTCAGCGGTCAAACGATATTCCGTAATGTCTGTTATATCCATTCTGCAGATCAGTTTTTCCTCGCCAGCCCACAGATACAAAAGCTCTCTCAGCCAGTTGACCATCAGGTCAGGCCAGTCCATTCCTGAAATGACAACAGTCATAACCCCGGCAACGGAAACCCGATCTGTTTCCGTAATCAGATCAGCCAGCGCATATCCGGCGTTGCAAAACAGTTCCGGAATTGACGCGCCAAAAACCCAAATTCCGAAATCTGCTGTATGTGGGATGATTTCGTATGATGCTACGGGAGGGCTGCAGGATGACGAAGGGCGTTTAATCATAAGTAGTCATGAATAGCCAAGGCATTCGCCCCCATGTATGAAAATGGCATGTACTGTTTTTCTACTGAATTCTGTTTTTGCATTTTTACGGTAAATATTTGCAACCAATATCTATCGGGTATATTAATGTCCTTTGATAAAAGGTTCAAGCCTGAACTTTAACTGTTTTTTCCAGGTCCATGTGCTCAGTCAAGATTCCCGCCAGAGGCGTCAACGGCTGTCAGTTCCGGTCTTTAACCCCATAAAAATATTGACCCGAACCATATCAAATGATAAAAGACAAAATTCAATGTCCGGAGGGATGGCTGAGAGGTCGATAGCGGCGGTCTTGAAAACCGTTGAGTGTAACAGCTCCGTGGGTTCGAATCCTACTCCCTCCGCCAGACAACCGCTTACGGAGAGATGGCCGAGTAGGCTGAAGGCGCGCGCCTGCTAAGCGTGTGTAGGGGGAAACTTCTACCGAGGGTTCGAATCCCTCTCTCTCCGCCACTTTATTCATTCAGACCGCTTTTTCAGACCCCGATCCGGTTTCCGGATCGGGGTTTTTTGTGGAAATGCAGGCATCATGCTTGATTGCGGAACAATGCCGTGATAGCGTGTCCTTTGCGTCAGGTCGCGTTTTTTACAACAGGGGGTTACTTGAAATTACCACATATCATGATCATGGGAATCGGATGCATCCTCTATCGGGATGAGGGATTTGGGGTGCGGGTGCTGGAACGCCTGGTGACGGAATATGAATTTCCGGATCATGTATCCCTGGTAGATGGCGGTGTTCTGGGTGTGAATCTTCTGGGCGTGATGTCGCAGGCCGATCATCTGATCGTAATTGACGCCATTCGCAACAAAGGAGTTCCGGGAACACCCTATCGGCTGGAAAAACAGGCCATATCAGATCGGATCCGCCTGAAAAATTCGTTGCATCAGGTTGACTTTATCGAAGCGCTGACGCTGTGCCAGGCTCTCGACAACGTGCCGGAAACAGTCTATATCGGTGTCGAACCCGAAGATATCGATACGCTGAGTCTGGACCTGTCACCACCGGTTCAAAACAGTATTCAAACGGTCATGAACATGGTTCTGGCCGAGATGGATCGGCTCAATGTCACGTATCGCAAACGGGATGTGCCACTGCCGCTTGAAAACCGATGTGTGCCTTCACCACAACCCTTAGACTTAGACAACAGGGAATCACCATGTGCTTAGCCATTCCATCCAAAATCATCTCCATCGACAATCAAATGGCCGTCATCGATGTGGATGGCGTCCAAAGAAATGCCAGTCTTCTGCTTCTGGAAGATGCGGCAGTCGGAGATTATGTCATTGTACATGCCGGCTTTGCCATCCATAAAATTGATGAGGCCATTGCGATGGAATCTCTCGATATTCTTCGGGAATCCCTTGCACTGGTAGAGAATGCCGATCCATCGGTGCAAACGGGTCTCACGCTGAACCGGGAGATCGGAAAAGCAGAGAATTGAATCATTATGACGTTTTCAAAACCGGGTGCAACGGACATAGAGGTCAGCGGCATTGTTCAGGGAGTTGGATTCCGGCCGTTTATCCATCAGACCGCCCGGCAGTTTGATCTGAAAGGCAGCGTCACCAACACATCAACCGGTGTGCGGATTCATCTGGAAGGCCCAATCGATCGAATCGAAGCATTTTATCACGCGCTGAAACATCATAGCCCCCCACTGGTTCATATCACGCGGATACATCAGGAACCTGGCATCGTGGCGGGCGACCCCGATTTCTCAATTTTACCCAGTATCCGGAATGATCACCGCCGGACCCTGATATCTCCGGATGTATCGGTTTGCGACGAATGCGTTCAGGAGATGATGGATCCAAACGACAGGCGCTTTGGATATCCGTTTATCAACTGTACCAACTGCGGACCCCGGTACACCATCATCGATGACGTTCCCTATGACCGGCCCAACACGTCCATGAAGACATTTGTCATGTGCGACAGATGTCAGGCCGAATATGACAATCCCCAAAATCGACGGTTTCATGCCCAGCCCAACGCATGTCCCACATGCGGGCCACACCTGACGTTGGTGGACGGTGATGGAAATCCTCTGACAGATACCGATCCGCTTCAGGGTGCCATCAACCTGATGAACGCGGGTCAAATTGTTGCCATAAAAGGACTGGGAGGGTTTCATCTGGCCTGTGATGCCAAAAACAAGAATGCCGTGGACACCCTTCGGTTTCGAAAACGGCGGGAGGAAAAACCTTTTGCCGTCATGTCGCCCGATCTGAATCATGTGCGGCAATACGCCAGAGTGAATCCCGAGGAAGAAACGCTCCTGCTTTCTCATATCCGACCGATTGTGCTGCTGCAAAAAAATGAATCCCGGTTTCTGGCGGACAGCGTGGCCCCGAACAACCGGTTTATCGGCGTCATGCTTCCGTATACACCTCTGCATTGCCTGATTCTGTCAAAGGGTTTTTCCGCCCTTGTCATGACCAGCGGGAACATCAGTGATGCGCCCATCGTGATCGAAAATGACGATGCGGTAAACCACCTGTATGGGATCGCCGACGCGTTTCTGGTTCATGACCGGCCCATCTATCTTCGCACAGATGATTCGGTCATCCGCCATATTGCAGGCCATGTTCACCCCCTTCGGCGGTCCAGAGGCTATGTGCCCATGCCGGTTTTTCTAAAACATAAGGTTCCGCCGATCCTGGCCTGCGGGGCCGAAATAAAAAATACCATCTGCCTGACCCGTGGTAACGAAGCATTTGTCAGTCAGCATATCGGAGATGTGGAAAACCTGCCCACATTCGAATATTTTCAGTTTACCATCGCCCATCTCAAGCGGCTGATCGATGTCACACCGGAAGTTATTGCATTTGATCTGCATCCGGACTATCTCAGTTCCCGATACGCCCGGATGCAGACCGATATCGCCGAAAAACTTCCGGTTCAGCATCACCACGCCCACATTGCCGCCTGCATGGCCGAAAATCATCTGGACGGCCCGGTGATCGGTATTGCCTGCGATGGAACCGGATATGGCACGGATGGCACCATCTGGGGATGTGAGATATTGATCGCGGACTTTGCCGGTTTTACACGCTCGGCCTGGCTGGATCCCATTCCCATGCCTGGAGGCGCTGCCGCAATCCGTGAACCGTGGCGAATGGCCCTGAGCTGCCTTTACGCCGTGTTCGGCAACGGATGTCTCGATCTGAACCTGCCGTTCATGGAACCGGTTCAGAAGCACCTGCCGTTCATGATGAATATGATTGAAAAACGCATCAACAGTCCGCTGACTTCCAGCCTGGGACGGCTGTTTGACAGCGTGGCCGCTTTGACCGGTGTTCGAAACACAATATCGTTTGAGGGCCAGGCCGCCATGGAACTGGAAATGATGGCAGATGACGCCTGCACCCAACGCTATGATTATGATATAAAATTCGATGCGGCGCGTTCAGGCGATGCAATCCGGATTCACCCGATCATATCCGGCATTGTCCGTGACCTGCGGCATGATATCGACAAACGGGTTATCAGCCGGAAATTTCACAATACGGTCATTGACATGCTGACCGATGTCTGCCTGAAAATTCATCGTCAAAGCGGCATCGATCAGGTGGTGTTAAGCGGCGGATCGTTTCAGAATTCGATTTTATTAACCGGGATGATTGAATCGTTAACGCAAAACCGCTTGACGGTTCATACGCACACGCGGGTCCCGGCAAACGATGGGGGCCTGTCACTGGGCCAGGCCATGATTGCGGCTTCTTATATGAACGGACAAACCATTTAACGGGAAGGCCACATGAGCATCAAATATCTGGAAGAATATCGAACTCCGGAGCTGTCCCGGCCCCTGGTCAACCGGATTCATCACGTCAGCCACACCCCCATTCGAATCATGGAGGTGTGCGGAACCCATACCGTTTCCATTTTTCGAAGTGGCATTCGGGGAATTCTTCCAAAAAACATTACCCTGCTTTCCGGTCCGGGATGTCCGATATGCGTCACGGCCCAACAGGAAATCGATGCGTTTGTTGCGCTGGCTGACATGCCGGATATCATTGTCGCCACATTCGGCGATCTCATCCGGGTACCGGGAACATCCGGATCACTTCGGGAGCAGAAGGCTGCTGGAAAAGATATTCGTGTGGTGTATTCCACCCTGGATGCACTGGATATTGCAAAAAACCATCCGGATAAAACCATCGTGTTTCCGGGTATCGGTTTTGAAACCACGGCTCCAACAGTGGCAGCCGCCATCCTGACAGCAAGGACCATGGGGCTTTCCAATTTTCTGGTCTATTCGGCGTGCAAAACCGTTCCACCGGCATTAGATGCGCTGGTGATGGATAAAACCAACCGGATCGACGGGTTTCTGCTGCCCGGGCATGTATCGGTCATCCTGGGGCTGAAGGCGTATCGGCCGCTGATTGAATCTGCCCATATACCCTGTGTGGTTGCCGGATTTGAACCGGCGGATATTCTTCAGGCCATCGCCATGCTGGTGGAGCAGATCGAAAAAGGACAGGCGTGTCTCGAAAACGCTTATCCCCGTGCCGTGACAGAAGACGGCAACCCCAAGGCCAGGCAGATGATGGCCGATGTATTCGATACCGGGGATGCGCACTGGCGGGGAATCGGTGTCCTGCCCGAAAGCGGGCTGCGGCTGAAACCGGCCTTTGCCCAATTTGATGCCGAAGCGGTTTTAAAACCGGAAGTCAGTCATTCTGAAGAACCCAAGGGCTGCGGGTGCGGGGATGTGTTGAAGGGGCTGAAAATACCGCCGGAATGCAAGTTGTACAAAACCGCGTGCACTCCGGCGAAACCGGTCGGCCCCTGCATGGTGTCCAGTGAGGGAACCTGTGCCGCCTGGTACCGGTATCATGGGTGATGCATACGCTTTTATCCAATAGACCTTCCCAAAGCCACACGGAAGTTACTCCAGAAAATTGGGATGGTGCGCGTTGCTGTTTCGTTTTTTAAGCGCCACCATATGAGTGTAGTCGCAGAATAATTTTGTTCCTCTACCTAAATTAATTGATTATATCGATTACTTTCCGGAAAATGGGTTACAGGATATAAAAATGACAACGAAAAACGCGGGTATTCATATTGACATTCCGGGTAGCGACCCGTTGAGGCTGACGAATTTGTTACTCGATTTCACTGGCACGTTATCCTGCGACGGCGTCCTGATTCCGGGCGTGGTGGAACGGTTGAAGGAACTGGGGAAAAAACTGCATATTACGGTTCTGACCGCGGATACATTCGGCACGGCGGAAACACAGCTTGTCGGATTGCCGGTTGACTTTCATCGCATTCAAACCGGCAGAGACAAGAAAATATTCATCTCCGGACTGGAACCATCCCACACCGCCGCAATCGGTAACGGCCGCAATGATATCCAGATGGTGCAGATGGCCGGCCTGGGGATTGCAGTCATGGGACCGGAAGGATGCGCCGGTGAACTGATCGCTGTCGCCAGGGTGGTCTGTCGCGATATTCTGGATGCACTGGATCTGCTTCAAAATCCACTTCGAATCAAAGCCACGATTCGGGAGTGATGGCGCGATAAACGAGAAGAATGGCTTTGGGGAAAAGTCAATCGGTGCTTTGCATGGGGCTGGATTCCAAATACATCCGTGCATACGGTTCAATGGCATTTCGAATTGCTTTTGAAAACCGGAAAAACATCTCCGTATGATAGTTCCGGCCTTCCTGCGACAGATCCCGAAACATCTGTAACCGCAGTCCCCTGCTGACTTCAATCTGAATTCCCATTCCCCGCCCGCATAAATTGCAGATGTTTGCATAACCCTCTCCGCCAAGCGATGATCCCGAGCATTTTGTCGCATGGATATCCGATTTCTGCAGTTCGTACAAAATCTGATTGATTATTTCGACATCAAGACCTCCCACATAGGCCACCGGTTTCAGATCTTTGCATCCATGAATCGAAATAATAATTTCCGAAAAGCAAACGATCTGCAATGCTGTCGGTTCGTCAAAGTGGGTGCTGGTGATGTGCAGGGACAGATTGTCCTGGCATTTGACGCCTTTAAACGAATAAAAAGAATGCTCCTGCCCGGCAATCGAATCAGCGATTTGCGTTGTACCCGGCTCGATATTTCCACCGTGAATACTCATCACGGCAATACCTGAGCTTCCAATACGCCATTCAATCAGATAGTCGGCATTCTTTTGCTCACTGCGCTGAAGATGCTCGAAGTTAATGTAACGATCTACAATTCCATCCTCGGTTGTCATGAATGAATACCCGATCCATTTATTAATGTCAGGCACAAAGGCACATAGGGGCATATTGTCCATCAGCCGTTGGCTGCAAGCGGCCGAATCTGTCACCTGACTGTTGATCAACCGGCTCACCAAAGCAATAAATCGGTTTACTTCTGGGCCTTTGCCACTTTGAACCTGAATAATTACTAAAATTGATTGATAGTTATTATAAAATAAAATTATCATGATCAATAAAAACAATTACATTTCGGACTTCAAGGCGAGGGAGGGAGTATGACGCGTCTGTCCTTTAACAATGAACCGGTCACAGCCCGATTGATTCTGCCTTCCGGCGAAGCGGTCGAAAGAACCATAGAAATTCGAACGAATTCCATCACCGGTCGAACCATCCGAATTGCATTAAGCCGAACAGGTCAGTGTGAAGCCGGAACCGACACGTTTCCGGAATTACCGCCTGATGTTGAAAACACAACACGATGTCCGTTCTGCCGCCCACAGGTGGAATTCATGACACCGATGCTTCGCCAAGACGTGTCTGTTGCCGGACGGCTGATTCAGGGTGATTCGCTTCTGTTTCCCAACCTGTTTCCGTATGGAAGTCATTCCGCCGTCAGTCTGTTTGACAATCGGCATTTTGTCGAAATTGGAGCTGCTTCGGTTCAATCCTATACCGATTGTCTGATCAACTGCCGGAATTATCTGAATCAGGTTCTGGAAACCGATCCGAGTTCGGTTTACATGGCCATAACCCAGAACCATCTGCCGTCAGCCGGTGGTTCGCTGATTCATCCGCATTTACAAATCAACGCAGATTTTGTTCCAGCCAATCATCACCGGTTTCTGAAGAAAAAAGCGGATACCTGGTTTCAAGAGACTGGCCGCTTTCTATTCTCGGATTATCTGAATCACGAAAAACAGGATGGAAGCCGGTACATCGGAAAAACCGGCGACTGGGAATGGGTGGCCGCCTTTGCACCCGAAGGCTTTTATGAAATCTGGGGGATTTTGCCTGAAATAATGTCATTGCGGACATCTGAAACCGCGGTATGGGAAGGACTGGCTCAAGGCATTGTGAACGCACAGAAATATTACCGAAGCCTGAACCGGAACGGATACAACCTGGGAATCCTGTCTGTGGAAACGCCATCAAGTCGCCTGGAACTTCGGGTGATTCTGGTGGTCCGGTCCAATTATGCCCCCTGGGTCAGAAACGATCATACCGGGTTTGAGCTGATGCTGGGTGACATGGCGACCTTTACACTTCCGGAGGATACGGCAAAGCAGGCTCGCATTTTCTGGACAACAGGGATGCCGGATCAGGTATGACATGATGAGAGACCGATGGACTCTCGGACATAGAACCCTGAACAGTTTTTTGGGCATAGTGGATTAACCTGTTTTTCAGCTCGATTTCACACAGGCAGCCAGGATACCCAGGCGGCAACGCGTCATCCGGACATGTGCTGCACGCATTGACGTCGTCAAGAAGTTGCCGCATTTCCCGGGTATCCCTGCAATTTGGAAGCCGTTTGAGAACATCTTCAATATTTCTGCTGGTACACATGCCGATCCTCCGAGGAAATTTTCTCAACACATCGGGTGGTTTTTAAAGCCTCTAACGTAAAAAATCCATGACATATTTGACCGCCGTAAAGATGATTATGCATGCCAGCATCCACTTGATGGCTTTGGCAGGAACGAATTTCTGACAACGCGCACCGAAATACATCCCCCCCATACCGCCCAAACCGAACAGAACACCCAGCAACCAGTCAGGTGCCACCGACACGTTGGGATACAGAGGCGCAATCGCCTGATAAAACACCACGCCAGCGACGGATGTGACAAACGTTCCCATCAGGGCAGCGCCTGCCACGGTATAGACCGGCAATTTGAAGAATGTGACAAAAAAAGGTGCGATGATCGCGCCCCCGCCGATACCGTAAATACCGCCGACGATGCCGACGATGAAGCTGAGCGCAAAGATTCCCCAGAACGGGACATCAAACACATCATCATAAAAGGTGTATCCCAGTCGTTTCAGATTAAAATGGGTAACATGTACCGCAGAGGTCGTCATGCCGCCCGATGCATCCGGATCGGTGGTCTGCTGTCGATGCCGCTGCACCATTTCCTGAAACCGGGTTTCGCTGCTGGCCTTGCTGGCGTTGCCTGAATTTTTCTTAAGCAGGTCCAGCAGCATTCTGATTCCGATATACAGCAGAACACAGGCAGCAAACAGCTTGAAATGCCTGGGATTGGGCAGATACCCGACACGGACGATGGCCCCGATAAATACGCCCGGCAGGGTCCCGGCCACAACCACCCAGGTCAGGGGCCAGACCATTCGGCCTTCCCGCCAGTAACGGTATACGCCGCTTGGAATCGCCACGATATTGTAGAGTTGATTGGTGGCACTCACAGACGGATTGACATATCCCAGAAACGACATCTGAAATGGCAACAGCAGAAAAGCGCCTGATACACCCCCCATGGATGTGAAAAAAGATATCACAAAAGCGACCAGGGGAGGAATCCAGGGAGAGACTTCTATTCCGGCGGTTTGAAAAAGCATGGCAGAATCTCCTTCAGAAACGGGAATGGATAATTAATGGCACGATTTATAAAATTATCGTGTTTTTATTGATATCAATCGTCTTGATGCGTGTCAAGAATATTCCGATACTGTTCAAAAAAGGCCGGATGTGTTATGAAACACTGAATGAAAATTGATTCCCGTAAGTCTTTCCATTTTTTGCGTTGCTCAGGTTCAGAGGCATAAAGAAAAATGAAACCGGTTCGTAACAGCCCCAACCACATCGGCATCAACACCGATTCCAACGAAGACAACTGTCTGGATTCTGTTCAACTAAGCCAGTTGGAACTGTCTTTTCGGCAATGGGTCGAAGAATCCCACCGTCCGGACACCCGTTTGTCCCGCAAACGGATATTGATCATTTTTCTGTTAATTCGTTACACAGGGGCCAGACTGAATGAAATATTGGCACTGAATCCATTTGAGGATATCGATTGTGACCGGCGTGTGGTTTGTATTGGAAAAACAGGTGCTGGAAAAACGCTCAAAAAACGGGAAGTTCAGTTACCCCAGCCTGTTTTCGATGAGATTCAGTCTGTTTTGAATGATTCTGTTTTTACAGAATCCATGACAAACCTGTTTCGTATTGATCCCGGGCATGTTCGCCGAAAATTTTATGAACGCGCGTTGTCATGCGGATTTTCATCAGTACTGGGTGCGCCGGATCTCATTAGAAAAGCCCGGGGAGTGGAACTGATACAGGAGAATGTGCCCTTGCCGGTCGTGCAGCATATTCTGGGGCATTCCACGCCCAATCTGGCTGCATCCTATGTCAAATTCTCCGACGAAGACATGCATCAGTCGGCTGTCCATTTCATAGAAAAAGAAAGCCGGCGGAAAACCAGCGCGCGGAACATGTTTTTTGGAAAAATCTCCGCCATCCGAAAAGGCGACATTCAATCCATCATTGATGTATTGACAATTGGTCAATACATCATCACCACAGTGATCACCAACAACAGTCTGGAGAGGCTGGCGCTGAAAACGGGAAAGCTGGTTACTGCAGAAATCAAAGCGCCCTGGATCACGCTTCAAAAGGGCGATACTGAACCGGCATGTACGGCGGAAAACAGGTTGAACGGAACGGCCATCCGCATTCTCAAAGGGGAAATAACCACGGAATACACGATCCGTATTCCAGACGGAACATCGTTATGCGCGATCACAACTTCCGAAACAGACCGGAGACTCGGTATTCGGGAAAACGACAGCGTCTGGGCCATGTTCAACAGCTTTGCCGTCATTCTGCATGTGGATTAACCATGTCAGACATGGCACGCAGAGAACTGGATGTAATCCTCACCGGACAGAACAGTAACCTATCTTAGAGCCTGTTTGAAGATCCCGTGTTGTCGGGCATGATATAGAATCTTCAAAATCTTTAAACAGGCTCTAAGGCGGAGTTGGGAGAAAATAGGTTGAGCTGCCTTCCCAAAATCATTATCTGAAAAGCGATATCAGGGAATGTCGATCACGGTTGACCAGAGGTAATATCTGCTCAGGTCACCGGCAGGCGTCACAAGGAGATAGAAATAGTAGAGCCCCTGCTGAAGTGCACTGGTCGGTATCGCGCCGAAAGGCAGTGAATCGATAGGACCTGTCGTTTTCTCCTGCCAGAGAACGACTCCTGAAGACAATGGCACCAGGCTGTTGTCGGCTGAAACCAGATACACCTGCGACGGGTCGATATTCGGAGCATAGATCCCGAAGTAGACATCAACGCTTCCGCCGAATTGGGGCAAAGAGATTCGCAGGTTCACCATGGGACCACCAGCCGTGTCGATTCCCGTAGCGATGGGCCGTGCCAGGGCAGGATCGATGGAGACTGTCGGGAGAATCACGGGAGGATAGGAAAAGGTGAGGCTTTCTGTCGGAACCGGCATGACCCCGAATGCATCCGATATTCGGTAGATATCGCCGTTGGTGGTGTCGCTGAAATAGAGGCTGCCTGCCTCATCCTCGCCGAAAGTGGTTATCGTGTACGGTGTATCCAGCAGCAGGACGTTTTGCCAGGTGTTGCCGTTGCTCTTGAGTCCCCAGATTCTACCGCTGCAATAATCGCCATATAGGAATTAGCCGAACAGGTTGGGATGGAAGCTGCCGCGGTAGACTCCGCCTGCCGTGACCGAACAGTTCCCCTGATTGTGCTCGTACTCCAGCACGGGAAGCGTGAGTCCGGTCGGGTTGCATGCTGCAGGGTTGTAGCAATGAAACCCTTCCATGATGCGCCACCCATAATTTTCGCCGCCCGCGCTTGCAGCGGGCTGGAAGTTTATCTCTTCATACATATTCTGTCCGACATCGCCGATATAGAGATCCCCTGTCAGCCGGTCGAACGAAAACCGCCAGGGATTCCGCAATCCAAGAGCCCAGATCTCCGGCCTGTACCCGGCACGCAGGCGATAGGGGTTCGTCGGCGGGATGCCATAGGGTGCGACACCTGCCTCCACATCGATCCTCAGGAGCTTGCCCAGGAGAACATCCGTATTCTGGCCGTTGTTGAGCGGATCACCTCCCGATCCACCGTCACCCGTACCGATGTAAAGATACCCGTCTGGGCCGAAGGCGAGCTGTCCACCGTTATGGTTGGCAAAGGGCTGGGCAATCGTCAGAAGGATCTCTTCGGTCGCGGCATCGGCAACATCGGGGTCGGCGCTGACACGGTAGCGGGCCACCACGGTGTCGCCGGAGAGATTTGTATGGTTGACGTAAAAATGCCCCTTTATGGCATAGTCCGGAGGAAAGGCCACGCTAAGGAGCCCCTGTTCCCCGCAGCAACTGACGCGGTCAGAGATATCGAGAAACGGAACCGGAAGCGTACCGCTGCCTTTTATGATGCGGATGCGTCCGGACTGTTCCACCACAAAGAGCCGGCCGCTGCCATCTGCGGCATGCGTGATATGCACCGGGGAGGAAAACCCTTCGCCATAACGATCGATGGCAATGTCTGGCGGATCGCCGATCGCCTGGGCTCCCGCTATCGCATGGGAGAGAAGGATAGAGAAAGACAGATATACAAGAATTCTGAAAAATTGGTCGGAAGTTCTTCCCATGGTGTCCGCCTTCAATTCGATACTGACTACTGGATTTCAGTGCCTGAAAATCGCTTTTTGACTGTATTTTGTTCTAATAAAATTAATACATTTGACACACCATATCAATGTCATAAGAACATTTCCTTGTCATCGATCCTGCGGAACAGAAAAAGCTGATTCAAATCAATCGCAGAGAACTGACCCAAAGCGACAGGGCCTGGATCGCCTCCGCCGTTTATTCGCCCGGTATCACCAACCAGCCGATCTCGGATCTGGAGCAGTTTTTTCACAACAGCGGCAGCCTCCATATTCTGCTGTCCACAATGGGAAACGGGGTGTATTCGATTGGATTTACAGGAGCATTTTGACGGATTGGAGATACATCACCTGTGATGTGACCGAGGCACGAAACCCGACAACATCATCATGTCGGGTTTCGCTGTCTTCTTAAAATCCGCGTTTGTCAATCAACTCGCCGTCAGACACCGATTCATCACGGCAAGACTCGATTCCAGCGCGGCACCCTTGAACCGGTATTCCAGTGCCTGCTTCAACATGTCCTCATTCATGATTCGTTTCATTTTGGCCAAAACCGATACGGCGGCCATGGCCCAGTCCTGGGATTTGAGGCCCAGGGCTTTCATATCGATTTCATGAACCTGGGCCTGAGACACGGGTAGTACGAGACCCTTGGCCACCAGAATTTGAGCATTTTGGCCCAGTTTGGCAAAGAGTCCTTTTCTTCGGTCAATGCCTTCCTGGGCAATCGCGACGATAACAGACGGATTTTCAATGCCGGTATAGCCGATGGGATCGGAAGACAGGACCAGGTCGCTGATGGACGGCCCCCGCAGCACCGTGATGTTGTATTCATTTTTCTGAGTCGCATTCAGACCTGCGCTCATGCCCGCCAGACAGACAATTTCACCGGCCGTAATAATGCGCTGTCCCGCACTGCCCAGAAGAATGACCTCGCGACGGTCATTAAACAACGGCTGAAAATTGACAGCCACACCTTTGGGCGGCCGCACCGGTTTCAGTCCGGATGCCACGTCCCGGTAATGAGCGCCGTATTCCTGTCTGACATTGGACTCTACAACGCCTGTCATAGGCGGAAGGGCTGCCAGAGACTCCCCGATGCTGGCCGGGGTGATTTTATTTTTTTTGGTATAACGGCCCGGGCATACGCCCCACATATCCACGATCGAAAATCCGTCAAACCGGATGGCCTGTTCAAGCACCTCGGCCAGATCCTTCTGATAGGCCGAAGCTCTGACGACAAATGCCGCGCCTGCCGCTGAAGCGACCTGGCAGACATCCAGGGGACGCTCCAGTTGATTCAGAAAGCCGGAACCCACCGATGCATCGGGTGGCGTGGTGGCTGAAAACTGACCGCCGGTCATGCCGAAATTGAAGTTGTTCAGAATCAGCAGTGTCATGTTCAGATTCCGTCGACAGGCAGACAGAAGATGGGCGCCGCCGATGCCCAGTCCCCCGTCTCCCATGGTCACAATGACATGAAGATCAGGCCGTGACATTTTGATACCCGCTGCATAAGTCAGTGCCCGGCCATGCAGTCCGTGAAAGGCATGGGTGTTGAAAAATGTGTCAAACAGGCCAGAGCATCCGATATCGCTGACAAGCGCCACCTCATGGCCGGCAATGTTCATGCTCTGAAACGTTTTGTCCAAAGCCAGGGTGATCCGCTCATGGGCACATCCCGGACAAAAGACCGGTGGGCGGCTGGTGTTAAGCAGGCTGGTCATGGGTAACGGCCTCCTGTATCTGTTGGGGGGTGATCATGCGTCCATCCATCTGCCCCAGAAAAACGACTTCTTTTTCCGACAGAATGCGTCTGATTTCATGGACATATTGTCCCAGATTCATTTCAACCGTCACAATACGGGAAACCGGTTTGCCAAACTGTCTGATGATCTGATCCGGAATCGGCCACAGCGTTTTGAGAACCAGAAGCGACACCTTTTTTCCCTTTTGTTTCAGGTGCTGCTGACTGGCCCGGGCGGCCCGGGCGGACACGCCATATGTGATGATCAGGGTATCTGCGTCCGGTTCGATTACCGCATCATAATAACTGTAAGAATCAATGGTGGATTCGAGTTTGTCTCTCAGACGTTCCTGCATCTGTGAGATGACGATTGGATCAGTTGTAATATAGCCATCCGGTCCGTGTGTTGAGGATGTCTGACGTACCGGAATGGTGTCTCCGATGGGCAGAAACGCAGGAACCCCGGAACCGGATGCGGCCTTGAACGGAAGAAATCCATCCCGTGTATCGAAAGCCACGCGATCCAGGATTTCAACCGGCTCCAGGGAATCGAGATCCAGATTTTCCCGGGTCATGCCGATTTCCTTGTTGGAGGCAACAAATACCGGACATCGGAACCGCTCGGCCAGATTGAACGCCTTCTGCGTCAGGGTATAACAGTCTCTGACATCTTCCGGCGCCAGCACAATCACAGGAAGACCGCCGCTGTTTCCCCACCGCAAAAACTGAATATCCCCGTCAGCCCCACGGGTTGCTGATCCGGTGGATGGCCCCAAACGCTGCACATCCACAATCACCAGGGGAATTTCACTCCCGATGGCAAACGAAAGCTGTTCGCTGTACAGGCTGATTCCTGGCCCGGATGTGGCTGTCAGGGTCTTGAGTCCGGTCATGGCCGCACCCATACACAGACCGATCGATGCAATTTCATCCTCACCCTGCATGACAATGCCTCCATCCGGTGGCAGAATGTTGATCATGGTCTGATAAATCGTGGTTGCAGGCGTTATGGGATAGCCTGCAAAAAACCGGCATCCCGAGGCCATTGCCCCCCAGGCAATGGCCTCATTTCCTTCCATAAAAACAGAATGCATTAAATTCCTCCAATTTTCATCATCATATTATTCATCATTTCACTCATCCTCCGGCCACTCATCCTCCGGTCATTGGAGGGAAAATGGCTACAGCGTCTCCGTCTGTCAGGATGACATCATCCTTTCCATGCCTACCGTTTATCAAAATCACCCGTTCCTCATCCAGGGGTATGCCGATGAACTGAAGCAGTGTTTGAACTGAGGAAAAGGGGGGCAGTTCCATCAAAAATGCACCGGGATGATTCGGAGCGTAGGTTCGAAACCCGGCAAAAAGATGAACCCGGATTTTCATATCTCATCAACCGGTTTTCATCATATGCAGCAGATCTTCACGGGAAACGATGACATCCACATCCCGAACATGCTCTTGAATGGTTTCCAGGCCACCTTCCTGTCGATCCACCAGAATTACCACCCGAACGACCTCCATCCCCTCGTTGCGGGCGCGCTCAATGGCCTTGATGGTGGAACCGCCTGTTGTGACAACATCCTCCAGAATCGCGACCCGATCACCCGGTTGAAGATCTCCTTCGATCCATCGAATCATGCCGTGATCCTTCTGGGTTTTTCGAATACTGAATGCCTGAATCGGGTTGTGCATCATTTCGGATACAAAGGCTGTGGCCATCGCAAGGGGGTCTGCGCCAAATGTCAGTCCGCCGGCACCTGCGACGCCCGCATCCTTTATGGCATCATAAATCAGGTGACCTGCCAGAAACATCCCCCGGGGATTAAGCGTCGTGGGTTTGCAGTTGACATAGTAATGGCTCATTCGGCCCGATACCAGCTTGAACACCGGTTCCTGGCTGTATTTGAATGATTTTTGACAAAGCAATTGAATTAATTCGTTTTTCATGTTATTTTACCATTTGTGTTTATCATTCTGCTGCATTACATATGCCATTGACTTAAAGAAAAATATTCCCCATTTATTATCGGGGGACCTCAATGCCCATGGCATTTTCCAAATAACCAATGTTAAACCACAGACAGTATATATTGATTTAATTATAATTTTCATATAAAAAAAAGCCTCCACTGATATGGAAGAAGCCTGTTAATGGGGTTCAGTGGAGGCTCTGAGCAAGAAAAACTGGTGTCAGCATTTCTTGAACTCGATATTTTTATACCAGTAATTCAATTTTGGGTCAACGAAAACAGCGCTCTTCTACCGTAGTTGTTCAGGAAAACAGGATGTCAGAAAACCTGAATCAGCCCATCATCCGCATGTTTCATGTATTCAGACAGTATGGCGCTCAAAAAGCGCTGACAGATATAACACTGGATATTGATTCCAACACCTTTCTGCTGGTCACCGGCCCCAGTGGCGCCGGAAAATCCACGCTGCTCAGGATGCTGTATCTGGCAGAGCCGGTTTCTCAGGGGCAGATAATTATTGACGGCATCAATACATCCCGAATCAGTCGTCGGCGAAAACCTGTTTTCCGAAGAAATTTTGGCATCATTTTTCAGAATTATAAACTGATTCTCACCAAAACAGTTTTTGATAATGTGGCGCTTTCACTCGAAGTGATGGGGGAACGGCCAGACATGATTCGAAAACGGGTGCATGGCATTCTGCGGACAGTTGGACTGGAACACCGACAGCATGCCTATCCGATCACCCTTTCCGGAGGAGAACAGCAGCGGATTGCCGTGGCCCGGGCCATTGTTCGAAACCCCAAGCTGGTTTTGGCGGATGAACCAACCGGAAATCTGGATTCGGATTCGGCTGAAATCATCCTGAATCTGTTGAAGGGAATTCATCGCAACGGCGCCACCGTGATTATCGCCACACATGATCGGGCATTGATTGAAAAACTGGGAGACCGGCTGATTCAATTGGATCGGGGTATGCTGGTCGGAGATTTTAAAAACGACATCCGTTTTTCAGAAAGCGTGGATCGCGACAGCGATTCATATAATTGATACCATGGGAATGCAATCGGTTTTAAAACGGGCCTTATCTGATATTCGCGATAACGGTTTTATCAATCTGGTCGCGGCGTTGACCATTGCATTCTCGGTCATCATCTGCGGTGCTTTTTTAATCTGCTGGACCAATGTCAACCGATGGATTGATGATGCACACGCCGAGGTCCGGGTCATGGTGTATCTTCAGGCAGAATGCAGCGCAGATCAAACAGATATCGTCTTCAAACACATTCGGGGAATTTCCGGTGTTTCCGACGCCCGCTTTGTTTCCAGGGATCAGGCGATGACCGATATGAAGGTGCTGATGAAAAATCAGACATCGCTGCTGGATGGACTGCGTGTGAACCCTTTTCCGGATTACTTTGAAATCCGATTGAAACCCGACATAAACAACCCGGAATCCATCTCCGCTGTTGCAGCGGCAATTGGATCCATACCCGGCGTGGAAAACGTGGAATATGGTCAGCAATGGATAGAACGGTTTGCCGGTATGGTTCAGGCGATTCAACTGATCGGATATGCCCTGATCACGCTGTTTTTTATGGCATCCGCATTTATTGTCGCCAATACGGCCCGGCTGGTTTTTTTGTCCAAACAGGAAGAAATCGAGGTTATGCGACTGGTTGGCGCAACAGACCGATTTATCAGCTCGCCCATTTACATGGAAGGCGTCATTCAGGGGGCGGTTGGCGGGCTTTTGGGACTGGGATTACTTTTTGGTCTGTTTCTTATCCTCTCTTCCCGCCTTCACAGCGGGACGATACCCGGATTTTTTTCCATCAGTTTTCTGCCAGTCCATATGATGGTGTGGATTCTGGTGGCCAGCATGATTGCAGGATGGATCGGATGTCTGATTGCGGTCAGACCATTTTTACGCGCCTGATCGCAGCCATCTGCATCGGGATATGGGTTCTGCTGATGCCCTGTGCCCTCCAGTCTGCACCGGGTGTTCTTCAGGGTCGAATTGTTGCGGAAAGGTTAAATGTGCGTGAAAAGCCTTCCCGTGAATCTGCTGTTATTTCAGTTCTTGACAAAGAAACGTCGGTTGAAATCCACAACCACCTGAGTGGGTGGTATGAAATTCTTCTGAATCAAAGTATACGCGGATTCATCAGTGACAAGCCCGAATACGTCATTGTGACATCATCTGATTCCATAGACGTATCCAGTCTGAAAGGTCAGACCCGGCAAATCCGCTCTGACCTGGAAAAACGACATACAGAAATCCGCTCTTTTACAGATCAGGAAAAAACCATTCTGGCAAGCCTGGGTCAGATGGAAAACCGAATCCACCAGACCTTGACCGAACTGGATTTACTTCAGAAGGAAAGCCGGACGATCGATAATCGGATCATTGAAACCGATGCCAGACGACAGGAAGTTCTAAGTCAGACGGCGTTGGTTGAACAACAGGCCGCCAGACGACTCAGAACCCTCTATAAGCTGAGCCGGCTGGGAGCGCTGCATCTTCTGGCGTCCGCGGAAACCCTGTCGGATTTTGAACACCGGAAAGCCATGCTGGACCGAATTCTTTCTCAAGATCAGAAACTTTTGAATGAATTTTTCGAAAATCAGAATACGCTGACCGAACTGACGGATCAACTCCGGTTGCTTCAGCAGGATAACCACGACCGACACAGCCTGATTCAGAAAAAACTGGACTTTCTTTCCGCCGAAACAGAGAGGCATAAAAACCTGCTGGCTGAAATCCGATCCAAAAAAGCGCTTGAAATGCGTACCATTGAAGCGCTAAAACAGGACGCAGTGCAGTTGAATGAGATGATAGAGAAACTGGCGGTGGACAGCACACCGGAGATGAATTCGGTCAGTCACCAAATGAATGAACCGGAAAGCAATAGCCGGTTTGTGTCCAGAAAAGGGAAGATACAGCCCCCTGTATCCGGAAAACCGGTAAGCCGGTCCGATGCACTGTTCGCATCCGGGTTGAATGCGGCCGTTGATCGCGGCGGTATTCATTTCCAGACAGACAGAGGAGAACCGGTTCATGCCATACATCCCGGCAGGGTCGTGTTTTCAGAATGGGTCAAGGGCTATGGAAACATGATCATTATTGATCATGGCGAACATTATTTCAGCGTCTACGCACATCTGGCAGATTTTTTCAGAATCAAAAATGATGCTGTCCAGGGAGGCGAAGTCATCGCAACCACCGGCTCAACTGATTCCATAACGGGTTCCGGTGTATATTTTGAAATCCGTAAACGCTCGGAACCCGTAAACCTTGAACAATGGCTTCAAATCAATGCCAAGTAAACGCTCATGATCAGGGGCTTGATCACCCCCAATTATGAAAACGATTATTACAGTTTTTCTACTGAATTCTGACTACTGAATTCTGCTTTTGCATTTTCACGGTAAAGACAATTGGAAAGGATATTTCATGACCATCAAACAATTCAAACATGTCAGATTGTGGATGGCAGTTGCGATTTCAGTAATATTGTGGACCGTTGGTGCCGGTTTTTATCGGGATCTGTCGGCCAGCAATGAAGAAACCTATAAGGGGCTAAAACTTTTTTCCGATGTGATTGAACTGATCGAAAAAAATTATGTGGATCAGGTTGATGCCAAAAAACTGGTGGAGGATGCCATACAGGGCATGGTGCATGGACTGGATCCACATTCATCTCTGCTGTCACCGGAGGATTATCGGGATCTTCAGGTTGATACGCAGGGCGAATTCACGGGTATCGGCGTCAGTATTACCCTTAAAGAGGGACTGGTGACGGTCGTGTCACCGATTGAAGGAACGCCAGCCTATCGCGCCGGTCTGAAGGCTGGAGATATTATCACCCGCGTCGGTAATGAGGCGGTGAAAAATCTAAAAGATGCCGTAAATCGGATTCGCGGCCCCAAGGGAACATCGGTCCAAATCACGATTGTTCGGGAAGGCACTCCGGAACCTCTGAATTTTGAGATCATGCGGGATATCATTCCGATCGAAAGTGTCAGATCCATGACACTTAAACCCCATTACGGATATGTATGGGTGACCAACTTCCGGGAAAATACAACCCAGGATCTGATCAAAGCCCTTGAGAAACTGGAAAAACAAGACGCTCAACTGAAAGGTCTGATTCTGGATTTACGGAACAATCCGGGCGGATTGCTGAATCAGGCAATCGAAGTAGCAGATATTTTTATTGAAAAGGGTATTATTCTCTCAATCAAGGGGCGTCAGGATAAACACGCCAAGGTATTTACCGCCAAACCCAATGATGTCATCCGCAATTATCCGGTGATTGTCCTCATTAACGGCGGTAGCGCCAGTGCATCTGAAATTGTGGCCGGAGCACTTCAGGACCACAAGCGGGCACTGATTCTGGGAACCACATCATTTGGAAAGGGATCGGTTCAAAATGTGGAAGCACTTCGGGACGGGTATGGCTTGAAACTGACCATTGCCAGGTATTATACACCAAACGGAAGATCCATTCAGGCAAAGGGAATTGAACCTGACATCGTCATCAAGTTTGAACCCCGAAAAAAACCGGAGAAGACCAGCTCTGTGGAAACCCTTATGCCAAAAGAAAAGGATCTGGAGAACCATCTAAAGGAGGAATCGGAATCCATCACCCGAAGAAAAATCGTGAAACCCGATCCCGATCAGGAGCCAGGAACGCCTTCGAGTGGTGAATCTGCAGACGGTTCGGTCAATCAGGAGCGGCTTGAATCCGACAACCAAGTGATGAGGGCGCTGGAGATGCTGATCAGTTACGACGTGTTTAAAGAGTTGAAAAATTAACAGCTTACCCGGTTCATCGGTTAGCCCGCTGACCCGTGTAACCGTTAACGGGTTAACCAACAAACAACCGGCCAGTGGATCAAATGGTTAAAAAAAAACCAAAGAAAAAAAAAGGGGTATCCAACAAAAAGCGATCATCCGCTTCAAAACCGATATATCTGAAACGCGCCTTGATTGGTGTGGGAATTCTGATGATTCTGGTTCTGGTCGCCGGTCTGGCCTTGAACCGCATGATCTCACGCAGGGCAACCCTTCCTTCTGGATCTCAGCCGCCGCCGGTTGCCCACAAGATTAAACCGCCCTTGCCAACGCCAGAAATCAAGCCACCGCAGTTTGAAGTCTATCCTCAGTCAGAGCCAGCCGAACCCGAGTCTCCCATACCGCCCCCTCTACCGGAAACCGGCGCACGTCCTCGGGCCGCGATCATTATCGATGATATGGGTTATGATATCCAGATTGCAAAACGCCTGATTCAGATTGACTTGGCCATAACCTGGTCTGTTCTTCCAGGAAGCCCGTTTCAGAAACAGATTGTTCAAATGGCCTCCGAAGCTGGTGTCGAACTCATGCTACACCTGCCGATGGAACCAATGGAATTTCCAAAGATCGATCCGGGAAAGGGCGCCCTGCTATCCAGTATGAGTCCCGATCAGTTGATTGCCCAGCTCAATTCCGATCTGGATGCCGTTGATCACATTCGCGGTGTCAACAATCATATGGGATCCCGACTTGCTGCTTTATCCCCTCAAATGGATCAGGTTTTATCCACCATCAAACTTCGTAATCTGTTTTTCGTTGACAGCCTTACCACGTCAGTTTCAATGATCAGATCTTCCGCCAGGCTCTTCCGGGTTCCCTTTGCACAGCGGGATGTTTTTCTGGATCATGTCGCAGTACCTGAAGCTGTCCGAAAACAGATTCATCTTCTGATTAAGATAGCCGTCCGCCGAGGTCATGCCATCGCCATCGGCCATCCACATGAATCAACCTGTCAAATTCTGTCAGAAGAAATCAATACCATTCGAAAATCGATTCAAATCGTTCCTGCGTCGCAGTTGGTACACACCCTGAATTAAATTTGATCGTTATCTTAAAAGCTATATATCCAGGGTGCTGACTTCCAGCGCATTGTTATAGATAAAATCCCGCCTGGGTTCCACGTCCTCACCCATCAGGATCGTAAACAATTCATCGGTTTCCACCGTGTCTTCTTCCCTGACCTGAAGCAAAATCCGTTTATCCGGATTCATGGTCGTTTCCCACAACTGATCCGGATTCATTTCGCCAAGACCTTTATACCGTTGAACGCTCAAGCCTTTTTTACCTTCTTCAACCATATAAGTCATCAGACTTGACTTATTATCAATTTTCACGCCTTCCTGCTTTTTTTCCACATCACCTACGTAAAACGGCGGTACGTTATATATCGAGATGCGTTTTTCCAGCAGGATACATTTCTGAAAATTTTTTGAATAGATCAGATTCTTGCCAATTTTCAGACTGCGCATCTGGGATGAGGTATCCCCAATATCTGTCTGACAGCTCATAATATGCCTGGCACAGTCAACCACCATTTCATAAACCTTTTTATCCTCATTCCAGATGACATCCTCAATCTGAAAGCCGGATTCTATCAGCTTTTCTTTTACCGCCTCCATTATATCCGCTTCATGAAGCATACGTCCATGATCAATATCTGAAGACATGATCCTTTCAATCAGCGGCATATAGTAACCCTGTAATTGAAATTTATTAAGAATCTGATGATATTCCGACAAATCACACAGAAAAACATAAAGATCATGACTAGTCAGGCTAATATTCATGGCGGGTATGTTCACCTGTTTTTCCTGACAGATCCGTTTGAGAATGAACTCATCCATCTCCATTTCGTCTTTCAGGTAGATGGCGCTGTTGCCTTTTCCAATCCGGAAAAGCGGTGGATGAGCGATGTAGAGATATCCTTTTTCGATCAGAGCCCGCATCTGCCGGTAAAAAAAGGTCAGCAACAGTGTTCGAATATGAGCCCCGTCCACATCCGCATCGGTCATGATAATGACTTTGTGATATCGGATATTCTCGATACTGAATTCTTCAAGGCCCGCGCCGGTACCCAGAACGGTAAAAATATTTTTGATCTCTTCACTTTTGAGAATTTTATCAAAGCGTGATTTTTCGACATTCAGAATTTTACCTCTAAGCGGCAATATTGCCTGAAATCGTCTATCCCTTCCCTGTTTGGCAGAACCACCTGCAGAATCTCCCTCAACCAGAAACAGTTCCCGTTTTTCAGGTTCCGAATACTGACAGTCCGCCAGTTTTCCCGGAAGTGTCGAATCAATCAGGGCACCTTTGCTTCTGGCCAGGTCCCGGGCCCGTCTGGCTGCATCCCGTGCTCTGGACGCCTCAACCGCCTTTTCGATAATCTTTTTGGCAACTGCCGGGTTTTCTTCCAGAAAAATGCTTAATTTTTCATTTACCAATGACTCGACAAAGCCTTTTACGTCACTGTTGCCCAGCTTGGTTTTTGTCTGACCTTCAAATTGGGGATTTTTTAACCGGACACTGACAATGGCTGTCAGCCCTTCCCGAACATCGTCTCCACTGATTTTGGTCTGAAGATTTTTTGGAAGATTTCCATTGCTGGCATATTGATTCAGTGTTCTGGTCAAAGCGGCCTTAAAGCCGATCAGATGTGCCCCACCCTCTATCGTATTGATGTTGTTTGCAAACGAAAACAGCTTTTCATTATATGTGTCATTATACTGAATGGTCGCCTCGATACCGACATCGTTTTTCATGCCTTCTATAAAAACCGGACTATGAAGAACCGCATGATGTCTGTTCAGATATTCGACAAAGGATATCAGACCACCTTCATACATCATTTCTTTACGGGCATCGGTACGATCATCTTCCAGAATGATCTGAACATTCCGATTCAAAAAAGCCAGCTCTCTCATGCGTCTGAGAAGAATGTCATAATCATAGGTGATCGATGTAAATAATTCAATGTCTGGAACAAAATGTATCTTTGTCCCTCTTTTGGTTGTTTCACCAATGATTGTCAGCTCTTTTGTTTTTTTGCCACGTTCATATGTCTGATAATAAATCTGACCATCGGCGTAAATTTCAACCTCCAGAAATGAGGCCAGTGCATTGACAACCGATACACCAACACCATGCAGACCGCCTGATACCTTATACGTATCCTGATCAAACTTGCCGCCTGCGTGCAGTTTGGTCATGACCACTTCGACGGCCGGCACATTTTCTTTCTTATGAATGCCGACCGGGATGCCACGCCCATTGTCCTCCACACTGACGCTGTTATCGGTATGAATGATCACATGAATACGGTTACAATATCCGGCCATGGCTTCATCGATACTGTTATCGACAACCTCGTAAACCAGATGATGAAGACCCTCTATATCGACATTTCCGATATACATGGATGGTCTTTTTCGAACAGCTTCAAGACCTTCCAGTATTTTGATGTTATCCGCAGTATAATTGTTATTTTCTGTTTTCATATTCTCATGGGCATAATGACATTTAAATAGCTTTTATCGGTCTCTCCTTCGATCAGACAGGGTGTCTGACCGCTGGTGATATGAAGAATCGTAAATTCGTCTTCAATCAGGCCCAGTGCCTCAATCATATATCGGGGATTAAATGCAACTTCCAGCGAATCTCCCTGATATTCGATATGTACTTCCTCACGGGATTCTCCCAATTCCGGATTGGTGGATCGGATGATCATTTTATCTTCAAAAATGGTTAACACCACGGCTTTATATTCATCCGATGACAAAATCGACATGCGTTTGAGCATCGCGATGCATGATCGTGTGTTTACCTTAATTTTTTTTGCATCCGGCCATGAAATATAATCGCTGTATTCCGGAAACGATCCTTCCAGTAGCCGAATGACCGTTGTTTCGGTATCCTGTCTGAAAAATACGTGATTATTCTCGACGGCGATTTCAATCGTTTTTCCGGGAATTAAAATCCGGGCCACTTCTCCAATCCCTTTTTTGGGAATCAGAATTTCTTTTATGTTATCCGTCATCATCGGTTCGGAAAGAACACTCTCAGCTTTGGACAACCGGTTGCCATCTGTTGAGAGCATTCGGATAGACGTTTTTTCATCCACTGTCACACATTGTAGACAGATACCTTGTGTGTGTGGTTTTTTTTCATCCCCAACCGATATGATCTGGGTTCTTTCAATCATTTTTTTCAACTGAGAGGAGTCCATTGAAAAAAAAGATGCATTTTGAATACAGGGGAGATTGGTGAAATCCGCCGGATTCATTCCGACCAGATTGAATTGAATATTGTCTTTTCCAATTTCGATCCAGTAATTTTCAACCTCTGTCACCAGTATTTCATCAACTGGAAAATCTTTCACTATTTCAAACATTTTTCTGGCATTGATTGCAATTTGTCCCTCAGATTCGACAATGGCCGGATAATATCCCTCAAATCCGGTTTCAAAGTCATTTGCATATATGTGGATTCGCTCGCCTTCTGCTTTTATCAAAACACAACTGGATATGACCGTGCTGGTTTTTTTTGAGCATATGCCCTGAATTTTTGACAATACATCCACAACATCCGGTTTATTTACAGTAAATTTCATGGCATGATCACCTTCGGAGGGTGTAATAAATCTGTTAGAAGTTGCTTTTAAAATGATATTCCAGCAAGCGGACAGCCGATTCGGCCTTTTTTCAGTATATAAACTTTCAGAAAATTCATCTGTTCACCCCCTTAATCTGTTTTTTCAATCCATCGATGCATGTCCGGAATAATTGCATTTTTCCATTTATCAGACAGTCTCAATTTAATAAACTGATTAAAAAGGTGATATATCCAGTCGACGATACGTTCACAGGTAAAAATTCTGTCGATCACCTGCGCTTCCATGTCTTCCTGATTTTCCGGCTCCATTTCATTTTGAATCTTAAGTGCGGCAATGGCGAGGCTTTCCCCTTTCAGGGTAAACTGCCACTGCTGGCGGTCTCCGGCTGCAATCATATTCATTTCTGTGATCACTCCGCCTTTTCGCAATGCCAGCATGCCTTCTTCCAATCCGGCATCATCCCCTTTTATAGTAACAGTTTCAATGGAATTGTGAAAGGCATTTTCAATGACCATCCGGTTCCCTATTTTCAATGACAACTCTGTAAATTCATCATGTTGAATTGTATTCGGGTATTTTTCCAATGTAAACCATAACCACGTCAGAAATTCAAAACCCAAAAATTTATATCGACTGTATGCAATTGATATATCCAGCACTTATTTTTTTCCTTTCATATAAAACTGTCAGACGTCAGCCTGTTTAATATATCTTTTTCCAAATCCGAAAGATTTTGAAGAAAAAAAGCGGATGTATATGGAAATATACGAATCAGTTCCAGGTTGAATGTTTTTATAAACAGGGTTTCAAATTCATCGTTAGCAGTTTTCTGGTTGGAAAAAAAACTGATTCTTGATTTCTCATAGTTCCAGACAATATCATACATATGGGGTGAAGCAGGAATCCGTTGATGCAACAAATTGATGACGTATTCCTTGACCGCCTTTTTTTCACCCTTGTTCAGATAATCGCGACCGGTTTCTTTCAGTTTTTTGATCATCTCTTTCTGATAATGCTTTAAAATAATCCTTGGTGAAATCTGTTTTTTATCGATTCGCAAAGTAAAGACAAAATGGGAGCCCACGACAAATGTTGAACCCTGAAAATCGGGTTCAAACGGATTGTCATAGGATGTCCATCCTACAGATTTCTCTGTACTTTCATCATCTATATCCTCTATTACATGAGAAGACAATTTTTCAGACACGGTTTCGACAACAGGATCTTCCAGTTTACCATTGACGATATAATTCGTAATTGAAACATTGGACGATAAAAAACTCATGATGATCTCCTGATGGTTGATTCTTTTCTTTTTTTATTTATATCACAGTAAAAGAAAAACAGAAACAGTATGCTGTGACGATAATGATAATAACTTTGCAGTTTGTTGAATTCGTTGTATATTTAAGATGAAATAAATGATCATAACCAGTTGTGTAATTTAGTAATAATCAGATAGAACTGAACCAAAAAAACGAAACTGCTGATAACCTGATATTTATAAACAGGATGATAACGGATTTTTAACACGCTAAAATAGTTAAAACACAGGTTCGTAGGAGCAAAGACACATTGGAAACAACGTAATGAATTTTCTGGCTGATTTTCATGTTCATTCATCCCATTCCCGTGCAACATCAAAAAACATGACGCTTGAATCCCTTTATATTGCAGCTCAGTGTAAGGGGATAAGTGTTGTTGCAACCGGCGATTTCACTCATCCTGTCTGGATTGAAGAAATCAGGGAAAAGTTGGTATCTGCTGATAACGGTCTGTATCAACTGAAACCAGATATTGCCGGAATATGTGATAAAGAGGTTCCGTCAGTATGCAGGGGAACCGTTCAGTTTATGCTGGTTACGGAAATCAGCAATATATACAAAAAAAATGGAAGAGTCAGAAAAATTCACAATCTTATTTTTATTCCGGAAATTGAGCAGGCCATTAAACTTAACCGAAAACTTGAAAAAATTGGAAACATCGGTTCTGATGGACGGCCGATTTTGGGTCTGGATGCGCGGAATCTGCTTGAACTAACACTGTCAGTTGGCGATCAGGCCTTTCTGGTTCCGGCGCATATTTGGACACCCTGGTTTTCCATGTTGGGATCAAAATCCGGATTTGATTCGATATTGGAATGTTTTGATGATCTCAGTTCCCATATTTTTGCGGTCGAAACCGGTCTGTCATCAGATCCAATCATGAATTGGCGCGTGTCGTCTCTGGATCAGGCGGTTTTGATTTCCAATTCCGATGCCCATTCACCTTCAAAACTGGGTCGGGAAGCCAATCAATTTGACACAGAATTATCATTTTCAGCCATTCGTCAGGCGTTGATGAATCCGAGTAAAAAAGAATTTATTGGAACAATCGAGTTTTTTCCAGAAGAAGGAAAATACCATTATGATGGACATCGGAAATGTCAGATATGCCTTCATCCTGTTGAAACGCAACAGGTCAACGGAATCTGTCCGGTCTGTGGAAAACCGCTGACAGTTGGTGTGCTGTACCGGACTCATGAACTGGCTGACAGAAAAGACGGTGACAGGTCACCTCGACATAAGCCATTTTTTTATTCGGTTCCCCTGACCGAGATACTGTCTGAAATATTAAATGTGGGATCATCTTCCAAAGAGGTGATGAAACGATATGAAACCGCATTGAACAGGCTGGGGCCGGAACTGAACATTATCGCGTCCATGTCTTTGGATGAGATACGCTCGGCAAATATTCCCCTTTTGGCAGAAGCCATTCAAAAAATCAGACAAAATGACATCCATATTTCACCGGGATATGATGGTGAATTTGGAAAGATCAGACTTTTTTCACCCGAAGAGCGACAGATGCTATTTAATCAGCACAAACTTTTTTTGGTTATGGATTCAAAAATATCATCTGATCTATCATCAGATGAATCAGATCTGATTGAAAAACCGGTTTTTTTAAAAAAGAAGCTGCAGACCGTAACAGAAAAAGGTCCGCCTACCGTCGTCAATTTGGAACAGGAAAACGCCATTGGTCATGACACAGGCCCGATGATTATAATTGCCGGGCCAGGAACGGGTAAAACCCGGACGATCACCCATAAAATGGCGCGCCTTGTAATACAGAAAAATGTCATTGCAGACCATATTCTGGCGTTGACATTCACAAACAAGGCTGCTGATGAAATGCGAAACCGGATTCGACAATTACTGCCGTCCGAGCGGATTTTACCGGTAATCGAAACATTTCATTCACTCTGTCTTCGAGTGCTGACCGATCACCATATTCAATCAACGGTGATCGATGAACCGGAGCGAATGGCTGTCATTGCAGATGCCATTAACCAAAACGTTCAGAATGGCATTTTTATGAAAAAAAATTCTGCCTGGATTGCCGAACAAATCCGCGCCATCAAACAGAAATGGTCAAAAACCAATGATTTTTCGAACGTCTGCAAACAGAATGACCTTGCGCGAATCATTAAGGCATATCAGCATCTCATGCATATTCAGGGACTGGTCGATTATGAGGATATTATTCAGATCGCCATCCGGTTGATTGAAAATGACGTTACACTGAAAAATGATTATGCGGGTTTGTTTCGGCATGTGTTTGTGGATGAATATCAGGATCTGAATGCGGCACAATATCGCCTGTTGACGCTTTTGGCGCCGCCGGAGAAAATAAATGGAAGTGTGTGTGTGATTGGTGATCCCGATCAGTCCATTTACGGATTCAGTGGGGCAGATGTAACCCTTTTCAACCGCTTCATTCAGGAATATTCCAATGCCCGAGTGTTTACCCTCAGTCAAAACTACCGATCAACAGAAAACATTCTGGCAGCATCGTTTCAGGTGATTCAACGAGCGGAAAACATTTTTGATCATCCGATTTCAAATGACATGCGGCATCCACTTCATTCCGGCATAACCGGTTCAGACCTTATCAATATTTGGAAATTTGAAACGGATGATTCGGAAGCTGCCGGCATAGCGGTCGGTATTGAAAAACTGACCGGCGGTACAGGCTTTTTTTCAATAGACAGTGGCCGGGTGGATGGAAATCTTCCGGAATCCCATATCGGCTTTGGCGATATTGCGATTCTGTATCGAACATCCAGGCAGGGGGAGCGTATTGCTGATACGCTGAAATCAAGAGGTATTCCGTATCGGGTAGCTAAAAAAGAGATGGATGTCATTCAGAAGTTTTTTTCCGATGTGTTTGCGGTTCTTCGGTTTATGGAAGGATCCGGTTCATTTCAGGATTCGGATATCTGTTTCAGATATATCAATGATGGAAAAAAGCCGTTGTTTTTCAATAGATTCAAACAGATTTGTGTTCAGCATGACTGGTCAGCATCGGATGGTCTGAATCAATTTGAACCGGCATCATATGACGATCTGAAACCATCATTTCGATCATCTTATAGCAAAATAATGAATAAGATGATATTGTTTAAAAATGAAATGGAAAAAATGACGCTTGAACAGAAACTTCTTTTTTTGATATCTAAGGCAATACATCCGAATCAGATCAATCCATCGGAATATCAGAAAGCTCTGGACGACCTGATCGAAAAGGCCAAAAATCAATCAGGACGCATAACCGATTTTTTGAATGGTCTGTCACTTCAGACCGACGCTGATATGGTCAATATGAAATCGGAAAAAGTGACATTGATGACGATGCATGCCTCCAAGGGGACTGAATTTTCGGTTGTGTTTATTTCCGGATGTGAGGACGGACTGATTCCCTATCAGAAACCGGGTGCTGATAACATGGATACGGAGGAAGAAAGACGGCTTTTTTATGTGGCCATGACCCGTGCGAAAGAAAAACTTTATTGCACTTGGTCATTGAAGCGGAAACTGTACGGAAAAATGCGTCTTAACCGGATTTCACCGTTTTTGGACCAAATTGATACGTCCATTGTGAATCAATGTGTATTCCGAAAGCCGGAAAAAAAGAATATCAAACAGAATCAGATTGCGCTTTTTTAAAGTGACTGAAGAATAGCCGACCCAATCATTAGGATTTTTATACCTTGATTCAGGAATGACATGAAAGAAACCGTTATAAAAAAAGTTAATCTGAAAAATGGTCTTGAGCTTATATTTTTTGATGACTCCAAAAGAATAGCAGGCGATCGATGGCATGTCGAGATTTTAGCAAGAATATCCATTCGAATTGATAGTCTTTTTCAGTTCGGGAAGATGTCCAATCCAATCATTGACCAGGATATGAAAAAAATAATGGGCGAAACGGTCTGTTTTGAAAAAAAGCTGGTTCGAATTTTTGTTGATGAAAAAGAAAAGGATTCGGTTGTCATGAACGTATGTGAATCCTACTTGTCAAGCGCCGGGGATTATCTTTCCCACAAGAATTTTGCAGAAAGGTTTGTGAGAAAAATCTATCGGGAAACCCTTGAAAAGCGCCAAATTGATAACCTAATTAAGAAAGGAATGGATGATGGTGGATAACCATAATAATAAAAACACAAATCACCTGCAGTGTTCAATTCTGTTTTCCCTCTTCATTGTGATGATGTCTTTTAATTTGGCAGCCGCGGATATTTACGTGTATGTGGATAAAGACGGGGTTCGCCATTTCACCAATGCACCGACCTCCTCGAATTACCGGTTGTACATGAAAAGCAAAAAAAGTAGTAATCCGCCTGTCACATTTTCGGTTTCCAATAGTCATTTAAACGGTTCTGATCAGTTTGATGGCCTAATCGACAAGGCATCCAGAGATTTTGGCATTTCTCCCCGGCTTTTAAAATCCATTATAAAAGTTGAATCCAATTTTAATCCGGCCGCAGTTTCCAAAAAAGGCGCCCGGGGGTTGATGCAGATCATGCCGCATAATTTTGATGATCTGGAAATTTTTGACTGGGCTGACCCCTATCAGAATATCATGGGCGGAACACGGTATTTGAAGCAGATGCTTGATAAATACGATGGCAAACTTCACCTTGCGCTGGCTGCTTACAATGCCGGGCCTGCTGCGGTGGACAAATACAATGACATTCCACCCTATAAGGAAACCAAAAATTATATTCGAAGAGTTACTCAGTATTTTGACACCTTCGGCTATTAATGATTTAAATGGACACCCAATGTCGTATGAAATGAATCAGTTGATTCGGCGGGATTCACTATTAAAGCCCTATCAGTCAATCATTGAGCGCCGAATCAGCCGTCTGAATGATGTTAGCCATCAACTGGATCAAAATTTTTCCTCTCTTTTTAAGGCAGCGTCATGTCATCGGTTTTATGGACTTCATCGTGTCAATCATGAATGGATCTTTAGGGAATGGGCGCCGAAAGCGACGGCCATATGGCTTATCAGCGAAAGGACAGGATGGCGTGAAATTCCAGATTGTTGCCTGAAAAGAATCGATGGCAAAGGCGATTGGGAGCTTCACCTGCCTTTGGATTTTCTGACGCATGGCTGTCTTTACCGGCTGCGGATGTATTGGAAAGATGGCTTCGGCGATCGCATCCCGGCTTATGCAACCCGGGCAGTCCAGGATCCGGTTACGCTGATATTTAATGCACAGGTTTGGTGGCCGGAACAACCCTATCAGTGGAAACATACGCCAGTCTGCGGCAAGCCTGCCGCCATATATGTTTATGAAGCACATGTCGGGATGGCCCAGGAAGAAGAAAAAATTGGGTCTTACCTGGAATTCACTAAAAATATACTGCCTCATATTGTTGATTCGGGATATAACGCGATTCAATTGATGGCCCTTCAGGAACATCCCTATTACGGGTCATTCGGTTATCAGGTATCCAATTTTTTTGCACCATCATCCCGTTTTGGAACCCCGGATGATCTCAGGGCGCTCATCGATACCGCGCATGGGCATGGATTGCGGGTTCTGATGGATATTATCCACTCCCATGCGGTGTCAAATGAGGTGGAAGGGCTCAGCCGATTTGATGGAACCTTGTATCAGTATTTTCATGACGGGCAGCAGGGACAGCATCCGGCCTGGGATTCCCGGTGCTTCGATTATGGCAAACTCCCGGTGCTTCGTTTTCTGCTGTCCAACTGCAGATACTGGCTGGAGGAATATCAACTGGATGGATTCCGCTTTGATGGAGTTACCAGCATGATGTACCGGCATCATGGCCTTAACATGGCTTTTACCAATTATTCACAATATTTTGATGAATCGGTTGATGAAGACGCCCTGACCTATTTAACGCTGGCCAATCAACTGATTCATCAAATCAATCCGGATAGCGTGACCATTGCAGAAGACATGAGCGGCATGCCTGGCCTGGCTTCACCGGTTGAAGAAGGCGGCATGGGATTCGATTACCGGTTTGCGCTGGGTGTTCCTGATTACTGGATACGCTTGGTCAAGGACACACCGGATGAATTCTGGCCCATGGGACATCTATGGTTTGAATTGACCAATCGCAGGTCGGATGAAAAATCCATCGGCTATGCCGAATCTCATGATCAGGCCCTGGTCGGCGACCAGACGCTGATTTTCAGGCTGATTGGATTTGACATGTATGATGCCATGCATGTTCACGCCAAAAATATTCAGGTGGAACGGGGCATTGCCCTGCACAAAATGATTCGGCTGATTACCCTGATGACAGCCGGAAACGGGTATTTGACGTTTATGGGAAACGAATTCGGTCATCCCGAATGGATTGATTTTCCCCGTGAAGGCAATAACTGGAGCTTTCGCTACGCCAGAAGACAGTGGCGGCTGATGCATGATTCAGGACTTCGATATCACGGTCTGGCAATATTTGATCGGGATATGATTGAATTGAGCAGAACCTGCCGAATTCTTGAAACGTCTGATATGCGGCTTTTGGTTGCCGATGATATCTTGAAAATTCTGGCATTTGAACGGAACAATTTGATATTTGTGTTTAATTTTCATCCAACCCAATCCTATATCGATCATTTGATTCCGAGCTTTTCCGGAAAATTCAGGATGGTTTTTGATAGTGATGCAACCTGTTATGGCGGGCATGGCCGGTTGAGGCCGGGTCAGATTCATTTTTCACAAATGGATTCCAGTCAACGCCATCATGTCAGTCTGTATCTGCCGACACGGACAGCCCTGGTACTGCAGTATGAGCCATGAGTCAGTACTTCGTGCGTCCAGATTCCGGCGCTTTTTGAGGTGCCATCTGTTTTTCGACTTTTTATGAGAGTATCTATAGGACATGGATTACACCAGGCGGATCAAAACAATTCTGTTGATAGCGCTTGTGTCGATGATTTTTTTCAGTTTTGTAATCCGGTTTCAATCGAAAAAATCATCTTCAAATCCGATATCCAATCGAATTGCTTATGCGATTCCTGCCATGACATACACGATTACCGACAACAGAAAAATATCAATAATACCTGCTTCCATTCCGCTTAAACCAAATCATTTGCCGGATTTCAGTGGTCCTGCTGAATCCAGATTCACCCTTTTTCCAATAATTATCATACCGGAAAGAGAGACCGCTTCAGCTTTGAACAATTCCACAAAAAAGGAGTCCATTTCTGAAAACACACTGGACTTTCAAATTCATACGGTGAAAAAAAAGTCAAACTTAAAAAAATTGGCTAAACAATTCTATGGATCGTTTCTCTATTATCCCGTAATCATTGAGCACAACTCCCACATCACCTTTTTTGAAATTCAGGCAAACACGATGATTCGAATCCTAAAGAACAGGCGACAGGTGAAGCATATTTACAATACGCATCGGGAAACGGATAAAGGACGATTATTCTGGCGATATACAACGAAGGAAAATGACACGATAGAAAGCATCTGTCAAAAATTTTATCATACGCAACAACCTGATATACCGATTGTAAATCTTAATCCGGAAAACCGGTTGAGACCAGGAGAAATTGTAAAAATACGCATGGAATAGGGCTATATCCAAAACCTGCCATCAGCGGATTGCATGTTTGGGTTGAATCAGAAAGGAAACAAAAATGAAATTGGGGATAATCGGGCTGCCTGATGCCGGTAAAACCACGCTCTTCGAGGCACTTACCGGTCAACGGGCAGAAACGATAAACAAATCGGAAAGCCGGCAGGGTGTTATACGGGTTCCGGATAACCGGATTGATAGGCTCAGCCAAATGTATCAGCCAAAAAAAACAACCTATGCACAGGTGGAATATTTTCTTCCCGGGTTTAATCCGGCCAAAAAAGATGCCAAAGACTACAGCCCATGGACATTGATTCGGGACTGTGATGCGTTGATCCAGGTGGTTCGGAATTTCAAGGGATATGACGGGGATGCACCAAATCCCCGATCGGATTTTCTGACCATAGACAGCGAGCTGATGCTCTCCGATCAGATTACCATCGAAAAACGGATTGAACGGATGGAGGCGGATAAGAAGCGGGGCCGAAAAATCGATGCGGAAGAAATGTCCGCCCTGTCCGCCTGCTTGCGAATGCTGGAAAATGAAACGCCTATCCGTCGGGATCGAAAGCTGGCAGATACGCCCCAACTACGGGGTTTTGCACTGATGTCCGGAAAACCCATGCTGATTCTTTTCAATAACGCGGACGACGATGATCAGATGCCGGAAGATGCGATTTTTGCACTGGAACAGAAAATGATCATCAAGGCCAGGCTGGAGCAGGAAATTTCGGGTATGTCCGCAGAAGATGCCAGGGAATTTCTGTCAGAATTTAATCTGAGTGCGATGGCCACACACCGGGTGATCAAACAATCATATGACCTTCTGGGTCTGATCTCGTTTTTTACAGTTGGCGAAGACGAGGTCAGGGCATGGACCATCAAAAAAACAACCGAAGCCCTGGATGCGGCAGGCGTCATTCATTCGGATATCAAAAAGGGATTCATTCGTGCCGAAGTCCTTTTTTATGACGATCTGATGGATGCGGGAACCCATGCCGAAGCCAGAAAGCGGGGAACGGTCCGGCTGGAAGGAAAAACGTATCCGATTCAGGATGGTGATATCATCAATTTTCGATTCAATGTGTGATATAGACTTTCAGAAAAATGATTTCGCTGCGTTATCGGTCGGGGATGGCCTAATATGGCCTATCCCCTCCCGGCTGCCTTGCGAAATGAATTTTCTGAAAGTCTATAGACCGTCGTCGGAACCACCGGTTTTCTAAAAATAGCTTGACAAATTTTATTCGGACAGCTAACAATTTGTGCCATCGAACAGTATAACTGAAACCGGCACAACGGCGTGTACGGATTCACCAAAGACAAAGGCGTCTATACTTCGTAATGATCAAGAGGTATAGACGCCTTTTTATTTTTCAATTTTTTGTTCAATAAAAAGGAGAATAGACATGAATCTGCACCACCCCAATGCCAACGATGCCCTTCAGACCAGTAACCGTTCCCGCAATGTGGCCCCGCAATCCGGTATCTGCAGCCGATGTATGGACGGCTGCCGCGGCAACTGCGACATGTTTCACGCCACCTTCCGGGGTAGAGAGCTGTTGTATCCGTCCCCGTTCGGCAGCATTACCGCCGGCGCCGACAAGGATTATCCGATAGACTATTCCCACCTGAACATCATGGGATATGCCATGGGCGCCAAAGGTGTTGCAGCAGATCCGGATCAGGCCACCTTTCCCAATGTCAATACGGAAACATCTTTTGGTGTGACCAACAAAATCAAAATGAAGGTTCCGGTGTTCACCGGTGCGCTGGGAAGCACGGACATCGCGCGGAAAAACTGGGAGCATTTTGCCATTGGTGCGGCTATCAGCGGTATTGTTCTGGTCTGTGGCGAGAATGTCTGCGGCATTGACCCGGAACTGGAACTGAACCGGGATGGAAAGGTATCCAAATCGCCGGAAATGGATCGACGGGTTCGGGAATACCGGAAGTATTACGATGGATATGGTGATATACTGGTTCAGATGAATGTCGAGGATACGCGGAACGGCGTCGCTGAATATGTGCTTGAAAAACTGGGGGTCGAAACCATCGAGTTGAAATGGGGGCAGGGTGCGAAATGTATTGGTGGCGAAATCAAGGTGAATTCGCTTAACCGGGCCCTTGAGCTGAAAAAACGCGGGTATATCGTCACGCCGGACCCCGAGGTGCCAGCGTTTCAGGCCGCATTCAAGGCAGGCCCGTTAAAGCAGTTTGAGCGTCATTCCCGCCTGGGATTCATCGATCAGGAGGGCTTCATGAAAGAAGTGGAGCGAATCCGCAAAATGGGCGCCAAACGCATCACGCTGAAAACCGGGGCCTACCCCATGAGAGAGCTGGCCATGGCCATCCGGTGGTCCAGCGATGCCGGAATTGATCTGTTGACCATTGATGGTGCGCCGGGAGGAACCGGAATGAGTCCCTGGAGAATGATGTGTGAATGGGGTATTCCATCCATTTATCTGCATTCAATGGCATATGAGCTGTGTGACCGTCTGGCCAAAAAAGGCAAACGGGTTCCGGATATTGCCTTTGCCGGTGGATTTTCTTCCGAAGATCATGTATTTAAGGCATTGGCTCTGGGTGCCCCCTACTGCAAGGCGGTCTGTATGGGAAGAGCCCTGATGATTCCGGGAATGGTGGGAAAAAATGCGGAAAAATGGCTTCGGGGAGAGGATAAGGGTCTCCCGGCCTCTGTCACCCGCTACGGATCCACCAAAGAGGAAATCTTCATGAACTATGAAGTTCTGAAGGAAAAATATGGGGCGGATGTCGAGACTTTTCCACTGGGGGCCATCGGAATTTTCAGCGCCGTGGATAAACTCAAGGTCGGTCTTCAGCAGTTGATGGCAGGCTCCAGAAACTGGGAAGTCAAATATATCAGCCGCCAGGATATTTTTTCACTGACTGAAGAATGTACCAAAGTCACCGGAATTCCTTATGTCATGGATGCATTCCGGGATGAGGCCCTGGCCATTATTGATGCGTGAAACATGAATTCCTAATCTTAATCAGCTATATTTATTAGCTATTCAGATATTCACAATAGAATCCCCCTCCCATCAAAAGAAAACGAGGGGGATTTATTTCTTGACGTAAGCCTGTCAGCAGGTTTTAAATCCCCCTCAATGGGGGAAGAAAATTGTAAGTAATAAATTACATTAAACCCGAATCCGATATATACATGACGCTGAAAGCCAGTGAAATTCCCAATGAGTTTTATTCCCAGTTCAAGATGTTCCATGAGATCATGTCGATCAAGGTCCGGGAAATTTTATTGGTTTCAAGCCCTTATGATGCTTACATCATGGAAGAAGATGGTAGCCTGGCATCCCGGATCATCAATGAATACAGCGGGCTGAACCTGAGTCTTCCGCCTCGGGTCTCCCGGACATCCTCCGGCCATCAGGCCCTGTCGTTGTTGGAACAGAAAAATTTTGACATGGTTATTACCATGCCCCATGTGGATGACATGGATGCCCTGACATTGGGAAAGCGAATCAAGGAAATCTATCCGGACCTGCCGATCATTCTGCTCAGTCACAGCATCCGGTCCATATTTCCTCAGGGGGAATACCGGAAAATCCCGGGTATTGACAAAACGTTCATCTGGTCCGGAAATGCGGACCTGCTGCTGGCGCTGGTCAAAAATGCCGAAGACCGGCTGAATATCGACCGGGATACCCAGCGGGCCATGGTTCGCGTGTTGATACTGGTCGAAGACTCCCCCCAGTATTACTCCACGTTTTTGCCATTGATCTACAAGGAGTTTGTCAAACAGACCCAGGCGGTTCTGGGTGTTGGATTGAATGAGGAGCACCGGCTTCTCCGGATGCGGTCCCGGCCCAAAATCATGCTGGCCGAAACCTATGAAGAGGCCATGAACCTGTATCAGAAATACCGGACCTATCTGATTGGTGTGATTTCGGATACCCGGATTCCCCGAAACGGGAGGCCAGACGATAATGCCGGTGCGGATATTCTCAACCTGATCAAACAGGATGTTCCGGATATTCCGGTTCTGATGATGAGTTCAGAACCCAATAACCGGAACAAGGCTGACCGGATTCCGGCGGTATTTCTGGATAAAAACTCTCCCAATCTTCTGGGAGAACTCCATCAGTTTTTTCTGGATCATTTGGGGTTTGGTGATTTTGTTTTTCGAATGCCGGACGGCACGGAAATTGACCGGGCATCGAGCCTGAGAACACTTGAACTGAAGGCGGCACAGATTCCGGATGAATCCCTTCTGCATCATGCGTCCCGAAACCATTTTTCCAACTGGCTGATGGCCCGGTCCGAATTTGCCCTGGCCTCCTCATTCCGCGAGGTTCAGGCAGGTGATTTTACCAGCATTCCGGACATGCGGAACTATATTGTTTCGGGCCTGCATACGCTTCGAAAGCTTCAGCAAAAAGGGGTTGTCGCCCAGTTTCAGGCCCACACGTTCGATGCCGATATCATGGATTTTGTCAAAATCGGCAATGGATCTCTGGGCGGAAAGGCCAGAGGCCTGGCGTTCATGTCAGCGTTTCTGCATCAGCATCCCCAGCTTTTTGAGACGTTTCCGCAGCTTCAGATTCAAATACCCAAAACACTGGTCATTACGACACAGGGGTTTGAGTCGTTTATCCAGACGAATCAACTGCAATACCTGGCAAAAGCCGATCTCTCCGACAAGGATATTGCGGCTGCTTTTCTTCAGGCAGACATGCCGGACTGGTTGGTTTCCAACCTGGAAGCATTTCTGATCCAGGTCGCGCATCCGCTTTCCATCCGATCGTCAAGTCTTCTGGAAGATGCCCATTTTCAGCCGTATGCCGGGTTATATCAAACATACATGATTCCAAACAATCATCCGGATTCAGACGTCAGACTTAAACAGCTTGTCGATGCCATCAAACTGGTATATGCCTCGACCTATTATGAGGACCCCAGATCCTTCACCCGGCATTCGGTCACGCTGCCGCAGGAAGAGTCCATGGCCGTGATCATTCAGCAATTGGTCGGTGAGGCTTACGGGGACTATTTTTATCCCGCCATGTCCGGCGTGGCCCAATCCCATAATTTTTATCCGGTTTCCCGTATGAAATCCGAAGACGGAATTGCCCATATTGCGATCGGACTGGGCAAAACCGTTGTGGAAGGTGAAAAAACCATTCGGTTTTCGCCAAGATATCCTCAGATTCTGCCTCAATTTACCACGGTCGAGGATATTCTGACCAACAGCCAGAGATATTTTTATGCGCTGAAAGTCACGGATCAATCTGAAAAGCTGAATTTTGAAAAGTATTCCAATCTGGAAAAACGGGAAGTCGATGAGGCGGAAACCGAGCTACCGGTACGGCTGCTTTCCAGCACCTATATACCCAATGAACAGCGAATTCGGGACAGCGGAAATATACCCGGTGCAAAAGTGATCACCTTTGCGTCTGTACTGAAACATAACCTGTTTCCGCTGCCGCAACTGCTTTGCGACATGCTGGAGTTGGGAAGAAAGGGTATGGGATGCCCGGTCGAAATTGAATTTTCGGTTAATCTGGGAACTCAGAACGAGCGAAAAAATGAATTTTATTTTCTGCAGATGCGACCCATTGCAGCCGAAATCGATCGAAATGATGTCGCCATCTCAAATGAGGAAATCCAAAAAGCCCTGTGTTTTTCCCGGAATGCACTGGGGAACGGAAAATATGACACCATTTTTGATATCGTTTATGTGAAACCGTCAGATTTTAAACTGGATGCCACGATTCAAATGGCGGATGAAATCGGTCATATCAACGCCCTGCTGACCAGGGAAAAAAAGCGGTTTCTGCTGATTGGACCCGGGCGATGGGGATCCTCTGACAGGTGGTTGGGGATTCCGGTTCAGTGGCGGAACATTTCCGGTGTTGGTGCGATCATCGAGCTGAAAAACGGGCATATTCACGCGGATCCATCCCAGGGGTCGCATTTTTTTCAAAACATCACATCCCTTGGAATTCCCTACATCACGGTTTCGGAAGACACGGATGTTCTGGATTGGAAGCGATTGGAATCGCTGCCCATGGTTCAGGAAACCAAATACATCCGACATGTGCGTAGGGATAAGCCATTTGTTATCAAAATTCAGGGGAAAAAGGCGATTTGTATTATTTTAGCAGATTAGCCGGATTCCAGGTTACGTTAGCATTTAATAAACGCGCATGACCGGGAGTCTGATCACTCCCGGGGATGAAAATCAATCATTGCCCCCTTCCGACAGCCACCCGCTGGGGGGAGGAGAGCTTGCGAAGGGCTTATCAATCGACAAACGACGAGATACGAGAGACGCTTCACGAAGCATTCTTCAATTACATAAAAAAGGAGATGACCAATGACAGACATTATTCGCTATATGAAAAACCGTGATCCGAATGAAAAAGAATTCCATCAGGCAGTGGAAGAAGTAATTGAAACCGTTCAGCCTGTTCTGGAACGCTATCCCGATTATCGGCAGTCCGCAATTCTGGAAAGGCTGATTGAGCCGGAGCGCCTGATTCAGTTCCGCGTTTCCTGGGTGGATGATGAAGGACAGGTTCATGTCAACCGGGGATATCGCATTCAGATGAACAGTGCGATTGGCCCATATAAAGGAGGGATAAGATTTCATCCCTCTGTCAACCTGAGTATTTTAAAGTTTCTGGCTTTCGAGCAGGTGTTCAAGAACGCCCTGACCACGCTGCCCATGGGCGGCGGAAAAGGTGGATCCGATTTTGATCCAAAAGGACGGTCTGATGCCGAAATCATGCGGTTCTGCCAAAGTTTTATGATCGAGCTGTTTCGTCATATCGGGCCGAACACCGATGTGCCTGCAGGTGATATTGGCGTTGGTGCCAGGGAAATTGGCTATATGTTTGGTATGTATAAAAAATTGAGTAATGAATTTTCCGGGGTTCTGACCGGAAAAAGTCTGGGCTGGGGTGGTAGTCTGATTCGTCCGGAGGCAACCGGATACGGCTGTGTCTATTTCGCTTCTGAAATGCTGGCGACCCGGGATGAATCAATGAAGGGAAAATCCTGTCTGGTTTCAGGATCCGGAAACGTCGCCCAGTTTACTGTTGAAAAATTGATTGATCTCGGCGCAAAAGTGGTGACGATGTCCGACTCATCCGGATATATTTTTGATGAAGAAGGAATCGACAAGGGAAAGCTGGAGTTTGTTAAACGCCTGAAAAATGTTCGGAGGGGACGGATTCGGGAGTATGTGGATAAATACTCACAGGCGGTTTACACCGAAGCAGACTCGACGCTGGATTACAACCCCCTGTGGAGTCACTGGGCGGACTGCGCCTTCCCGTGCGCCACACAAAACGAAATCAATGAAAAAGATGCCTACAATCTGATCAATCATGGGGTTACACTGGTCAGCGAAGGCGCCAACATGCCCAGTATACCGGAAGCCATAAAGATTTTTCTCGACAAGAAAATTCTTTATGCGCCAGGCAAGGCTTCCAATGCGGGTGGAGTCGCGGTTTCGGGTCTTGAAATGGCGCAGAACAGCATGAGAATCAGTTGGCCAAAAGAAGAGGTGGACGGCCGGCTGAAGGGAATCATGAAAAATATTCATAAAACCTGTCTGGATGCCTCGGCGGAATATGGCCATGCGGGAAATTATCTGGTTGGCGCCAATATCGCCGGATTTGTCAAGGTGGTCAACGCAATGATTGATCAGGGTCTGGTATAAAAAAGGTTGAAGACTAAAGGGGGGAAGGCTGAAGCATATCCCATAAACTGCCCTCATGCTTTCCCCTTCATGAAGTTGTCATCCACAGAAGCCGTGCAGTTTCCAATCCGGTGTTTTTCCATTGGGAGGGTGTTTCTTTGTCGAGACAGATGACATCGCCAGGGCTGATGGAATGGATGATATTGTTCACGGTCATTTGAATCTCTCCTTTCAGCAGATATCCCGTTTCATAACCTTTGTGAATCAGAAAATGACGGGGAATTCGTGCCTTGGCATGAAGTTCAATCAGATAGATCTGAGTTTTTGCATCTGGCCGTTGTCCGGTCAGATGCCATCCGGCAAGGCTGTCCCTGGGCTGGTCGGCGAATCTGATTTCTGTTGCGTCCCCTGCTGTAAAATGAATTTTTTGGGCAGGGGAAACCGCGTCCTGCAGAAGTTGTCCGGGAGGAATATTTAAAATTTCCGCCATTTTCAACAAAGCAGGTAGAGAGGGATAGATCAGGTTGCCTTCCACCTGGGAAATGGTACTGGGGGTGACCCCGACCTGACGGGCCAGATCGGTTTGGGACATTCCCCGCTTGATTCGAAGCTCTTTCAATCGCAATCCCAGCTCAACCCTGCCATGGACATGCGCCTCTGAATCAAAGACCACCTGCATATCCCGGGTCCAATAATCATGAGGCTGATGTATATGTTCGACATGCCGTTTTTCCGCCTTGATCACGGTTAAAGAGGTTTTCCCCCGTTTAACCGACAAATCGATTACCACTTGGGCAATCTGATTGATCTGAGCCCGAAACCGGGAAGAGTGCGCTTTTCTTTCAATCATCCAGTATGCCACCGTATTCAGCTCATACAGCCTGGGACATGAATGGGCATAAAAATTCAGCAACTGATCCTCACCTTCCCAGAGTTCCTGCATTCCGGTCAGGCTTTCAAAAATAAACCGGACATCTTCGTTCAGTCCAGCATGAACGGAATAAAAAACGTCCATCACGGTTGCAGCGTTTTCAGGATTAGCAACCCGCACGATCCGACATTTGCAGGGAAGTGGGTCGCGTTCATAAAATCCCAGAAACACCGGTGACCCGGCACCTTTTCCAAAGGTGAAGCAGTCAATGATCACCAGTCTGGGATTATCGGCAAGTGGTCCCAGCTTATCCAGAAGATTCCGGGGCGAGCGGTCAAAGCTGACATAGATGATATCCTTATTCAGGGACTGGGACGTCTGCATGAAATTCAGACAAAAGACACCGGCCAAACTGCCGGCATCATCATACCAGATAACATTGTCACCAATGAACAGACTGCCCAGCAGGCTGTCCAGAAAGGGGATACCGGTGGATACGGAAGCGGAACTTGATAAAATGGGAGTTGTCGTTTTCAATGAATTTTCTGTAAATCTATTAGGAAACAAACCGTTTCATGAAAGCATTTTCCAGATTGTACCGTCGGGTTTGTCCTCGAGAATCACCCGCATGGTTTCAAGCTGTTTGCGGATGGCGTCGGCCTGCTGCCAGTTTTTGGATTTTCGGGCCTCGGCGCGATCCTGAATGAGTTTTTCGATTATCGCCGGATCAACGGATGACTGGCTAAGCATTTTCTGCTTTTCTGTTTCAAGATAATGCGCAGGAATTTCGGTCAAGAGGCCCAGAACGCCGCCGATTTTTAAGAGATCGGATCGATTGAGGAAAATTGATTTTTTAATCTCAGGTGAGGGGTCGGATTGAAACGCGTCCAGCATCCGGTTCATGGTTCGGGTGGCTTCATAAACAACGCCGATGCCTCTTGCCGTGTTGAAATCATCATTCATGGCCTCGCAGAATCGGTGCCACCATTCCCCGTTAAGAGCAACTTCATTTGTCGGGCTACCCAGAATATCTTCTGTTCGCCCCAGAAGCGTATAGAGTTTTTTAAGATTGGCGGATGATTCTTCGATGACCTGGTCATTGAAATCAATCGGACTGCGGTAATGGCTGGAAAGAAGAAACAGGCGGATGGCCTCTGGGTGGCAGATTTTCAGAACATCCCGAATCAGAAGAAAGTTTCCCAGGGATTTTGACATTTTTTCGCTGTTGATATTGATAAACCCGTTATGAATCCAGTATCGGACAAAGGGTTTGTCAAATGCGGCCTCGGACTGGGCTATTTCATTTTCATGATGGGGAAAGATGAGATCCTTGCCGCCGCCATGAATGTCAATGGTCTCTCCCAGAAGAGACGAACTCATGGCTGAACATTCAATATGCCAGCCGGGGCGGCCTTTTCCCCAGGGACTGTTCCATTCCGGTTCGCCGGGCTTGGACGCCTTCCACAAGGCAAAATCAAACGGATTATGTTTCCGTTCGTCCACATCCACTCTGGCTCCGGCTTCCATATCTTCCAGTTTTCTGCCGGAAAGTTTGCCATAATCATTGAATTTTTCAACGGCAAAATAGACATCCCCGTCCACTGGATACGCCATATTCTTTTCGATCAACCGGGAGACAATGCGAATGATATCATCGATATGTCTGGTGGCCCGAGGTTCCAGGGTCGCCCGCTCCACCTTCAGGGCATCCATATCCTCATAAAATTCCCGAATGTATTTTTCTGCGACATCCTGACTGGAAACACCCGTCTGATTGGCCTTGTTAATAATCTTATCATCCACATCTGTAAAATTCCGAACATAGGTAACATCATATCCCATGGCTCTCAGATATCTGGCGATGACATCAAACACCACGACAGACCGGGCATGTCCGATATGGCAGGAATCGTATACCGTGGGGCCGCAGACATACATGCGAACCTTTCCGGATTCAACGGTTTCAAAGGGTTCTTTTTTTCGCGTCAGCGTATTGTAAATGGTCAGTGACATTGCTCTTTCCTGTCTGGGATGCTTTCGAAAACATGATGATACTCGATATTCATTTCCCTAACTGAAATCGATCAAGTTCTCAAGCGAAAAAGAAATTGATCCAGTATCTGATAAAGCGTCTCAAAACTGTTCAGATTGATATGTTCATTCATGGAATGCTGACTCATGCCGCCATCGGCGCCCCACACGATACCCGGAATGTTATGATCCATCAGATGACGGGCGTCACTGGCGCCATGTTCGGAACCTGTAACGGTTTTGGGCGACAAGCTCAGAAGATGGTCCAAGAATGGTGATGGCAGGGAGCTGAAAACAGGCGCGGTTGACAGAATTTCAATTTCACCCTGAATGACGGACCGCATTTGGCCAATCAGTTCCATCATGTCGTCCTGTTCCGTATATCGAATATCCAGAACCGCCTCGGCGTAATCCGGAACCTGATTCTGTGATTTGCCTGCATGAACAATGCTGATCGTCAGGGTTCTTTGCCAGTGATTCGAATCCGTGTCAAAAAAAAAGCCCTTGATAATGAAATAATCCCGCATCAGCTTTTCAATGGCATTTTCCCCCAGCCAGGGCCTGGCACCGTGACTGGATTTCCCCCTGGCAATGAGTTTGAGACGAAAGATTCCTTTTTCCCGAATCACGATTTTATCCAGACCGCCACCATCCAGAGCAATGCAGAAATCGGCTTTAACCTGTTGCAGTGCCATTTGAGCGCCATTGGTTCCCCCTGTTTCTTCATCTCCTGTCATCAGAATGCCAAAAGGCAGGTCGCTCTGATCGCGGCCGTTTTGCCGCAGTTGGTGCAGATGCTTTTTTACAAGAATCAGCGATAATGCAACGGCATATTTATCGTCGATGCTGCCCCTTCCAAAAAGCTTGTTGTCTTCAATTCGGGGCTCAAACAATGGATCCGGGGCATCCACCACATCAAAATGACTCATCAGCAAAACCGGAACCTTCCCGGTTCGGGGCATGACCAGAATGGATGGCACGCCATTATGATTCAGACGTAACCAAGCAGCATCAATCCTGTCGAGATATTGCCCGATATAATCCGCACATGTGGATAAGGCATCGGGGTTGTACTGCGTGGACGGTATGCGAATGAGATCCATGGTCAGATTTGTCAATTCATCCAACATGGGGTACGTTATCCTTTCTGATCGACAGGCTTTCAGCCTTTTCATCTGTCGGAACCATCAAAACCGGAATGGACAATCGGTCCATCAGCGTTCTGGGAATACTGCCCATCCATCTTTCCTGCCAGCCGGCCCGGCGGGACATACCCAATGCAACCATGCTGGCACGTTGTTCCTGGGCCGCCTGCTCAATTTCTTTTACCGGATCGCCGATATGAACATGACCCCTTGCAGAAACGCCGATGGATGTAAATTGGGCGCAGACCGTATCCAGTTTTTTTCGGTTTTCTTTTCGGGTTTGCTGCACAGACATGGCCGAATCGCTGTTCAACGTATCTTTGTCGGCCACGTGAAGGATGTGAATTTCTTCAATGACCGGCCCGATCGGCTTTAAAAATTCGATCGCATGAAGGGATGCCTGTGACCATGCCGTGGCCAATAACGGTCTTTGAAATGGGTGCATAGCTGTCTGCAGCGAAGCGGGTGGTTCTTTGTGAATCAGAATCGGGGTACGGGTTCTTTCCAGAATCTCTGAAATATCCACGCCGGTATAGAGTTCCTGAAGCCGGGTTTTCGGCTGATGGCCCATGACGATCAAATCGACATCCTCGTTTTTGGCAGACTTGACAACCTGCTGAACCACATTGCCCACGACGATATAGACCCCCACCTCCAGACCCTGTTCAAAAAGGGTCTCTGCCCAGTCGATAAAACGGACGTTGGCCATTTCTTTCAGACGAACCGCCTCAGACTTTTTAAATCCCACCCCGCGTTGCATCCGAACTTTTTCGGATTCAATCACATTCAGAAACACGATATGATTCAGACCGGCTTTTCGCAGCTCCAGGAGAGGTTTGAGATCGTCAAAGCTCAAATCTTGAAACCGGGTCACAAACAGCAGTTTTTCGATGCTCATAAGTCTCCTTCTCTATGCTGTCACTTGAGAAAAAATAAAAAACCGATGAAGAAGTTATGTCACTGAGTCATCACTTTTCTGCAGCCCCGATGATCCGTTGAATGGCTGAACCCAACTCGGCCGGGCTCACCGGTTTTTCCAGATAGGCTTCCGGATCCGGCACCTGCAATCCACTGAAACCAGTCAGGGTTTCCTGTGATTTCTGAAAGGATTGCTGTGCAATTCCGGACAGAATGATGACAGGTATGGTTTTGAGCGTTTCGTCCAGTTTTACGGCCCGATACATTTTGATGCCACTTTGTTTGGGCATCAGGATATCAAGAATGATCAGATTGGGATGATCTGTTTTGGCCAGTTCCAATCCTTTTTCACCATTTTCCGCAATGAGCGGTATGTAGCCGTTTTCCTCTACAACTGTCATATTGAGCGTGAGGACATCCGGATCATCGTCAACCAGAAGAATTTTTTGGGTCATTGGTGTCACCAGAAAAATATGAGTAGTGATATGAATTTATATGAACGTGAATCATAACAAGCAGGAATTCGATTGACAAAGCATTTTCACGGTAAACGTTCATGAATCATTCCGGCAAGTCCACCCCAATAGATAATAATTGACATGTACCATTTCTGCTGAATTCTGAATCCTGACTACTGAATTCTGTTTTTTATTTTGATGCCAACGGCTCCGCAGGCAGCCGCAGGGTAAAGGTTGTCCCCTTGCCCGGTTCGGATCGAACCGAAATGTCACCATGATGGGCTTCGATCAGTTTTTGAGTGACCAGGAGCCCCAAACCGGTTCCTTTCGCGCCCTTGGTGCTGAAAAAAGAGGAAAATAGCTGGTTTTTTACATCTTCATCCATGCCGCAACCGGTATCCGCCACATCAAAACGAATGCGGTTGTTTGAATCATACCGGGTTGATACCCGAACTTCAAAGATTTTTTCCCGGTTTTCATCAAAAATACAGGCATCAATGGCGTTGCTGACCAGATTCAGCAAACACCGGTAAACCGTCTGTGGATCCATTTGTGCGGTTTGAATGGTGGCATCCAGATCGCGAATCAGTTTGATCCGGTGATCATTTGCCAACGTGTCCATCAGGTCACAGACATCACCCACAATCTGATTGGGGCGGCATGTCTGATATTCGGGTTGCCGGTCTTTTGAATAACTTAACAGATCCCGCAGCAGGCTGGACGTTCGCTGAACCGTTCGCTGAATCATCTCCCATCCGGAACTGAGTTTGGCAATGTCATTCCGTTTGAGAGCGGCATCCAGAACATAGCTGCCGCCTTCCAGACCATGAAGAATATTTTTGATGCAATGGGCCAGACCCGCGACGGTCTGGCCAATCGCCGCGAGTCGCTCACTGCGGATCAGCTCATTCCGGAGTTTTTTAATTTCCCGCAAATCCTGAAGAAAGGCCACACAGCCAATCGGATTATCCTGATCGAACAGAACCGCACCGGAAAAGTTGACCGGAATGGATTCACCGGTTCCGGATAAAATGGAAATCTCCTGCCGCGTGATATGCCGGACAGCGGTTTTCATGGCGGAAGACAGGGCAAACGCAGCGCTTTCAGGAAACAGATCGAATCCCTTCCGCGTCTGGATGACGTCCTTGGCCTGATATTCAAAAATCAATTGCGCGCCGGGATTGAACATGATCACATTCAGTTGGTTGTCCATTCCGATGATGCCATCACTGGCACTGTTAATCAGTTCCATCTGAAAATTCGCCTGCTGCCGCAATTCCCGCGTTGCGGCCTGAACCCGGTTTTCCAGACCGGTGGTGTATTCCTGAATCTGATGCTTGATGGCCAGTTTTTCCCTGGCCCGTTTCAGTGCAACCGCCAGCGCCTCATCATGTATAGGTTTGTTGATAAAATCCGATGCACCATTCTGAAGCGCCTCGATGGCCAGATCGATGTCTCCGTGGCCGGTGATGATGATGACTTCGGCCATGTCCGTGCTATTACGGATCTGTTTCAGAACCTCAAGTCCATCCATACCGGGCATTCGAATATCCGTGATGATGATTTCGGGTTTCTTCTGATGAAAAACCGAAAGCCCTTCTTCTCCGCTGGAAGCGGTCAGTACTGCATAGCCGTCACTTCGAAGCGACATGGACAGGATTTTGGTGTTGTCGAGTTCATCATCGATCAACAAAATGGTTTCCATTCTATTCCCTCAGAGCCGGAAAACTTAAGGTAAATGTCGTTCCCTGGCCCGGCGTGCTTTCGGTTTGAATGATGCCATCGTAATCCCGAATGATACCATAACTGATGCTGACACCCAGTCCGGTCCCCTTTCCGATTTTTTTGGTCGTAAAAAAAGGTTCAAAAATCCGTTTCTGGATATCTTTGGACATGCCAATACCATTGTCCTGAACGCGGACCGTGACCCGGTCGTCATCCCGGCTGGTATGAATGTGGATCCGTTTTGCAAAGGACGCGGATTGTATCTTTGTCTCCTTTTCATCCAGGGCATCTATGGCATTGGATACCAAGTTTACAAAAACCTGTTCAAGCCGGTTGTGATCGGCCAGAATACATCCGATGTCCGGATCCAGGGAAAGCACCAGATCGATCTGATGGGCTTTGATCTGATGGCCCAATACCTTGAACACATCCCGTATGGGATCGTTTATGCAGACCCGGGACCGGACGACTTCGGATTGTCGGGCAAAGTCCCGCATATGCCGGATGATTTCCGTGGCCCGCCGAATGTTGCGGCTGATATCCTGCGAAATGGAAACCAGATCTTCCTCGGGTATCGCCACTTTTTTCTGCGTCATTTTTAAAAAATAATCGGCACAGACCTGAATGACATTGAGCGGCTGATTGAGTTCATGGGCCATTCCGGCGGCCATCGTGCCCAGAGTCGCCATTTTGCTGGCCTGAATGAGCTGGGTTTCTTTTTCGATGGTTTCGGTAATATCGGTTGTGGATGCGATCATGACATCGGTATCCCCATAATGGGCGCGGCGGATATTGATATTGACATGAAAGGGAATTTTGCCTTTGCGGTAATGGCGTTTTTTGGCCATCAACACGGACTGATCGATTCCCAGATTCCGCATCGATTTTTGAATCTCATCATCACTGTCATCACCAAGCATCAGAAACGATTGTCCAATCAGCTCATCTGACAAATACCCGTAACAGTCTGACACCCGCTGATTGATATCCAGAATGCGATGGGTCGCCGGGTCCAGAATGAATATGGGATTCGGGTCGTTGTTGAAGAGAGAGCGGTATTTTTCTTCGGACTTGATATACTGCTCCTGAAGAATGGCATTTTCAATCGCCGCACCAATCCGGTTCCCGATCAGCTCCAGTATATGCTGATCCGTGTAGGAAAAGCGGTTGGCGGTTCTGGATCCGATTACCATCGCGCCCATGGATTTATGTTCTTTTGTGCTGATGGGAATGATGGCGATGGATTTGGGAGAATCCGAACCATAATCCGATCCGGTTTGTTGAGACAGATCATTTGAAATGATCAATTTTCCTTCGGCGATCGCCTGCATCGCCATCTCGGCATAAAGCGGAACTGGAAGTTCGGCACAGGAAGAATCATGAGTTTGATCTCTGTATTGTAGTCTGAGCCCTCCTTTTTTGTCTGCCAGAAAAATAGAGACACAGTCTGCACACAGAAACCGCTTGACTTCTTCAATTGCTGTTTGAACCCTTCCGATGATATGGTCCGGCGCATTCAGTGCGGCGTAAATGGTGCACAGCGTGCTGAGTTCCCGGGTGCGCTGTTCTCTTTCCTGCTCCGCTTTTTTATCCTCTGACGTATCCCACAGGGTTTCGATGGCACCAATGATTTCCCCATTCTGGGCTTTTATGGGCGCAGCGGTAAAAAAGCACCATTTTCCCTCTTTTCCCAGTTTCTGAAAAAAGATTTCCGCTTCATAGGCGTTTTCGATCAGAGCGGATTTCTGCCATTTGGCCCCATACAGTTTTTGAATTTCGTCCGCTCCGATCTGATCCAGGATCACATCGGCCATGGAGGGACGCTCCCGGTCCCAGAACGGGGCCCATTGACGCGTGGTGCCGACGACATCTTTCGCCAAAAAACCGGTCAGTTTTTCAAGTGCTTTATTCCAGTGCGTTACCACGTGATTCCGGTCGATCACAAATGTCGGAATGGTGCTGCCCTGAATGATCTGGGAAATGGTCTGCTGCTGCCGTATCGATTCCTTTTCAATCCGGTGTGAATACCGGCATCGTTCTTCTGCAATCATTACAACCGATTGGGAAAACGTTTCAATCGCCTGCTGAATCTCTGTCTGATTGTAACACAATTCTTCCAACCGTTTCAGACAGTTCTGCTTCTCCAGATCAATTCTCAGTCTGTCCCATAGAATCATGGCTTCAAAATGATCGATTAATTCCAAGTGATCCGGCATCTGCATTCGGATTTTGTCTGCCAGTGCCTCATCACGGGTTAATTCCATTATGAGATTCAACCGGTCATTTTTAAAAAAGGTGGTGTAGTCTGCGGTTGTATTGATTCCATGATTCAAAGCGAACTGGAAACCTGGTGCATTGGAATCGATATCTGCGATCCCCTGGATGGTAACCCCGTCATTTTGAAATTCCGGGCGCATCAAAAGTTGCAGTAAATCGATGCAGAATTTTCCAGCACCAATAATGGCGATATTTGTGTTTGATAACGATGTATTCAACGGATGCTCAATAATCTATGGAATCATCAAAACAGGCAATTCCGATTGTTCTGCAACACGATGGGAGATGCCACCCAGCCAATATTCCTCAAACCAGTCTTTTCCGGTTCTGCCAAGAACCATTAGGGTGGACTGATAATTTCGTGAGAGATTGATAATCTCTGAAACCGGCCTTCCGACGGTAAGATGGGTTTCTGCCGGTATACCGTTTTTGTCAAACCAGTCACGCCATGAATCAAGCTGGTCGCGGCCTTCGGATTCAAGTTCTTTCATAAATGATCCATTACGCCCTCGGGTGATCCGTTCATCCAGAACGTGCACGATCAGAACCCGTTCAATCATTGGACGGAGTGAAACCAGATGATTTCTGGCATGTTCACAGGGTGTGGACCAGTCCGTGGCCAGGAGTGGTCGTGAAAATATATGTGTATTGGTCCGTGTCAGCACACAACTTTTATCCTGATATTCCGCACAGAACTTGTCCATAAGAACCGGCCGGTCGCTTCGCCTGAGAATATCCAGAAGATGGGAACCGACATAAACCATTTCAAACATTGTTCTTTTTTTTCGACCGGTCACAATCCAGTCAACATTTTCTTCTTCGGCAATTGACAAAATCTTGGCATTGGTTTGACCGACCTCCACGATAATTTTCGATCGGATGTTGTTTTGTGTCAGCATCTCCTGCCAGTCGGCAAACCGAATACGCGCTGCTTCAACCAGGCGCTCGGCCTCGTTTTTCAGAAAACCGCCATAGGGAACAAACGACACATCCTCGGTTGGGACGATATGGGTCAGAATAATTTCTTTCAGGCCAGCCGCTTTTAAATCCAGGAGGGATTCAAGGGATTGAAACGCCATTTCCCGAAAACGGGTGTGAAACAGAATTTTTTCTATTTTTTCCATTTTTTCCATAAGGTTGCCCATCCTTTATTGTTAAAAGAAAATCAGGGTAATTAGAACAAAAACCGGAATCAGAAAAACCAGGGAATACCGGAAAATGTAACCAAAAAAACTGGGCATGGGAATTCCGGATTCCTCGGCAATCGAACGAACCATAAAATTCGGGGCATTCCCAATATAACTGCATGCACCAAAAAAAACTGCTCCCGCGGAAATGGCTTTCAGGTAAACGGGATTCTGCGATATCAGATGTTTTACTGCGTCAGGTTCGACCATACCCGGATAATGAGAGCCCAGAGCCGTGCTGAAGAAGGTCAGATAGGTTGGTGCATTATCCAGAAAAGCGGACAGGGAACCGGTAGCCCAGAAATAATGGGCAGGTGTCTGAACCGCATTGATCAGAAAGGCCAGGTGGCCTTTGGAGCCGGCTTTCAGGATCAACAGACAGGGAATCATTGTAATAAATATCCCGATAAACAGATAGGCGACCTCTTTTATTGGAAACCAGGTAAACTGGTTATCTTCCCGAATGGTGATCCGGGTGCTCATCAGTGACAGAACACCCATCAGGATCAGAAAACCATCCCGAATCCAGTCCTGAATCGACCGGTGAATGCCCAACGTATTCACGTCTCCCAGTTTAACGATTCCACTGAACAACACGGCAGCGATCACACCGACCAGAAATAAAAAATTGTGCCATCCCGCCAATCTTAATGGTTCCGGATTGTCGCGGATCAGGGGTTTCATCAAAGGTTTTTCCTTGCGATACCAATATGTGTCCATTATAAAAAAAAGCGTCATCAGGATGATTGATGTGATCAGCATCGGCTGCAGAAGTTGAAGCGGCCAGAAAAATGGAACCCCATGCAGAAAACCGAGAAACAGTGGCGGATCGCCCAAAGGCGTTAAAGATCCGCCGACATTGGCAACCAGAAAAATAAAAAATACCACCATGAACGCCCTGTTTTTTCGATGGGCGTTGGCCCGCAAAAAGGGGCGGATCATCAGCATGGCGGCACCGGTGGTACCCATGAAAGAGGCGATCAGGGTTCCAATAAAAAGCATCAGTAGATTGACAACAGGCGTTGCCCGAAGGTTTCCCCGCAGCAGAATGCCGCCAGAAATGGTATAAAGCGACCACAAAAGAATGATAAACGGCACATAATCCGCCATCAGAATGTGCAGAATCTCATAAGCTGCAACCATTCGGTAATAATAAATAAAGGGAATGGCCATCATCGCAGCCCAGGCTGCCGAAACCTTGACAAAATGATGATGCCAGAAATCCGGAGCCATCAACGGAAAAAGCGCGATGGACAGCAGCATTCCGGCAAATGGCAGGCAGCTCCAGAGCGGAAGTGTTTCGCCGATGGACGGGCCGTGAGCTGCCACATGATCCGGTTTTATCTGGTCATGCTCTGATTGACCGATAACGTTGTCCACAGGCGTCGTTTTCTGGAGTGATATTCTGTCAGAAACAGCGGTGGCTTGATCCACATGCAGGCTGGCTGAGGCAAAGATCAGAACACAGAAAAAACAGAGCCGAAACAGATTGAAGGATTGGAACATGGTGGGTTCTCCTGTGTGTAATGCACCATCAGATTGAAACCATTGGCAGATCACACCGGAATTTATGAATTTCTTTTTTGCACGGATGATGAATATATTGTCAACAGAAAAGACGATTATGCAATAAATAAAAGCACCATTTTTGGTGTTTGCAGTAAATCTACCGCTGTCTATGAACTATAATAATTGAATGGATTGGTCAAGTTTTATAAATCGAATTTATTTGATAGGGTATGTTCATGTGTGTGAATGCCGTCTCAGGGTTTCGAGATCGCTTTCCAGATAAAGATTTTGGGCGCATTATCGGTCGGGGATGGCCCAAAAATGCCTTTCCCCTCCCGGCTGCCTTCCCAAAATCATTGTCTGAAAAGCGATAGTATAAAAAAGGGATTGTGTATTTTTGCCCAACGTATTCGATGGGTCGAGGAGCGGTCATGGCAACCGATGCCAGGGGCAGTCTGATCGCCGAACAGTCGGGGGTTCCTTAATTATGGATTGAGATGGAAAATTCTGTTTTATAGGTGTCGCATCTGTTCTCGAAGCTGTCCGCATGCAGCGGAAATATCCTGTCCCTTGCTGTTTCGAATCATGGCCGTATGATTTCGGGATGTCAGGTATTCCTGAAATCTGAAAATAACATCGGTTTCAGGTCGCCTGAACTCACAGCCGGAATGCTCGTTAAAGGGAATCAGATTAATTTTTGACCGGACCCCGTGCAGCAGTCTGACCAGTTTTCTGGCATGTTCCTGTGAATCATTGATGTCTTTCATCAGGATGTATTCGAATGTGATTCGTCGTCGGGGACGAAGCGTATAACGCCTGCATGCATCCATCAAGGTTTCAAGAGGATATTTCCGATTGATCGGCATCAGGCTTGTTCTGGTATCGTTGTCCGCCGCGTTCAGGGATATGGCCAGATTTACGGTTACATCCTGTCCCAGATTCAGAATGTGTGGTACCATGCCTGCGGTGGACAGGGTAATTTTCCGGGTTGAAAATCCCATGCCATGATTCGAGTCGGTGAATACCCGTATGGCCTGAATTACTGATGCGTAGTTGGCAAGAGGCTCGCCCATTCCCATCAACACGATGTTGGTCAAATATGCTGGATTTTCAAGGCGGCTTTGAACGTCCCGAACCTGGCCAACAATCTCGCTGGCAGTCAGATTTCGGACAAAGCCGCTTGCGCCAGTCAGACAGAAACGGCACGCCTGCGCGCAGCCGACCTGACTGGAAATACACAGGGTATGATGATCTTTTTCCGGCATCAGAACGGTTTCGATATGATGGCCGTCGCTCAACTCAAACAAAAATTTCTGGGAACCGTCCGATGAAATATCCGTTTTTTTCAGAATCAACCGGTCGATTGAAAAATGATCGGTCAGCAACTTTTGCAGGGTCTGGCCGATATCACTCATCAGGGAAAAATCATCCGTCTGCCGCAAATAGATCCATTTAAAAATCTGCCCGGCGCGATAGGGTTTGATGCCATGCCCGTCAAGCCATTCACCAAGCTGGTTGAGGGTTAAATCCTTTATTTCTGTTTTTTCCGTCATTCTGTTTTTTCCGCAGGGGGGCTCCCTTAAAAGAGGCGGGGAACTGAGAGTGTTTCGTTAAAAATTATTTTTCTATTGACATACCATAGCCAACCTTCTATTTTCAATTGTTTATTTTCCATAAAAATTTTCAGATCGTGTTCTTGTCAAGGTCAGAGTAAAAGAAGCCGTTATTTCTATGACGACAACTGATTCCAATGAAATTTCCATTCATTCAACAGGGATTGGACCATCAGCATGTTTGACAATCTGAGCGATAAACTCAATGCCGTTTTTAAACAGTTGAAAGGACACGGCAAACTGACTGAAAAAAATATTCAGGAGGGCATGAAGGAGGTTCGCATGGCCCTTCTGGAAGCCGATGTTCACTACAAGGTTGTCAAAAAACTGATAGAGGATATCAAAGCCCGATCGCTTGGACAGGAAGTGATGGAAAGCCTGACACCCGGGCAGCAGGTGGTTAAAATTGTAAATGATGAATTGACAAGATTGATGGGGTCTATCCACGAGGACCTTCAATTGACCGGAGAAAAACCCTGTTCTCTGATGCTGGTCGGACTTCAGGGATCGGGGAAAACCACCACCGCCGGCAAGCTTGCCGTTTATCTGAGAAAAATTGGCAGAAAACCCTATCTGGTTCCGGTTGATATTTATCGACCTGCGGCTATTGACCAGTTGCAGAAGTTGGGCAATCAGATTTCCACACCGGTATATCCAACTTTGCCGGAAATGGACCCGGTGTCCATCTGCACCGAGGCCAGAAAGCAGGCGGTTCTGGCTGGGGCAGACACACTCATTTTAGACACTGCCGGACGGCTTCATATTGATGAAACGCTGATGAATGAGCTTTCCCGGATTCGGGATGCTGTTCGGCCTTCGGATATTCTTCTGGTAGCAGATGCCATGACCGGGCAAGATGCTGTTAACATGGCTCAGGCGTTTCATCAGGCATTGGCAATTGGAGGCGTTATATTGACCAAAATGGACGGTGATGCCCGTGGCGGAGCTGCGTTGTCCATAAAAGCCGTGATTGACCGGCCGATCAAGTTTATCGGTGTTGGTGAAAAACTGGGTGACTTTGAACCGTTTCATCCGGATCGTATGGCTTCCAGAATTTTGGGCATGGGTGATGTGCTCACCATGATCGAAAAAGCCCGGTCAATTGTCGATGAAAAAAAAGCGGTAGAACTCGAAAGAAAACTACGAAAGAATCAGTTCACCCTGGAGGACTTTCGGGATCAGATGCTACAGATTCGAAAAATGGGATCGCTTCAGGACTTGATTGGTATGATACCGGGCCTTGGGCAAAACAAAGCATTTAAAAATATGGATGTGGATGAACATGAAATCGTTCGGGTTGTGGCCATCATTAATTCCATGACAACCCAGGAGCGCCAGAAATATAATATCATTAACGGCAATCGAAAAAAGCGGATCGCTAAAGGAAGTGGAACAACGGTTCAGGACGTAAATAATCTGTTGAAAAATTATGACCAGGTCATTAGAATGATGAAACAATTCAACAAGGGAGGCATGAAACGGCTCAGCCGTAACATGCTGAGATTCTAAAGGAGTTTAAAAAATATGGCAGTAAAAATCAGATTGGCCAGACATGGCGCCAAAAAGCGCCCTTTCTATCGAGTGGTTGCAGCGGATGGTCAAAGTCCACGTGATGGCAAATTTTTGGAAATGCTGGGCACCTATAATCCGCTACGAGAACCGGCCGAGGTCAAGCTTAATTCAGAACGGATTTCCTACTGGATCAATCAGGGCGCACTTCCAACAGATACGGTGAAAAGTCTATTTAAAAAACAAGGCATATCTGTGAAAGCCGTGTAATTTTGATGGCTTTGTAAAAAAGCTTATCTTCCAAGACCCATCATCTTCCTAGACCTTGTGATCGAGAGAATGCGTACGCTTGATTAACGGACAGATATCATGTGATGATAACGCTTCCGAATCCGAATGCGTTGCCTCGAAGTCCATATGTTCTCAGCGGCCAGCAAAGGAGACAGCGTGATGAAAAATCTGATTCATGACATTGCCGCGGCACTGGTCGATCATCCGGAACAGGTGATCGTCTCAGAAGTTGAAGGGAATCAGACATCCGTTCTTGAACTGAAGGTTGCAAAAGAGGATCTTGGAAAAGTGATTGGTAAACAGGGGCGAACTGCAAGGGCTATGCGGACCATTTTGAGTGCGGCATCAGCCAAAATCAGAAAGCGCACCGTTCTGGAAATTATTGAATAGATTCTCCGCTCCAATGAAAAATGATGGATGGGTTGAAATTGGATATATTGCAGGCGTTCATGGTATTCGGGGAATATTGCGGATCCACGCTTACTGTGACGATGATACATTTATATCAAATATTTCGAATATCAGGATTGAAACCCCTCAAGGCCATGCATCCGCGCATGATATTCAGCTTATCAAACGGCATGGGCGAAAGCTGCTCTGCAATCTGAAAGGCATTACAGACCGGAATCAGGCTGAAGAGATTGTGGGATCGAAACTTTTTTGCAAAAAAAAATATCTTCCCCAGCTTGAAGAAGACGTCTATTACTGGGTTGATTTGATTGGACTGGAAGTTTATACCATGGAAGATGAGTTGATCGGTTCACTTTCATCTATAATCCCGACAGCAGGCAACGATGTGTTCGTAGCCCGTTTAAATGACCGGGAGACGCTGATCCCCGCAATTGAATCCGTGATTCAGGAGATCAATCTGACCGAAAACCGGATGCGGGTCAAACTACCCGAAGGTCTCAGAGATTAACGTGTTTCACGTGAAACCGGTTTTTTGTGCATGAAAATCATCACCATTTCGATTTTTCCCGAAATGTTGGAACAGATGTGGGCGTATGGCATTGTTCACAGGTCAATTGCCTCGCAACTGGTTTCGGCCATTTCAGTCAATCTACGTGATTTTGCGGATGGAAAGCATAAAATAACCGATGACCGGCCGTATGGGGGCGGATGTGGAATGGTGATGAAACCCGAGCCATTGGCATCTGCCATTCGATGGGCCAAAACAGAAAATCCGAATGTCCCCTGCATTCTGATGAGCCCGCAGGGCAGGCCGTTCAATCAGAAACTGGCCCAGAAAATGGCACTGTACCCGGGGATGATACTGGTATGCGGCCGTTATGAAGGTGTTGATGAACGAATCTGCCGGAATTATATCGACGACGAAATTTCAATTGGGGATTATATTCTGACCGGCGGAGAACTGGCTGCAATGGTGGTCATGGAAGCGGTAATTCGCCTGATTCCCGGCGCGTTGGGAGGCGAAGATTCCGCAGAAAAGGATTCATTTGAGAATCAGTTGCTGGAGCACGAACATTTTACCCGGCCACGGTGTTTTGAAGGGGAATCGGTTCCGGATGTGCTGTTGTCCGGAAATCATAGTCAAATTAAAGAATGGCGACAAGAATCAACATTGATTCGAACGTTTCTTAAGCGTCGGGATATGCTCGAAAAACGGATTTTCAGTCCGGCAGAATACACAATATTAAAAAATTGGCGCCAGGAAATTGATGCGATTATTGAAACCCAATCTGTATCTGGCGCTGATTCATTATCCGGTTCTAAATAAGCATGGCGATGTCATCGCTTCTGCGGTCACCAATCTGGATATTCATGATCTGGCCCGTGCTGCCCGAACCTACGGGGTTCGGGCAGTTTATATTGTGACACCCCTGACCGATCAAAAACGGCTAATCGGTCAGATCGTATCACACTGGACAACCGGCATGGGTGGTGTGGTGAATCCGGATCGAAAAACAGCGCTGGATCTGATATCGGTTCAGGACTCACTTGAATCCACGCAGACAGATATTGAATTGCGGGAGAAGATGCGCGCGGTTACGGTTGTTACCAGCGCTCGTGAATACCCGGAGTGCCGAACAATTGAAGAAATACAAAGTCTGATGTTGGGGGGCAGGCCGTGGCTTCTACTATTTGGAACCGCATGGGGGCTGACACCATCGTGCATGATTCAGGCAGATCATATTTTAACACCGATCTACGGTGTCAGCGGGTATAACCATTTATCCGTTCGATCAGCCGTATCCATTCTTCTGGATAGACTGGTCGGACGGGGGCTTTCGAAGACTGACAACAATTTGAAGTGAAACCGTTTGGCGAATGTGCCAGTTCAGGGGCATCACGGTCAGGACACGTTCAGTCCAAAATCTGCTGGTTTAAAAACCAGATAGACTTCAAGATAATGATGTTGGGAAGGCAGGAGGGATACATTCCCTACCGATAACGCACATAAAACCTTTGTCTTGAAGTCTATGGTAACAAAGCATCTTGAATATTTATTAATTATAACAGTTAAGAACATAACGGAAAATTTCGAGGAAAACAATGCAGACTATCAGGCAGATCGAAAATGAGATGATGCGGCTGGATATTCCGGATTTTGCTGCTGGAGATACCGTCAAGGTACATGTCCGTATTCAGGAAGGTGAAAAAGAGCGCATTCAGGTATTTGAAGGGATTGTTATCAGCAAACGCCGTGGAACGACAAATGCCTCGTTCACAGTCAGAAAAATCTCCAATGGCATCGGGGTTGAGCGGATTTTTCTCATACACTCGCCCATTATTGACAAAATCGATGTGGTTTCGAAGGGAGATGTGCGCCGCGCCAAAATTTACTATTTGCGAAAATTGAGAGGCAAGGCCGCCCGAATCAAGGAAAAGCGATTCTGATTGACTTGCAATATGGTAGCTGACCTGTGGTGGCATGAAAAAATTGCCAAGAATACCGGATTTACCCGGATTGCCGGAATCGATGAGGCCGGCCGAGGGCCTCTGGCTGGTCCGGTCGTATCCGCCGCGGTAATGTTGCCAATGGGCGCAGTCATTCCAGGTGTCAATGACAGTAAACAGCTCTCTCACAAAAATCGGGAGCGGCTGTATCATCAGATATATGCCAGCGCCAGAAGTATCGGTATCGGTATTGTGGATGCCTGTGAAATCGATCGGATCAATATTTTGCAGGCATCACTTCTGGCCATGCGCATGGCGGTGGATAACATGAATCCGCTTCCGGAAATTCTGCTCATCGATGGCAATTCTGAAATAGACTGCCCCCTGTTTCAGAAATGCATTCCGCAGGGAGATGCCAAAAGTTTTTCAATCGCAGCGGCATCCATTGTCGCCAAAGTAACCCGGGACCGGTTGATGGACAGATATCATGAGGACTATCCCCAATATGGATTCATTCAACACAAGGGATATCCAACCAAAACACACAAGTTGGCCATTTCGATACATGGATGCAGTCCCATTCACCGGCAAAGTTTTAAAGGAGTCGTAAATCGGCAATGCAGACTCCCTCTCAGCAGTTTGGAAAATCCAGCGAAATTCAGGCAGCCGCTTATTTAAAAAGCCTGGGATATCAAATTCTTGGACTGAATTACCGCACCCGGATGGGTGAAATTGATATCATCGCACGGGATCATGATTCCCTGGTTTTTGTTGAAGTCAAAGCACGCAAATCAACCGAATTTGGAAATCCCAAACATGCCGTCACCCGACAGAAACAGATCCGCCTTGCCCGCGCTGCGCTGTATTATCTAAAATCCACCCGGCAGATGAATCAGAAAGCCCGGTTCGATGTGGTATCCATCGACTATGATGCGGGCCCATCCCATATCGAATTGATCCAAAATGCCTTTGAATCCCCATACCGCTGAATCCCGTTTTTTGGTTGAACCAGGCGTGCTGTATATTGTTTCCACGCCGATCGGCAACCGCGAAGACATCACACTTCGGGCGCTTGCTGTTCTGAAACAGGTGGATATCATTGCCGCGGAAGACACGCGACATACGCGGCAACTTCTGGGTTTTTATGACATATCGACTCAACTGGTTTCCTGTCATGATTTCAATGAATCCGAACGTGCGACTCACCTGATCGGGCAGCTCAAAAACGGAAAATCCATAGCGCTGGTTTCAGATGCAGGCACACCGCTTCTTTCAGATCCGGGGCATCGAGTTGTAAAGGCTGCTATCGAAACAGATATTACGGTTGTTCCCATACCTGGCGCATCGGCAGCCCTGGCCGGGCTCAGTATTTCCGGACTTGCGACCGATTCCTTTGTTTTTCTGGGGTTTCCCCCACGCAAAAAGTCTACGCGCCATGCATGGATCGACAACCTGAAATCAGAGGCCCGAACCCAGATTCTATACGAATCACCTCAGCGGATTATATCCTTACTCCAGGATTTGCAGGAAATACTTGGAGACCGAAACGGAGTTCTGTGCCGTGAGTTGACCAAAATTCATGAAGAGGTTGTTCGCGGGCCGATCAGCGGACTGATTTCCAACTTGATGGACCGGTCAAAGATCAGGGGTGAAATCACCCTGATTCTGGCCGGATGCGGTGATTCGACTTGCAATAAGGAGGATTGTCTTGAAATGAATATTCAGGATATGATAACCATGAATTCGGAAAGATTACCGGATCTGGCAAAAGATCTGGCAAAACGCTTCGGGATTACCCGAAAGGAAGCCTATGATCGGATTCGACAGACCAGGCTGAGCGACTAATATTGTAGTATGTTGATGATTGCTAACACAGCCAAAGAAATTCTCCGGAACTCCCTATTCACAATGAGGTTGCTTTATGGATAAAAAAATACTGATAGCCGTCGATTCTTCCGTATACTGCCGATGTTGCATCAAGTATGCCATTAGCATAGCAACAGATGTAGATCGACTGCACTACACATTGTTTCATGTTCAGCGACCAATATCCCATTATCTGATCGATGAGGCCAAACGCCAGCCAGACAAAAAAATTGAATTGGACCGGGTGATCCAGAAAAATACCGAAGCAGCCTTTTACCTGCTTGACAGTCTGAAGACAATGATGATTCAGGAAGGTGTACATCCGGATCACATCGAGGTTGTCACCCAGCCCAAGATGAACGGGACAGCTCGGGACATCATCACGGCAGCGGAAAATGGCAGCTTTGATGCAGTTGTAATCGGCAGACGGGGCATTTCCCGTCTCCAGGAGACATTTTCCGGCAGTGTCACATCCAATCTGATTGAACATTCCCGAGTGGTTCCTCTGTGGATAGTGGATGGAGAGATTGCCTCCAATCGCATCATGATTGCCGTGGATGGGTCGGAAAGCTCGCTTCGTGCAGTGGACCATCTGTGTTTCATGCTGACGGGAAATACCCGAATTGTTGTGACCCTGTTTCATGTCATCCCGCTGTTTGGTGATTACTGCCAGATCAATCTGGAGTCATCGGATGATATGGAAAAGATGCTGATTCAGGGAGATAAACAATGTATCGACAATTTTATGGTCATTGCCAGAAAACGGTTTGAAACAGCCGGTCTGACAGACGCTCAGATTCGGTTTAAAGTGGTGGAAAAACGACTTAATCCGGGCAAGGCTATTGTAGAAGAGCTGGAAAAAGAAAAATTTGGAACCGTCGTGATCGGCAGAAGTGGCATTGACCGGGCGTTTTTCATGGGAAACGTCTCCAGGTATGTTCTGAATAAAGCCACAAACTGTGCCCTGTGGATGGTATCGTAACGAAATAAGGAATAAAAATGCTGGAGTTGACAGCGCGCCACCCGTCTGAAACACATATGGATATGCTGATAATCCCGGTTTGCGAGAAGCAGGCGGAATGGGTTGATCATACCGCCGTTTCCGCTCTGATTCAGAAGGCGATGACCCTGAAGGAATTTTCCGGAGCCGAAAATGAGGATGTGGTGTTCTTTGGTCCAGAAGGAATTATGGCAGATCAGGTGATGCTGATCGGTCTAGGAAGGCGAGATAGACTGGCTAAGGACGATTTTCGCCAATTGGCCGGAAAATCGATTCGTAAATGTATGGCCAAAGAAGTCCTTTCCGTTGTGTTTGCAGTGCCGAATATCGAATCAGATGACATGAATCTGGCGGACATTCTAACAGCCATGATGGAAGGAGCCTGTCTGGGCGGCTATCAGTTTGATACATATAAAAAATCCAGACATCCCGCTATTTCTGACATTTGTTTCTGGATGACACCGGATGCTGCAACTCAATTTGCCGGTCTTCCGCAATATGTTCAGATCCGGTGCAATGGAACGATTATGGCAAGAGAATGGGTCAATCTGCCATCCAATCACAAACGGCCCGACCAACTGGTACAATTGATCAAAAAACAATCGGAAGCAGAAGCGATTCGACTGACGGTACTGGATGAGAAATTTTTACAGAAGAATCATTTTGGTGCACTTTTGGCAGTTGGTGCCGGCAGTGACATCGGCCCAAGACTCGTCATCATGGATTATGGCCCGGACCAGAAGCCGCCGGCAGTTGTTCTGATCGGAAAAGGTGTGACATTTGACTCGGGCGGAATCAATCTGAAACAGTCCGCGTCTCTGGAAGACATGAAAATGGATATGTCCGGTGCTGCGGCTGTGGCAGCGACCCTGATCACGGCGGCCCGACTCAATCTGCCCTTCAGAATCATTGGCGCCATACCCATCGTGGAAAACATGCCATCCGGATCAGCCACCCGGCCCGGGGATATCGTTAGAAGCTATAGCGGAAAAACCATCGAAATCGGCAACACGGATGCTGAAGGTCGTCTAATTCTGGCCGATACCATTTCCTATATGATTGAGCAGTATCATCCAGACCTGATCGTCGATGTGGCCACACTGACCGGTGCCTGCGTGGTGGGTCTGGGCGAGCGGCTGGCCGGACTGTTTTCCAACGATTGCCGACTTACCGAAACGCTGATGAAAAGTAGCCGGGAGACGGGGGAGCGATGCTGGCCCATGCCTATGCCGGAAGACTATAAAGAGTTTTTGAAAAGCGAGCATGCCGATATCTCGAACAAGAGCAGTTCCAAATGGGGCGGTGCCATCACCGCCGCATGGTTTCTCTCTGAATTTGTACAGGATGTGCCCTGGGCCCATATTGATATTGCAGGCCCAGCCTGGATTAAAAAAGAGTCTGCCATCTGCGGGGTTGGTGGAACCGGGTTTGGGGTCCGCCTTCTGATCGACTTTCTGGAGCGCCTGCAAAAGGAACGCCGGAATCCTGGAAACCCTGAAACCTGAGTCGCTTTCCTTGAATAAATCTAAAACCGCCAGAATGATATGGGGCTGGGCCATTTATGACTGGGCCAATTCCGCGTTTGCCACGACAATTATGGCCGGTTTTTTTCCGATTTTCTTCAAGCAGTACTGGAGTGCAGGCCAGGATACTGTCAGCAGCACCGCTGTTCTGGGACTGGGAAATTCGTTGGCCAGTTTGTGTGTGGCGGTCTTGGCACCTCTCGTCGGCGTAGTGGCCGATGCCGGTTCTGCAAGAAAACGGCTGCTGATGGCCTGCGCCTATTCCGGTGTTTTGTTGACCGCACTGTTGTCCATTATCCCGATGGGAAAGCAGGGCTGGGCCATTATTATATATGGGCTTGCCGTTGTCAGCTTTTCAACTGCAAATGTAACCTACGACTCCCTGTTGATCTCTGTTTCCAATACAAGAAACCGGAGCCGGATATCGGCGTTTGGATATGCATTGGGCTATCTTGGCGGCGGCATTCTGTTTTTGTGCAATGTCATCATGACCCTTTACCCCCACTGGTTTGGACTGACTGGTTCCACTCAGGCCGTTCAAATGTCTTTCCTGACCGTATCACTGTGGTGGGGAGGGTTTACGCTGTTTACCTTGTGGTGGCTTCCAGCAGATCCGAATATCTCATCTCCCAAATGGCGACAAACAATTCAAATCAGTATCAGGCAGTTGACAGGTACTTTGAGACGGGTGACCCGGGATAAAAATACCCGGTTGTTTTTAATATGCTACTGGTGCTACATGGATGGCGTTGATACGATTATCCGCATGGCCATCGATTACGGACTGTCCATAGGGTTTGAGAGCCGGGATCTTATTCTGGCGCTGCTTCTGGTCCAGTTTATTGGCTTTCCGGCAGCGCTGGTTTTTGGGCGTCTTGCACACCGGATCGGAGAGCGGAATGCGATTGTTGTCGCAATTTTGGGATATTCGGTGGCAACCCTCTGGGGATGCGTGATGACTAAAAAAATGGATTTTTATTTTCTGGCAGGGCTGATTGGCTGCTTTCAGGGGGGCATTCAGGCATTCAGCCGTTCATTTTTTGCCCGGTTCATTCCGTCAGGTCAAGAAAGCGGTTATTATGGACTGATGAATATGACTGGCAAAATGGCTGCCATTGCAGGGCCTGCATTGGTCGCAGTGGTCGGCCTCATCAGCAGATACCTGCTGACGCCTGTGAACCCGTTGCCGGAGCAGATCGTTCAGATCAATCAATTGTCTTCCAGAATCGGTATGGGATCCGTGCTTCTGTTGTTTGCCGCGGGTGTTGTGCTGCTATCGTATGTTAAAGAACCGCCAGAAAACCCTCTGACAATGTAACATATCAAGACATTCATCTATAAAAATGAAATATTCGGTAAAGAAGGTCCATTTGTTGGAGGGGCTCAAATGTCAGTTCGATAATTTTACCGTGATATGATATAATTGTTCCGCGCGCTGAAGCAGTAAAACGATAGATGGCTTCTGCTGGCATTTAATGATTGACCTGTAAAAATCGCTCATGTCCTGAACAGGGATATCGTCGATCTGACGGATAATATCTGTCCGATCCGCGCCGATTCTGGCCAACTGACTTTTGGGGTCAATTTCGGTGATCATGACACCACCCGAAGCACTGTGTCTGGATTTTTTGTTTGAAGATGTTTCGGCGACCTTTATACCCAGCAGCCGATACGCCAGAGATGGCGCCCGATCTTCCGGGAAAACGGTACTTTTTACTGATACGGGCAATTTTTTGCCGTTTCTAATTATCTGAATCGTGATGGTATCTCCGGCATTGGTGTTTCGAAGCGAATTGGTGTAGTCGGAGACCGTTGCGATATTCCGGTTTCCGATTCCGGTGATGATATCGCCGACAACCAGGCCTGCGCGGGAAGCCGGACTATCCGAATCGACTTCCCGGATGATGACGCCTTTGGCCGTAACATCGTTTTTCATCGATTTGCCCAGATACTGAGATATGCCCGAATCCAGCGGTTGAACGGCAATGCCGATCCACGCCTGAACCACCTCCCCGAACTGGATCAGATCGGAAATGATTCGCTTGGCCTTGTTGATGGGAATGGCAAAGCCGATTCCCTGGGCCTTTGCATAAATGGCAGTATTGATGCCAATCAGCTCTCCATTGATGTTCAAAAGCGGCCCGCCGCTGTTGCCCGGATTGATGGAGGCATCGATCTGGATGAAATCCTGAAATATCTTGTCATCGGTTCGAATGCTTCTGCCCAGCGCACTGATGACACCGGTAGTCACGGTATGGGAAAAGCCAAACGGATTGCCGATGGCAATAACGGTTTCACCGATCATCAGATCATCGCTGGTTCCCATTTCGATTGACGGCAGCGCGCTGTCAGCCGGTATTTTCAGTACTGCCAGATCCGAGTCCGGGTCCGCACCAATGATCTTTGCCTCAAATTCCCGTTCATCCTTTAGTATAACCGTAATTTTGCCCGTACTTTCAATCACATGGGCGTTGGTCAGAATATATCCCCTGCTGCCGTCGATAATCACACCGGATCCCAGGCTGGACCGGTTGAACTGCTGTGGAATCTGATAGTCAAAAAAATCTTTGAAAAAATTGTCAAACAGGGGGTTGCCGCCGAAGTTGGAAAACGGGTTTCGCTGCCGAACGGTCTGCTCTGAGCTGATATTGACAACTGCCGGTCCAATTTTCTTAACAGCCCTTACAATGGGGGTTTCTCTCAGATCATTCTGGGCGCTGCCTGACAGCCCGGTCATAAAAACCAGTCCCGTCATCAATAAAACGATCCGCATTATCTTTAATCTTTTCATATTGATATTAACTGTTCTATAATAAATGGTTTAATTAATGATCAGCAGTCCACAAATAACAGCATTTCACTGTCAACTTAACACGTAACTTTTTTCGCGGTTAAAAGGGTCACAACCATATGTCTTCTATCCATTCTGCTGCCGATATTCACGACATCCTGCCATATGTCGATCAGGCCAGCCGTTATATCGGAACCGAAATCAATGCGATCAAAAAGGATGCCCCAGACATCCGGCTGAACATCGCGCTGGCGTTTCCGGACCTGTATGAAATCGGTACATCGCATTTCGGACTTCAGATTCTCTATCACATTTTAAATCAAAATGCGACGATTCGTGCGGAACGGCTATATGCTCCTGGACTGGATCTGCAACATCATCTGAAAAAATACGATATTCCGCTCATGAGCCTGGAGTCCAAACGGCCGATTAACACGTTCGATATCGTCGGCTTCAGCCTGCTCTATGAGTTGACCTATACCAACTTGATCGCCATGCTCGATCTGTCTCGGATTCCGCTGCGGTCATCGGAGCGGGATGTCTCGTTTCCGTTTATCATCGCAGGAGGGCCGTGTACCTGTAATCCGGAGCCGGTCGCTGACTTTTTTGATGCCATGGTGTTTGGGGATGGAGAAGAAGTCATTTTGGAACTGGCGTCCGCGTGGATGAACTGGAAAGTGGAAAGCCCGAACGACAAACAGGCCCTGCTTCATGCCTGGAGCCGAATCAAAGGGGTTTATATTCCATCTTTTTTCCAGACAACCCGTGATGCATCCGGCTTTCAGAAGACAATCCCGCTGTATCCCGACTATAACCACGTTGACCGGACCATTGTTTCAAACTTCGATCTGTCCGAGTTTCCGAGCGCACCGATTGTTCCGTTTGGAAAGCCGGTTCATGACCGGCTTCGACTGGAAATATCCAGGGGATGCAGCAGGGGATGCCGGTTTTGTCAGGCAGGCATAATCTACCGGCCTGTCCGGGAGCGGTCTGTGTCAACGCTTTTGAATCTGGCCAAACAATCCATCGAAGCCACCGGATATGAGGATATCTCCCTGTTGTCCTTAAGCACCGGCGATTACACAGATCTGTCCGGACTGATGTCCCGGTTGATGGGCATCTGCGAACCCCTGCATATTTCGGTGTCACTTCCCTCGATCCGTGCAGACAGACTGTCCAGCGACCTGATGGAAACCATCAAACGGGTTCGAAAAACCGGTTTCACCATCGCACCCGAGGCGGGAAGCCAGCGTCTGCGGAATGTCATCAACAAGAATCTGGGTCAGGACAATATTGTTCAGACGGTTCGGGATGCGTTTGAACTGGGATGGAAGGTGATCAAACTGTATTTTATGGTCGGTCTGCCAACGGAGACTGACGCGGACATTCAGGCCATCACGGAATTGATTCATGAGCTGCGAAAAATCCAGAAGGGAAACTCAAAAAAAAGCCGCGGCCCGCAGATTCATATCAGCCTGACATCGTTTATTCCAAAACCCCATACCCCGTTTCAATGGGCCTCCCAGATTTCTATCGAGGCGGCAAAGGATAAATTCTGGACCATCAAAAACCGCTGTAAAATTTCCGGTGTTGAAATCAAATGGCAGAACCCGGAAGTCAGCCTTCTGGAAGGGCTGTTTGCAAGAGGAGACAGGGGCATTGGAAATTTGCTGACATTGGCCTGGCAAAAGGGATGCCGGTTTGACGGGTGGAGTGATCACTTCCGATTTGATATCTGGGAACAGGCCATTGAAGAATCCGGAATTGTTACGGATTTTTATACCACACGGATTCGACAGATTGATGAACCGCTTCCCTGGGATCATATCCATTCCGGTGTCTCCAAAACGTTTCTGGCAGAAGAGTGGCGGAAAGCACTTGAAGCGGAATTAACCCAGGACTGTCGGTACGGCTCATGCCATGATTGCGGTGTTTGCGACGTTAAAGGCATAAAACCGGAATTGACCGATCCTGAATTCGGACTGGGTTTGCCTGAAATAGCTCCGATCCAAGAATCGGAATCGTCATGGGAAAAACAGTGTTTTCTGTATTCCAAAACCGGAGAGGCCCGGTATCTGGGTCATCTGGAGGTGTATAACACGCTGAATCGGGCATTCCGGAAAAGCCATATTCCGGTTCAGTTTTCCAGCGGGTTTCATCCAAAACCCAAATTCTCCTTTTTTGATGCACTTCCAGTCGGTATGGAGGCCCTGCATGAGCGGTTTGTGGTTTCCATCAAACCGGTCCGGTCCAGCGCCATGATGACAAATATGCTGAATCGTATCCTGCCTTCCGGTATGTGCATTGAAACCTGTTTTCCAGCAGCGGAAATGATCAAAGACAATCAATCCCGGACGACCTATGAGGTGTTTTTGACGGATGCTTTGTTGAAGAAAGAATTTCTGACGCATTTCGATCAATCCAATTCCTTTCCGATTTCCCGAACCAACCACAAAGGTATTTGCCGTGAACTGGATTTGAAACAGCATATTCTTGAAATGGTTCTGCCGGAAAAAGATCATCTTCTGATGACGGTTTTGAATCATGACGGTTTTAACATCCGGCCGGGAGATATCCTGCTGAATTTGTTTCATTTGAATGAACAGGATGTTCGTCGTGCCCGGGTCATCAAACACGGAACACTTTCCACTTCTCTGGAATCCTTATGTATAAAAAACTGATTATCAACCATTGTGACTATGAAACCCGTGTGGCATTGCTGGAAGACGGAACCATTGCCGAATTGTTTATCGAAAGACGGGACGATGCGGATATTGCGGGCAACATTTATAAAGGCAGGGTTCAGCGGGTTCTTCCCGGTATGCAGGCCGCCTTTGTCGATATTGGGCTGGAACAGGCCGCATTTTTATATGTTGATGATATTATAGGAGAATCGCCTGACGAATTTGTACCGTTTCTCGTGAATGAAAATGGTGATGACGAGGACTTGGATGAAAAACAAACCGGTACATCCCATATGGTTTCCAACCGGGACTCCCATATCGAAGACATGATCTCGGAAGGGCGAGAGATTCTGGTTCATGTGTCCAAGTCACCGATCGGAACAAAAGGCGCCCGCGTGACCAATTATATTTCCTTACCCGGGCGGTTTCTGGTGTTGATGCCAAACACCAATCACATCGGTGTATCCAGAAGGATTGTGGATGAAGCCGAGCGAAACCGGCTGAAAGACATCGTTCAATCCCTGAGAACATTACCGTTTGGATATATTGTTCGAACGGCCTGCGAGGGTATTCAAAAGGATAAACTCGCCAATGAAATGATTTTTTTAAAAAATCTTTGGGACAATATCCAGGTTCGATACAAAACCGCACCGGCGCCTTCTCTTCTGCATAAGGAACTGAATGTCAGCCTGAGGGCTGTGCGGGATCTCCTGACCCACGAAGCGGACAAACTGATCATTGACAGCCCGCTCGTTTATGGATCGGTTCTGGCCTTTCTGGATGGTTTTATGCCCAGTCTGAAGGAATCCGTCGAATTGTATGACGCAACAGAACCCATTTTTGACGCATTCAATCTGGAAGGGGATATTTCCAGGGCATTGAAGCGAAAAGTCTGGCTGAAGTCGGGCGGATATATCATCATTGAACAGACCGAAGCCCTGAATGCAATCGACGTCAATACCGGGCGGTATGTCGGTAAGCACAACCTGGAAGAAACCATTCTGAAAACAAATCTGGATGCGGTCAAAGAAATTGCCTATCAACTCCGGCTGAGAGATCTCGGCGGAATTATCATTATTGATTTTATCGATATGGAAAAAAAAGCCAATCAGGAAAAAGTCTATAATTCTCTGATCGAGGCGTTAAAAAAAGACCGCAGCAAAACGCATGTTCTGCCCATGTCGGAAATGGGCCTGATCCAGATGACACGGAAGCGGGTTCGCCAGTCCCTCAGCCGGACACTTTGCGAACCCTGTTGCTATTGCGAGGGCGAGGGCTATCTGTTATCGAAAAAATCAATATGCTTTATGCTCTACAGGGAAATTCTGCGTGAGTACAAGGAAATGGGAGGGGCAAAAATCACGTTGCAGGTCAACCCGGAAATAGCCGAACTCCTTCATGGAGAAGAAAATCATCTGATATTCCGCCTGGAAAAAGAAATTGCCAAACAGATCATTATTTATCCCAATCCGCAATATCATATGGAGCAGTTTGATATATTTGAAATTATGAAAGAATAACGGGATTTCAGGCCGACCTGGCCCCTAATGACCGGGCTGCTTCCATGACTGCTTCGGCAAAAGTGGGATGGCTGTGAATCACACGGGCCAAATCCTCTGAACTGGCACCAAATTCCATGGCCATCACACATTCAGCTATAATTTCAGACGCATGTGGACCAATGATATGAACTCCCAAAATCCGGTCCGTGCGGGCATGAACAATCAGTTTGACCATTCCGTCCGTTTCTCCCAGACAAAGCGCCCGTCCATTTCCGGTAAATGGAAACGCGGTGCTGCGGTAGGGGATGCTTCGGGATTTTACCTGTTCCTCTGTCAGGCCCACGCTGCCCACCTCAGGCCAAGTGTATATCACCGAAGGAATCGTGTCATAATTGACATCAGTTTCGATACCATTCATGGCTTCAACCGCAGCAATCCCTTCCGCCGACGCTTTGTGGGCCAGCATCGGACCCGGAATCAAATCGCCTGCAGCATAAATATTGGAAACGCTGGTCTGAAAGAATTCATTTACCCGGATACAACCGGTTTTTGAATCTGTTTCCACACCGATTGTATCGAGCCCCAAATTGGCGGTTGCCGGTTTTCGTCCGGCCGCAACCAGAACCCGGTCACAGATCACAGTCTCCTGTTTTCCGGCAGATTCGAGTGTGAGTGTCATGCCGTCATTCCCGGTTGCTGCCTGAATCACCCGTGTTTTCAGCATAAAATCAATACCCTGACGGGTCAGTATCCGCTTGAGTGTTCTGGCAATCTGTCCGTCCAGGCTGCCTGCGATCTGAGGCAGCATTTCAATTACGGTTACCCGGGATCCCAGCCGTTTCCACACCACCCCAAGTTCCAGACCGATATATCCGCCGCCGACAATGGCCAGATGCTGCGGCGCTTCATCGAACTGAAGCGCGCCGGTGGAATCGACAATCCGGTCGTCATCCAATTTCAGGCCCGGGACAGCCACGGCATGACTTCCGGCAGCCAGAAGGATGAACCGGGTTTTCAGAGACAGCACGCCGTCGTTCTGTGAAACATCCACCTGGTTTGGGGATGACAGACGGGCATCCCCCTGAATGAGGGTCACGCGATGACTGTCAAGCAGCTTTTTCACCTGTCCGGTCAACTGGTCGATGATGGTTTGTTTTCTGACCATCATTTTGGCAATATTCACCCGAACATCAGCAACCTCGATGCCGTGATCCGCCATTTTGTTCCGGGCCGCATCCACCAGTGCACTGGAATCAAGAAGAGCCTTGCTGGGAATACATCCCACATTCAGACACACGCCGCCCGGACGTGCGGATCGATCGACACAGGCGGTCTTCATTCCCAACTGCGCAGCCTGAATCGCGGCTGTATAGCCGGCGGGACCTGCGCCGACAATCACCAGGTCATAGGATGTTGTCTCTGTCATGATTACACCTCCACCATCATCCGTTCAGGATCTTCGATACATTCCTTCACCCGTTTCAGAAAGGTCACGGCACCCTGACCGTCCACAATCCGATGATCATAACTGAGCGCCACATACATCATGGGCCGGATGACAATGCTGTCATCGATGACAACAGGTCGTTTTTCAATTTTGTGCATGCCAAGAATTCCGCTCTGAGGCGTATTTAAAATCGGTGTGCTGAGAAGAGAACCGTAAACCCCACCGTTGCTGATGGTAAAGGTTCCGCCTTCCAGCTCGGCCAGATTCAGTTTTCCGGCCCGAATCCTGTCGACAAAATCCACAATGGTTTTTTCAAGCCCGGCAAAGGATTGATTTTCGGCATTCCGAATGACCGGAACCACCAGTCCCCTGTCACTCCCGACAGCGACGCCGATATGGCAGGCCTGATGGTAAACAATCGTTTCTCCCTCGATTGCCGCATTGATTTCCGGAATTTCCTTCAGCGCCGAAACACATGCCTTGATAAAAAAGCTCATCATGCCCAAAGAAGTGCCGTGTTTCTTTTTAAAGGTGTCCTGATGCTGCTTGCGAATCGCCATGACCCGGGTCATATCAATCTCATTGAACGTGGTCAGCATGGCGGTGTTTCGTCTGGCTTCCAGCAGACGCTCTGCGATACGCTTTCGAATGGGACTCATGGGCTTGCGAATGACCGACTCATTTGTCGCCAAAGGCGTGACGGCAGGCGGTTCCAATTCTGTTTTGGGTGGAGCCGGGGCGGATGGCGTCTGATTTTCCAGATGCAGCAGGATGTCTCCTTTGGTGATGCGGCCTGCGGGTCCGGAGCCGATTAAATCCGATGGATTCAAATGGTGGGCATTTATCAGCCGGCGGACGGCAGGTCCGACCATCATATCTGTCTCGGGCTCCGGCTTGCTGGAAGCAGGGGCCTGCATACTGGGGGAAGGCGGACTCGATTCTTTCGGTTCATCAGGTATATCAACCGGCTGTTTTTTATCGCCGGTAATCGGGGTGCCAGATTTTTCCTGGATCAGCCCCACAACCGAGCCGACCGGAACCGTGACGCCTGCTTCGACCTGAATGGTCAGGATACCATCTGCCTCTGCGGTAATTTCCAGGGTCACCTTATCGGTTTCAATCACCAGGATGGGATCACCCCGGTGGACTTCATCGCCATTCTGCTTCATCCACTGGGCCAGAACCGCTTCCCGAACCGATTCACCAACTGCGGGGATTCTGATTTCAACAGCCATAGGTTTCCCCCTTTCTGCTATCGCTTTTGAAATGATATTTGATTCCAGTTCGTATTCAAGCTGATACCGTTGTCAGCGTGAATACGCCGCGATTCGACAATCTGTCTGTGCAGTCTCATCGCTGATCGCTTGCCTTCGATGTCTTGACTTGATTGCATGCCGGAATGCGCAAATGTCCTGTTTTTTACTTTACCGTGGAAATATCGACTTGAAAAGGGAAAATGTATTTCAGTCATAAGATGTGAAGTGTACGGGTTGAGAACAAACAGGGCCAACCCCGACCGATAACACACCCAAAATCATTATCGTTTTTATTTCCCGTTTCCAGCGGCAAATCCGGTGCGCAGCAGCGAATCCCGGCTGATCATTCCCTTGAATATCAAATGGTTATCCAGAACCGGCAGTCGTTTGAACCCTTTTTCAACCATTATCAGAATCGCATCATCGATCACTGCGTCTTCCTGAACCGTCACCACGTCGGAATTCATGATGTCCGCCGCGGTTCTGGCGCGAAGCATCTGTTTCAGATTTTGATACCTGCGGCCTTTTTCAGTAAACGGCATCCGGCTGGACAGATAATCCCAGATACCGTCCGGATCCTCGGTGGAAAAAAATGCCAGTATTTCACTGTCAAAAATCAGGCCCAGAAACCGGCCCGATGCATCCACCACCGCAATACGCTGAATATCGTTGGCGCCAATCATCTGAATGACGTCTTCGACAGATGTATCCGGCGATACCGTATGACTGTCTCTGCGCATGATATCGGATACGAAATGAAGGTTTTCAACGTGAATGTCCTGTTTACCGAACGTGTTCCAGTCTGGTGATTCTTTCATGATCGACCGGAAAATATCCAGGCGCGATGCCATGCCGACCAGTTTCCCCCGGGCATCGACAACCGACAGCCGCTTGATATTGTTTTGGAGCATCAGGTCAACGGCATCGGTGATCATGCGATCTTCGGCGATCGAGACCGCCGGAGTCGTCATGATATCTTTGGCCATTTTATCTGACAAATCGTGAAGCACCGTTTTCAATTTTACATCGTCGGATTTGGCCAGAAGCCCCAGTCTCACGGGCATGCCGGCCCGGTAGATCAAATCGCTTTGGGTGATGATTCCCACGGGGCGGTTTTCGGTATCGACTACTGGAACGCCGGTGAAAATAGAGGAAAGGAGCCATTCAACGACCTGTGAAACGGGCGTGTTCAAAAATGCTTTTTGAGGCGAGGGCGTCATGATCTGCCTGACGCGGATATGTCGATGAATGAGAACCTTTCTGGTTTTATAGGATATCACCTCCAGATTGCGAAGCGCCACGATCCCGTCTGTCACCATCTCTTCCACTTTGGGCAGCAGCACGTCAAGCGCGGTTACCGGTACAACAATCTCGATATGCAATGGCATATTGTAAGACAAAACCTCCAGTCGCTGGGTCGAGAGTTCACCGTTTTCATAACAGCCACCCACGCCGCGCATGACGTGGCAACGCGCCGCAATCTTCAGGCTGACAACCGTCTGAACCAGGGCTTCGCCGATGGGCTTCCCATTCCAGCGGGTTCCCTCGCTGGTGAAAATGTCGATCAGTCTGTATTGCTGCATGGCGTGCCTCCTTACATGTTTCTGCTCACCCACATACCCAAAAACACCAGCGAAAGTCCCAGAATATTGTTGGAAATAATATTGGTCAGGGCGATCAGCAGGCTTCCCATTCGCAGGGCATTGACGGTTTCCAGACCATAGGTCGAAAATGTCGTCAGCGCTCCCAGAAATCCGGTCATAAAAAAGAGTCGGGCCGAAGGGTTCATGAGATGGCTACCCCGATCCGCGAGCGAAAAGGCGACTCCGATCAGAAAACATCCAACCAGATTGACTGCCAGAGTGCCCCACGGAAACCGGGCACCGAAAAGCGTTGCCGCAAGAATGGACATGCCGTAACGGGAGACTGCCCCCAGGCTTCCCCCAATCATGATCAGAACGATTTTTGATATCATGTATTTTTCCGGATATGCCCTATCTGACAACAACTACCGTGCAGTGGGCATAACTCAGAACGCGCCTGGCGACCGATCCCAAGAGCCATTTCTGAAGAAAGCTTTCCCCGCGATGGCCCATGACAATGGCATCTGTTTTGAGCTGATTGGCCAGGATAATAATCTGCTCGGCCGGATGGCCGATACGGATCTCGAATTCCGGTTCGATTCCAATGGCTTGAGCTTTATCTTTCAGTTCATTGAACTGCCCGCGGTAATATTCGGTCGCCGAATCGATGACCGCCTCCATTTCAACCGCAACGGGCGGCTCCGGGGGTCTTGCCACAGACAGCACCGTTACCTGCGCGCGGTACTGGGTTGCGATGTCAAGTCCCATATCAAATGCCTTCCTGGATTGGTCTGAACCGTCATAGGCGATCATCAGGTGATGAATCATCATGGGGCATCTCCTTTTTGTATCGATGGAAACGTTTCGTGTTCAGCGACGATGGTTTCATTTTCATGTGGGTCAGGGTTCAACAGGTGCCGTGGCAAATAGAACGCATTGGCGATCAACGTGGGAATGACCGCGCTGGCTACGACCGCAGCGATTAAAAAAGAATACTGGGATGTATCGATGATATGATGGGTCAATCCGAACAGGGCGGAAATGCTGCCGAATGTCAGACCTGTGGACATCAGCAAGGTGGTGTACATGCCTTCTCTTCCGTTTTTGTTGAAAAAACGGGTCGCTGGAAACACGGCAACGAATTTGGTGGCCATTTTAGCCAGCAACAGAATCAGGAAGATCAGGGGGGATGCGATCAGCACAGGTACGGATACGAATGATCCGGCGCGGATGAAATAAAACGGTGTCAGCAGTCCAAATGTCAGGGTTCTCAGTCTGCGGATCAGAATATGATCCTTGCCCACGGTACCGGCCAATACCATTCCAACAATATAGGCAGGCAGAACGGCTTCGCTGTCTGCCCAGCTTGCCAGTGCCCCCATGCCGAACAGACAGAGCAGAAGATATTTGGCTTCCAGCTCCGAAGGCCGGTTTCCGTAGCGTTTAAAAAACCGGGGTGTAACATAGGGCAGAATGATGAAAATCACGATGCTGACAATGACAAAGATCAATGTCCTCATGGTAAACGGTGCAAAGATCAATCCCAGAGCAATGACCGTCCCCAGATCATTGATAAAACAGGCAGCCAGCACGGTTTTTCCGTATCGCGTCTTGTTCAGACCATATTCAAGCATGACGGCATACACGACTGCGACAGATGTGGTGGAAAGTGCCACACCGGCCAGCCAGCTCGATGGAATGCTCCAGCCCAGAACATAATAAGCAATTGCCGCACAACCCAGAAACGGTGCAAAAAAGCCGGCCAGTCCAACGGCGGTCGCTTCTTTCCATTTTTCCTTGAACACCACCGGATCCAGTTCCGCACCGGCCAGAAATGTCAGAATGATCGCCCCGGTTCCGGAGAGGAATTTGATCCACGGTTCATTGGCCCCAAGTACCGATCCGCCGATAACCGCCCCGATGATCAACTGGGCCACGGTTCCGACCACGATCTCCGAAAGCGCTGTCGCGATGCCAAACCAGATGGAAAGGAGCGTTGCAATCAACGCCAGCCCCAGCCACAATGTCGCCAACATCCATGTTTCGGTCATAGGAGATTCCTTTGAAGGATCAATTGGAAGAAATCATGATCCGGCTTGCTTGTTCGTAAAACCATTAAACAAAAGGCGGGATGGAGCCGTTATCAAAAGTCTTTATCTCTTTGAAATAAAAGAGATTCATCTCCCCAAAAAATAAAAAAACTTCTATTCAAGGATCATTCCTCAAATAGAAGTCATCATTTAAAGATATCACCTCCCGGACGGTTTAGGCGGACGTCATAGGCGTGACCGCCTCGATCATTGCCGAGACCACATAATCCTCGACCTGGCTGCCAGGCACCCAGTCCTTGATTAAAGCTTTGCTGTTTTCTTTCTTTTTAAAACCGGTCTTTTCCGCATTCCATCGGGCGTTGCTGACCATTTCCGGCGTCATATCCACACCAATCACCTGCCCCATGTCCCCAACAGCCCGCGCTGCCCAGATCCAGCAGGGTTTCCCCGATCTTCAAGTCCGCAATGGCCTGCGGATTGCCGCATCCGCCGACTATCGTCAATTGGGCCACTTTTCCGTAGTTTTCCCGAACCGCACTGCGGATTTCATCTGATCGCAGTTCTTCCATGAGTATCGTCACTTTCAGCCAGTTGTGTTTCCGGCCTTATCCCGGTTACTGAAAACGCCTCACTGCCATTGACCGTATCACACGAGACGGTGTTTTTCAAGATCGGACACCTGGTGAAAATGAACCCGATCCGGTTATCTTCCCCCGTAAAAAAAGGGAGAGGATTGAGGGGTGTTGGGAACTGGTCGAAATCGATCGTATCGATTCAAACTTCGATGCAGATTTTACCAAAATGCTCACCGCTCGCCTCGTAACGAAATGCCTCGATCAGGTCTTGTAGAGGAAAGGTCTTATCGATGACCGGCTTCATGTCATTGGCATCCAGAGCGCGAATCATCTCGATCTGCTGCTGGCGGTTTCCGACTGTCAACCCCTGAAGTCTCACCTGTCGAGTCAACAGCGCCACGGTCGAAATCGGACCGGAAAAACCCGTCAAGACGCCGATGAGCTCGATATGCCCGCCGATGCGGCACGCACTGATCGACTGCGGCAGAGTTTCCGGACCGCCCACTTCGATGACATGATCAACGCCACGTCCGTCGGTCTGGTCCAAAACCTGATCTGCCCAGTTTGGATACTGCTTGTAGTTGATTGTATGGTCGGCTCCCAGAGCGCGTGCGCGAGCCAATTTTTTATCCGATGACGAAGTGACGATCGTCAATGCGCCCATCATTTTTGCGAACTGCAGGGCGAACATCGACACACCGCCCGTACCCAAAGTCAATACCGTCTCGCCGGCCTTCAAAGGTCCATCATCGACAAGTGCGCGCCACGCCGTAAGACCGGCGGTGGTCAAAGTGGCCGCTTCGGTATGGCTGTAATTCTTAGGCGCGCGAGTGAACCAATTCGCCGGCAGCACCACTCTCTCCCGCGCATAACCATCCAAGCCATCGCCGGGCGTCTTGGCAAAGCCTGATGATACGGCTTCGCCGTTTTGCCACTCGGGGAAAAAACAGGAGACGACGTGATCGCCCACGGCAAAATCGCTGACGCCTTCCCCGATCCTTTCGACGACTCCCGCGCCATCGGTCAACGGGATGAGCCCGTCTGCGGTGGGAATCGTCCCAAGCGCGACCAGATAATCATGATAGTTTATCGAGCTGGCGTGCAGTTGTACCAGGATTTCCCCCTCCTGCGGCGCACCCGGTTCGTCCATCTCGACCACCGTCAGGCGTTCGAGTCCACCGGATCCTTTAAGTCTTATCGCTTTCATAAGGCGCCTCTCCTGTGGAAATTGTTAGGATGAGCAGCGATCTGAGGTTAAAAAAGATATCGAACTGTCTCAGGCTGCTTATCTCAAGTTTCATTCAGTGTTCATTTCTCATTTCCATAATCTTCCTCGCCGCTTCGTCCAATTGCATGTCGTACAATTCCAACGCTACGTCTTCGGAAATGGAGATGGAGAATGCGTCTTCGATGTCGTCGAAGGGTGATGTACCTTCGATGATATCGGGTGGGTCACTTGTTGACCACATGCAGCACATTTGTTCTGAATTGCCATTTTCTGGATGGTTGCGGCGATGCTTTTTGAATATCCTCTGCAACTTCTCATACACGGATTGATATTTGTCTTTCATCGTTTCTCTCTCGTGCCAACAAACGGTGCAAATAACCGGTGCAAATGGAGCGCAGCGGAATTTGCATCCGTGTTGATTTGCCTTGTTAGGGATTCTTTTTATCTCAATCGTCCAACGCTTAGAATCATCTGCACAAAAAGTCGCCCAATACATTTCGATTTCGTACGGACTCCACCGGCTTTTTGTGTCAGACTGCATTCTGTTGTTCGGCCATAGCCCCGTTCAGCCAAAGTTCAGATTCACAATCATCGGGCGACGGCGGAATGTCATCTCCCGAATAAATCCGGGATGTGGTGGGCAGGACGATATACCCGTAATCTTGCGCCGGCCCGGCCTGCATTTGTGAAAGATGCTTTTCAGTTCCAAAGCAATAAATCGGTTACCCTTTGTGCCTTTGTTCCTTTGTGCCTGAATAGTTACGTTAATTTACACTTCTATCGCCTTATCAGATCACGCCCAGCTCTCTTCCCGCTGTTTCAAAAGCAGCCAGGACCTTATCCAACTGTTCATCGGTATGGGTGGCCATGTAACTTGTCCGGAGCAGTTCTCTTCCAGGAGGCACTGCCGGGCTGACGACCGGATTGACAAAGACTCCTTTTTCGAATAGCAGCTTGCACATCTGAAACGTTTTGATGGTGTCTTTGATAATGACCGGAATGATCGGTGTTTGGCTCGTTCCGGTATCATACCCGAGCGCTTTGAATCCGTTCAGCATTTTTTGCGAATTTTTCCAGAGACGGGTTCTTAATTCAGGCTGTGCTTCGATGATGTCCAAAGCAGCGCTTACCGACGCCACCTGGGGTGGTGGCAGGCTGGCGCTGAACATCAGCGAGCGACCGATGTGCCTGATCCAGTTGACCACCTCTGACGAACCTGCGATAAAGCCTCCGACTGCGGCAAGCGACTTGCTGAACGTTCCCATGATCAGATCCACTTCGTTTTCCAGGCCGAAATGCTCGGCCGTTCCCCGCCCGCCGTTTCCAAGAACGCCGATCGCATGGGCATCATCCACCATGACCCTCGCGCCATAGGCCTTTGCCAGTTTCACAATAGCGGGAAGATCCGCAATATCGCCTTCCATGCTGTATACGCCATCGACGACGATCAATTGCGCTTTCCCCCGGGTTTCATCCAGCGCTCTTTCGAGGTCGTTCATATCGTTATGGTGGAACTTCTGAGCCTTGCCAAAGGAAAGGCGGCAGCCGTCAATGATGCTGGCATGGTCGTACCGATCGATAATGACAGCATCGCTCCGGCCGACAAGCGCAGAGATTGCCCCCAAATTGGTTTGGTAGCCGGTTGCAAAGACCACAGCCGCTTCCTTCCGGCAGAACCTGGCCAACTTGATTTCCAGTTCTTCATGGATCGCAAGGTTACCATTCAGAAATCGGGACCCCGAACAGCCGCTGCCGAATTTTTCAATGGCACTGACCGCTGCGTCCTTCACACAGGGGTGGCTGGAAAGTCCAAGATAATTGTTGGAACCGATCATGATCACCCGCTTCCCGTTGACCACCACCTCGGAATCCTGGGGAGATTCGATTTTCCGGAAAAAGAAATAGTGACCTTTTTCTTTCAATCCGGATTCATACTCCGTTGCCTTTATGCACTTTTTAAAGATATCCATGATTAACCTCTTCGCAGATGATAAGCGGGGTTCTTTTCTGTATCAGTTACACTCGGAAGCTTCCGGCAAAAGGTTGTGAATTTTTCAGACCCTTGAAATAGCGTTTACGGGTCGCAAGATTGACGGCAACATATGCCTGACAACCCAGCAGCGTCCGTTTGACCGGGTTCATGCCAAGGAATCGTTTGAACAGTGCACTGGGAGAATAGGCTTGTCTGTTGAAGCTGGCAAAACCGTTAATGAGCTCGTCGGCCGTCATGCCTTTGGGTTGGAAATAAAGGCTATCTGCCGGATACCCCCGGAGCCACCAGTCCTGCGAGAACAACCTGCCTTCGCTCAAGAGTCGTTTATACAGCCGTGTTCCCGGATAGGGCGTTAGAATCCGTAACTGGACGATATCCATACGACCTTTGATAATAAACTCAAGGGTCTGTTCGAACACATGTCTGTTTTCGTAATCAAAGCCAAAAACAAAGGAGCCGAGTATTCCGAAACCCTCACCATGAAATCGATGCATGGCCTCATAAAAATCGATCTTCAGGTTCTTTATTTTTTTCACTTCATTCTGGGTCTCTTTCTGAACCGACTCGAACCCGATCAACAGCCCCAGACATCCCGCACGTTGCATCAAGCTGAGCAATTCCGGGTCTTCGGCCAACGACACGGTTCCCTGGGCCAGCCATCGTCTCCGAAGCGGTATCATTTCAGTAAATAGCTTTTTGGCCATATTCCGGTTCAGTCCCAGGGCGTCATCGACGAAAAAAAGGTAAGGGGAATCAATCGCTTCAACCTCGGCAATCACCTCCTGAACCGGCCTCACCCGATATTGATTTCCCAATGTCTGACCAATGCAGCAGAACTCGCAGTCGTACGGACACCCTCGGGATGTCTCGACACCAATCGGAATCGGAATATACCCTTTACCATTTGTTTTCGGGAAGAGTTCCCGCAGGGGTTTCGGCAGCCCTTTGATATCCGTCATTTTACCGGCCCGATATATTTTTTGCATCTGTCCGGAAGCGGCATCCGATACAATCTGTGACCAGACGCCCTCTGCTTCTCCCACGACGACCGCGTCTGCATGCGCCAGCGCTTCTTCAGGCAATACGGTGGGGTGTATTCCGCCCATCACCACCTTCACCCCCCTCCGGCGATAGGCGTCACCGATTTGATAGGCTCTCAGGGCAAGTTCCGTCAAAACGGTGATGCCCACCAAATCCACATCCTGATCCATGTCATCCGGCGCAAACGCCTCCTCGACAATTGTAATCGTGTGGTCAGGCGGGGTCAGCGCCGCCAGAAGTGGAAGATTGACCCGCTGTATTCTGAAGGGGTTTGAAATCGTATCTTCACGTTGTTCATGGGGGGCGATCAGTTTGATTTTCATGTTTTCAATTCTCCACTGGTAACGGCTCAGGTTCAAATTACGTGTCTTCTTCCCATTTGGTGGCAATGACGCCCAGGATGAAGACCACGGCTGCAAACGCACCGATAGTCGCGGCGTCATGCAATGCGGCCAAGTTGTCTTCAAAAACCATCGCTGCCCGGAGCCCCTCGTTCACATAATACAGCGGCAGCATCTTGGCGATCTTCTGCAGAAAACCCGGCATCAGTTCGATGGGGAAGAAACTTCCCGAGAGAAACATCATCGGGAAACTGATGGCGTTTGCAGCGGCAGCGGCGCTCTGCGACTCCTTGACGAAGCGGGTAAGTATCATTCCGATTCCGACAAACGCGAATACGTCAAGCAAAATGAACGCAGGGAGCCAGGCATCTAAATTCAGGCTGACCGTAAACACGAGGTAGCTCACCAGCAGCATCGCAATGGTAGATACGACCGCAAGAATGAACTGGTACAGAATGTCCGACAGTATCCAGTCGGTACGGGTGATGGGCGTTGTGGACAGTTTCCGGATGATGCCCTTCTGCCGCAGTTCCGTGTTCAAATTCACCGTGCCGAACAGGCTTAACGTCATCACCGACATCGCGATGATGCCGGGAATGAAGAACTCGATGAACCGGTATTTCCGGGTGAGTATCGACGTCTCGGCAGACACAATAACCGGCCGCTTTCCGGACATCCGCTGGTTGATCCCGGCGAACACCGCGTTCAGGATCTGTATCTTTGTGGGCACCGAAGACGAACTGGGATCGTATACATAGGTGATGGTGACGGATGCCCTGGGATCCATGTATATCACGCGCTGCAAAATGGACTTTTCAAAGCCCTGGGGAATCACCAGAACCAGATTCACTTTGGTGTCTCTGACATACCGGGTGGCATCGACGGCCGGGTCGACCCGGGTTATCTTGAACTTCCCATCGGTCTCAAGGGTCTTGACAGACTGTCTTGACAATTTGGTCTGGTCGAGGTCCTGGACGCAAAGGTGAAAGCTGACGTTGTCCTGACTCATGAAGATTGTGCCGAATACGAGTATCAGTATAATCGGGAACAGAATCGTGAAAAACATGGCAGTCTTCTCGCGGTAAACGCACATGAGTTTCACCAAAAGATTGGCGCCGATGACACGCAGGTTCATTCCACCCCACTTCCCCCGACGTGATTGTCAGGGAACGGCTCGCCGGTAAGCTTCAGGAAGACCGCTTCAAGATTGGGCTTGCGAACATCCAGGTTGAGTAACGCCGCATCGGCGTTTGTAATGGCGTTCAATATCTGCCGGACATCATCCGGGTTTTCCACCCTGACCTGGATGTTTTTGTGGCTGTCAAGGGCGACATCGAAACCCGTCTTTCGAACGATTTCAACCATTTTTTCATCGTCGGACGGGAGCGTGAGAACCAGGTACTTTGCATTGCTTTCAATCAGTTCCCCGGGTGAGCCCATCGCGATGATTTTTCCCTTCGAAATGATGGCGACCGTGTCTGCAAGAAGCTCCGCTTCCTCCATGTAGTGTGTGGTCAGAAACACCGTTGTCCCCTTCTTCTTCAGGCCCAGCAGAACGTCCCACACCTCGCGTCTGGCGCGGGGGTCAAGCCCGGTCGTCGGCTCATCCAGAAATACGACCTCCGGATTGTTTACCAGAGCAATCGCGATTCCAAGGCGCTGCCTCAATCCTCCGGAAAGGTTCATGTACGCCTCTTTGGCCTTGTCACTCAGATTCACAAGCGCTATCAGCCCGTCAATATCGGCATTTTTGCAGCAGAAAAGCCGCGAATAGTACTGCAGGGTCTCTCTGACCGTTATCCGGTCAAAGGAGCTGAACCCCTGCGGGAGAACGCCGATGCGGGGAACGATGTCGTGCTTCTTTTTTGTGACGTCCATACCCAGAAGGATCACCTTCCCGGACGTGGGCGTTCGGATGGTGTCGATGATTTCCACGGTGGTGGTCTTCCCGGCGCCGTTCGGACCCAGAAAAGCGAACACCTCGCCTTTATGGACAGAAAACGATATGTCGTTGACTGCCAGCAAGTCCCCGTAACGCTTGGTCAGTCTGTCGACTTCGATGGCGTATTCAGATTCGTTGGTCATGAATCTCCATTGGGTTTGGCAACTCTATTGCTATAGATTTTCAGAAAATTCATTTCACAAGGCAGCAGGGAGGGGATAGGCCTATTTGGGCCATCCTCGACCGATAACGCAGTGAAATTATTTTTCTGAAAGTCTATATTCGGCTCTGGGCCAGAAACCGAGGTTGCTGAGGATCTTCCCGATCATCTCCGACTGCCCGACAATAAGACCATCAAACACCGGCAGGCAGTGTTTGACCAGAAGAAAGCTCGGGATAAACGTTGCACCGAGGTGCGCTTTGGTTTTTTCCGTGCCCTGGCCCGCGTAATACAGCGGAATTTTATGTTCCACGCAGAAACGGACATTTTCAAGCCAGGACAGGACATAAAGATTGGTTTCGCGGCCGAGTCCGTAATCCATGCAGAAAAATTTATCCACCATCGCGTTCTGTTTTACGACAAGAAGGTTGAACGCAGCGAGTTCTTCCTGAACAAAATAAAGTGTGTACTCGGCGCCCGGAACGCTCTCACAGATTTTTTCAAAAAATAAACGCTTGTGCACGCCAAGCGACATGGGGCTTCGTTTCACGGTTTCCAGATAAAGCGTGTAAATCCTGTCCAGAAAAGGAGAAATCGTGCGGCTTCGAACGACCCGGACCCGGGAGGCCCCCCGCATTTTGCGGCGCAGGTCTTTTCTTGCAGCCCGTGACAGGCGACCCAGGTATTCATCCATGCTGTTAAAATTGATCGGCAGTCGGGCACAGGACCGATAGGGCACCCGGTTGAATTGTTTGAATACGTCAACAGGAAGTTTGGCGTACTCATTAAAGTTGAAAAGCGCCACGATGTCGCTTTGACGTTCGACCGAAAGCGTCTGCAAGGCGTTAAAGGCCATTTTGTATGCCGCATCCAGGGTGCCTGCATCGAGTTGAGGATCAATTCCGATTTCACTCCATTCGCCTACCAGGGACCCGACACTCAACACACGGGGGTAAAAAACCGATGGAATCAGACGGCCTGCCACTTTCAACAATTTCTTGAACCAGCCATCCACAAAAGTGGACAAATCAAAACGGGTTTCAAACAGCGGCAACAAGAGAATGGGCGCATGGTCTTTTAGTACGACGATGCTGCGCAGGGTAAAACCGTCAACACCCGATTCCTGCAACAAAAAAAGAAGGGGGGCGGTGATGGAAGGCTCCGGGAAAAGCCGCCCCAGTTCTGCCGGCGACATGCCGTCCAATCGGGTCACGATTTTGCAGATCAGGTTATTCATGATCTGTCGGCCGCTGATTCAGAAGGGCGATGGAAAGCCACATCTTTTCCTGCGGAAGTGAATGGACCCACAGGGGCCGATCCGCAGCCATGGGAAACCGCATCAGGGCCTTGCCTGACAGGTCCACTGGAAAAGTATATCCGCTGCCCCCTCTTGCCCCGCTTGCCGATGGGTTGACGGTCATTTGGAGCGGGTCCACCAGATGGAATGCACATCCCAGCGCCTTGACAACGGCCTCTTTGATAGACCAGAGCAGGGCTGATGCATTTTTCAAATCTCCGCCTGTCACCCGGGATGCATGTTGAATCTCCTGTGGATGAAAAACCCGGTGACAGGGGTATCCTTCACCAAATTCATCGGTTCCAGCCACATCGATGCCGATATCGGACGCATCCCCGCAAAGAGCGGCCCAGACTTTTCCGTCTCCCTCGCTGAAGGAAATGGCAGGGCCCCGATATTTTCCCACCAGAAGAAGGGGCCTGCCAAGCCGGTCGCAACCGATCTGGATGGGGGAAGCCATTTCGTCTGCAAATTGACAGCGTTTCCCAGGCGGACGTTTCATGGCCACCAGGTGATCCCACAGGACGGAGATCAGACGGTGCCTGGATTCTGCCTTATTTGGCCTGTGGATATCCCGTTGCAGGAACGCGAAGAGGATCGGTCCTTTTTGACAATCCGGATTCATCGTATGGACGATTGCGTCTTTGCGATCTTTTTCCATTCTCTTCCGCTCACTCAGTTTGAAACCCACTGCAACCGCATATGATGGATCTGCATGATGGTTTGGCCCTGATCATCAATCCCTCTGGCATCCCAGGTAAGGCCTTCGCTGTCCTGGACCCGCAAACGGGCATCCAGGATTATCTGTTCCCCTGCCCGACATTTTCGCAAGAACCGCATCTCCCCGATCTCCAGGGGAATCAGTGATCGTCGCTCCGATGGCGCCGTAGCCGCGATATAAAAGCCGGCCAACTGCAACATCGCCTCGAAAAGGTAAGGCGCGTATTGGTATTGGGCGTTTGACAGATGGGCGTAATCATTTGTCTCCCGGTAGATGGTCTGGCCCCTCACAACGCCCGGACCGGCGCCGTCTATACTCTCCAGCACGCGATACCTGCCTTCGAGGCCACTGCGCTTTTTGTACCATTTCAGCACCTTTTTATGATTCATGGGCCTTGTCCGCAGTTCGTCCGGCCGGACAGGAAAATCCGGAAACGCTTCCCCGAGAGTTCCTTCTCCGCCATCCAGGATCACCTGGCCAATGCAGTGCCGGGTGAAACGGTCGGTCAATCTTCCGGACGGGGAGATATCCCGGGTTTCAAGTGTGACATCGCAGATTATCTCCCGAAGGCTTTTGTCAGCTCGACGGCAGGCGATCCGGGAAGGCCGTGAAATACCGGGAGGACATAGGATCATATCCATGAGTCGCACCTGGCGAACGCCCCGCACCTGCAGGTGGGGATACAGGATTCGGGCAGCTTCCATGAATGTCTCCAGAACCATGGCGGCTGAGACCAGCGGGTGTTTGACGAACTTGAAAGGCCTGTGATCCGCAATCCAGAGATCCGTCTCCTGGGAGAAGGATCTGAACGCTTCCAGTTCTTCCCGGCGGATGTTCAGGCTGGCGATCCGTTCGATCATGGGAAAGTTTTCGGGACTCATGGACACGGCGCCGGCATCCATGTCACCCGGGGGTGACGGAAAGGTGGAATCATTGATCCGTGACGTCCCGACAGATGGCAGCCCCCTCATGAACATGACCCAATCGTCTTCGGCCGGGGCAACAAAAAGCTCTCGACAGAAAAGTCCCGCCAGCTCGTTGACATGGATGTATGCCGCGCCTTTGCGCGTCATCAGCTCCCGGATCTCCGGATCATCGGCCATGCCCGCCCCTTCGACAGGGGGAAGCATGAGGGCCTTGAACCGGATGGCGCTGTTTTTCCCGCCCAGGGTTCTGAGTAGTGCAGACATCATCCGGTTGGCGGCGGCGTAGTTTGCCTGACCCGGATTTCCCTGGATCGCGGCGGCCGAGGAAAGACCCACGAAAAACCGCAAGCCGGCCTTTTCCGCAGCCGAGAACAGATTCCATGCCCCGAGGAATTTGACATTCGTGACAGTTGAGAAATCATCCGGGGTCATTTGGCTGATGGGACCGTCCCGGAGAATTCCGGCACCGTGAATGATTCCGTCGATTTTTCCATAGCGGCCTGCCACCTCGACCATGATTGTACGGACCGCTTCGGGATCGGTCACATCACAGGTATAATACGTTGCCTCGATCCCGGAGGCGTGCAAATCCGCCAGTGTCCGGGCGATTTCCGCTGCCCTGGATTCGAATGTGACCCCATCGGAATACCCGTGTCCGGGGTGCGGCTTTGCGGGATGGATGTCTGGATCAAGAGGGGTCCTTCCCAGAAAGATCAGGCGGGGCTCGAAAGGCACCAGGCTGCGTGCCAGATGGGCGCTGATTCCGGTTGCGCCGCCGGACATGACGACAACATCCCCCGGGCTCAGATTCATCCGTGACGAATCTTCAAAGACCGACGGGGCCAGGCACCACTCCGAAGTAACGGCTTTCCCATCACGATGAATGATCTCCACCTCGGTGCATCCGCTGTCAAGCGCAACACGCAACCCAGGGCGAAGGTCAGTATCCCTGTCGATCTCCAATGACCGAAACAGGACCGCCGGGTGTTCCTGTGCAGCACTCAGAAAAAGCCCCAGCATCCCTTCCGCCAGCAACTGACCGGCTGTTTCGGTATCCTCCCGGGAATGGATCAGAATCACGAATTTTTTGGTCGGTGGCTGAAGAAATGCCTTCAGAAGGCGGAAAAAACCCCTGAGAAGCCGTGACACATCCGCCATGCGTCTCAACTGTCCTGTCCCGATTTTGGGTAACGTGATCACCATCCCTGCCAGGGGCGCCAAACCCGATATTTTCTCTGATATCTGACGTGATCCGTCATCCGTCAGAATATCATGGTCTTCCTCTCCGGTTTCTTTTGCCGGCATGAAATGGATTGGAAAGGTGTCAGCCCCATGATCCAGTCGGAGGATGTCCCCTGCACGCCGGGCAATCCCGTCATCCCGGTCCGGTGAAAGAAGGAGAACCAATCCGCCCGGGCTCACCGCCAGGGGAATGCCGGCCGTCAACGCTACCGGGACATGCCTGAATACCAGCCGCTTCAAGACCGCCTCATCCGGTGATGGATTCAGGGTCTCGTCCCGCACCCGGCCGGGATCTACAGCCCCGGTGGCGGGCTGCAGGCATGTGCCTCCCTGCCTGGCGATGATCATGCTGATCCGCTGGGCGATGTCTTTCACGGTGCGGACATCAATAAAATCCTCCAGTTCGATAATGATCCCGAATTGGCGTTCCGCAAGATCCATGATGATGGGCAGACGGCTGGACCGGATGGAGAGGTCCCTTCTGAGATCCATATCGGGCTGGATCTCCTCCCGGTTGAATCCTGTCGCATCCATGATGATTCGAATCAGCCGCTCCATTAGATCCTGGCTTTCGGGCAGATCCTGTCTTTCAAGAAGATCCGGGCTTTCAGGCGACTCGGCCGGGACGGGGTAGACCGGCGCCAACGTCGCAGGGGCAGGATCGGGAGATGGGGATGCCGGTTTCCCGGGAAAGACCGGCTCCCGGCTTTCGGAAGGCATAAAATCCGCAGGGATGGATTGGATAGCGGATGACAGATCGCCTTCCTGAAAGGTTGGGTCAAGCTCCTGGCGAATGGCTTCCAGCATTTTGGGCTTCAGGATGCTGCCGAAGGTCTCTATCACGAATCGGTTGATTTCCCGTTGAATGATCTTCTCCACCGGGTTGGCGGCTGCAAGCCGGGGTCCTGACGGCTGGTATGCAGGTGACGGGGCGATTGGGTGAAATTCAGAAGATTTTCTGACTGCAGAGAGGGAAACAAACCGCTGTTGGCCTTCAACGTTCAGATGACCCTGGACGTAGAGCTGCGCCAGAGCGGTCTTTAAGGTCAAACGCTCTGCAGCAGGAAGACACGTCTGGATGCCTACCGGTTCCGGAACCGTGTCTGCGATGAGATTGCTTAATGTTTCGCCCGGTCCCACCTCCACGAAAAGCCGGACACCAAAGTCATTCCAAAGGGTCTGAACATTGTTTTTCCAATGGACCGTCGATTCCAGGTGGGCCATCAGAATTTTTCTGATCTCACCGGGATCAGATGGATACGGCGCCATGGTCGTGTTGGAGATGACAGGAATCCGCGGGGGATGAAATGGAATCGTGGCAATGTACGCCTCGAGCTCGTCATGAATGACCTTCATGACAGGCGAGTGGAAGGCCATGCTGACCCGCAACAGGGTGGCCCGGTATCCTGTTTCCCTCAGTTTTTTGCAGAGGTCCCTGACCGCATCGGTGCTGCCGCTCAGGACAACCTGGTTTGAAGAATTGATGTTGCCGATGTGGACATCCTTTAGTCCCCGGATCATTTCCTTCAGCAGATCAAGGGGCATGTCCACGGCTGCCATGACACCGGGTTCCACGTGCATGCCGGCGGCCTGGTCCATGCAGAGGGCCCGCTTGTTCACGATTCGAAACCCGTCCTCCGGGGAATAGACCCCGGCCAGGCACAAGGCGGTCAGCTCGCCCAAACTATGGCCTGCCATGGCCGCGGGGCGGATACCCAGGGTCATGAGGTATCGGGCAATGGCGTGTTCCATGGCGAACATGGCCGGTTGCTGCCACCGGGTCTTCTGAAGGTTCTCCTCCCGGTCGTGGAACAATAATTGAAGGAGGTCGAAGTCTGCTGCGGCTGCCGCCCGATCCATCCACTCCCTGATGACGGGAAAGGAATCGTACAGATCCCGCCCCATTCCCCCATACTGGGATCCCTGTCCGGGGAATACAAAGGCAAGGGGTGGGAGTGGCAGATCCGCTCGGCCGATAAAAATCCCCTGCTGCGCCAGGGACTTCAATCCCCGGGGCGAGGCGATTCCGGCTTCAACACGGGATGCCGACTTCGCGATGACCGTTAGCGCCTCCGCTTCGGATGGCGCCACGACGGCCATGCGGCAATTTTGGCCGTTGATCATGGTCCGGAAGAAAGAGACTCCCTGGAGTCCTGAAGGACCACTTCCCGATTTTCTGTCAGGACCGGGTTCTCTGTCCGGTGAGACCAGAACAGTATCCATCTCATCCAGGGCCTGTTCCACCTGCACCACGTAGTTGAAACCGCCGAACCCGAAGGCGTTGACCTGAAGCCGCCCGGGCTTGCCATTCCTGCATTTCCAGTCCAGCGGTTCCGGGGTGATGAGAAGACCCGATCCGTCCAGATCAATTTCCGGGTCTGGATGTCTGTAATTGAGCGTGGGAGGGAAAACACCGGCCTTCATGGCCGCAACACCCCGAATGAGGCTGTTAATGCCCGAGGCGCCCAACGTGTGACCGATCTGGGATTTGAATGAGGTAATCACGGTGCGACTGGATGAATTAAAGAACGCCTTCAGGGCACGGACCTCCTCTACGTCTCCCTGTCGGGTGCTTGTGGCATGGCATTCCACCAGATCCACTGCTTCGGGCCCATAGGGTATCCCCTGAAAAGAGGCCCGGATGGCCATCTGTTGGGTGACATGGGATGACTCCACCATGCCCAGATGGTTGTTGCTCGCGCCCATGCCGGTCACAAAGGCGTGGATATGGGTTTTTCTGGCGCGGGCCAGGCTTTCCCGCTCGATGACAATCATTCCCCCGCCTTCGCCAAGGACCATTCCGTCTCTTTCCGCATCAAAGGGGCAGGATGTCTCGTGAGCCTGTCTTTCCTGTCCGGACAGCCCGTAAAGTGCACCCAGCGCGGAGAATTCCAGAAAATGCAGGTGGGTGAGATTTTCCTCACCCCCGCCGACGATGGCCGCATCGATGACGCCGGTCCGGATCAGTTGAATGGCGCTGTACAGAGCGACCAGGGAGGATGAACAGGCTGCAGATACGGCATAGCTCGGCCCCATGAACCCATATCGGTTGCAGATAAAGCCGACCGCTGCGCAGTTGAGTCTGCCCAGGAGTGTGGTATCATCCGGGGACATGCGTCCGGACTTCACCTCTTTTTCGATGGCGGCCTGCTGATCCGGCGTGAGGGGAATGGCCCTTTGAATCGCGTCAAGGATTTCATGAACGTACGCCCTGATGTGCATGTCAACCAGGGTACCCGCCGCCTCGCCCGAGTTTTGCGAGATGAAGACACCGATTCGTTCCCGCGGGATATCCGAATCCAGGATACCAGATTCCCGGATGGCGCGGTCAGCCAGCCACATGGTGACTCTTGTCGCCTCGGTCATGGTCCGGAAATCATGGGGTGGAATCCCGAGTTCGTTTCGGGAGACCTGAAAGTCCAGGAAGGCGCCCACATTGCAGTAGGTCTTGTCAGGGACCTGGGGCCGGGGATCATAAAACAGCGCGTGATCCCACCGTGACGGGGGAACCCGTGTAATACCGCTCTTCATGGCCAGGCATGCGGCCCAGACGTCTTCCGGACTCTGCCCCAGGGCATTAAGTATGCTCATCCCGGTGATGGCAATCCTGTCATGATGGCTCCCATGATCATTCGCCTGCTTCAGCCTGCGGTCGGCTGCGGGGGATAGCGGCTTTTCCGGGATTTTCCCGATCGACCCCACAAGGGGCTGATGCAGCAGGAGAGGGCCTTCGGCCAGTTCGTGGTGAAAGGACTGCAGGTTCCGGACCTCACGGATGAGGCCGGCGCAGGTCCCACTCATGAATTGTCCACGTTCCAGACAGGCCTTCTCATCCAGAGGCTTCCCGTCCGGCCGGTCCATTCCGCGTGCCGCAGTCAGAAGGCTTCCCGCAGCCATCTTTTCCATTCTGGTTCGGGAAGAGGCTTCGTCCAGGTGACCCGCTGCCAACTCCCTTTCCTGGGATAAAATGGCTGTCACTCGCCGGGTCCTCAGGGATCTTACCCAAATTCCGGAGTGGTAGCCCGAAACAGTGGTTCCCCCCGGAATCGATTCCAGAACCATCCGCTGGTAGAGCGGTGCCAAAGCCCCTGTTTCAACGATCTCCCGGGTTGCCAGATAGGCGGTGCCCATCTGGATGGCGTCCGCACCCAGCATGGCGGCCAGGAATGCGGTCTCCCGATTGAAGATTCCCCCGGCAAGAATCACGCGACAGTTCTGAAAAAGGGACGGCATGCGCCGCCTGAAGTCCATCAGCATTTGCGCATGCGTGAGCGTGCTGTGCTGTCCCACGTGGCCGCCGGCCTCATATCCCTCGCAGACCACATACTGGACACCGGCTTCCAGGGCGAGCCGCAGCAGGGCCTCATCCGGAGCGATATACATGACCCCTATGCCGCATTCGATCAATTGTCTTACCGGGGAAAGATCGCCGCCTGCGATCACGACAAAACGGGGTCCATGTTTCTTTATCCAGGCCAACTGCGTTTCCCGGAACGGGTTTTCCAGCAAAGAGACGACATTCACGGCATACGGACGCCCGGCCATGATCTCCGTCAGGCGTCCCAGCTTGCGGTCAAGCGCTTCCGCGTCCATCAGGCCAAGAGCGATGGTGGGCAAGCCTCCGGCATCGGCAACGCTTGCTGCAAACTCCGGGACATCCGTAATCCAGCACATGGCGCCCTGGATAAAGGGGTATCGGGTTCCCATCTCTTTGGCCACAGGGCTGTCCAGAAAGCAATCCTTTTTTGCCCCGGCCAGGTGGCATACGGTTCGAATTTTGTCCATGAAGGATTTCACGGCCGCTTCGGTTTGAGCGCCAAAACGCTCAACGAACGACGCGGCAAAGGCAGCTTCCACGCCCAGAGGGATGACCTCGTCCTGACCAAAATGGCTCTCCAGCGGATGGAGGGCGCCGGCATTCACCCGGTTAACGAAGGAGCTGCGGCCTTCCTCCATATTCTCTGCGCCGTAAAAAGAGTCCTCAAACGACTTGATCTCCCGGAACGCCAGCGAGTTACCCTTGTTGAACAGACGGCAGGGAACATGCAGGTCCAGGCCGACCAGACTGGTGGAATCCAGGCGGAGTTTGGAGAGCTTTTGGCGTTGAAGATCATCGATGACCACCAGATCTGTCAGCCAGTGGACGCTCTCGAAAACAATCCCGGTTGCCCCAATCGACAGGAATGCCGCTGCCGCCTCAGGGGTGGAGACGCCTCCCCAGATGAGAATGTCGAGAGGCGTTGATGATTCGGCCAGCATTTCCCTGACCATCGAATAGAGCGCCGTGGTCGTCTCGCCGCTCACGAATCCGGATGCCTCGCATCCTTTCAGAACCATGCGGCCGATGCCGGTGCTATCCTTCAAAAAACTTGCCAGAAGACCCATGTCACCGATGATCGGAAAAAGGCGGTAGCTTTCCGACATTTCCCGCAATCTCTGTAGAAAGCGGGCAATATCTTCCTGAAAAAACAGGGGGTGGCACTCGACCCAGATATCGTGGACCCCTGTTCCCTCCAATGACTGTAGCAAAGAGGGGTCAAGGAAGGCTGGGGCGGAAATCTTGATATCCCTGACATGGCCGTCAGGATCGACCTTTCGCAAGGTAGAACATAACCTGTCCACCCCCATCATGGAAAAATCGAAGACGGCGCTGCTTCCTGTTCGTCGCGCCATTTGAATCACCGATGGGGTGATTTCCCCGGGCCGCCAGACGAAACCGATAATGGATATCCGATGTTCAGCCAAAATGTTCTGTCCTCCGTTTCATTTCAATTCCAGATACCACGCCGTGACATCACTGCCGATTCCAAATTGGGCAAGCTGGCGAAGATCCGCTTCCAGAACCTCGGGCGTGCCATACTCCAGGATGCGATACCGGGCATCTGTCCAGACACGCCGCATCCGACCCCAAACCCTGGTTTCCTGCGGCAGGGTGAGATGAATGCGGTTGATCAGGTTGATGCCTGCCAGTGCCGCTGCTTCCACCGCCAAATCGGTGCAGTTGTTGGTCCTCACGCCGAACTGATCATACTTTCGCTGCATCACGTAGTCCTGGATCAATTGATGCCGTCGGCTTGTAATCGGCATCCGCCAGACAAACGTGGGGGGGCGATTGGGCTTGCCGATCTGGAATTGGCCATCGGAGTTCGTCTGCCACAGGTACGCGATCGGATTGGGGTCACCCTCCCGAATTTTCTGAAACACGCCATCATGGTAACGCGGTTGTGTTACCCCGAGATCGCCGGTGTGGCCAAATTCCAGACGATCCCGGGGACTTTCCAGGATGAGCCAGCTATGTGCCCACGGACGCAGCCAGATTGAGAAGACCAGCGATACCGCATCACTGTAGTCCCAGGGAGCCGCTTCGTTCAGGATATAAAGATAGTACCCATCATCCCCCACGGGTGTTCCGGTGGCGGGGTCCAGGTCGGCATCGGGGGCAAAACGGCATGCCATCGTGATGGGCCGGGCACTCCAGCCATCCGGTTGCATCGGTGCGTAAAGTCTGGCCGATTGATGGGTGCATCCGGAAGCAATCCCTGCCAGCAATATTATCATCA
>Ga0351893_10007_pt1 | contig 118606 bp, 81 predicted proteins | sample TotcelFGM3001K15_FD_206765 | JGI IMG/M metagenome (GOLD analysis project Ga0351893, IMG submission 206765) | Enriched cells from coal bed in the Powder River Basin, Montana, United States - Total cells FGM rep3 HSBNCT.FGM.300.1.K15 ...
TCTTCCAGACCTTCCTGGACGAGTTGCTCGACGATATGATCATCGTTAAAGCCGACTTTGGGAGCTTGATGGCCGGTAGAGGCCATGGCTTCGCTCCATTTGCGTATGGGGGCCTCCGACTCATCAGCCTCGGGCGGAGGAGGCGGGCCGACCTGCTGCAACTCCTCCAAGGCCCGCTGATGGTCGGCCTTATTCGGAGAAGAGCGATTTTCCAAACGGGCTAGTTCCAATGCGCGACGGTGAATATCATCGTCACTGATTTCACCAACTCCGGTACCGTGTATCTGTATGCGGGGAATTGAGGACTCGTTCATAGGAAAAATGGATATGGATCAGCTCAATCGTTCAGGAAGAGAAATAACAGAGGGAGAATCGGATGCCGTGTGCTCGCGAGCACGTAAGGGCTCCAATCCTCTGGAAGGAATCCGGAGATTCGACGGGAAACAAACTCCAAAAGACTGCAACCAGACCTTCTCAATCCGCCGACTCTGAAAGGCTTTATCTGCTCCCAGACGGAGGCTTTCCCGGGCTGATGCAAGAGAGCGAGAAGCAAATGAGGCCCATGCCCGGCTAAGACCCAGTAACCACAAAGGGAGCCGAGCAGAGATTTCTTTAAGACGATGCCTTGCGGGACTGCCTGTCTGGAAGCGTTGAGAAATTGAGGAAATCTTCACCCCTATTTTTCGTACCTCCTCTCCGGCATGCGTGTGAGGAAATAGAAACTTCCCCATTTTTTGAGTCCCCACGCCATTATCAGGGATGCCCCCGATTGATTGAAACCATGTCCATGGGTCAACATGATAACTGTGACGAAAAAATCCTCTCCTTCGCGTGCCAAACGTACCACAAAGGCAAAAAAGACGGACTCCTCACGCCCCTCATCATATCAAGACTTAGGAGTACCGTTGATCGAAATCAGCCCTATTGCCTCCGGATTTCTTTCAGAAAAGATTTTCGCTCCCCAGCGTGCCCCGAGTCTCTACCGTAGAGTCATAGAATAGGGGAAAGTCCATGGCCCCTTCAGGTCGATTTCCGCGCTTCATTTTCCTGAAAAGAATACAGCCATGCCATCGTTTGTATGCGAAGTTGAAGGCGAACCCACTATTCAAATGAACACACCTATCACCGACGAAAATCCTGAACTGCCGGAAAAGATCCAGGATCTGGCTACCTGTGCCCAGCAAAAGGCACGCGAAGCTTATGAGGCAGGACAGAAATGCGCTCGAGAAAATCCCCTGGCCGTGCTGGCAGGAGCCGTCATCGTGGGCGTCCTCATCGGTTTGCTCTGCGGATCAAGGCCGCCCAAAAAGAAAGAAACATCGCAAGCTGCCAAAGAACTCGTTGACGACATTGTCTCTCAGATCTCGGGGCGCATCCATAGCATTAAGAAGCCTTCCTGCTGCTCGGGTGATTTCCTCAAGGATGTCGGCAACAAAATCAAATGGTGGTAAGAGACGTGAAAGTCCTAGACAACTCTGATGTCTGCCAGTCGCTAAAGGACTGTCTGGCAGAAAACTTGGAAAAATCGGCCGACACGATTCGCAACAAACCATGGCCTGCAGTACTCTGGGCTGTATGCATAGGTTACCTACTGCATCTGCTGCCTCTGGGCCGAATCGCATCGTTATTGCTACGCGCGGTCTTGGCGCTGCTCAAGCCTCTGGCTGTCTTGTGGCTCATCGGCAAGATCTGGGAGAAAGCTGCGAATCCCAAGAGTAAACCGACACCCCCACTCACGGAAAATCCTCCCCAGGAGCCATAAAAAAACTTTCGGCACATTTCGCAGAAATCCGAAACAGACCCCGCGAGGGAGGCAAGAGCCTTCTTCGACGGGGTCGCTTTTTTAAGCGTTAAGCTGCCGCTCACAAACCATTCGGGAGCCGAGGCAATCCTCGACGAAAACCCCCTGATAAAAATCAGGTGCTAACGGCAATCCGGCAACAGGTTCTGGCGCGATATCTTTCCGAACTCTTTCACGCCATGACAACCACTTCTGATGATCTGACTCTGGAAAAATCCATCCCCCGCATTGCACTTCTCCTGACCGATCCGCGGGCGTCCATGGAAATCCAGGAAATCCTCCGGCAAGAATACTCCAGCTTGATGTTGATTTCGGAGATGGAGAAGCTCCGAGAATTCGACCTTCCTCTTATCGTCCTCGTGGACAACATTCAAGATGCTGCCAATATCCGCAGCATGAAGTCGAGTGAGGAAGCACGCATCATTATTATCTCTGATGATGCTGATAGCGAATTGATCGGGGCGGCCTTCGACGCTGGGGCAGATGAGTATGTCTGTTATCCCTTTTCCTCTCAGGAGGTGCTTCAGAAAACCAAACACATACTCGGTAACATTATCTCCTAGTCTGGCCATCGACAATCCGCAGAGTCACGAGCACCGCCTGATTTCATGCCCTTTGACGATTCAAACATACTGAGCTCCCAAGCGAACATCCTGAAGGAAATCGCAAGGGGAGAACCACTGGAAACCGTTCTACAAAGCATCCTGAAACTGCTTGAAATCATGGCACCAGAGGTCGTTGGGACGATTGTGGTACTCCGTCGTGCCAGAAAATCCGTCCTTTCCGTTCACGCAAAAGAACTCCCGACGTCTCTTAAGACCCTTTTCCTGACCAATCCTGTGCATGAGTCGACACATGGACTTATTGACTGGGTCATTCGGAATCAGGCTCGCGTCGCTCCGACGGGCATCGGATCAGATCCTCGCTGGCAAGAAGGAGTCTGGAGACAGACAGCCCTCGAGGCAGGCTTTCACGAGTGCTCAGCTTATCCGGTCCCACTTGGACAGAATCAGGTCAGTGGAGTTCTTTGCCTGCTCAGTCGCAAAAATGATGCAGAGCTTCCCTCTCCGGCGGCGCTGGAGATGATCATCTCCTTTTTGGCCGCAGCCATCAGCAAGCATTGGGCTAGCACGGCCTTGCGGGAAGCGGACGAACAAATGCGACTTGCCGCGGAGGGAGCACATCTGGGGACTTGGGAGTGGAATATTGAAAGCGGCAAGCTACACTGGAGCGAGATTCATCCGGAGCTTCAGAAGCAGCCCTCGCAAGCAGACTTATCCTTTGATTCCATCATTGGATCTCTCCACCCTGAGGATCATCAACGCGTTACCGAGGCCATCAAAGTCGCTCTCGATCAGGGGGGGAAATTTAATGAAGAGTTTCGCACCCTCTCAGGCAATGGGGAGGCAAGGTGGATTTCATGCATAGGCCAGGGGTATTCCGATGGGGGAGACACGCCGCCTTCCTTCATGCGGGGAATTGCCATGGATATTACGGGCCGCAAAAAAGCCGAGCAGGTAGCTCTGGAGGATGCTGAGAGATTTCGTTTCCTGGCGGAGTTTTTGCCGGAGAAGATTTTCACGGCTACGAAGGAAGGGGATATATCTTATCTCAACAAGCAATGGGCGGTGTACACGGGGCTTCCGCTTGAAGAAGTTTTCACGCGGGGGTGGAGGGATTTTGTGCATCCAGAGGATATTGAGGAAAAATCGGCGCGCTGGATCCACTCCATGGAGACGGGGGAGCCATTCGAGTATGAGCATCGGTTTCAGCGGGCGGATGGGAGTTACCGGTGGCATTTGAGTCGGGCGCGGCCGATGCGGAATGCGGATGGTTCCATCCGTATCTGGATCGGGTCAAACACGGATGTGGATGATTTGAAGCGCACTCAGTTTGCACTTAGGGAGAGTGAGAGTCGGTCGCGGTTGGCAATGGAGTCAGCGGGGATGGGTTTTTGGGATTGGGACATTCGCCAAGGGACGATCAAATGCTCGGCAGACCACAATCGAATCATGGGTTTAGATCCTGATTTAGAGGAACTTAAATATGAAGATGTCATTCGCAATGTCCATCCAGAGGACCGGGCGGCGATCGACTACACGATGCATCAAACGGTACGGCAGCACCTCGACTATGAGAGCGAATTTCGCATTCTCATTCAGGGCAAGGTGAGGTGGGTGGCATCGCATGGTAGGGCGTACAATAATGAGATCACGGGGCAGGCGGAGCGGATGATCGGAGTGGTCCGGGACATCACCGTGCGCAAACGCTATGAGCAGAAGTTGCGTAATCAACAGCAGGAATTGCAGGGGGCTCTGGCGGCGGCTGAGTTGGCGCGCGACGAAGCGGAAACAGCAGGCCGCGCCAAGGATCAGTTTTTAGCCGTGCTCAGCCATGAGCTGAGAACACCTCTGACACCCGTACTCATGGCTGTGTCCTCGATCAGCCGGGATCAGAGTCTGCCGAAGCACATTCATGATGCCATGCAGATGATCCAGCGGAACATTCGCACTGAGGCCCGATTGATCGAGGATCTTCTGGATCTGACACGCATCACGCGGAATAAAATGGAACTCCGCAGAGAGCCTGTCGATGTGCATCAGGCTCTGAAACAGGCCATCGAAATCTGTGAGTCAGACATCGATCCTGCCAAGCATCGTATCGCCCAGGATCTGAAGGCCCAAAATGTCACCGTCCAGGGAGACAGCGAACGCCTGCAACAAGTCTTCTGGAACCTGATCAAAAACGCCGTCAAGTTCACTCCTGAGGGTGGCACGATCCACATCAGCTCACGGCAGGAGGGCGACCGTCTTCGCATCGAGATCAGTGATACCGGTATCGGCATCACGGCAGATGCATTGCCAAAAATCTTCAATCCTTTTGAACAAGGAGCGCAAGCCTCCAGCAAGCAACTCGGTGGACTGGGCCTGGGTCTTGCGATTTGTCAGGCTACCATCAATGCGCACCACGGTCATCTCCGGGCTGTCAGCGCGGGAGAGAATCTAGGCGCGACATTCATTATTGAACTTGATACCATCAAAGATTGATTTCTCTAACCATGGTTGAAAATCCTTCGCTCAAAGTTTTTCTCGTAGAAAATCACGAAGACACACTGACTTATCTCTCGAGATACCTTCGGGACTGCGGACACGACGTGAGCAGCGCACGAGATATGACGTCCGCACTCAAAGGACTCTCGGAACAGCAGGTGGATGTCCTGATCAGTGACATCGGCCTGCCGGATGGGGACGGATGGCAACTCATCAAAAGTTTGCAGGAAGCCTCAACCTGTCCCCCCTTTGGCATCGCCATGAGCGGATTCAGCATGCGCTCGGACTGTGAAAAGAGCCTGAAAGCTGGCTACAAGCATCATTTGATCAAACCTTTTCTGCCTGAAGACTTGGATGTCTTGCTAGAAGAAGCATTTAGACAACGCCAAAAAGCTAAAATTTAAGAGAAAGACATCCGCCTGTTGCTCGGAAACCGAACTCTTAGCAAAACAGAAAGGCAACTATGTTAAGCTGGGCACTCACATTCCTCATCATCGCAATCATCGCCGCCGTACTCGGTTTCGGAGGCATCGCTGGATCAGCCGCTTGGATCGCACAGATTCTATTCGGTGTATTTATAATCCTGTTCCTGCTCTCATTCATCTTCCGGGGCCGTCCGCCATCGGCGTAGGCCCATTTCCGGGCTATCGGCTCCTCAGTGAATATCGACGCGCCTTACCGCATGCAGTCCCCCTTGAGTAAGAATACCCAAGCTCCTTTACTCAGCGCCGTCGGCTCCCTGATTTGGATACCAATCGGGGAGGACGGCACCATCTCGGAGTGGAGTGAGGGTGCGAGCCGACTCTTTGGATGGACCGAGCAGGACATGCTGGGACAACCTCCGAGCCGTCTTGGCAAAGAGGTTGGCAAGGCTGGCAATGGGGAATCAGATACTGTCGCTCAGACCAAAGGAGGCCAAAAACTGGCCATCCGGTCATGGATGATTCCGATGGAGGCTGGCCACCTGCTCCTGATCCAAGATCGGAGTGAGGAGAAGTTTCTCCAAAAAGCTTTGCTGGAAGCGGCCGAGCGCGAGCAACGGCGGATCGGTCAGGAATTGCATGATCATCTCTGCCAGCATTTGCTGGGAGCCGCTTTTGCCACGAAAGCTCTCGCAGGAGCGCTGGACCGGGACAAATCGACCCATGCTCCCGCCCTGCACGACCTCGCGCGACTCATCAATGATGCGGTGGTGCAGACCCGAGACATCTCCCGTGGTCTGCATCCGGTGGAGCTCGATGCTGATGGCCTCATGCTTGCGCTGAAAAGCCTGGCAGGGCGTGCCTCGCGGACAGTTCCCTGCGAATTTCGCTGTACGCAGAAAATCCTAATCTCTGACCCCGAACGAGCCCTTCAGGCGTACCGGATCGCTCAGGAAGGGATAGCGACCGCACTGCATGCCAATGCGAAGCAGATCATCATTTCCCTCTCGGAAGACGCCAATACCATCGAGCTTTTTGTCAAAGACGACGGAGTGATTGCGGGCGAATTGACGACAGATCCGCTTGGCACGGGCGCCCGTACTTTGCACTATCGTGCCAAGGCATTGGGTGGCACACTCTCCATCACTTTCCAGCCTGAGCAGGGCACGACCCTGCATTGCAGTTTTCCGAAATCATGAGTATCTCAAAAAATCCTGACACCTCCGGCAGTAAAAGAAGGGTCCTGATTGTGGACGATCATCCGGTCTTTCGCCATGGCATCTCTGCGCTAATCAATGCGGAAGCCGATCTCATGGTCTGTGGAGAAGCCTCCTCATCGCCTACCGCCCTGGATGCCATGAGGACCCTGACGCCTGATGTGGCCCTGCTGGACATCTCCCTCCCTGGCACCAACGGCATCGAGCTGATCAAGCTCATGAAGGCTGAGCAGCCGAAGCTGCCACTTCTCGTCCTCTCCATGCATGATGAATCCCTCTACGCTTTACGGGCCCTGAAGGCTGGTGCCCTGGGATACGTCATGAAGGCGGAGGCTCTGACGCATGTGCTCGATGCCCTGCGCAAAGTGCTGATCGGTGAAATCTATGTCAGTCCCCGCTTGAGCGAGCGTCTCATTTTCCAGGCCATTCAATCTGTCGATGGCAGTGGAGGCTCACCTGTGGATCGTCTCTCTGATCGTGAACTCGAGGTCTTGGAACTTCTGGGACGCGGCTTCGGCACGAAAGAAATCGCGTCGGAGTTGCACCTCAGCGTGAAGACCATCGAAACCCATCGGGCCCACATCAAAGAGAAGCTCGGCTTCCGGGATGCCGGTGAGATGGTCCGATTTGCGATCGATTGGGTGGCTCAAGAAAAGAGTTAGATTGGGTGATTCGGATGGAGCGAAATCCATCCGGCTCCGGTCAGTCACGCGATGCTGTTATGCACCCATGAGCGTGAAGAAGAATTCCCACGATCTGCACGGTTCCGCCCCGGAAAAGTCCGATACGGCGATACTCCTCATCGACGTGATCAACGACATGGAGTTTCCCCGGGGAAAGGCCTTACTGCGCTTCGCCACCAAGGCGGCAGAACGCATCGCCAAGCTCAAAAAGCGCGCCCGGCAGGCTGGAATTCCCGTGGTGTACGTGAACGACAACTTCGGGCGCTGGAAGTCCGATTTCCGAAGAATCGTGGACCACTGTTTGCAGGATGAAATCGCTGGCAAGAGCGTGGCGAAACTCCTCCTTCCCAGTGAGGAGGACTACTTTGTGCTGAAGCCCAAGCACTCGGGATTTTTCTCCACGAGTCTAGATATCCTCCTCAATTATCTCGGAGCCAGCAAACTGATCCTCTGCGGATTTGCCGGAGACATCTGCGTGCTCTACACCGCGAATGACGCGTATATGAGGGACTATGATCTCGTGATCCCGCGAGACTGCATCGCATCGGAAACGAAAGTTGGCAATGACCTTGCACTGCAACACATGAAGCGATTTCTCCGCGCGGATGTGCGCAACTCTGCGGCCTCCGATTTGCGCCAAAAGCTACCGGGGATCAGAAAGAACCGTTCAGCCGCAAAGGCCGACGCTCTTCATCCAAATCGTCGCGATGAGGGCGTCTCCAGGAGGGGAAGGATGCACTCCGTCCACCGTCCAATCGATGCCCGGATGCTCAGTCAGGGCTTTTTCAAAAGCGGCGTAGAGATTCACCACCGCATCGGCCTTGTACTTGGCCCCTAGCTCGTGGATGACGGGGAGGTATTCCCGCACGAGGGCGTTGCACTCTTCCAAACGTGGGGGCCACATGCCCAACGGCTCGCAGAGAACGAGATGGCTCTCCGGGCAAACCTGGCGAAAACGATCGAGACAGGAATCGTAGCGCTGGCGAAACTCTTCCAACTTCACTCCCCTCTCTTGCCGGTCCTCCGCGAACTGATGACCCACGTCATTCACACCGACTTTAACGGACAACAGATCGGGTTTCAGGGCGATCACGTCTTCTTCCCAGCGGTCTTCGAGATTGCGGATGGTATGCCCACTGATCCCCCGATTGAGCACCTCGGGGCTGCCTCCTCGTCCGGAGAGCCATTGCTGAATCATGCGGACATAGCCAAAACCAAGGCCGGCGGGGTCGTTGCGGCGACCGTAATCTGTAATGCTGTCGCCGATGAATAGCCAGCGAGCGTCTTTGTTCGGTTGGATGGACATAGGGAGGGTAAGGAATCCCGAGATTGGCAAAAGCGTGCGAAAACACACGCGAAAAACCGGGATTACTGAAAAAGCTCCGGCAGGTCTTTGCGGACCTGCTGATACATCACTTCATTGCCCGCTTCATTCGGGTGGGCTCCGACATTGATGTAAAGTTTCTCGTAATCGATGGTCTCGCCGTCGTTGTTGATCGAGAGAGCCTTATCGAAGCGAATGAGAGGCACATCCTTCAAAGTCCGGAGCCAATCGCGGAGGGCCGCATTTTGTCGCCCCTGTGTGGTGGGGAAGACCGCCAGAGCCAGGCGAATGTCGTTTTCCTTACAGTAACTGATGAGGCTATTGATCTGAGCCTGATAAGTCGCCAGGCCAGTATCGCGTCCATTGGTCCCGAGATTACAGATGATCCATTCCGGGCGGGCGGCTGGTATTTCACCAGCCAAGAGACCAACGATCAAAGCTGATGAAGCGCCATCCTCACCGGCGAGCATGGCCCGGCCTCCCACGGCTTCCCGCACCTTATCTGCCCAGCGATATCCGAGTCGGATGCCACAGCCATTGGTAATGGAGTCGCCGGTGATGAAGACCTTCGGACGAGGGATGGGAGCATCCATGATGCATTCCTGAAACAGGGTCTGTCCGGCGAGATTGAGGAGAATGGGAGTTTCGTTCAGTTCCCCCGAGGTGAGGTTGTTTGCGGGGGTGTCATTTGTACCATCGGATACTGAGGCCAGGGCTTTGCCGGTTGTGGCGTCAGAGACCGTGGCCGTGAGGATGCGCTTATCCCGACGGAGCTCCACGATGTACTCAGCCCCCGGAGTCAGCGGTGGCAGAGGAACCGAGGTGACAACCTGGGGCTCGAAGTCCCACATTTTATTCTCCTTGTCGTTACGACTATGGATCTTGAGTAAATGATTTTCATCATCCACCTGACAGAGGGATGACTTGCCAAAGGTGGAAACGGATCGGGCCGTCCCCGCCGCAAAGCGAGTCCCTTTTACCTGGGGAATGAAACGATAGCGCAGTGACCGAAGCTCGCTGGTATAGGCACGACCCGGCATCCAGGCTCGCTGGGAAAAGTCCCCCACCCCCTGTGGGGTCATAAGTCCTCCCTTACCGGCAGCCCAGCCAGCCGAACACTCCCAGCCATCGGCTTTCGGATCGGTAAACTCAGTGCGATAAAGTAACAAAGGCTTTTCAGCCACAGTCGGCTCCTCCGCGTGGAGCAGACTGCCCGCCAGCAAGACGATCAAAGAAGCGGTCAGTGCGGCTTTATTCATAGATCTCGATCTTCACGTCACGAATGTCTGCGGCGATGATCCTCTTCTCGCCCTCGCGATAACTGCTATGACCAGCGACAAGAAGCTCAATTTCATTTTGTCCCGGCTTCAACCATTGGTCAATGCGAACCCCATAGGGGAAAAAGACCTCCGCAGAGTCACGCATGTAACCGGTCTGATTGACGAGGATGCCGCCGATCTCGCCTTGGTTTCCTTTCAGGCGATCCTGATCGATCACGAGATGCACCCGCTTGCCTTCCCAGCCTTTTGGCAGAGTGAAGGTTTTTCTCAGGCCGAAGGGGCCTTCCACCTTTGCCGGAAGTGAGAGAGTTCCGTCGAGTTCGCTCCAGGACTTGGCCTTGACCCATTCGCCATTCAGGCTGAGTTCTTCGAGTGGTTTGTCCACGGCCCGGAGGTAAATCGTGCCAGCGGGTCCGCCAGTGGCAGGTTCCCCGGTTACTTCCAGAGCGAGGTCGAGACTTCCATCCTGAACCAGCTTGGTCACGTCCACGAGGGTCGGATTTTTCAACGGGCCAAACGGCTTCCCGTTGATCCAGAATTTGCCGTCATCCTTGATGCCAAAACTCCAGAATCCGCTGAATCCCAGCAGGACGCGCTTGCCCTGCTCTCTCCACTCACTGGGGATGGTTACCTTTTTGCGGTATCGAGCCTGTCGGGTATCCGACCAGCCTTGGGAGAGCCATGTGCCCCAGTTCCCGTTTTCCCAATTCAGATCCTTGGCTGGCGTCGTGACCCAAGCCTCCTCAATAGCAGCGGGCTCCGCGAGACGCTGAACCTTCCAGTCGCGAGAGATATTGAGTCCGGACTGACCGAGTTCCCTGGCCTGCTCGGCGACGACAGCAGCCACATCGGGCAGTGAGCCCGGAGCGGGCACCTCGACCGCGTACCAAAAATCCTTTTGCACATCCAGCCAGTGGAGAGGTCCCTGGAGGCCGACATCCTTGCGGATCACCGCAAATTGGCGAACCTGATACGGAGTAAAGATCTGATCGCGGAGCAGGAGATTCTCGCCCTCCCGCACGCCGGTGAGGCGAAGCGGCGGATCAAGAGTCAGGTCGAGAACATGATCACGGTGCGCTCGGCGCAGAGTGAGATCGACTGAAATCTTCTCCTCCGGGTCCCAGTCCTTGTTCTGAATATTCTTCGCCGATGCGATGTAAACATCGAAGAGCCCATTTTTGCTCTCTCTGCGCTCGATCCAGACACGGGGATCACTTGTACGCGCATCAGCATACACACCAAGGCTGGTGAGCATTTCCTCCAGCATGGCTTGGCGGCTTTCCTCGTTGATCCACTTGCCTTCCTGATCCTTGAAACGGACAAAAAACGGAGTCCCCACCCAGATAAAGCGCCCCTTGCCGACCGCCAAATCACAGATCGCCAAGCTGCCATCCTCCCACAAAGCTACGGCTCCGGCTTCTGCGTCGGTTCCTGAGATCTTGATGCCGCCGGATTCCGAGCCTCCACGATGCTCGATAGAAATGCCACTCCCCTGCAATGTGCGACCACGCAGACTGGGCATCACATTCTGATCCTCGGTAAAGCGGAGCTTTGCCATGTCCCATTTGCCGGGGTCCTCGCTGGACATGGAGAGTTGATCCTCCACCTTGAGATTAAAGACCTTTGCCAACGGCCACGAATCAGGTTCCAGAGGCGTATGGCGGCCGGTATTGAATTGCGCAACAAAGATGCCTCCCGCTTCCACGTAGCGTTTGATGGCCTCGGCTCGCTCCGGTGTCATGACCGAAGTCGAACAATCAAAGATCACAGGAACATCTGCCGCCAGTCCCCGGTCGAAGTCTCCTCCATCGATCAGCACGGGGCTTAAGCCCGCCGTGGGAAGAGGGCCTCTTGAGAGATCCCAGCGCCAGATGGCGCCATTGAGATATTTCTCGGGCTGCTCCACATCCCGCAGAAGTCCGACTGAGGGAGCGGCAAAGTCGATCTTGCCCAGTGTGGCGAGAAGAGCTGAATTCTTGCCCCACCACTCCACGACATCCTTGCGTGGCCAGAAATCCCGCTGCACGTCGAAGACGTAATCGTGGGCGTCCTGATTTTCCCAAAAAATGTTGGAGAATTTTTGACGCAAATGGCGGGCATCGGGAGCGGCGCTTCCGCCCTCGCTGCTGCCCGGCAAGCCGCGCAGCCTTGCATAGCCCTTGTAGTGCATGGGGCGATACCATGTCCCCTCGCCTGTCAATTGGGGATAAGCACCGTACTTCTGAAACAAGTCCATGGCTTCGGACTGGAACATGTGAGGTGTCATCACCTTGATCGGCCGCACGGGATCAGCGCTACGCATGTAGGCCAGATAGGTCTTGAGAGTCTCCAGCTTCTCCCAAATCAGATAATCATTCCAATCGAGCCAGAACTGATTGAGTTGCTTTTCCGCAAAAGGGAACTGATCGCCTTTTGTCTTGCTGACAAAGGTACGATAAAGAAAGCGACCGCCCTGAGAGAAGAAAACAAACTCGTTTTTCCCCGGCTTAAGGAGCTCGGAGACATCGTACTGAAAATGCTTGTTCAGATGCGACTCGCGGGCAGGCATGCGGGTGGTGACTTCCTGGCCATTGAGCCAAAGAGTCAGATCCTTGCCCCCCTTGTCCGTCACTTCCGTAAAAGCGAGGACATGAAGATAGATCGGCTCCTTGCCCTTCAAGAAATCGGCGGGAATCGGAGCCTGAAACCGATACCAAAGTGGAGCCTTGCGGCCATCGAAGCGGATTTGATTGTGCAATCTCCGGCTCTGGCGCAAATCGAGTCCCCAGGTGCTGTCATCAAAATCCGCCTTGTTGAAGCCTTTCTCAAGGCCCTCCTCCAGCGACACCCTCGGGCGCCAGCGCCATTGTGCATCGTCAAGATCAACGACCTCACCCCTGCGGCCAAAGAAATAAGCCATCTCGGGATAAGGGAATTTTTCCCAACTGGCTGCCTGTGTGCCGAAGGCTTTGTTTGCCTGCTCCAGTGAGTAGCCCTTGACGGTCTGCAAATACTCGGGGAAGCGTTTCGCCGCTCCAGGCGGGACCGTGCGCGGATCCTCCAGCGAGAATTCCCCATGCGGCTCCATCCAGGCCACGAGATTCTCATCATCGCGGTACTGCTCCATGAGCTTGAGCATGGAGTTCAGCTCCACGGCCTTCGCGATCGGGGACGTGATTTGCGTACTCCGAATCTCATCTGCGGAATGCATGTCGCGCCAGGGAAAAGCCGAACGCTCCGGCAAATCGAAATGATCCACGGGACGGATATCGCGTGACCACCAGGAGGGCAGACCACCCCAGATCATCTGACGATAAGGACGGCCCAGCAAACGAGCTTGGGCGATGACATTGTCATTGGCCGTGTAATCAAAAACATCGGGAGCATAGCTATCCGACAGGCGAGCGGCGTGGACATTTACGATCACAGGGCTCTTGCTGACGAAGTCCATGATCTCTTGCGGCTTCGTCGGAGGCATCCACCAGAAACCCAGCGAGGCATTGTCAAAGCAGTCCAGATATTTGGGATAGCTGGCCATCTTGGTCGCCTGCCAACGTTCGGCTTGGAGCTGAGTGGCAAAGGGGAGAAGGCTTTTCCGATCCGGCCCGGATAACACGAAAACCTCACTTCCCTGCCGCCCGATGACCCAGAGTCCCGCGTCAACGATCTCCAGATGGGAACCTCCGATCTTGTCATCGCCGGGAAGGACTTTGGAATCCGAGTAGGCCTTGAGATCGGTGAGATACTTGGATGCAAGCAAGGTGGCTTTGGCCTCGCTCTCCGTCTCAAAGACCACGAGAGAGACAGTGCCCTTGTCCTGTTTCCACATCCCACCTCGGACGGTCACCTCGCCGTAGCCGCGAAGTTGAAAAGGGCCACGATGATCTTCACGCAGGGGGCTTCCCCATTGGCTGGGGAAGCTGGTGGAGGCGGTTCCCTGCTCTGCGCTAAGCGCGGAAGAGTGGCAGAGGGCGACAAGAATCAGTGAGGAAAACAGGAGCTTTTTCATTCGGCTTTATAGGGGGAGTTGTCGAGGGAGCCTTTGGCTGCTTGCAGAGTGCGCTTGTCGCTGGAATAGGCGGGCACTTCAAATGTCTCGTTCAGTCCCTTCAGAGGAGGAAAGCCTTCCACTGAGGAGAGGGTGACCTTGCGAGGTTTATCGGTGGGATTGTGAACCTCCAGCAGGAGCTTATCCTCGCCGTCCTGAGTGGCGGAGAGCCTTACTTCGGAGTCATCACAATGGAATAATTCACCGACATAGAGGGAGATATCCTTGCGATTCGTCGAGATACTGGTGTTAGCCCCACCTTCAAAGACGGGAAGTATCAGGAGTTGTTTGTCCTCCAGATCGTAGCGACCGGCGATGGCATTCGAGGGGATGTCCCTCACGCGAACGGCGAGATTGTGCGGCAGATCGTATTTACCGACCTTCACCGTGGCTCCGCCTTGCTGCGCCTCCAGATCGAGGGAGTAGTTGCTACTGATCAGCTTGCCCTGAGTTACTTCGAAGGCGTAGCCGGGTTTCCCTTCGATACCGAAATCGCTGATGAATTTCTTCAGCCAGTGGTTATTCATCTGTCCCTGCCATGGGCGGGTAAACACCAGGAATCGCACCGTGATTTTATCACCGGCCTTCATCTGACGGCCCTCGCCATCGACGAAGATCTGAGAGACGCGGCCCTGATTCGTATAGTTGATGGTCTGAGGCCCGAGATTGATGATGCCGACGGCTCCGCCTCGGTAGTTTGCGGGGAAGAGGTAACCACCGGGCGGCAATATGCCCTCGCGGTTGAAGCGTTCCTCGTTGCCGACGATCCAGGCGAACTCGCCTTCCTGATCCTTCAGCATCACAAGAGGCTCGATCTTCTCACGGCCACTCCGCATGCCTGCGATGCGGAGACGATCAAAGCGGGCGGTTTTTTTGAAGGTCACGGTGAGTTCGTGGATGTTTGAGGAAACATCGGCCATGTCCCGTGAACGAACGGCCCAGACGCGCTCGGTGATGTCCACCGTGGGATTTGGCACCTGGGGATCGGGAGTCGCCCACCAGCCTTCGTGCTGCTTTTCCTTGCGCTTGTTCACGAGGAACTGCGAGTCGCCGAGATAGTCCATGACGGCGTAATCGAAGGAGGACAAGGAGGGGCGGAAGCGATAGGCCGGGACGAGGGGCTCGGTCCCGGCGTCGGTCGTGACGCTGGGGGAAATATCGATCGCCGAGGGGTGAACACTGCCGCCATCGAGGCCCTGAATCTTATTCTCCGAGATACGGGGATTCGGAGGAGCGCTGCCTGTGGCTTCGTAGGGCTTCGTCCAAGGATGACCGATCCAGCCGCCGGTCTTGACGAGCTTCTGATGCTTCTCATCCCAACCCATGCCATGGTGAAGGCCCATCAGGCGATCTCCCATCATCCAGATACGATGGCCATCCTGATAAGTGACCAAGCCGGAACCGATGGCGGTGCGCCCATTGCTATCGGTGACTACCGGGATGAGATAGCGCTGGAGTTTGTGAGTATCGTCGACGGTGAAGGAGAATTCCTTCGCTCCGTCCGGCTTGAAGTGGCGGAAAACCTCACCGGTGGTGGCGTCGATGATTTTGACATCGGTGATGCCAACTTCGCTGGTTGTCTCGAGTCCAAAACGAACCCGATTCTTGCCCGGCCAGAATGGATGGCCCAATGGATTCAGCGCGCCCCATCGCTGGATGACGGGACCATTGGTAAGGTAAACTGGAGTCGGGTGGCTGGAGTTCCGACCGAGGCACTTTTTGTAGGCAGCGGGTGAGTCTCCGTGGATCACGGTGATGTGGGCGGACTTCAGGGTCTGGGCGATTTCTGCGGGGCTACGGACGATGGTGAGGCTGACCGGGGCATACTGGTGTCCAAGGCCCTCAGAATAGCAATACTTGGCGAAGCCATCGTCAACGAGCTTGTCCGCTTCGTAAACATAGGGAGCGATGCAGGAGAAGAGGAAGAGATAGGCCAGGTCGACCTTCAGCTTACCGATCTCGGCGATGCCCTGGCCGTTGGACCAGCTATGTTGATCGACGATATTATTCGGAGCGATGACGCGGCCGTCCTTGGTCAGATTGTCCTTGAGAGGAAGCACCTTGACGTCGAAGGCAAACTGCAAATTGCCGCCCTGATCGCGATACATGAAGCCGGGGCTGGCCACGAAGGAATCGTCCGTGGCGTCTTTGCAATCCTGTATGAGGCGCGCAAAGCGTTGCTCATCGGTCTTCTCCAGATCCTCAAGGAAGATGATATAAGACAAGCCCTGCTTCCTGGCCTCGGCCACATACTCGGCCACGGTGCCCGTGCCGTCACTGGCAACGGTGCGCACACCGATGAGTCCGCGGAAGGGCTGAAGCTTTGATGCGGTGGGATCGCCGAGCGGGCGCTCGACCTGGGTGGCGTCGTACCACCATGTGCCCATGCCGCTCCATGCGTTGTCGGGGAAGGCGGCCTTGCCCCAATCGAGGGGAGTGAGAGAGGGAGATTGGTTGACTTTCGGAGGATTGTAGCCACCGAGGCCGGCTTTCTCGGCGGGAGCGGCGAGCCATTTGCAGGCATTGAGGAAGAGCTTGAGACCATCGCTGACATGACCGCCGCTGCCATTGAGCATCATGGCGTCGTTGAAGGCGAAGTGATTGAAATTTTTCCACGTATGCGTGGTGTGGAAAGGGAACACCATCATGCGGCCTGAGCCATCGACGCTCTCACGGACGCCGACGATCTCGGGGGCGGCGGCATAGGAGCCTTTCACCTCAGGTTTGAAATCGCGCTGCCCGCTATCGGGAGGGGCGGCATTGCCAATGGTGACGGTGGATTCCATACCGCGAATGAGAGGGGTCCAGCTTTTGCCAAACTTCATCGGTACGGTGCCGGGCCAGGACCATTCACCAAGGACCGGAAGGAAGAGGCCGCGCACGCCCTCCGTGACGGGATGCTCGGCGATATTTGTGGTCCAGATGTAGCGGTAGTAGGCCTTATCAAGGGTGGGATTTACGTCCACCGTTTTAGCGGGATCATAGATGTCTTCCTCCAGGCTATGGGCATCGTAGCGATCCCCGACAAATTTGTTCCACCGAGTGCCCCAGTGGTCATTCGCGGTGGGGACCCACATGATGCCGCCGCCCGCTCGGTAATAGGCATCGAGACGCTTGCGGAAAGCATCCATGCCTTCCTCGCTGGTGGCGGTATTGGATGTCTTCTCCAGCAAGCCGCTGAACACGACAACATCGAACTGGCGGAGGACTTCATCGGTGTACACATCGTACTCGAGGCCGTTCTTGGTGTCGGCGCGATGGAGGTAAACTTCCACGCCCTGCTTGGCGCAGGCCTCGCGGAACTTTGGCCACCATGGCTCGAAATCGCGACTGGCGTAGTGTCCCAGCATCAGGACCTGTACGGGCTTGGCCGCCTGCAAAAGCGGAAGGGAAAGGAACAGAGAGGCAAAGAAAACGCTCAGGCGACGACTAAAGATGTGAGTCAATAGATGCATGGTACGGGGAAGAATGTGGCACTTCCTCGGAAGCTCGCTGACGGATCTCTCATCATGAGGGGGAGTCAGTGGAGGGAATCGGAGGGGATGCGAGTTGGTCCGCGACCGGGGTGGGCGCGTCTGTGCAACATTTCTGACGAGGCTGCAAATCGCAAGTATTTTTTTGTTTATTAGTGATGCAATTAATAATAACTATTCATCATAGACATTCAGAAAAAGTGAGACGGCAATATGATCGCTATTTATGCCGAGCTCATGGACGCTCATAATTACCTCCCCCGCATTGCTATATGGACCTCATCGAAAAAATGGATCGACCGACTGCGCTTTGGCGTCAGATCGCCGTGCAGATCCGGCAAAAGATCCTCGACCACTCACTGCCTCCTGGCACGAAGCTTCCCACGACGGTGGAGCTGGCCGAGCAGGCGGGGGCTGATGCATTCACGGTGCATCGTGCATTGACGGAACTGGTGAAGGAGGGGCTGATCGTGCGCACGCGCAAGGTGGGGACTTTTGTAGCCGAGCGACCGACCCGACCGGTGAGCATCGCCATTTATCTTACGGCCACCCTTCAGTATCCTCCCCCGCCCCATCGGATGTTTCAGCAGGCGGTGCATGCGGAGTTGGAAAATGAGGCTCATCGGCAAGGGATCGGGGTGAGAACGCTGACGGATCGGCGGCCTGAGAATGAGCAGGGCTCAGTGATTCGTGAGTTGGAGGATTTTATTCATGCGAGGGAGGTGGATGCGTTGGTGAGCATGATCGGCGATCCGCTTCACCATACATGGATGGATCGGTTGGCCATTCCTGTCGCGGTCCTCGGGTCGGATCGGCGGCGCGGGGATATTTGCTTTGAGAATAAGGATGCGCAGGACCTAGCGTTGCATGCGCTGCATCGTCAGGGGGCGACTTCGGTGGGTTTTATCGCGCCATATTTTCGCAAGGAGGCGGCTGCGATTTTTAATGAGTTTTTGCGAATCAGTAAGAACCTCGGCCTGGAGACCAGGGAGGAATGGATCATCCCGCGTGAGCGCGACAGTCCGTTTCAGAGTGCCGTGCACCATGAGACTTTTGGGTACGAGGCGTTTCGGAGGCTATGGAATCAGAAGGAGAAGCCTGATTCGCTGATTGCGCATCCGGATACGGTATCTCGCGGGGTCATTCTGGCGCTGACGGAGCTTGGCGTGAAAGTGCCCAGCGAGCTCAAGCTGGTGCTGGCGAAGAATGACGGGATCGATTACTTCTGCCCTTTTCCTGCTTCGTTCGTCGTATCGAGTCCGAAGAAGGTGGCGCATGCCCTGCTGAGGAGAGCGCTTGCTCTGGCTTCCGGGAAGCAGGATGAGCCCTCCGATATGAAGCACTGGCTGGAGGAGCCTGGGGCGTAAAGCCCGATTTATATAAAGAAAAGGGCGCAGCCTTAAGCAGGCTGCGCCCTTGGTGTTTAGGGATATTGCTCTGTCGGATAGAAGCGGAGATCGACGGAGGAAATCTTGGCAGGACCCGAGCCATTCAGACGGATGAGCTCAATTTCGTTTTCCGCACCGAACTTGATCCACGGGGTGAGATTCAATTGATAACGAGTGCCGATGATGTGATGGAGGCGGCGCATCCAGCGGCCATTGATGAGGACGCCGAGATTTGGGCCTTCACCGGAGACGTCCAAGAGCACATTCTTTGAGGAATGCACGGAGGGGATGAATACATTCCGCCTCAGGGTGAAAGCATTGTAGTTACCCGGCAGTTTGATGGGTGCCGTGTAGTTCATGGCATCCGTGCTGGGCGACCATTCGCCAGCGAGGTCGATGATGGCTTCCGGCTTGGGCCAGTGCCACAGCCAAGCTGTGCCGCGGGAGCCGACCAAGGCATCCTTGCCTTCAATCTCCACAGCGAGAACGTGCGAGGTGCCGGCCTTGAGGACACCGTCGGGATTCACACCGGCGAGGCCTGCGGAGTTCCAGTCGCGGATGAGTTTGCCATCCAGCCAAACGCGGCCTTTATCGATGAAGGTGGATTGCTGCCAGGACTGAATCCAGAGATCGATGTCGCCTTCCGACCAAGTTGCCGGAACGGTGAAACTCTTGCGCAGAATGGCGCGCTTGATCTCCGTCTTGTCCGGCAGACTCCAGACTGAGAGAGGCATCTTTTCCCACGAGGCATCATCGACATCCGTGCCCGAGAAGGCGGTACCATCCTCGCCCTCAGTGAGCGGACGGAAAGCCCAATCCGCTCCCAGATCGAGAGAGAACTTGTGCGGAGGTGCCGGGAGTTCCTTGTCGGGAGGAGGAGTAGTGCCCCTCCACCAATTCCGCTGGAGTTCGAACCAGCGCAAGGGAGCCAGAGCGATCTGATTGCGTGGGGTCAGGAAGAGGCGGGTCTGGAGAGGATCGAATGCGAGGTCCGTCAGTTTGCCATCCGTGATGGGGACGAAGGTGTTGTTCTCAAGTTCCAGCGCCTCAGTGAGAGCTGCATTGTCGAACTGAATAGTGGCTTTCGCAGGAGTTTTATCACTTTGGTTGAAGATAACCCATACGTCGTAGAGGCCGTTGTTCGACACGTAGTGGCGCATGATGAGATCCTTCAACAAAGCGGGATCTGTAATGTGAGCCGGGATCTTGGTCACTCCCCGCCAATCAAGGATGCGCTGGAAGGCCTTGGTGTCCAAGCCGAGCCAGACGGCTCCATTGGCACGGGCGCCGAGTTGAATGATCTGGCCCTCGCCGATCTTGCGAACTCCGGCGGCGACGGTGCCATCCTTCCACATGAGAAGGTCTTGGGCATCGTCGGCAACTTTTTTCATTCGGAGGCCCGTGATGTGAGGGGACTGCATCCACTCGTCCAACTCGGGATAGATATCCTGCCCAGGAACTGGCGAGAGTGGCTGATTCGGAGAACCGGGAGTCGGGCTACCGGGAGCTGGCTTATCGGTAGAGAGGACCTCGTATCCCGTGAGACGGGAGATGGGCCAGCTATCCGGCTGAGTAGGCGTATGACGACCGGTCTGGGCAAAGGTCACAAAGGTACCACCACCGCGCACATAGTCCTCGATGCGGCGCACCATGTCCTCATCCAGGATGGAGGTATTCGTATCGATGATGACCTTGTAGCGAGAGGCATTGCCATTCTCGAAATCGCTCTCCGAAAGGCCATCCCGTGGATAACCATTGGCGAGGAGAGTATCTCCGATGCCCTTGCAGTTCCATCCCGACGGGAGATTGGTATTCGGATCATTGCCCCATGGGAATCCGGTCAGGGCCTTATTGCGGGTAGCCCATAGAAAGGCTGTATCAGCCTTCGGAGCATGATACTTGCCGATAAAGCGGATCATCGGCAGCGTCTGCTGGAAGTGTCCGCGGATATCAGAGTTCCACATGATATTCCCGACATGGATGAAGTAGTCGACACCTTGCAAACCCTCGGTGTGATAGAGCCCCATCTGCTTTTTAAACCCAGGAAGATCCGAGGCCGGACCGCCGGGTTCCAGAGAGAAGGGGAAGTCTGCTCCACGCATTTGAGCCGGCAGATAATCCGCCCAGAAGCCTCCCATGTAGCCAGTGTTCTTAAAATTGCCGCCGTACATTTGCGCAATTTCCTTTACGCCGTCGGCATAGAAATCCGGGGCCATCAGATCGATCTGAACGTCGGGAGTCGCCTGACGAATCATCTCCACACCACGCTGGGCCGTATGCACACGTGACCAGCCAATCCAACTCACGAAGTCCACCCAGCGCGCATTGGCTTCCTTGCCGAGAGCGGGATATTGGATGGGAGCACTGCCTGATAAATAGACCTTGTAGGCCAGATAGCCGGAGGGGAGGCGGAGGGAAATTTGGTTCCGGCCCGGTTTCAAATACTTCGCAATCTCGGCGGCCATCCAGTGAGGCGAGGGATGCTTGCAGAGATCTTCCGCTGCTTTCACACCATTGATGTAAATCTGGACTGGCTGATTGTACGCGGTATTGAGATCCCAGAGGTAAATCCACACCTTGGGATTCTTCTGCAGCCATTCCGGCGTGATGTCGATGGTGCGGCGATAGACCGCGGGCTGCTTGGGCAGAAACATGGTGCGGTCGTGGCCAGGGGCCATGACTACAGGCCATGCGGTGTCATCAAAGAGCTCTCCGAACCATTCCGCAGGTGCCTTTGATGGCTCAGGCTGCGCATTCGCAGGCGTTTTTTTCTGGGGATCAAAGCCCGGTTCCTGAGCGATTTTCCAGGCGCCGCCGAGCTCGATGGCGTTGGGGCCCCATCCGAGGAAGGTGGCGACTTCCGGGACCTTCACTTCTGACCAGTCTTTATAAGAGGAGCCCCAGGCCGCATTGAGAGCCTCAATGGTCTTGTACTTTTTTTCGAGGTAGGGACGGAAGGTGGCATCGGCCACGTCGCCGTACTCCATAAAAACATCGTAGTCGCCGTGGCGCAGTTCCCCATGGGGCTCGAGTACCGTCGTAAGGGTGCCGGTGGAGGCCATTTTCTTCACGATGGGCAGGAGATTTCCCATCATGGCATCTTCCGCCGTTGTGGAATTCCAAGACGTGAATCCGCTGCCTCCATGATGTGAATCCGCAATACCGTGATAAGTCCCACAGTAATCGGGCATTTTCTGGGCTTCCTGCTCACGGAAACGATTGTAAAACCAACCAAACCCTGGTCCTCCGCCCATGATATTCAATCCCACGGGAAGTTTGCGGGCCTCGGCGGCACGGGCGGCCCAATCCCACCAAGGATCATTCCTCAATCCCTCGGCGGTGTCTGTCTGCTCAGGACCGGACCAGAAGACAAAGCCACTGCGATCCGACTGCTCAGCAAACTCAAATTCCTTGCTGTAGTCGTAGTTTTCCGCCATGGCCTTATCTTTCGGCTTTTCCCAAGGACGGTAATAGAAGCGGAAGCCAAATTGATCCCAGCGGTCCAGCCACATCGGCACGGTGACCTCGGGGTCAAAAACTGCCTTGGCCCAATTCGTTCCCATGCCACCGGGTAGGACGTCCTCAATGCCGGTATTCGTCAGAGCGGCGGCGATGAAAACCTTCGACCCACTGCGGGCAGCGGCGATGGCTCCCTGACCGGATACGACCCAGAGCGGGACCGACTTGCCTCCGATCTGAAGTTTGTTCGGATTCACGCCGGGAGTGACTTTCAGATCCGAGAGATACTTTGCCAGAATCAACTGGGCCTTTTCCTCACTCTCCGCGGAGATTTCCAAAAGAGATGAACCTTGCGTGGTCTCACGGAAGACCGCTTCCACGGTGCCGAATCCGCGCAATTGGCGGGATTCGATGACTTTTTCCCCCGACCACGTCACGGGCTTGGAAGAGGGGTCTGAGCAGGACACCACAAATAACAGACACGGCAGTGCTGCGACGGCGAAACGGGGAATGAATTTAATCATGGTCTAGAAGGGAGTGAGCAGAGGGGGGGAAGGGCCTAGTTTACAAAATCATCCATATCAAAAGACATGTTTGACAGAAAATCAAGCTAAGACCAGGTAGCCACGTTCGGAAAGGATAGGGATCAAGCCTTGCGACGAGCTCGCATCATACGGGAACCGAAGAACAACATGCCCAAGGCAAGGGCCAGGCAAGCGCTGGTGGAGGGCTCGGGGATGACTTGGAACTGAAGACTGTTGCCACTAAGGATAAAGTCGCCCTGAAGACCATCGGCCAAGCCAGTATAGCTGAAGTCGGAGACATCTGTGAAAGTTGTGGAGTCAAACTGGAACAGAGTGTAAAGCCCGCCGCTCATGCCGGTATCGCCAAAATTGAAGAGGTAGCTCCCCGTTGTTCCCTGAGTAAAGTCTCCACTGAGGGTAATACGGTCGGAGGCATTGCTGAGCAGGCTTAATTCGAAATTCATGACTGCCCCTCCGTTCCATAGGAAGCTGGTGGCCGTCATTTCTCCGAGGCTGCCATTTCCTGGTGACACACTTGATCCAGAGGCCACCACGATAGCGCCCAGATCACCGCTACCTGCCAGGGTGGCATTGTTCAAAACGGAAACTTGAGAGCTGGAGGCAATCGAGCCATCCACCACAAGAGTTCCCGAAGACACGATGGTCTGACCGGTGTATTCATTCTCCCCGGTGAGCACGAGAGTGCCGGTGCCGGTTTTTTGGAGTGAGCCGACCTCATCCACATAGTCGCCAATCTTTCCGCCGAAGGTGACGGTATTGCCTGCGGCGACTTCGATCTGACTGGCGGTGGCACCGGTGGTGCCGGAAGCGAGCAGGATGTTGCGATTGCTGCTCAAGGCAAAGTTGTTATAGAGGCCGAGTTTTGCGCCACCATTGATCACCACGGCACCCTGAGTGGCCGTTCCGATGAGCTCATAGCCTGCTGTGGGTGCGGTACCGAGATTGTTGTCTGCTCCGATCCAAATGCTGCCGCCATCAATGTGAGTGGGACCTTGGTAAGTATTGGCTCCGGTGAGATAAAGTGCGCCATCACCGGACTTGGATATCCCCATATACTCGACTGCGGCGCTGATGGATCCCGATATGACAGCCCAATCCTGAGTGCTATTGACGTTATCAATGACCTCGATATTGCGCAGCATGAAGCCGGTATTTGGGAGGCCATAGGCATTGCCCGCATAGCTGCTGGTGAAGCCGAGATTCAGACCATTTTGAAAATCCACCACACCCTGCGCAGTAGTCGAACCGAAGGTCAGTATACCGCCTTCGGTCAGGATGGTATTATTACTTCCAGGACCTGCCGCCCAATTCAGGGTGGCGTTACTGTTATTGATGCGCACGATCAAGCCGGCAGCGGATGAGGCGGAGAAACCGCCGCTGCTCATCTGAAAGCTTCCGGTGCCAGTCCCAATTGAGCGGCTGAAGGTGCCTGTTGCCTGGAGAACGCCTCCTTTAAACTGGATGTTACTCGTAGCCAGTCGGCTGATGGCTCCGACATCAAGGGTACCGCTATTCAAAGTCGTGGTGCCCGAGTAGCTGAGATTTGCCGTTTGTGCGAGTTTGAGAGTGCCGGGTCCGAAGAGGGTGAGGCCACCGGTTGTGGAGAGAGTATTCTCAATGGTGCTAGTGCCACTGGTGTAGATGACAAACTCATTGGCACCCGAGGTAAGCGTGCCGGAGGTATTGGTGATCGAGGCATTATTCAGGATCAATCCCGACTGACTGCCACCTCCAGCAATGGTCAGCGTACCACTATTGGAGAGGGTGCTATCATTACGCAGGGCGTAAACGGTATTGGCCCCAGAGATGGAGGTCGAAGCATTGACCAACTCGACCGAGGTATTTGTGGTCGCGGCGGAGAAATTGGTGCCGCTATAGGTCGCGGCGACAAATCCGGCGTCGGTGGAAGTGCCATTGCCACTATAGGATAGGAAGGTGGCGCGGCCGTAATCACCCGCACTGGCGTCCATGCCAACGATGGTGGGAGAGATCATGCCGTTTGTCACAGCGGGCAGGGAAGCCGCTCCACCGAGGATAGTGAATTTCTCAGTCGTACCGAGACCAGACAATCCGCCTGCGGCTCCGATGATGAGAGTACCTGTGCCGGAACGAACGATCTGCTGCGAAGTATTCGCGGCATTTCCGATGGTGAACTTGAGGCTATTGTTGGCTCCTTTATCGAGAAGGATCATGCCATTGCCGCCGACATTCGTAAGGGGCACGCCATCTGATCCCGAGGATGTGGCGTTGCCGTAAAACAATTGGGCTCCAACGCCCCCGGTCGATGCCGTCATCCCGGACACCTCAACATCCTGACCAGAGCCGGAAGGGGCGATCCACAAGGTACCGCCGTTAAGAACTGCGCCCCTCCCTGCACTCCCCACGCCAGCGACAACACCAGAGGTACCGGTGAGCTTAATGGTGCCTTTGCCACCAGCAACCAGGGGATAGCTAATAGTGTTGCCGCTATTATCTCCTGTTGAGGTGGTCAATGCCGATAGCTCGACGGTGCTAGCACCGAGAGCCGTGACAGAAGCCAAGGCAGAGTTTGTCTGGGCAGCGCTGAAGCGGAAAGTACCCGCACCATTCGCTACAAAGCGTCCACGAGTAAACTGGCCATCGAAAACATTGGCCTCCGATCCTCCCGTATTCAGGAAATAAGCTGTGCGATTCATCTGAAGGTCAACCGTTCCCGAGCCCGTCAGACGGCTGGAAGCCATGGCGGGATAGTGGCCCGAGTTTGAGTCAACTCCGCCAATGGTAGCGCCTGCACCCACGTTGACGGTGCCGAGGGTATAAAAATTCTGAAGCAGCCCGATCCGGCTATTATTCCCGGTAACAGAAACATTTCCGTTGATGAAGGTGTACTGGGGCAGTTGCGAGCCCACGAAGGTATTGGCCTCATTAAAGCCATTGTACACGCTGTTACTGTTGGTCGGGCCCCCAAGCATCCATGTGCCGCCATTGCCCGTTTTGGACACATTGATGATGGCACCTGAGGCTTCCGTTATGTCACCCATGAACCACCGCTGGCCGGAAGTGAAGTCCAGTGAAAGGGTCGCTGATGTGCCTGCCGCGGAGTTGAGAAGGATGCCTCCCAGACCTTGCTGCACTCCGGCAGCTTCGCCGGTCGCAATATTGTAGGAGTTGAGATTTGCCAGGGAAATGCTGTTTCCGTTGAGATCCAGCGTGGAGCCGGGATTGGTGAGCTGGACGGTGACGTTTCCGCTGCCGAGCGCGGTGGATGATCCCAGTTGCAGCGTGCCACCGAGCACATTGACAACATTGGAACTGCTGCCAGTGAAAGTGTTATTGCCCGACAACTGGAGCGTGCCTTCGCCAGCCTTGGTCAGGATGGCATTGGTGCCACCCAACTGAATATCCGAGTCAATGTTCAGTTGGCCGTCCTCGTTGTATTGATTGATGATGAGCTCACTGTTTGATGCTGTGGTGATCACGCCGCCGGTGATGGTGGTGTCGTTGTTGCCAACACCCGCACCGACAAGAATACCGCCGGACTGGATGGTATTCGTCCCGGAAAGGGTCAGTGTGATGTCCTGAGCTTCGTTGAAGCGCAGAGTATTCGTCGTGGCCGAGGAGACCGACGCGCTTTCCGTAATATTCGTGTTGTTGCCCGAGGCCCAGGTGTCGTTCACATAGGCATTGTAGGCGGTAATATTTCCGCCGGAGAGAGCAGCCCAGTCTGTTCCATTCACGACAGCCCAAGGTCCGACGATGCCATTGGCAGAGCCAGCATAGGTGGCGGAGATCGAAGCGACTCCGGCACCGGTATTATTGAGGATGAAGTTCAGAGCGCTGCCCGATTGGCGGGTAATTGCACCCAAGGAAAGGTGGGCATTCTGATCCTGTCCGGATGTCACCGAAATCGTACTGCCTCCCAATCCCAGAGTTAACCCCCCGGCACTCTGAGTGGTGGCAGCAGAATTATTTCCAATCATGGCGAGAGTGCCTCCGCCTCCGTAGGTCTGGAAAACGGGCGTTCCAGCCCCTGTCGCAATCGCGCTGGTCCCGCCAAGCTGGAGAGCAGCCGTGGATGAAATCTTATTGGTATTGTTCGTACGATAATCGAGCGCCAGCGTTCCTCCGCCTTGCACGGTGGTGGCTCCGCTGTAGGCATTCGTTCCACTCAGCGTCCATGTCGAGGAAGAGATCATGCGCAGACCAAGGCTGGCAATGCCCGTGAAGCTCCCCTGCCCCTGTCCATCCTGGATATTGCTGGAAATATTTCCCTGACCGATGCCGAAGAGAGTCAACGTGCTGGAGGTGTTGGCATTCGAGGTCACCAAGCCCTGAATGGTCGATCCTCCGAAGCTGAGTACATTACCACGGTCGGGGCTATTTAAATTGCTGAAGACCATGTCTCCACCGAGATAAACCGGTGCATTCACAGCCTGAGTGATATTGCTCCCCAGAAACATGGTATGAAACGCGATCGAGCCATTTGCCGTAAATACGAGTGCTCCCGATCCTGAAATTGTATAGCCGCTAGACCCACTGTAGGGCGACTGGGAGAAGCGGATATTCTGGATATTGTAGGTACCATCGAGATTGGCGACACTTCCTGAATTGCGAAACCACATAGTCACCGTGGATGTAGGCGTCACGCCAGAGCCGATAGTGTAAGGTGTGCCGGGATTACTCTGTGCGCTCCAATTTGTGCCCGACCAGGTGACCTGAGCAAAGGCTAGGGAGGGGCCAAAACTCAACATGCCGCATGCTAGTAAAGTAAGCCGCTTGCAAAGGTTGGTGAGGCGGAAGAAGCTGAGGGAGTTTTTCATGATGGAGCGATTTTCTTGGGGGGAGAACCAACCGAGATCCGATCATCCAAGCCAGCGGAGCAGCACAACAATGCTCGGCTAGAGTGATTTGGGAGGACTGTCAGTCATATGGCTCATATGAAAACATAGACCCATCGTCAAGCGGATTGCATGATCCGCTGACAAATCAATCCGGGAGGACAGTGGTATCCCTGCCGGGAACCTTGAGGCTGGACTCACGCTCAATGAGGCGAGGCAGGATGCGTCGCGAGGAGACCTTCTTTCCCTCGATTTTGTCGAGGAGGGTCTGGACGGCGACGATGGCACAGGACTCCATTTCCGCAGTCGCGGATGTGATGGGTAACAGTGAGGTCTCCGTGAGCGGAGAATCGTCAACCCCGGTAATACGAGGCCAGTCCGCTATGGGACGATCGGTATGCCGGACCAAGTGATTGATAGCCCCCATGGCCAAGGCATCCGAGGGGGCGACCAAGGCATCGAAATCCACCTTGCGCTTCAGCAACTCAGACATACCCCTGAAGCCCTCGCCGGACCAAAAGCTGTCCACGGAAACCACAAGGGAAGGATCCTCCTGAAGATCGAACTCGGCTAGCGCCCTCAAATAACCTGCATACCGTAGAGCTGACACTCGGAAGCGATCGTGAACGCGAAAAGCCGCAATCCGTCGGCACCCCAGATCCAGCAAGTGACGGGTGGGAAGATACCCCTGCATCTCATTGTCGACCTCGATATTGACGACTCGCTCATTGTGAACATTGAGACGGGCACTGGCGAAGACCACGGGCAGCCCCTTTTTTTCAAGAGAGAGTAATTCCTCGACCACGTCGGGATGTGGTTCCCCGGCGACCAGCAACCCATCGAGCTCACGGCCCAGATTTGATCGGCAGAGCTCCAGCAACTCCTGATCCTCACTAAAAAAACGCAACCAAAGTCGGGATCCACAATCCACCAGACGTGCAGAGGCTTCCTTCACAAAAGCATAAGACAGCTCGCTGCCGGGCACCCCCATCGAATGGAAAAATATCCCCAAGGAGCCTTTGCGCCCCTGCTTGAGTGCCACGGCCAGTCGATTTGGCTGATAATCGAGTTCCTGAGCGCGGCGAAGGATGGCATCTCGCTTCTCAGGCGTGACACCGGTAGTTCCCATACGGCCACTGAGGACCTTGGAAACGAGGGTGTAAGAAACGCCCAGATCGGCGGCGATTTTTTTCAGAGAGGGCACTGCGATGGACTTTTATCAACAACCCTCCCTCAGACCAAGCGAGAAAGGCGGATAAATTCCGCCTTCGCGCGCCGATTATCTAAGTCAGAGTCGGCGGCGACGGTAACCGCAGATAACGACAGAAGCCAAGCCCAGCATGGCGACCATGGAGGGCTCGGGAACGGCAGTCAAAGTGAGAGCGCCCCCGTTGTCGTAATCGATACGGAATTGTGTCGATCCGACGGAGAAGAGACTGCCATCCGCATATCCAGCAAAGGTCGCTTCGTTCCAGTCACCGGTGTAGCTGATCAAGGTCAGAACGGTATTGTCTGCGAAGGTGAGTCCACCGAGGTCTGAGAGATTCAGTATCGACGTATTATCCAGAGCGAGATTGAAGTCTCCCGTGATGCTCAGGCGGTCGGCAGTGCCCATCGTGCTATTGAGCTCCATCTTGATGGTCGCGCCGGACGCGAGGCTGACGGAGCCTGTGGAGAAGGTGCCAACTCCACCGTCGCCGGGGGAGAGAGTTCCTCCATTTTCCACAGAGACGAGGGCAGCGCTATTCACGGATCCCGTACCACCCAAAGTACCGCCAGACTGTACATTGACAGAGGCTGTCTGGGTGAGGCTGCCGGCGGTATCGACACCGGCCACCTTACCACCAATCAAGAGAGTACCTTCGGCTACGTAGGTATTGCCTTGATAGGAGTTCGTATTGGTCAGAAGCAGGAGGCCTTTGCCATCCTTGGCGATACCGTTATTCGCAGAGGTGCTGGTGATGCCACCCGACATGATAGCGCGATCGGTGACGACATTCGTATTGTCATACACATTGATAACGCGGCTGAAATTTGAGGTGTTTTCGCCGAGGTTCAGAGCGTTTGTGAAGATGACCTCGCTATCGGCTGTGGAAGAACCGAACATAAGAACGGCTCCATCCCCTAGAAAGTTAGCAGTACCTACTCCTCCGCCACCATTGTTATTCATCCAGGTCAGAGCGGCACCACTTGCCAGATTCACAGTGAGACTCCCGCCTCTTGCCGCAAAGCCGCCGCCACCGGTGCCGAAAGTGATCTGACCGGCATTCGTACCGAAGGCGCGAGCCAATGTGCCGCTCGACTGGAAGACGCCACCCTGCAACGTCAGGTTGCCGACGCGAGTGGGAGCGACAGCCTCTATGGTAGCCCCGCTCGCCACAAAGAGACGCGAGGTGGAGTTGCTGCCAGTGTAGTTAAGAACTCCCGGGCCCATGATGGTGATATTGGATCCCGTCATGGTGCTCCCGATGGTGCCACCATCCAGGCTGGTATAAATGGAACCCGTAGAACCAAAAGCCAGCGTGCCTCCGGTGATCGAACCTCCGTTGAGGATCAGACCAGCAGTAGTCGTGGTGCTATTACCAAGGACCAGCGTTCCGGCATTATTGATATTGATGGTGCCGTCATTCCGCAGGGCGAAGACATTTGTGGTGCCGGAAGCCAAATTCACAGTGGTGCCACTAGTGACGTGCTCCACGGTGGCATTCGTCGTGGCTGCGGAAAAATTTGTACTGGTGAAAGTATGCGCAATGAAGCCGGCATCACTCACATTTCCATTACCGGAATAGGTAAGGAATGTACCTGTCTGGCCAGCGTCGGTGTCCTGTCCAATGATGAGGGCATCGACGATGCCATTTGTCATGACGGGAATGATGCCTGGGCCCGTCGCGGTGGCACTGGCCATACTTGTGTAAACAGTCGAGCTCAGCGCTGGGTTACCCACCATGACAAACTTCTCCGTTACTCCCAGCTGACCTATGCCGCCCGCAGCTTGGATGATAAGCCCGCCATTACCCACACTGACTCCGCCAGAGGTGTTATCAGCGGCATTGCCTATTGCGAGGGTCAGGCTGGTATTGTTGCCGCGATCCAGTAGCAGCTTGCCGCCGGATGCACGGAAGTAACGGTTCGGGGTGTTTCCAGTCGCTGCGGTGGCTCCGGTGACAACCACATTCTGTCCTGAGCCGGAGGGAGCAATCCAAAGTGTACCTCCTGCGAGGGTGGTGCCGATATTGTTTGAGTAATAATTGAAGTTTCCAACTGTTGTTTGCCCGGTGACGCCCGTGGCCTGAGTGCCGAGAATATTGCCACTCACGCCAGTAAGCTTCATCCCGCCGCCGGTGACATTGACAAAACCGGAACCGGTATTGCCTGCTAGCTCGAGATTGCCCCAGTAATTGTAAGGACCACTGCTGAGATTAACACTACCCGTCAATCGAACATCGCCGGTCCCGAATTTATTGAGTGCACCCTGGAAGCCTCCAGAGTTTACGGTGCCTGAGAAGGTGGATACTTCAGAACCACTATGGTTCATACTGACACGGCGATTCCCAATGCCCAGAGTCCCGCTACCCTGAATGGCTGAGAAGGAAAAATCTCCGCCATTGGTGGTGGCTGTTGTAAGGGAGTTAATCGTTAATTTACCCGTGCTAACCCAAGATGTGGCACTGTTTGCACCAACGTCCCAGCGCAGTGTCCCCTGGCTTACGGTGACGTCTCCCGAGTAGCTATTCCCCACGGCTCCGGTACTGGCGCTCTGCATATTGAGCTGTGCGCTGCCGGTTTTTGTAAAGCTGCCGCTTCCACTAAAGAGACCGCTGATAACATTGCTTGTGGCCGATCCTTGAACAGAAACTGTCAAATTATCGACCAACTCGAAAGCTGAGGCGACGTTGTAGCTTACGTTCTGAGAGCCTCCGGTCGCATTAAAGGTCAGCGTAGGATTATCCGTACCGTCCTTGAGGAATCGGAGAGTGCCACCGGTGACCGTCAGCGTCATTGCTCCTCCGCTGGAGGGCCGGGTGCCGAGTAGCTGAAGGCTATTCAGGGAAAAGACGCCGAGGTCATTGGTGGAGACGAGCGTGGTCCCCCCTGTATAGGTACCGCTGTAAATGAGATCTGTGGTACTTCCGCTGACCGGAGTGAGAGACCAATTTGGACTGGTGCTCCAGTTGTCCGGGGTCGTCGAGACATTCGGGGCGGTGTAGGTGTACTGTGCTGCGGCGGCATTTCCCAAGGTCAGGAGGCCGGACATGCACGCCCAGAGAGGCCACTTTGGAAGACGGAAGGATCGCGAACGACCGGAGGCACTGAGGGGAGGGAATGACATACCATCCTCTAATAAGAGCATACTAATAAAAGTCAATGAACATTTATAGGATACTAAAACTGCCTTGGGCCGTAAAGGCTGCCCGTAAAATACCGAGATCAGAATCGACCGCAATGCGCGAGAAGCCTGCGGAGGCCATCGATTGAGCTTCCTGCCTGTCTCTGAGGAAGATACCTGCTCTTTTGTGGTGAGTGCGACAGGTTGAAACAACCTGCGAAACAGCCTCTTCGTAGGTCATGGCGGAAGGGTGGGAGGAGAGATCCTGGCGGAGATCGGCGGGGCCGACGAAAAGGACATCGACTCCGTCCACTGAAGCGATGGCTGAGGCATTTTTGACTCCCTGCAGGCTCTCGATTTGAGCGAAAAAGACAGGTTTATCATTCACCGCTTTTTGATTCACACCATAGGCGTGAGCGCGGGTGGAGCGGGAGTAGCCTCGGATGCCATCGGGAGGGTAGCGGAAGGCTGCGACGAGTTGGCGAGCTTCTTCTTCAGAATTCACATGGGGCACCATGATGCCTTGGGCTCCGCGGTCCAGGAGGCGACCGATGAGGGAGGGATCGTGTGAAGGTACGCGGACGATCACGGCGGCGGCGGAGCCTTTTGCGGCCATGAGATTTGGCAAGACCTCCGACTCGGTCAGATAGCCGTGCTCCATATCAAGCAATATCCAATCGGCGCCGCAGGTGGCGGCCATTTCGGTGATGATCGGGGAACCGGAGGCCAGCCATGTGCCCCAGCAGAGGCCATCATCGTGCAATTTGTGATCATTCATAAAACAATTCCTGGCGGCTCTCTTCCAAGGCATCCAGTGCTGTGAAGAGGCGCTGGCGAGTGAAGCTGCGCAGGTCCGAACCCGCCTGACCGGAGGCGATGAGGAAGAAGTTGTCTGATCGGTCGAAGTAGCCGGCGCCGACGCGGATAACGGATTTCACGATCATATTGCGCAGCAAGTGCAGCCAGAAGCGCGGAATGGCGTCGTGGGGGAGTGGGCGGATGCTGCGATATCCGGCCAGACATTTTCCCACAATCCCGGCGTCGTGAAAGCAGGCCAGCAAGGAGAAATCATCGAGAGGATCTCCGCCAATGCAGTCGTCCCAATCGATGAAGGAGGAAATGGCATCGGGTGAGCCGAGGATATTCCAAAGGGCGAGGTCTTTGTGAACGAGACAGGGTGATGAGAGGTGAAGGAGATGTTCGTGCTCCCGGATCGCGTGCACGATGCGGATGGTCTCTTGGGAATTGAGGAAACCGTGCTGGCTCAGGAAGTCGAGGTGGCGATGAAGATTTAAGGTGAAGTAGGAGGGGTAGGTTTGGTGAATACCGACTAGTTGTTGATCATCCCTCACCTTGGAGATTTGGAAGGGGCCAAAGCCGGAGAGGGGAAGAGTCTGCCAGAGGGCGACGGCTTGGCCGATCGCGGGAGCGATACGGTCCCATTGCAGAGCGCCGCTCTTGAGAGCTTTGTTGAGATCAGGCTCGGCAATGCGCTCGATCACTTGAATTGCGAAAGGCACCCGGGTGCGGGAGGCGTCGCAAAAGCGGACCTCAGGGACAGGGAGACCGATCTCGTGCAGGCGCTTTAATACATACGACTCCACCTCCATGTAGGCGTTTTTTTCCGGGCCGTCCTCGATGCGGACAAACCATGTCTGGCCTTCCGCTTCTGCAAAAGCTCCCAGGTGATTTCCCTGAGTTTGAGCTGAGCGCAGGGTGACAGGCTTGCCCCAAACTTTGGAAAGAAAATTTCCCGCTTGGCGAAAAAGCTCGTCCTCGTTGCGAGCTACTGCATCTTGCTGCGTCCCGTGGAAAGCGGCCTTACGGTCGCATTTCCAGTAGTAGATATCCGATCTTTCGGAAACGGGAGAATTCCTCAAATCACTCATGGAGATTCAATTTTTATTTTTGATCCCCAGGGGACGGCTGATGAGGACTTGCAGGCGCGAGGTAGGATTTACGAGTTTGCCCGCCAGCACATCTTCCTCGGTAAAGCGGGCCAGCAAGATCTCGCCGTGCGAATCGCGGTTGTAGTCGTAGGAAATAAAGAGCGTGCCATCGGGAGACTGAAAACCGTCCGGGTAGCTGATGGTGGCGCGTTCATCGAGGAGCAATCCCCCTTGCCATGTCCGACCATCATCTTCGGAAAGGAATGCGGTGAGATGCGAGCGCCCGGCGGGGGCTTCATCGATGCGAAGACCATGCTTCACCAGCAGCAGCCGCCCGGAAGCCAGACGCCGCAGATGATGGCGGGAAGAAATATGCGCGATGGGCGAAGGTGTCGGCGGTGCCCAAGTCACCCCGCCATCAGTGGACACACTCTCATAGAGTCCCTGATTGGTGCGGGTTGTGATCCAGAGAGAACCATCCCGTCGCTCGATGAGGTGGCTTTCGTCGAAGGCGGGTTGTTCGTATTGGACGCCTCCTCGACGGGCCCACGTGGCTCCTTGGTCTGTTGAGACGAGGAGATTCGCCATGCGGACGGCATCAAGTTCGGGGAAGGATTCTTTAAAAGGAGGCTGATTGCGGTCTCGATCCCAGACGGAAGAGATGAGGAGCCATTCGCCATTCGAGCGAATGATGGGTTTGTTCAGTGCGCAGCCATCCCAGATGCGTCGCGGCGTGGACCATGAGGGATTTTCCGCATCGGGATTCTCGCATGTCGTAACCCAGAGACCGGCTCGTCCCTCGAAATAGGTCATGGCCTGGTCAAAGAAGAGCCAGAGTTTCCCGCTGGGATCGGTCCAGAGATTGCCAACGAGAGTGCGACGGGCGTGGGGATGCTCGGGACGATGCGGATCGATCACCAAGCGGGGTTTGGACCAAGAGAGGCCCTCGTCATCGCTGGTGGAGAGGACGAAAAATCCTTTGTCATTATCCCCTCCCCCCACCCAGCAGGCCCAGATGCGACCGCCTGGGGTACGTTCGATGCCGATCGTCATGCCGTAGTCCAGACGGTCGTAATCGTAGTCAGGTAGAGGGCTTGTATTAAGAACGGGAGTCTCAAGAGCAAGATCAGCCCAGTCGAGAATTTCAGTATTGTTCATAGGAGACTAGGCTTGAGGAATCTCTGCGCGCCAGAAGATGACATCGTGACGGTTGTAATCGAAAACGAACTCCAGATAGCGCCCCTCGGGGTCGATTTCGCCGTCGGGGTATTCCAGAGATCCGGGAAAGTCGCAGAGGTCGCGTTGGTATCCCCAAGTGCGCATGTCATCGCTGGATATCCAAAGAGACAGGGGATTTCGTCCAACAGAACAGCGGAGCTTGTCATTGGGATGGACGTGGGCGGGATTCGGATTGTGCAGGAGGGCGATGCGTCCATCGGCCAGCTTGAAAAGACGGAACTTGCTGGCGGGATTCGGAATATCAGTAGCGACATACGGCGACCATGTACGCCCCCGGTCTTCGGAGTTTGTTCGCAGGAGCGATCCTGATTCGCTACGGCAGAGCATGGAGAGAGAGCCGTTGCTCAACTCCACAACATTTATCTCTGCCCACCCGGCAGGCCCTTGGACAGGTCCGCTGTCCTGCCAGGGGCCGTGTGGAGAAAGACCTATCAGGACGCCATTCTGCTGATGCAGCTTGTTCTTGTCGTCCATGAAGCTTTCTTCGACATCTCCGTTTGTGGGTTGGAATTGATAAGGCAGTAGGTATTCCCCCCAGGATGTTCGGTAGAGATTGCGAATCATCGAACGCTTCGGCAGCGGCTCAAAAGGCTCGGGCTCACTCCAAGTGAGGCCGTTGTCGGAACTACGGATGGTCGCCGTCCTCCAATAGCCGAAATGGCCATCATGGATCTGCACGTAGACTGTAACGATCCCGTCATGAATGGTGACCTCGGACATAGTCGTCGCGATCTCCGGCACGCAACGGTCCCTCCAGTTCGGATCGAGAGCATGCGGGGGCTTTAGAAGATCAGCTTCGCAGGCAGCGCTACGATGAATAATTTCCTGTGGCCCCCAAGAGGAGCCATTGTCCTTGCTCCGACAAAGCACGACGTAGTTGGAGGTTTCCGGCTCAAAGGCTCCACCGGTCATGAAGAAGGCCGCGAGTTCGCCATTAGGAAGACGTCGTAGAGTAGCGTCACAGCAACAATGAATGGGCGGGTATCCGCGAAAAACGAGAGACTTGGTTTCCATGGGAGAGGGTGTTTCCCCTCACTCTCATTCCCTCACGATCCTCTGCAAGAGCATTACGAATTACAGGTCCTGCTTTGCGGGAAACAGAATGCCCTCATGAGCGAAATAGAACATTTCCACACAAACCAGCGCGGAGGAGGCGAGATTATTTCCGGTCCTTGTGGAACTGTTTGGGCGTTACTTGGAAGGAATCCCGAAAATCCCTCACAAAATGGGAGGCATTCTTATATCCGACCATCCGTCCTACTTGAGCTACTGTATGATCCGTGGAGGAAAGCAATTGCGAAGCTCGATCCATGCGAATCTGTCGCAACCAAGCATAGGGCGACTTTCCGAAATGCTGGCGAAATAGTCGATTCATATGACTGGTGCTGATATATCCGACATTCATTGCCACCCACTCCATGCTCACCCGACTGGCATGGTGAGTGGACAGGAAGGAAGCGACTCGATCCAGGCTGTCTCCCTCGGATGGAACTCTACCCTCCTTCACTGAAGCGCGATACCAACCAGCCTCCAGATGCTGATGGGTGGCCTGCTCGACAACCCAGGGATCGTGCGAGTCCCAGGCTTCCAGTAGATAGATGTGCTCCCGATAGAGTGCCATGAGGCTGGGCCAATGCGTGCGCCGATTACCGGTCAACCAAGGCTCCAGACTGGCTGCCACCAAATCCCAACTTTGCACCAACTCGGGAGGTCCACACGAAGCGACCAACTCCCGATGCAACTTCATGTCCACACGATGAAACTCCGCATAGTTACTACGCTGGGCCGCTCTTTGAAGCCCAGCAAGGTACTCTCTCAAAGCCGCGAGAATACCAACACGCTGAGGATGACCTTGTAAACGCAGTGCAGCAAAGCTCTCCAGAGTGGAGCGCAATCGGCAAAGCTCATGCACGTCTTCCATGAGCAAAAGAGGATATTTACTTTCCTGTGCTACTCAAGCCAGAGAGTCGCCTTTCCTATTTCCAGGTCACCTCGAGAGGCACCGAGTCAGGTACCGCAGAGACCAGGATCTTTCCGTCCTTAACCTTGGCGGGAAGATGAGTTCCACTCCGCGCGGCTTGGACTTCGCTGGCATCCGGGGCCTCAATCACCACGGTCAATGGCACGTCATAGGGAGGCTTCTTTAAGGTGGTATCGATGACAAACTTCGCGGAGCCAGCCGTAGCTTTTTCCACCTCCAGCTTCGCGGCATCCCGCTCGGCTATGTAGCGGGCGACATTGGCAAAAGTATCCACCCAGATCTTGTCTTCGTTCTTTTTGACGTAACGGAGATGCTCGCGAAAGATCTCCCGGCTCGACAAGGGATGGTAGCCATTTTCGATTCCATGAATCATGGCTACGCCCCACTCGCCCTTGGCCACATATTTATCGGCCAGAGCATTGGCATCTGCGGTTGTCATTTTTTCCGTACCGATCTCGAATTGGAAGTCACGGGCGGCGATGTGCTTCTCTAGAACAACGGAACGCACGTAGTCATTCTTGCCGTTGCCAGGATAGCAGAAGGTCAGCGGCTCAAATCCCAGCTTTTCCTTGAAGGCGGCGATATTGCGGTCGATTTCATCCCGGAGATCGGCATCGGAGAGCTTCGTGAGTTGCTTGTGCGTCCAAGTATGATTTGCAATCTCGTGGCCATGTGCGGCCAGCTCCCGCAGTTCCTGCCAACTGACACCTCCGAACGAACCTGGCTTCTTGGCCTGAGACTCGGCTGGGGTATCGGGTGTCGGATTGCCGACAATGAAAAAAGTGCCCCGGAAATCAAATTCCCGCAGCATCGGATCAACGATCTCGTAATGATCGCGATTCCCATCGTCGAAGGTATAGGAAAGCGCGGCTACGCGATCGCTATCAAACTTGGCAACTCGGATCGGCACAGTTGCATCAGCCCAGGAATCAAGGGGAGTCAAAATAGCACCACACAGTGCTACTCGCGCGGCAGCACGCAAAAAATCTGTCATAAAAAGGCTTATTCCTGGGTTAAGGTCAGGCCATCCAACCAGATCTTGCCGGTCAACGGCTTCGCAAATTCAAAGCCGAAATAACAAGCTGTCTCCTCGGGTTTCATTTCGAATCGCAGTTCGAACTCTGTCCAATCATCAAATGTGCCGATCTCCGGCAGTTTGACAGCGACATTGCGTCGCTCTGTGCCCGCAGAGAAAAAACCGTCAGGACTTTTCGCGATGATGCCTCGGAAAGTACCGGGTGAGGATTGGGCGGATTCCAAATTCTCTCCACGGATCCAGCCTCGGAGAACGTAGGACTTGCCGGGCTCAATTTCGAAAGGCGAAGGGTTCCAAGAGGAACCCCGCGTTGCGGCCCCCATTGCGTAAATATTATTATTTTTCTCAATACGAACAGAATAGAGCCCCTCTTTTACAATCTCTTCATCCCGAGCAAATACACTCTTTACCTCTGGAGGAGAATCGGAGCCATCGCGGATGGATTGACCGATGGTCCAGCGAACAGGCACTTCTCCTCCCGGAAGCTCAGTACCGTACTTTGTCAAAAGCTTGCTGATATCCTCGCTTGCAGGCTCCCATTCCTCAAAACCTCCATTGGGAAGCAGATTGTCCGAGGCCCGAAGGGAGGGGGAGGCAGTCCCAAGCAGGGCGCAGGAAATAGCCAGAGCGATCGTGTAGGGGAATACTTTCACCATGTCACTATGTCGCAAATTGCCGTCTTTACCGATAATTTTTTCATGAAATTTTCTTATATTGTCAGCAACGCTGGAAAAGAAACATTGGTTCGGCGACTCAGACCTTACCACGGAAAACAAAGTCTCCTTCTCCTTCCACACGGAACTTCACGATTTTCACGCCCCATTCATCGACGGCAAATTGTCCGGCCAAAGCTCCTTGCGAGCATTGAAAATCAGAGGCATCCAGCTCCAGTGGAAGCCGTACCACAGCCGAAATACCGCTCGGCAATGTCAGACGATAGATAGGAGTGCCTCTCTCCGCCCTATACTCCGCCTCGATCCATCCCGCTGGGGATGGCGTGCGCATGCGAAACTGTCGAAGCGGTCCGGGGCGGGGCGCAAAAAGGATAACCTTCATCCCCGCCTCCAGAGGGCGGAGTCCTGCGATTTCCGAATACGCGGCCAGAAGCGGCCCGAGCCCGGCGGCCTGTGCTTCCGCGCGGCTGTCCCGACACCGCCAGACACCTCGTGTATTCTCGCCGTAAAGACACCACGTCTCCGGCCAAGTCTCTCGTCCCGCAGCCAACAAGGGTCCGACTCTCTGGCTTAACCACTCCAGCGCAAGATCGGTCCGATTTGCGCGAATGAAGGCGGCAGGCATTCCCCACCATCCTGGCGAGCAGCAGGCCATCTTCCCGGAGGCAAGTCGTTCCATAATTTGCGGCACTTGGTCAGGTTTCGCAAAGCCGCCCAAGATGGCCAGCGAGTTGGTATTTTCCCCCGCAGCTCTTGATAGGCCGTCTGGCAAGATCCGATCTGCAATGACCCCCTGGTCAGGATCGAACCACTTTTCAGAAAGGTGAATCCTTAACGCTTTGGCAGCAGCCTCCATTTCCGCCATGACCGAACTACTCGCGGAAATCATCTGTCCTATGCCGACTATGCTCTCGATTGCCAGGCAGGTAAGGCCATTGAGTAAGAACAAGTCGTTTCCCCTATCGATATCCGCCCAATCGAACCACACTGCATAGGGAGGCCACTCCATAAGGCCATCGTCCCGACGGCAACTGTCGATCAAGCGCCAAAACCTCAGCAAACCTTCCCAAAGTTCCGTCGCAAGCGAGAGGTTACCGGAGTGCAGAAGGTAGTTTCGTAATTGGATGGGAAAGGTCAACGCATGGTCGAAGAGCGAGGCCTCGTCCTTCTCCATGCCAGGCTGCGAATAGGGATAGAGCCCAGTCTGATGCTGAGCCTCGGAAAACTGCCGGAAGTACTTTACCAGAAAAGGAGCCCCTCCATGCAAATGAAGGATGGCGGGGACCACTGCAGAACAGTCGCCTAAATACTGCCGCCGTTCCCGGGAAGCATTATCCATCGAGCGATCCAAGACCGAGACAAAGAGAGCCCGACGACACATTTCCACACTTTGATCGAGCAGGTGGTGATCAGACGAAAATTCACCCTCGTATTCAAAGTCGTGAAAAGTCTCCTCCACCGAGAGATCCGACAGAGACAAAGGCTTATCCAGATCCCGAAAGGTCAGTTGCACATAGCGGAATTGCCTCCACTGGTAGGTTTGCCATTGCTGCGCCCCCTCCCTCAAAATGTAATGGTCGGCTTGGGGAGTCCTTTGCGAACGATAGGGCACAACCCGCCCTCCCTCAAGAGAGGTCCCATAGCCAATATCGATCCGGGACGATCCAGCCCCGTTGACGGAAAACGCCAAACGCCCGTTTAAGATCCGGCCAAAGTCGCAGACCAGAGAGACATTGCGTACTCCATCGAACTCCCTCCATGATTCCCGCGGATCGGAATTTACCAATAAAATCGAGCCGTCCTCCTGATCTTCTATCTTCGTTTTTTGCAGGGGCAGGAACTCCTCCAAGCTCATCCGCACGGCGGTATCTGCGGCGGAAGCCTGCCGGGTTTGTCGGACCTCTCCGCGATGGACGGCAACGGGAGACACTTGCCGGGTTGCAAGCTGACTAATCTCATTTCGCAGAAGATTTATCCAAGGGTAGTAACGACTGTGCGGGATCGGAGCGCCCCACAACCCATGAATTTCCGGAAAACACGCAGACGCCGAAGGCCATTCATCTTCCGCGCTGGAAGGGTCATCCCAAGAGGCTGACTCCTTGCGAGCATCAAAAAACTCCGCATAGGTCGTATCGTCAAAGTGCGAAACGGGGAACAACCAAGCCGAACGAAACTGCGCCTTCCAAGTAACGTTCGACACCGCAACGATCTTGTCGTCGCAAATAATTTCGCAAAGGAGCCCTCTGGCTGCGGGCCCCTGAGTCAGATGAAAACGGTTTGCCTCCGCATAGACCAGGACGGCCACGAGATTCTCCCCCTCCTGCAAGGCAGTACTGATATCGACCTCGTCAAATCGCTTGAAGAGCGTCGTCGAGAGGCTGCCCCGCGCAAGCGTACGTCCATTGATGGACAGAGTGTATTCCCGGTCTGCGGCAATGCGGATGATGGCGTGCTGCGGAAGGCGATCGATAGAAAATCGCCGCCGGAAGCAAACAAAACAATGCTCAGTGCGCGGTACATTTTGAGCCCAAATCCATTGAGCCTCTGAGGAGAACGATTGCTGATGAGACATTTCACAGCATTACGATCTGAAGGTATTGGAACCTATCTGAATCAAATAGCACTTTGTATCATGAGCTAAAATGCTATCACTTTTGCATGCGAAAACCGAAATCAGATTTTCGTTGGAACAATCGACACCCTCACTCCCCTCTGGATCTCGTCTATCTTGCGTACGGTCCTCGGGAATGGGGAGATCGTCTTCCCGACCGCATTCAGTCCACTTGGCGAAATACCTTCTGGAACTATTCCTTTGTGCCCACGGGCACCCCCCATCGGTTGGAGATCGACGGTGAAACTCTCACTCTGAGTCAGGGGGAGATGATTATCATCCAGCCGGGATGCACCATTTCCATCATCCGTCAGAAGCCCACCCGCTTTCATGTAATGAACTGGCTCTGGAAATCACCTCCGCTTCCTGAACTGACGAACCTTCTCAAACATCCCTGGAGAAAGCTCCGGCTTAATGAAGGAGCCTTTGCCCAAATCCGACAGCTTCATGCAGCCACTCGTGTCGAAATCCAACATCCCGACACATACACCCGCCTAGCCCTGGAACTAGTCCACCGCCAACTCGATCTCCTCCTGGCCAGGCATTGCGAAAGGCCGGAGGCTGACCCCATGGCAAGGCATGAACTGGCCCTCCGCTTCCTCGGCAATCATCCGGAAATCCATAATCCAGTGGCTGCCCTCGCTCGTTATCTGGAAGTCTCGCCGAGCACGGTGAAACGCATCTTTGCCCAGGCTGGAAATGCGCAGATCCGAGAGCTCAGCCTGCGACTGCGGATGGAAGAAGCGGAGCAAAGATTGCGTGTGGAAGGGAATGGGGTCAAGCAAGTGGCTCTCTCTCTCGGGTACAAACACACCAATGACTTCAGCCGAGCCTATGCCCGGTATTTCGGAGTGACGCCTGCTTCTACAATTTCGCGGCCATCGAAATCTCCAGATATTTTATCGTGATTAAATAATCCCCCATTGCAAACCAGCTCTTCCGTCATCAAGTCTCGATGCGAAACTTATGAGCAACGATCCCGCCCTCGATCCTCCCCGTATTATTACCTCCCCCGGCGCGAAGTATGCCGATGAAAACCGCCGATTCCAAGGTATCCCTGGCATCGCAGGTGCACCGGGCGGCCGCCTCTGGGCCACTTGGTATTCGGGAGGAGTTTGGGAAAGTTGGGAAAATTTCGTCGTTCTCGTCACGAGTGGAGATGATGGGAAAACATGGTCCAAGCCCGTGATGGTCATAGACGCACACGACGCGGTGCGAGCCTTCGACCCCTGTCTGTGGCTGGATCCTCAGAATCGGCTTTGGTTCTTCTGGGCGCAGTCCATGTCGGCAAAAGATCCCGAGCACTACTTCATGGACGGTCGTTTTGGCGTCTGGTGCATCGTAACAGAAAATCCCGATGGCGAGAGCCCGACGTGGTCCGAACCTCGCCGTCTCGGCGATGGCATCATGATGAACAAGCCCACAGTGAATCATGCGGGTGAATGGATACTTCCCATCTCCATCTGGCGTCTCATGCCGGACCGCAGGGAACTTGGTGCTCCCCTCTATCATTGGATGGAGAAGGAAACCGGAGCTTACGCAGTCATCTCCCGTGATGCCGGCAAGACCTTCCAATATCTGGGTAAGGCTGATCAACAGGAAGAACGCAGCTATGATGAGCATATATTCATCGAGAAAAACGATGACTCCCTCTGGATGCTCACTCGGGTCAAAGATGGTATCTGGGAAAATCTCTCGACCGATGGAGGACGCACTTGGGACAAGGGGCACTTCTCCGACATCCCGCATGAAGGATCCCGTTTTTTCATCCAGCGCCTGGCGTCGGGTAATATATTGCTCGTTCGCCACGATCCTCCGGATCGCACGAAGAGGAACCGCTCGCACCTTGCAGCCTTTCTCTCCCGCGACGATGGTAAGACATGGGAAGGACGCCTCCTGCTCGACGAACGCGAGCAGGTTTCCTACCCCGATGGATTCCAAGCTGCAGATGGCACCATCCGAGTCATCTACGACTACCATCGCCGCACGGATAAGTTAATCCTGATGGCGGTCTTTCGCGAGGAGGACATTCTGGCGGGAGACTGGATTTCTCCTGTCGCGAGGAAGCAGGTCTTGATCAATCAAGCTACTGGACTGAACGAAGGTTAACCCTCTCGGAGGTCTTTCCTTTCAGGCGATGGAGTGGGATTCATTCCATCGCCTTTTTGATGACTAAGCGATGGACTCGGGTCCGGCAGGAATCTCTTCTTTACGAAAACTCTCCTGCAGGAAAAACGCCGCAGCAGCGCCAAAGGCGGCCATTACAGGTAGCAAGAGGATGGCTTTCCGATAAGCTGCCTCTGGATAGCTAGTACCACCTTGAAAGTCGGCTCCGGCGGAGAGATCGAGGAGCATGCCAAAAGCCCACTCGCCCGCACCGCCCAGCAACATGATCATCATATTTGTCGCGGCAATGGCCGTACCCGCCACACCCGGATGGTTGTGCTCGACAGCGGTGACAAAGCACACTACTTGCGAGCAGGAGGCTAGTCCAAGAGTCAGCAAGAGAATATAGGCTCCGGCCAGGGACAGCTTGGGCACAAGCACCAGCCCCAGCGTAATAACCAAGGTCAGAACGCCGGCGACAAGCAGCAAGTTTCGGCGGATGCCCGTGCGGTCCGAGAATAAACCAGCAAGCGGACAGCCAATCATCCACCCCACATACAGCATGGAGACGGCACCGGCGGCTTCTATCTTGCCCGCACCCGTCACAGCCGAGATATACTCCTCGCCCCAGAGGGCGCCGAGCACGGAGAGCGGCATGTAGAGAGCCGTCCCCGCGATACCGGCGAACCAGCTCTGAGGATTGGAATAGACCATCTTAATCGACGTAAAGATGCCGGGACCGCGTTCCAATTCTGTCGCCTTGGCTCGGTCCTGACGCACACGGGTTTCCCGTGGGACCACGAAGAAAATCATGGCTGTCACTAACAGACCGATAAACCCAGCCGCGATGAGGGCAGTGTGCCAGCCCATCGTCTCGACAACGCGAGCGATGCCGGCATTTCCCATGATCGCACCGGCCATACCGAGAGAGGTGGTGAGGCCGGAGAGCATGGCGAGCATGGAGCGGGGGAACCATTCGGCGGCAAGATACATGGTGCCGACGAAGGCGAAAGCGGAGCCGAAACCCTGGAAGAATCTGGCAGCGCTGAGAAGGAATTGGTCGTGGCCTAGAACCTCCAAAAAACATCCCACCGTACATATGAGTGCGGCGGGGACCAAAACGTTGCGCGCGCCAAGTCGATCCATAAAAGAACCGGCCAGCAACTGCATGGGGGCATAGATTGTATAGTATATACCCATGGCGGCTCCGAGGCCTGCGGCGGTGAGATGGAAAGCGTGGCGCAACTCCGGTTCCATGGCCGATGGGGCCACTCGCACGAAGAATTCGTATAAGTAGAATAGCGCTGCGGCTCCCCAGATCGCCCAGCCCCGCCATGTTGCTTTCTCGGCCCCTTTTCCACCCCCCGCAAAGATCATATAAACGGCAGTGAAATGCGCGAAGGGAATGGATGCGAGAAAAATTTAAAAACCTTTGCATTCCCGCTCAGGCTTGCCCTGCTGGCATGGGCAATGCTTCTATACTGCCAAATGTTTGCAACCGTACCCCGTCGCAAAATCTTTCCACTCGCTCTACTCTGCGCCACGGGAATTTTGCAAAGTGCCACGGTGCCGGAGCATGTGTATTATCACGATCTTCAGGTGAAGGTGCCCTTTGCCGAGAGGGAGGAAACTATCTCCGAGGAAGCCATCCGCCAAGCGAAGAAGACCATGACGGAGGCGGGCGTGCATCCCTTCTTTAGCTATTGGGGAGATTTCCTGGCTAACCCGGTGGGAGGACAAAGTCAGCAGGCCTCCTGGATGCAACTCCTCGTCACTGGAGCCGAGGTCAACCTGGAAAAAACAGTCGGATGGAAGGGGGGCTCCTTTGTCTTCTCCATCACGGATGCCGCAGGGTCCAATCTCTCCCTGCCTATAGGGAATGTTTTCACGATTTCACAGGCCTACGTGATGAACACCTTTGCGCTCTATAATCTTTATCTGAAGCAGGAGCTCTTTGATGGCAAACTCGATATCCGAGTAGGAAGGATGTCCGCCGGACAATTCTTTGCCACCCTGCCGGCCATGGGTCAGGTAGTGAGTGGAGCCGTGAATGGAAATCCGACATCGCTCTTCCTGAATGCGCCCTATCACGCGACTGCCAGTGCCTCCTGGGCGGCTTACACGAAGTTCAAGCCCTCCGATGCCGCTTATGTCGAGGCGGGCATTTTCCAGGCTTCTCCTCGCATTGGAAATCCGAGCTACCATGGAGCGGACTTCTCCATCCGAGCGGGTGATGGTGTCCTGATCATGATGGAGGCTGGGTGGACTCCGACTTTTGGGAAAGAAGAGAAGTCTCTCAAATCTGACAGCAAGGTCGTCACGCTGCCGGAGCCAGGGTTGCCGGGGGTCTATTCCTTTGGTGCCTACTACGCGAACTACACCTTTGAGCGCTTCTCTGGCGGCACAGAGCACAATGCCTTTGGATTTTACGCTATGGCGCAGCAAATGGTGTGGCGCAGTCAGCGGAATCCGAATCAAAACATCTCACTCTGGGGTGGAGTTACCTACTCACCGCAACTGGAGATCTCGCAAATGCCAGTGATGGGATTTGGCGGCATCGTCTGGCAAGGAGCCATTCCCACGCGGGACAAAGACAGTGCCTTACTCAGTTTCTATACCGGGGGATTTAGTTCATCGTACGCGAATGCCCAGGCTCGCAATGGAAATGGCCGGCCCACGAATGAGACCGTTCTTGAAGCCAGCTATATCATTCAGCTTACGGAAGCGCTCCAGCTTCAGCCGGATCTGCAATGGGTCATCCAGCCGGGAGGGACCGGCGATATCCCGAATGCGCTGGTGCTCGGATGTCAGGTGGCCGTCATCTTCTAGCACCAGCCGGGATCTTTCCTCAGAGGAAAGACCTCGCCGGAATTAGGGAACAACGGCGATCTTGATACCTTCGAGGGCGATATTGGTGGCCATGGCCTGATTGATCTCGGCCAGAGGGAAGGTGTGGGTCACAAGATCCTCGATGGGGATGCCGATATTCACCAAATGACGGATCATGGCGATGGCAATGGGGTATTCCTGCGCGGTGTAAACCCAGGAACCAACGGCGGTGATTTCCTTTTTGCAAAGATCCTCGTGGGGATTGATCGAGCACTCCCCGTTGTCCATGAAAAAGCCGACCTCGCAGAGGCCGCCTCCCCGACGGACAAACTTCCAAATCTGCGCGGCGGCGGCAGGCACACCGGTACACTGGAAGGCGAAATCAGCTCCCCGTCCCTTCGTGGCTCCGTGCACGGCGGCCAGCGTTCCTTCCGCGCCGAGATCCTTGACGTTCAATGTGGTAGCAGCGCCCATCTTCTTGGCAAATTCCAGCCGCTGAGGCACAGCATCAATCGCGGTGATATTGGAAATGCCATAGGCGTAGAGCGTGGCAATCATCATGAGACCGATGGGGCCACAACCTTGCACGACGACTTGGCTGGCGAAATTCAGCAGCCCGGTGGTCTTCGCCCGCTCGAGAGCATGTACCGTCACTGCCATGGGCTCAATCAGGATGCGCTGCTTGAGGCTCATGCCATTGACCTGAAAGACTGTCGATCCAGCACGGATGACGATGTGCGAGGCAAAAAAGCCATTGAGGTGGTAGTCCGGGCTATCAGGGAAGAGACCGTAAACGCCGAGGGAATCGCTGAGATTTGAACGATCAGGAAAATCCTTGGTAAACGGGCAATCCTCCGGCACGAGGATCGAGGTGACAATACTATCGCCGACGGAAAGCGTCTTGCCGGTCGTGTCCGGTTCCGGATTCTCCCCGAGGGCGATGATTTTACCTGTTCCCTCGTGACCCAGCACCACCGGAATGAGACCAAACGGATCGCGCTTGTACTCGTGGACGTCCGTCCCACAAATGCCGCATCCCTCGACCTCGACAAGGATTTCCCCCTGTTTCAGGACCGGGAGGGGAAATTCACGAACTTCGATCGACTGAGGGCCGAGCAAAACCGCCGCGCGGGCGGTGGAGGAATTGAGAGAACTCATATATACAATAAATATCGACCCAAACCGCCCTCCCTAAAAGAAGTTTTTCTTATATCATCTAAATTAAAGAAGGAAAACAACTAGCCGGTCTTCTTTCTTTTTATGGACTTCTATGCGCGCCTTTCTGCAGTTTTGCGTCGCCCGTTTTTACAACTTTAACGGACACAAGAAAGTGTCACAATAGCATTTGACGCAACCAGGCGCATGTGCTGGCATCGGCGCAAAAATGAACCTAGGCAAAATCTTGTTTGCGACAGTATCAAGCGGACTGATTCTCATTAATTCGGCGATGGGCGCAGCGATCAGCGCTGTGGGGGCGACGGCAAGCAGCTCCTATTCGAGCGGATTTCTACCGACCAATGCAATTGATTCGAACAACGGAAGCCGGTGGTCATCCATAGTAGGTCCGTCCTCTGACCCTTCGTGGATTATGATCGATCTGGGCGGATTGTATTCCCTCGAAACGGTGACGATCGATTGGGAACGCGCATCTCGTGACTACACTCTGCGCATCTCCAGCGATCTCTCCGCCCCAAGTCCAACCACCAACCTAGCGGCTTGGACTACAATCGCAACCGTGACCGGACAAAACGAGCCCAACCAAGGTAGCGGCACCCCCGATGAGACATTCAACTTCATCAACGGCACCTTCACTGACAATTCCGGCACTGGTGTGACCAGCGCAGATGTTACCTCGGGAGCCCCCTCAGCTCGCTACCTTCTGCTCTACGGCACGAGCCGTTCATCAATATACGGACACTCCATTTACGAGATTAAGTCCACAGGATCTGCTGTGCCAGAACCTACCACAACAGTGCTCGTAGTGCTCGCCACCGCATGGGCAACAACACGGCGTCGTAACCGCACCAACGACACGACCAGCACCCTTTGCTAGTGATCACACCCGCTTGAGAAAGGCGTCTAGATATCGGGCTTAGCGGTTGTCCTCTTCTTTTTCTTTGCCGCGCTTCGGAGTGGGCCCAGAGGTCTTGATTGACACAACTGCAGTCACTTCCTAAGCATAGGCTTCTTCTCGCTCACGGATATTTTGCTTGGTAGCGTGGATCGCCACTTCGAAAGCTGGCGTCGGTAGCCTGACTCGAAAAAAGTAGACGGTTGAAAATGAAGTTCTGCCGAGGAGAACGAACCGCTGTACTCGAGTCCAAACTAGACGGCGATATCGCGAGGAACTTGCTGGGCGTCGAGTCCGCCGTCCAGGACAATCCTGGAACCGAGGAGGGATGGGGCGGCGTCAGAGGCGAGGAAGAGAGTCATGCGGGCAATCTCCTCCTGACGAGTTGGTGCTCCTGCGGGAACATTAGCGAGACGGCGGGACTCTGTCTCCTCGGGGATTGATTCCCAGCGGGGGGTCCAGATATAGCCGGGGGTGATGGCATTGACTCTGATCTTCGCCGGAGCCAATTCCAAGGCCATTGAACGCATGAGGCCATCGACGGCGGCCTTGCTGGTATTGTAAGCCGAGCGGCCCCATATGGCGCGTTCGCCCGCCAGGGACGAAATGAAGACAATGGCTCCCCCACCCTTGGCCTGCATAGCTTTTGCGGCCAGTTGGGAGCAGCGAAAGCTGCCGAAGAGGTTGACCTCCATCACGGAGCGAAAGAACTCCGGCGTCTGCTCCAGGAATCCCGAGGAGCCCACGCCGAGGTGGGCGGCGTTGTTGACGAGCACATCGGGCATGAGGTCACGCGAGGCTAGGTCGGCAAAGGCAGCATTGATTTCCGTTTCGCTCCCGAGATCGAAAGCGACGGCCTCGATATCCAGCGAGCCGGTCTCGATGCGCAAGGCCTCCGCCGTTGACTGCGCATCAGCAGAGGAAGGACCATGAATAATGACCCTTGCTCCAGCAACGGCAAACGCTCTGGCGATGCTCAGACCGAGGTTTTGAGTCGATCCCGTCACCAAGGCAGTGCGCCCGCGAAAATCGAAAACTGGCAAGTTCATTTCCCGGCTCCCTCCGCGCCAAAGGTGGCCGAGGCATCGGGAGGACGAATGGCGGTGAGGGCTCCGGTGTAGTGACGGAGATCGTGCACCTGATAGGGATAACGAGCCATGGCAGCTTCATCGATCTCGATGCCCAAGCCGGGGGCGTCGGGAATGGTCATCTCTCCCTGTCTCAGTTGGCACAACTCTGTGGCCACCTGACTGCGCCAAGGGACATCGGTCGCCATGGTTTCCAGATAAAGGAAGTTCGGTACGCAGGCGGCGAGTTGCAGGGTGGCGGCATTGGCCACCGGACCGGAGGGATTGTGCGGGCAGAAGGCGGTCTGCCAAATCTCGGCCAGGGATGCGATCTTGCGCAGTTCCCAGATACCGCCAGCGTGGGAAACATCGGGCTGGATGAAATCGGCGCAGCCTTTTTCGAAGACTTCGCGGAATTCCCAGCGTGTGAAGAGACGCTCGCCCATGGAAATCGGGGTGCTCGTCTGGCTGCGTAGACGGCTGTAGTTCTCCAGATTCCCGGGAATGAGAGGCTCCTCAAACCAGAGGATATCATAGTTCTCCAGCTCGGTGGCGATGCGCCGGGCGGCTGGCACCTCGAAGCGTCCATGTCCCTCAATCATCAAGCCTGCCGAGTCCCCGACCGCCTCACTGACGGCCGAAATGACACGGAAGGCCTTTGAGAAATCGGCACGGGAAATATCGCGGAAGGAAGAACCAAACGGGTCCCACTTGAGAGCGCGATAGCCCAGGGCAACGGCCTCGACCGCCTTGGCGGCGAAGTGCTCAGGCTCCGTGGCATTGGCAAACCATCCATTCGCGTAACAGGGCACGGAATCCCGTACCTTGCCGCCGAGGAGTTGATAAACGGGAACACCGAGAGACTTGCCCTTGATATCCCAAAGCGCCATCTCGATGGCCGAGAGAGCACTCATGAGCACCGGTCCGCCACGCCAGTAGGCATCGCGATACGCATCCTGCCACCAAGCCTCGATATTGCGCAGGTCCCGGTCCACCATGCCCCGCTCAAGTTCCTTGAGCGCCTCCACGATGGTAAACTCGCGGTATTCCAGGGTGGCCTCGCCCCAGCCATAGAGACCGTCCTCGGTCTCGATTTTCACGAAGACCCAATTCGTGCGATAGGCATCGCAGATGAAGGTTTTTAACGCTTTCAGTTTCATGGGAAGAAGGGATTTAGGAGTACGAAGGGGTGGTCGAGCTTAGCGCGATCACTTGCTTACCTTGAAGGGTAATCTCCTGGTCGATGGCAAAAGGCTCGCCACTCTGGATTTCTGTCCATGTCGAGGCTTGGTCCCGGAGTTTGATCCGGCAAGTGCAGGCCTTCTCGGAATGATTCGTTATGACATAGAGAAGGCCACCTTCTCCGCTCAAGCGACTCACCTCGATACTGTCCCCGTCGCCGCTCACTGTTGCGGTCGGCTGAGCACCGGACGCAAGAGCTTCGCGTTTCAAAAGAGCGCTCATAGCCTCCTGCGGACGCCGCTCGTACTGACGGAAGACCTCCGTACCCGCTAAGATCGCCGTGCCGCGTCCATAGCGATGCTTAACGACCGCCGCCGTTCCCTTCGCAAAAGAAGCGACGGCCTCACCACCCAGTAGTTCATATTCGCTCCAAAAGAAATAGGCCTTGGAGTCACCATCCGGGCCATGAATGACCGGCGACGTTTCCCACCCCTCGCGATCCCGCGTACGGCAACCAAAAACCTCTTCCAAGCCGAAGGCTGGAGCTGCGTACTGAAGGCCACCCTGAGCATCGCGGAACGCAAAAGGACTCTCGGCAATCACCGTGCCCCCCTCCTCCACAAACCGACGAATGCGAGCCGCCACGTCCGGAGTCATGTTTTCGCACATGGGCAGGAGGAGCAGTTTGTATTGGCCCATCTCATCCAGATTATTCTCCGCAATGCAATCCGCAGGAATCTGCAAATCCCAGAGCAGTTTATAAGCTCCCACTCGCGAATCATGCACCTCCTGATAGGGAAGTGGACGGTGAGGCCCCGCCAAAGGCTCCAACTGAATCTGCTGGTCCTCAAGAGTCAGGATGGCTGCTTCCCGTCCGGGGTAAACCCGATTGAGAAGAGCGGCATTGCGCTGAAGCATGGCCGAGAACTCTCCCATGTAGAGCGCCCGCTCCGAGGGAGATCCATCATAACGCATGAGGTGGAAGAGAGCGACCTGAGTATCACTGAGACGACTCCGGTAGTTCCAGAGCAGGATCGACTTCGTATTATGAGCGATGAGATGCCAGAACGTCTGCAACCTCTGCGGCTGCGTAATCATGCGCAGATTCGGACCGACGCCCGTTTCCAAGACCAGCATGCGGCGTTTTTCATCAATCGAGGCACTGCGAAGGCGGCTTAACTTATACGCCGTGAGATAGCCGGGACCGAGATCGTGCAAATGCTCGATGGTGTAACAGGAGACCCCCATCACAGTCATCGACTGCCCCACCCGTCCCACATCAAGTCCGTAGCGGGGGCTTGAACTCTCCCCCTCCATGCCCGCCAGGTGGTAAACCAGATTGGCCGTCGTGGGACGTTGCTGAGGATCACACCGCCGGGTGAGCTCCGTGATCTCGCTCATGGTGTCGTAAAGGCGCTGGTGATTAAATCGGACCCAGTCGTACCACATGGACAACACACCAGCTCCCGTCGGGGCAAGGATTTGCTCCCAATCGCGATAGGCCAGAGGGTACTCCGTTCCCCAAGCCTCATTGACGGCTTCGATATTGCCATACTTCGCCTTCACCCAGGCCCGGAAATTTGCCTGCGAATGCGGGCAATAGCACATGGGTGATGCCGGCTCATTCCAGATCATCCAGGCCAGAAGATTGCTGCGCTCCGCATAGCGTCGGACAGTACGCTCCATGTACTCGAAAGCCTTGCGTCGATAGAGAGGCTCATCCGGACAGATGCTGATCTGTGGCGAAGTACGCTCCGTAGGCGAAGACGGTGATGGCATGCGAATCTGGCAGCGATTCGCATCCACGAGATAACGCGGCGGATAAAGTCCACCGAGATTAGCAAAAAGACCGCCAAAATTTAGAATCACGCGCATCCCCTGCTTCTCCGCCACGTCAAAGAGATGATCCTGCTTCGAATAGTCAAAGACCCCCTCCTCGCCCTCGATGCGATCCCAGGCTGCGAAGATGCGCACCGTATTAAAGTGCAGACCCTTCATCGTCTTGAGATCCTGCTCCCACTCCTCTATGGGCCAGTCTTTACCTTTGGCATAAGGAGCGCAGGAGGCTCCAAAAAGGAAGACGTCCTGGGGAAGTTCGTTGGAAAGGGGAAAGTGTAACATTGCCAAACAGTCTGAAGCACGCTTTCCCCGCATGCAGTTCATTCCCCTTTACGATCATGGGGATAAAGTTTAGACATCTGCGCATGCAAGCTTTCGCCACCCCACGCGCAACAGCGTGCGGAAGCGAGTGGGATAACTTGGAGGTGACCTTGTTTCGCATCTACGAAGGGGAAGCTCGTCCAGCGAGTCTGCATGTCACCCGACAAATGGCCCAGACCATAGCGATCTGGCATATCCTGAAGGGACAAGCCGAAGTGGAATATCAAGGTCGGCTGGAGGTGGCCCAGCCCGGTCAATGGATGATCTGCCTGCCCGGCGAGAGAGAGCAACGCTTTGCCCATGGCACGCAGCTTCTGTCCCTGCATCTCCGGGTGGAATGCCCGACGAATTCCGCGCATTGGATCGGGCCGCACCTCTTTGTCTTCGAGTCCAATGCCTCCCTACAGGAAGCCTCAGATCATATACGACGCACGGCGGAGACCTGGGGGCTATGCAGTAGCGACTATGTCTTTGCAGAAACTCCTCCCCTATCAATTGCGGCTGAACTCGAGATCCGCGCAGCCGCCTGCCTGCTGCTGAGACAAATCCTCCCCTTGCTGGAATCACGCGATGCCCGCTTCGAACCAGCCTCCAACGCCGATCCCCGGGTGACTGAAGGTCTCCGCTGGCTAGCCAGGCAAAGTCTCCGCCAGTCTCCCAGCCGCCAAGAACTTGCGCGAATGGCAGGGCTAAGCCCCAGTCAACTCGACCGCGTCTGGCGCAAGGAGACAGGTCAGACGCCCATCCAACATTGGGAACGGAAACGACTTCGTTTTGCCATCGATTCGCTCAACGACAGACGTCTTCTTATCAAGGAGGTTGCTTTCGAACTTGGATTTCTCCACGTATCCCAATTCTCGACGTGGTTTCGTGCCAATCATGGCGAATCTCCCCGCGATTTTCGGAACCGTCCCCGATCCGTATAAACACAGGAATTCCGACCCAAAAACTGGTCCTTTGGAGTTTATTATTGGGAAAAAGGGATTTCTGTAAAATTCCCTTCAAGAGGGCCTTGTAAAATAGAGCACGACAAGTATCGATAGGACGCTGTGCGTAAGCGATCCCGCTTGCTCAGATCCCTCATCAATTTCTCCATTCTTTCGTTAATTCCATGAGTTCACTCAAAACCGGCATTCTTTCCGCCAGTGTCGATGCAGACGGCAATCTCACGCTGATCAACACCCGCACAAATCGTCTGCTCCTCCGCTCCGTATCCCCATATTTCCTGCGCCCCTCTCTGGACGGGTCGCCTGTGGAGATCCATCTTACCGACATTAAATCCGAGGGGGATAAAATCACCCTCTCCTATGAAGGAGCAGCCGTTGATGATTTCGTAGTCGAGATCCAAGCCATTCCCGGCGAAGAAGCTCTCGACTTCAAGGGAACCTTCCGCAGCGTCACAGAGAGCCAGATCAACGCTCTCGAAATCTTCGCCTCTGGGACGCAGGTGAACTTCAATGAAGCCATCAACTTCCGCAACCGCCACTACACTCATCGTACCTGGCCGGAACTCATTCTGGGCGGGAAGGGATTTGAGACAAACACCTATTCGACGGATTGGCAGTTTGCGCCCCACCCCTCCGCCATCCTCTTCAAGGCCGATAAGGAAGGCCTCTTCCTCGGCACTCTGGACCTGCCACGCTCCTTCGGCCTCTACCTCAGTATTGCCGACTACCGCGTCAAACATTGCTACCTCGACTACGGCACGTTGCCGAACGGACAAAAACTAGTTGCCGGTGAAGAGTTCCAGTCTCCGACCATCCGGGTCTTTTACCGCGACGATATCGGGGAATACGAGGCCTACACCGACTTTGGTCGCATGCTCGTGGAAAACGGCAAGATCCCAAACCCCGCCAAGAAGAAGCGCGAGGGATGGTGGACTGAGCCACTCTATTGCACCTGGATCGACCAGTGCTTCGGCTCGCACACCAAGATGCTCGATGATCTGCAAGCCCAGGCCAGCAGTGAGGAACTGATCTCCGCCGTCAGCTTCGTCAACGAGAAGCTCATCCACCGCGCCGTCGCCGAAATCGAAAAAGAAGGCTACCCCATCCGTACGATCCTACTCGACGATGGATGGCAGATTTCCCGGGGACAGTGGGAACCTCATCCCAAGCGCTTTCCCGATCTCCGTAAACTGGTCGATGAACTCCACTCCAAGGGCTACAAAGTCGTGGTATGGTGGAACTGGGCCGAGATCATGCCCGACGCCCAAGTGGACCCCTCGCATCTGATGGCTGGTGGCCAACTCAACCGACACAATGCCCGAGTCCGCGACTATTCCAGTCCCCTCACCCAGGAAGAATATCTCAAGCCGCTCTTCCACAAACTCTTCTCATCCGATCCGGAGTGCTACAATCTCGATGGAGTCAAAACCGACTTCCTCGCGGACAAAGTCCACCCGGACATGCCGCTGCACGATGCTTCCTGGCGCGGAGAGGAGAATTACTTCTTCCACGTCACCCGCCTCTTCTACACGGAACTGAAAAAGCACAAGCCGGACGGCATTCACATCGGCTGCGCTGGCAATTACTGGCTCGCCGAATACGTGGACATCAACCGTACCTACGATGTCTCTAGTTCCGACTGGCGCGAACATGAGGAACGTGCCCGCATGCTTATGGCGACGACCCCCGGCTGCCCGGTGGCATACGACTTCCACAATCATCTGGAGAAAATGGATGGGTGGTTCGAGTCAGCCAAACAGCTCGGTGCCTCGGTGGAGATCGGCAACGTCCTTTGGTTCAAGCGAGATCGCTTCTCCGAAGCGGAACATACCTCGGCCGATTATCGCGCCGTGCTCCATCAAGGCTTAAAAAAATAGCCCCTCACTCCCCACAGTATGAAATCCCCCCTGCAACACATGGTTGCCCCATTGGAACGATGGGGCATGCGTTCGGCTGCCGACTTTCAGGATGAAGCCCTTGAGGCCCTGAAAGCGGCGGGCTTCAATGGCGTCCTGGTCAATGGCGGTTCCGGCATCGGTCCGGACATGCTACTGCCTGAGGCGCTGGCCGTGACCAAGGCTATCCCCGACCTTATGCCACTGACGACGGAAGCCTACCAGCGAGAGATCCAGCGCCGCTGTGAGGCGTTGCGGAAATATGATCTGCGTCCGTGGCTGATGTTTTGGGGCGTGCCGGGGCCGGATCAATCGACCCCATCGGCAGCATACGATTCAAACCGTTTCTTTGATCGGCGCACCAAGCTGGAGATGACGGCAAAGTTGCGGAGGACGCCAGAAATCTTTGGTTTTCGCAATCCGGCCAAAATGAGTTGGAGAGGGAGTCGTCCTCTATGCGTCAATCAGCCCGTCGTTCAAGAATTCTACCAGCAACTCGCCGAAGAGCTTCCCCGCCTCTATCCCGACCTCGGAGGCGTGGTCTTTTTCCCTGGAGATGGTGATGCCGAACTTTGCGACGACACCTGTCCACACTGTCACGCCACAGGGCTGACGAGCTGGCAGATCATGGCAGATCATGTGACGCGCATGTTCCCGGGATTTCAGAACGCGGGAATCCCCTTCCACTTTTGCCTTTGGAATCACGACTCTCCCAAGGGGCCACAAACCATCCGACAGATCCTGGACGGATTGCCGCAGGGAATGGATGTCTGCATGAGCTTCTCCGACGGGCTGCAACGTCCAGCCGAGGCGGGGGGCATGAAATTTAACCAGCCATGGGTCAATGCCTCGAAACCCGGCGAGCTGTTCCTCGACACACTGAACCTTGCCCGCAGCCAGGGAAGGAAGATGCTTGTCTTCGCCGAGCTCGCTCAGACCGAAGTCTGGGACCCCGTGTGCCACAATCTCCCGCAAGCGGTCAAAACGAGAGAATTGCTGCAAAACACCTCCTCTCTGGAGGACATTGTGGGGCTGTGTGACTTCTGGGGCCATCGTGCGCCCTTCGTATCCCATGCCAACCTCGCAGTGATGCAGGCTTGGTTTAAGGAGCCTTCTCTGAATGCGGAGACGCATCTGCAACAAGCGGCGGGAATCCATTACTCGTTGCCGGAGTCTCTGGCTCCTCAGGCCGTGGCATGCTGGAAGAAATTCGACACGGTCGTCGATCAATGGTTTCTCAAAGCCTGGGCGCAACGCTTCAGCTTCTGCATTGGACGTCCCAGTGCGCGGGGCAGACTGTATCAGCCATTAATTCCCCCCTGTCTCCGGGACAAATCTCGGGCATGGGAAGTACGTCAGATCGCATCTGATAGCGATCGAGCCCGGGAATTCCTGGCTCAACAGGAAAATGACTGCCTTCGGTTCCGCGAAACGGCCGAACATTTTGCCGCGCTGGCGGAAACACTTCAAATGCATGGCCTCACATCAGGCGCTCAACTTGCGGCCCGCGAATCCGCCCACATCGAGCTCGCGGCCGATTTGGTGGTCAGCACGGCAAGATTCGTCCTCGCGGTCTATCTATTCGAGAGCGGAGAATGGGATGATCTCGGGACATTGGTCCGGGAAGAAATCGATGCTCGCGAGCAGCAGTTGCTGATCAGCGGGCGCTGCGGCTTCGGAGGCGGCGTGGATCCCATCTTCGTGTCGGAAGATCTTCAGAACATGAGGCTTTTCCTCTCCGATGACACTTGGCCGCAGGTTCCGGATGACCTCTTCCATCTGACGCCAACACCCTATTCCGTATAAGGAATGATGGCCGTGGCGAAAGGAAGGCTTACGAACCTTCCTCTCGCCATGACAACGATTTAAACCTGCTTGTCGCCAATGGCGGAGATCGTGGGATTTGCCCAAGCGACCTCGATTTTCTCCCAAGGGAAGTAGGCTGGAAGCGGCTCCCACGGATCATTGAGGAAGGGAAGAGTCTTCTCGTCCACTCCCTGGAGATCGACGGGCTTCTGCTCGTCATTGACGAGGTCACCGTTAATGAGAGCAAAGCGAGGTGTGCACGAACCGGGGCTGCAGGAGACCTCCATCTCCAAAGCGGGACGGGCGGCACCAGCAGGGCGACGATAAGTCACCCGGCGGGTGGTCCACAGGTAATCGGTGAACTGCGAGCTCTCGAGATCCTTCACAAAATCCGCGAGAGACGCATACTCATCTACAGAGGCATGCTCGGCGACAAAGCCGCCGAAAGTGTGCTTCAGCTCCAACCGTGAAAAGACGCGGGCCTCACCATGATAAAAGACAGTGCGGATGACTTCGTAGTTATTGATCTTCTCCAGACGAATCTCGGGTTCACCCAGCGTGCGGGTGTAAACCAGCGGACGGAAAGCCACGAGCAACCGACCACGACGGCAGGCGATCCACGCCCCCTTGCGCACGGCACCACTCCAGCTCTGACGTGTCTCGCCATCGACGAGGATCTCATCGGCGCCGGCAAAATGAGAGGGGAGAATAATCATCTCGCTGAGGTCGCTCAGCGGAGTGGCGCCTACGGTAGAGTCATCGCCACTTCCGCCCAGAGAGAGGTGCGGATGGGTGAGATAAAGAACGGTATTGGCTGATTGGAATGCGAGGGGATTTGAGCGCCCAGTCAGATTGTCCGACTCGCCGCTGCATTCGCATTCGCTGCCATCGATCATCTTCTCGGTGTCGCGGACGATCTCGCCGGGGTCCTCGCCATTGATGACGATCTTGCTGTAGATGGTGCCGCGGTCTTTGTAGCTGGCGACTTCCTCGGTGCGAGCATAGTTCGCAAAGTAGCACATCGTCTGCTCTCCTCCACCCAGCGGAGTGCTGACGGTACCTACAGCGAAGTCCTTTTCCAACCGTGTCTTGATACGGAAGGGGCGCGCAGGAAAGTCTGGGCCAAAATCGCCAAACTCTGCGGTGGCGGTAGCCTCGTGAGGATAAGACTTCGCGAGGAAGAGGGCGCGGGCGGCTTCAGGAATATGATAGTGTGCGGGAAACCAGCACATCTGGGCCACATTAAACGCGACATTGCCCATGTGGTGCAGCACGAAACCATTGTCCGGCTGGAAGAGGTCCAGGGGGGACGGCTTGATCAAGTCGCCGAACTCAAACCAAAGAAAGGAAGTGAGGCAGCTCAGGTGGGAGAGGCAATCAATGGTATAGGCCCGAGAGTATCCACCAGCCTGCACTCCCAGGCGGGGATGGAAGCGTGAGGCCAGATCGAACCAAAGGCGCTGCTCGACACCAAGGGCGATCTCGCGTGCCTCCTCACTCCGCGTGTAGGTGGCAATCTCCGCCATGGCGTGCACGGTGAGCGGCGAGTAGGTGGGCGAGTTGCACTCGCTATTGATACCCCGGCGGCGCAACTGCGCACGCAATTGCTTGAGATTCCAGATGCCATGCTCGACGACCTCGGGCGCATTCAGCATCTCACCACCGAGGATCATGCCCATGGTGGCCTTGGATGGCATATTGTCATTGTAGCCGTGGAATTGATAATCCGGCTGGCGATTGCCCGGCAGCTTGGAAAAACCGTCGCGCACGAGCATCTCCAGAGTCTGGCGGACATCGGAGGCCATCTCATCGCGATGCTGGAGCAGCAGCACGAGGGCGATGTTCGTATGAAAGATATTGAAGGTACTGGCTATCGAATACTCCTTGAGATCCAGCTCCCCCTTGCGGACGACGGCATCAGCAAAAGCGGTTTCGCCGGCAGCATACAACCCCAGTGCGAGCCAATAGCGTTCGCGAGTGATGAGGTAGGGATAACGGGTAGAGATCCAGTTGCCATCGGCATCGAACCAGTCTTTGGCAGCTTCGGCGGCTTTTTTGAAATAGAGGGCCGATCTCTCACGAGCGGCGGGATTTGAGGAAGTGTGCATTACAATGATTTCAGGGTGTCAGACTAATTGGCCTGGGGAGGAACGAGAATGAGCTTCGCGGACTTGATATCCATGGATCCGGCCCGGATGCTGTCGCGCCAGTTGCCATCGGCAATTGCGATCTCGTTTTCCTGGCCGAACTTCACATCGGGCGTGATGTTGACGAGATATGGGCGGGGGGAGATTTTTGCTCCGTAGTTATTGCTGGCGTAACGCACACGACCATTGGTCGCGGCAGTCGATGCCCCCTCCACTTCCAACCAGACTTGATGAGCTTTGTATTTATCGGGAATGGTCACGTTTTTACGAGCCATGAGCCACTTGCCTTTTGCGGGGAAGGACACTTCGACCGACTCGATATCGGAGGGGTAGGCCGTCCAGCCATCCTGGAGCGAGAGGATTTCCCCCGAGGCCCCGGGGATACGCCGCAGACCCATCTCGCCAAAAAAACCTCCGTTGCCTTCCTTGTCGCCGGAAGTGAGGATGGCGAGTTCATTGGCTCCGGGTTTGAGAGTGGCGAGGATTTTGTCGCGGTTGACTTCCTTGCCGTCCTCGTAGATGGCCACGCCATTGACTGTCACGCGGCGCAGATTACCCCAGAGGGATCGGGCGGCGGTACGGACGAGTTCGACTCCCCGCAAATCATCGAGCCAGGCGGGATCGATCTGGAAGGTCTTGCGATACGTGGCCCAAAGATCCGGGGACCGCTGCAGGCCGGCGGAGGCCCAGTCGGAGGCGGGCAGGGATTGCCACCCTTCACCCTGCTTGTAGCTGGGGTCCATAGCTTTTAGGGCTTCGGCTTCCGTGGGGTATTGCTTCACCTCATAGTTGCCGAGGAAGAAGATCGGCCAGGAGGGATCGACGGCACCGGGGGGTTCCCCCGCAGGAAGGGCGGGCCAAAGTTGGCTCTGGCGGGCAAGCCAGTGGCGCACGGTCTCGGTGGGTGGGAGATCAGTCTTTTCCACGGCGTAATAGCGCATCTCGTAGGGGCCGAGGTTTACGTTATCGATCTGGACCTTTGAGCCCTCGATCTTCACGGGAAGGTCTTCTCCGGTGACGGGGTCGAAGACGCGGCGGGGGGTGAAACCGACATCCCAAGTGGCGGAGGCGTCTTTCAGATCGTCGGTGTCACTTTGGTTGCCGAGGACGAGGAGGTCGGTGGAGCCATTATTGGCCACAAACCGCTCGGCCCAGAGGGCATCCTGGTCGCTCACGATGAGAGGCTGCACACCGAGATCGGAGAGGAGATTCTTGTAGAATTTCGTCTGATCCGGGGAGCCGACCCAGAAGCCTTTCAGGTCGGTGGAGTCGCGGTAAAAGGCACTACCCAGAACGATGACACGCCCCTTGCCGAGGGGGCGGGAGGTGATGGCTGCCTCACCGTCATCATAGCGGGCGAGGACCTCGACGCTGGGGTCGCGAGGCTTCAGAGCAACGGAATCGTGGAAGTAGGAGCGACCGCGATAGTCCACGGGAGCGCCGTAATTTTTGAATTTCTGCCCGGCGTAAGCTTTGAGGATCGAGGGGTTTTTCTCAAAGGTGATGTTTCCCTCCTGCGGGCGGATGGAATAGTCACAGCCCGCGAGATCGGCGATGGGGAAGGCGTCCTTCTTGAGGATGGAGTTGCGGCCTGAGCGTTGATTCAGGATGAGAGTGCCGCCCTTCTCGACCCAAGACTGAAGGGCCTTCACCTCCTCATCGGAGAGGGTGTTGAAATTGTCATCGATGATGACGCGGTAGTCGTCGGCACGACCATCGAGGAGATCTTTTTCCGAACAATAAACGAAGGTATGCTTCGCCTGCTGGAGGTCGCCGCGACCGGGGTCATTGCGGTAACAATCGCCGTCCTTCACGCCGTAACGGGCGGCTCGGAGAGACCAGGCGATGGCGACCTCGGGTTTGTGGAGATCGAAGCGGCCGTTGAGTTTGTAATAGGGGAGATTTTTCTCATACCAATCCTGCTTGTCGGGGGAGATGAGGATGTCGTGGAGGTTGTAGAAATAGTCATGGGCTCCCATCCCTTCGAAGGTGAGGGTGAAGAAGATGCGCTTGAGGTCTTTGAGGTCCTTGGCGGAGGCGGACGGCTCGGAGGAGCCCATGATGCCATGGAGATAGCCATTGCGACGAAGCCAGGGGCGGAAATAGGCTCCTTGGCCGGTACAATGCGGATACATCCCCCACTCCTGCATATAGGGCATGATGATATCGACATTGTCGTGCGGGGCCATGAGCTTGACCCCGCGGTCGGGGTCAATGCCGCGGAGGCGTTTCACGGAGAGGGCAACGGCGCGGGCACAGGCATCGGCGACCCATTCGCGGAGATCGAAGTTACGTGCGTTGAGATGAGGATCGGAGGTGGGATAGCCATCCTCGACCGGACGCAAAGAGAGGAAGACCGGACCTCGGATATTCCCGTAGCGGGTGTAGACGGTGATGACGTTTTCACCGGGCTTCAGCCACTTTGACACGTCGACCTGGCCCCATTCATGGCCGTTGGTGAAGTCTAGAGCGGCGACTTTTTCGCCATTGAGATAGACGGTGCTGGGATTCTTCGGAGGGGCATCATTCAACGGAGCTACCGTGAGGTAAATGGGTTTCCCTGACTTGAGCAGGGTCGGATCGACCGTGAAACGATGGCGCATCCAGCCCCCTTCCTTGGCTTCCCCGGCAAGGTACTGGGTGCCGGGTTGACGGTAGCTGAACCAGGCTGAGTCATCGAAGCTGGGATCAAAGAATTTATCCTTCTCGCCGGTTTCGCGGCTTGCCAACCGCCATTTCCAGGCCCCTCCGAGATCCTGACTGGCTCCGTCCTCCCAACCGTAAAACTCGCGTTCGCGAGGGAACTGGACATCATTCCACGTCTTGAAAAACTTGGGATCGCCGTACCAGCGCTCTCCCAGTTCCTCGAGACTGATTTTGCGCAGATCACGAAGGTAATGAATGAAATCCTGCCGGGAGTATTCGTCGCGATCGGAAAATCCGGGATAAGAATAATGCGTGTGCGCGGCCGTCTCGCCATACGCATCAGTGATCGTCATGAGGCGTTCGTCGCTGGTGAATTGTCCGAGGTAAGAGAGAAGCTCGGCTACCTGGCCGCGGCGAATCGGATTATCCGCCAAGGGGACATCGCCGTAGTAGTGGGGATAGTGCGTGAAATCGGGATCACTCTTGGTGGCGGCTTCCGGGTGAGCGTCGTAAGCGTAGTTTGAAACATCGTACCACCGATTGGTCTTATAGCCGAGGTCATCGCGTTCACTGCGAAGAGCGACGGCAGGCACACTGCCGCCGACGGTGTTTACATTGAGCTGCCGGGGGCGCAGGAAATCAAAGTCCTGATCATCCGTGCGATCCTTGGTGATGACTTTAAATCCCGGCGTGTACCAAAAGCCCATATTGCGCCGATCCCAGAGATCCGTGAAAAGGGGATGGTCGCGCAGTGACGAGGTGATACCGCCCGCGACCTCGTCAGGAGAGTTCTTCAGGAAATCGGTCAGAGCAGCGGGGGAATCGAATGAGTAAACCGCAAACCGAGATGCCCCCTCCTTCAAAACCGGAAGAAGACGACGCCCGCCATCGAACGCGAGGACTTGCACCTTGCCCTCTTTGAAAGGGACCGACTCCAAGCGAACCGTCGAGAGCGTTGTAAAGTCGCTCAGGAACTTTGAATAGGTGAGCTTGGCCTTCTCTGGCGTCTCCGCCTCCACCCAGATGCCGCTGCCCTCCCCGATGTCACCGGCAGCGAGTTTGCCGAAGACCCGCAGGTCAAAATTTTCGACAGGCTCGACGGGCTGGGCTGCGGTGAGAGCACCGCAGGCCAAGATTGGAAAGATAAGGGCCAAACGCAGGCAGGGGGAGACAATCATATGGGAGATATGCGCCAAATCAGCAAAAACTGAGTTAGGCCCCTGCCCGCGTGAAAATCACGCTTTTTTTCCGACTGAACCGTGAAAAGTTGTCGTTACCGCAGAGGCACCAGTTTCACCGTATCGGCAGCGCTGGTTATTTTTTCTTTAAGGCTGCTGTGGGCAGGGATCTTGAATTCCTTCCGATAGCCCTTCAGCGGGGTGAAGCCGTCCGCGCCACTGAGGACACAGACGATCTCTTTGTCCGTGGGATTGTGCACCTCCACGGCAAAATCAACGCCATCCGGCACCACGCTTACGCGGGCGTCGGCATTATCCCAAGTCAGCCATTCGCCCACATAGAGGCGATGGTTCTTGAGCTGGGTCTCGACACTGGTCGTGACGCTGTCCTCGAAGTAAGGCAGAGGGCGCACGCGGAGGGTATCGAGATCGTACTCGCCAAGGATGGCATTTTTGCTCACACCCGAGACCCGGATGGGAAGGGGCTGAGGCAGGTCATATTTTCCGATTTCGACTATGGCGCCACCGCCCTGAGGCTCGAGATCGAGGACGTAATCCGTGGATTTCACCTTGCCTCGGGAGACAGTCAAAGGATACCCGGGCGTGGTGAGAATACCGTAATCCTTGATAAACTTCTCCAGCCACTCGTTGGAGCCTTGATCTTCTCCATAGGCTCGGGAAACCCGCAGCATGCGGATGGTAAGCACGTCGCCTGCTTTGTAATCCTTGAGGTAGGCGTCACTCAGCACAAGATTGTGACCTCGGGCTTCCGACTCGACGGTGATCTTGTCGTCCAGCGCAATGAATCCCATGGTCCCGGCGAGAGCCTTACCTTGATACAAGTAGCCACCCGGTTTCAGAGCGGTCTTCTTTTTGAATTTCTGACCCTTGTCGAAGGACCAGAAAAGAGCATTGCCCTCCGCTCCGTCCTTGATGGTGAGAAGATTGAACTCCCCATCCTCGTCAGGACCACGATAGCGGGCCAACTGGGCGCGATTCAACTTCACGTCTTTTTTGAAAGTCACCTTGATCTCACTCAAGGTCATCACCACCGGGGCATTATACTGAGTCCGTATATTCCAAGCTCTGGACACTATGTCTGCAATCTGCGTGTCGGATGGCACACGAGGTGTGGCATCAAAGACGAATTTCTCCCCGACCTTGAACTGCTGATCGCCCACGTAATCCACGACGGTGAGATCATGGCCTGCGAGCTTGCGCTCATAGCGCATGGCAAGAACGGTCGGCTCCTTGCCCAGGGAAGTATCCAGAGAAGGCTCGATCTTAAAGGCTGGTGGGTAAATGCCGCTTCCTTCGAGGCCCTGGATCTTAAGCTGATCGATATGGGTCGTGGTAAATTCCCCACCACCGTCAGGATGGCCCTTTACGTAAGGCACGCCATTGGGCGTACCGTGAGAAATAAGACGCGTACGATCCTCATTCCAGCTCGATGAGTGGTGCAGCCCCATCAAGCGATCGCTCATCTGCCAAAGGCGGTTGGCTCCCTGAAGGATATTGATAGGAGGGGCAATGGCAGTGTGGCCATTTACATCGGTGATGAAGAGACCGAGAACACGCTGATCCACGGTGGACTCATCGATATCGATGGCGAATTCCTTAGCACCATTTGGCTTCCAATCGCGGTAAACGGAGCCGTCCACTGCATCGACAAGCTTCACCTCGGCCAACCCGGCTTCGCTAGCCGCCTTGAGCAAGATCCGAAAGCGGCTGGAAGACGGACGAAAAGGCTCACCACCGGTGCTCTCGCTACGCCAGACAAGAATTTCCGGGCCATTTGTGAGGTAGGAAGGTTGTACCCCTCCCCCGGCTCCTTTGCGCGCAAAATGGCGGACGTCTGCTGGAACATCGGTTAGAAGAACGGTCTTGTGTGCCGTCTTAAGTGCCTCGGTGAGCTGGTCGGGATTTTTGACCCGCACGAGAGACATGGGGAGGATGTTCATCTGATTGGGCTCACACTCGTGGAGCCACTCCATGACACTATCGTCGGTCAGCTTGCCCCCGTCGTAAGTGAGGGGCGCGCAGGCCATGAGGACGTGCTCCCACCACGGATTGTAGGGCATCTTGCCCATCTCGGCCGGGACTTGCCCGATGGTCCATCCGTACTCGACGGTCGCGCCCACGGGCATCACAAGACGACCCTCGTCATTGAAGTGCTCACGATTTGGCAAATGAGGAGCACCGGGATAGAAACGGTAGACGCCGTTGATGTCGTAGGCTCCCCAGCCGGGAATGATGGCAAACTTATCATCCGTGAGCTTTTTGCATTCCTCGACGAGTTGCTTGTAGGTCTCGGGGGTGTGTTTATTGGGATCATCGGTGAAGACCACGTAATCGAGTCCTGCGGCCTTGGCCGCAGCGGCCCAGTCTGCAACGGAACCTTTGCCTCCTCCCCACTTGCTGAAGGCACCGAAGATACCACGGATGGAGGGCTCTGGCTTGATGGAATCCCAAGCCACCGGCTGCCACACGGCGGCAGACATATCCATGGGTTTATCGTCATCCTTCGCGGCCAACTGGAATCCGCCAAAGCCTGCTTCCTGAGCCGGTGCCGCCAGCCAACGAAACGCATTGACCAGAAAATGCTGACCATCGCTGGGGAAGAGCCCGTCGCCATTAAAGAGGAAAGCTTCCTTGGTAGCGGGATGACCGTAGTTACCCCAAGACCAAGCCGTATAGATCGGCTGGAGGAGCATGCGACCGAGATTGCCGTCGCCAGAATTCCGGACCGCTATGAGTTCCGGGTGGGAGGAATAGGTGCCCGGCTTGTCGGTGTACTCGTACTCGCGCTTTCCACTATCGTGAGTGGTGCCGTTAATAGTGGTCCGGGTGGAGTCCATGCCTCGAACGAGGACTTCCCAGGAAGGACCAAACTTCATGGGCACGGTGGCTGGCCAGCCCCATTCTCCGGTGCGGCCGAAGAACAATCCCTGCACGCCCTCCGTCACAGGATGCGGTTTGATATCCGAAGTCCGGATGTACCGCATACGATCACGGAAAGAGGCCATGAGGGAAACCGAGACATCCTTCGAAGGATCGTCCAATGCCTCATCCAGAGCGACAGCGTCGATGAGTTTCCCGATGGTCTTGGTCCAAGACTTCGCACCAAAGGCAGCCGCCAGAGGAGTCCAGATAACACCGCCGCCCTGGCGATTGTATTCCAGGAGATTCGCAACGATGCCCGGCTTGATGGCCGTCCGAACAACTTGAGGGTCCCATGGATTTTCCAAAGGACCGCTCGCTATGACGATGTGGAATTTTTTGAGATACTCGACCGGATAGTTCTCTGGATTCGCGGCCGAGGGATCTGGCGGGAAGGGACCGTAGATATTGATCCCCTCCTTCTTCATGAGTTCGACGTAGTTCGGCTTCGCCCAGATGTAATAACCCAGCAAGAGGATATCGATAGAAGGCTTGGCTTTTACTTCTGCGGGTGAGGAAGGAGCAGGCTCGTTCGCCCTAAGAAGCGAAGTTCCAAAGAGAGGAACAAGGGCCAAGGCACAAAAACGACGGAGCAGGGGGCGAATACGAGTCATAATAGAAATGGAGGGAACGAGGGTAAATCAGGGTGAAACCGAGACGCTAAATGTGTCGATGACGACATTCCCGGTCGGCTTGGAGGTCGTGGTCCCATCAGCACTGCCAGGTATAAAAATCCCGAAACCAGTGATGTCACCGGTGAGGTCCTTCTCGGGGTTGGAGCCGACCTCCATCGAGGTCACGGCAACGTCGGTATTGAGAAGCTCACGCCAGGCACTAGCAGAAGGAGTATAGGTAAAACTCTGCTCTTCAAACCCCGCCCAATTGCCGTCGAAAGTCGCATTGGGAACGAAGAACGTCTTATCGGTCACGTACCACCTGCCATCCACCTTGACGGCGAAGCGCGTGGTCTTCTGATCAGCAGCTCCGTCGCTGGTTGCGTTATTCTGCATCCATCGGAAAGTAATAGCCTCGTGCTTGCCGGGCTCAATCTTGCTCACCACGCTCGTGTCCGAGGCCTCTGGCAAGTCAACGAAGAGAAGAAGATCTGCATTACTGGGACCGGAATAAAAAAATCCACGCTCCTCATTTTGCGCATCGTAACCTGTGCCTAGATTTGGCAAATCGGTCGGGTTGCCCGGCTGGAAGGGAACACAAGCCACCGTCTCCGTATTGTCCACGACTGCCTTGCCCGGAAAGGAGCCATAAAACTTCCAAAGGGAGGAAATGTCCTTCAGTGTCTGGTTTTGAGTATCACTATTGCCGAAGGTCTCACGATAAATCTCGGTCTGGCCCAGAAGGACCGGGCTCAGAGACATCGCAAGAGTGAAAGCCCCTACGGGCAGAAACAGCGGGAGGAAACGTGTCTTCATTATCCAATGCTAGCCTGCCATCGAATGACGGCGACGGTAAAAGAGAACGATGCCAAGTCCAAACGCCATTAGGAGAGCAGTGTCAGGCTCAGGGATAACGGTAAGGCTCACACTATTCGCCACATCAACACCATAGCTAATGCGATAGGCATTATTACCCACGGTGTAAGTGGCTCCTTCTGCCAAGCCCGCGAAACTCCCAGAGACGCCACCGGTCGCTGTCATGAGGACAAACTGAAAGTCTTCGTCTAGGATCGCCGTCGAAAGATCATTGCCAGCAAAGAGGGCCAACCCATTGCCGAGAGTCAGAGCCCCAGTCACGATGATGCGATCAGCGGTCTGAGTGGTAGAATTAAGGTCGAAGCGGAAGGCCGCATCCGTATTCGACAAGCTCAAAGCACCCGTCTCAAGAGTTTCAATAGTGCCCAAAGTACCAGCAAAGATGGAAGCGGTTCCCGCCGTTCCCGTGCCATCGCCCACGGTGACGGCACCGGATACGCGCCCCGTGCCTCCAAGAGCCCCATTCTGCACGCTTACCGCACCGGCACCGGTCGCCGAGAGGGTGGTATTTTCCACCAACAAGGTTCCTGCTTTGATCGTCGTGGAGCCACCATACGTGTTGCCTGCGGCACGGGTGAATCTGACGGTTCCCTCACCCTCCTTAGTGGCGGAGAGACCATTATAAATCAGATTACTAAACTCCACCTCTCCGTCTACTGCGGCTGTCAGGGTCAGATGGAAATTGTTGGCATTGATCGTGCCGGAAAATTCAGACTCATCATCAGTATAGCCGCCCAGTGTGCGCTTGGCTGCGGTGTAGGAATTGTTTCCGCTGAGATACACATTATTCGCCACAGTAAGGGCACCATTGGTCAAAAGCGTGGCGGAAGGGGGAGTCGCTGTAGAGTTGGAATTGCCAACATTGAGGGTCGCCGTCCCAAAAGCCTTTTCATGACCCATTAAAACAATACCGGCAAAAACACCGATGGCGACGCCATCAAAAGTGGAATTGTCTCCATTGACTTCATAAATCGCATTACTATTGGCCGAGGAAGACTCACCAAAGCGCATAGCCAAATACTCATCCGTTCCTGTGATGGGCAGGAAGCGGCCATTAAACACCATAGTTGAAGCACTGGCGTTGGAGATCTGAAGATTCGTATAAGCGCGAGGTGCAGTACTGGTGACCCTTACAGATATGTCTCCATTAAAGATGACTTTCCCTGTGTAATAATTGGGAGCCAAAGTGATATTGAAGTGCTCATTGCTAGAGGTTCCTGACCGGAGAAACTCAATTTCATTCCCGAAGGTAATATCCGCTGTCGAATTAGATGTCGGATTTAATGTGAGCGCTGAAGTATTACCCCCGGTATCAATGGTGATTTTATCTCCCTCAAAGCTATAGCCACCACGGGTAATCCCGATTTCCTTGGCGACTACATTGCCATTTGAATTGCTGACGGTAACGACGCCCTCAATCCCACCGAAGTAGGCGGTATCTGCGGAACTCGTCCAGTTCACATTCGATCCGCCGCTTCCCGAGGCACTCCAACTCGGCGTGGTATTAAAGTTCCATGTGCCCGTGCCGCCAGTGCCAGGCACCGCGCCATTTGGGTCCCAGTAAAGATTTATCGCAGACGCGGAATCTAAACTGCTCAACAAAATGGTTGCTGCAATCAATCGAGAAGGAAGAGCACAGAACAAAGAGGGGGATTTTTTCATGGGTGGAAGATGAATGGATAAAAGGTGTGATATTGTTTTACAAACGTCAAGAGTTATTGAAACAACATCCATATAAAACCTCAAACAGGGTAGGATTTAAGTAGAAACTTCTTACACGGACCGCTTTAAAGGCGCTCCCATTGGAGATTTGCTCAAACTTCCAAACTGACGCGCTGCAATTGTCAGCAGCGAAGAATCTCTACTCCACGGTGACGCTCTTCGCGAGATTGCGGGGCTTATCGACATCGCAACCGAGCTCGGCAGCAATGTGATAGGCAAACAGCTGGAGCGGAATCGTGGCGAGGATGGGAGTCAGGTAATCCGGGCTATCCGGGATGAGGATGACATCATCCGCCGTGCGAGAGAGAGATTTGTCTCCCTCTGTACCGATGGCGATGACAGGGCCTTTGCGGGCTTTGACTTCCTCGATGTTGCTGAGATTTTTTTCGTACACCGCGTCGCGAGGCGTGATGAAGACGGAAGGCGTCTCCTCGTTGACCAGAGCGATGACGCCATGCTTCAACTCCGCGCTGGGGTAGCCAGAGGCGGCAATGTAACTGATCTCCTTCAGCTTGAGGGCCGCTTCGAGAGCGATGGGATAGTTCGCCTGACGCCCCATGAAGAGGAAGTTTTGCGAACGAGCGTATTTCCGGGCGATGGCCGCGATGTGCGCTTCGGACTCGAGGATCTTTGCCACCTTGCCGGGGAGAGCCTCGAGTTCACGCAGGATCTCCAAGCCTTCCGCGTAGGAGAGATACCGGATGCGTCCCATCAGAAGCGCCAGCAGCACCATGATAGTGAGTTGAGAGGTAAAAGACTTGGTCGCCGCCACACCGATCTCCGGTCCCGCGTGCATGTAAACCCCGCCATCGCTCTCACGAGCGATCGTACTGGCGACATTATTACAGATACCGAGGGTACGATGGCCTTTCCGACGGCTCTCCCGCAGCGCCGCCAGGGTGTCGGCGGTCTCTCCGCTCTGACTGATGACAAAGACAAGGGTATCGCGAGTCATCGGGAGATTCCGATATCGTAACTCACTGGCAAACTCACACTCCACGGGAATACGAGCCAGCGACTCGATGAGATACTCGCCGACCATGGCTGAGTGAAAGGCCGTGCCACATCCGCTGAGAACGATCCGCTCCACGGCGCGCAACTCGGAATTTGCCATATTAAGGCCGCCCAACTTGGCAGTCGCTTCTTCAGGAGAAAGGCGTCCCCGCAACGCGTCCCGCACAGTGGTTGGCTGCTCAAAGATCTCCTTCAGCATGTAGTGGGGGTACTTGCCCTTGTCCACATCCTCAGCCGTGTACTCGACTTTGCTCACCTGATAGGAAGCATCCGATCCTGCGAGCGTGGAGAGATCAAAACCATCTGCACGCAGAGCAACGATCTCGTAGTCGTTCAGATAAACGGCGTCGCGGGTGTAATTCACGATGGCACTGACATCGCTGGCCAGGAAGTGCTGACCATCGCCCACGCCGAGGACGAGCGGGCTGCCGCGACGGGCGCCCACCAAGGTTCCCGGCACATCGTGATGGACAACGCCTATTCCATAAGTCCCGATCACCTGACGCAGAGCCACCCTGACGGCGGACACCAGCCCCCCAGTGGAAACATCTCCCGCCTGATCGAAAGCCTCACCAATCAGATGAGCCAGGACTTCCGTGTCGGTCTGCGATTTAAAAGTGTGCCCCCGCTCCACCAATTGCTCGCGCAGGGTCAGGTAGTTCTCGATCACGCCATTGTGGACGAGGACAAGCTTGCCCGAGGCATCGAAATGCGGGTGGGCATTATCCCAGGTTACCGCGCCATGAGTCGCCCAGCGCGTATGGGAAATACCCAGATGTCCATGAATGGGGCTGCTGGCAATAACCTCAGCCAGATCAGCAATACGACCAACGGCTTTGCGGACTTCGATCCCCTTGCCGTTGAGAATGGCCACACCCGATGAATCATATCCCCGGTACTCAAGACGCCGCAGCCCATCCAAGAGGATGGGTACTGCTTCTGCTTTGCCCACATATCCAACAATACCGCACATAATAAGGAGTTGAATCGTGACAAGGGGACGAAGTCCCTGCAAGATACATCTTTCCAGATATGAGCGCTTCCAGAATGATTCTCCCCACAAATCGGACCCTGGCAATCATCATGGGAGGAGGAGCCGGCACCCGGCTTTTCCCACTCACCAAGGAGCGCGCCAAGCCGGCTGTCCCACTCGGCGGCAAGTATCGACTCGTCGATATCCCCATCAGCAACTGCCTGAATTCCGGCATCCGCAGCATCTATGTGCTGACGCAATTTAACAGCACCTCGCTGCATCGGCACATCAATGCCAGCTACAAGTTTGACAACTTTACGCCCAGTTTCGTCGAGATCCTGGCGGCCCAGCAGACGCCTGAGGGCTCACACTGGTATCAGGGGACGGCCGACGCCGTCCGGCAAAACCTCCGCTACTTCCTGGAGAAGCCGTATGAATATTTCATCATTCTGAGCGGTGATCAGCTCTACCGGATGGATTACCGGCAGATCCTCAGCCAGCACATCGCGAACAACACAGATCTCACCATCGCCACCATTCCCGTCAATCGGGAAGCGGCCAAGAGCTTTGGCATCATGCAGAGCGATGACAACCTCCGCATCACGCGATTTGTGGAGAAGCCCAAGGAGGACGCTGTGCTCGACTCTCTCTGCATCCCCAAAGATCTGCTGCAAGACATCGGCCATGCTCCCACCGAAGACCTCTACCAAGCCTCCATGGGCATCTATGTCTTCAATCGCCAGGTGCTGCAGGACTGCCTCGACAACGACTTCGTGGACTTCGGCAAGAACGTCATTCCGTCCGCGATTGATCGGTACAAGGTGGACGCCTTCATTTTTCAGGGCTATTGGGAAGACATCGGCACGATCAAGGCCTTCTTTGATGCCAGCCTGAACATGACGGATGAAAATCCGCCCTACAGCTTTTACTCCCCCGGGGCTCCGATCTATACCCACCCACGCTTCCTCCCGGCCAGCGTCATTCGCTCCACCACCATCGAACGAGCGATCATCTCGGACGGCTGCATCATTGAGGAGTCCACGATTGAGCGATGCCTGATCGGCCTGCGAGCCCATATTCGTTCCGGCTGCAAGCTCAAGAACGTCATCATGATGGGTGCCGACAACTATGAGGAGGAGATCCCCTTCCCTCAAGAAGGCATCCCTCCCATCGGATTGGGCCACAATTGCCACATCGAAAATGCCATCATCGATAAGAATGCCCGTATCGGTGACAATGTCGTCATCTCACCTCACGGCAAGTCGCCGGATCTGAACGGTGACGGGTTCTATATTCGTGACGGATTGGTCGTTGTGCCGAAAAACAGTGTCATTCCCGCGGGAACTTGGATATAGCAAGCGCCCTAGGTATGAGAAAACTGACGCTCTTTGTCTCGCTTCTGGTCATAGTTGCCGGATTGTCGGGATGTTTCTTCGATCACCCATTGACTAGCTCCGGCAGCAAGGATCTGAACACATGGCTGCTCGGAGTCTGGGAACATAAGAACGAGAAAGGCGATCTCTTCCGCGTCAGCGTCACCCCGAAGAGCGGAGACAAGTATTGGGTGAATTTCCAGAAAGTCGGGTCCTCCCCCAAGCTGACCAAGACTTGGGAATTCGAGGCTTGGAACTCGCGCGTAGGCCGCATTTCTTTCCTCACGCTCAAGTGCTTGAGCAGTGCTGGGGAAGTACCTGTCGGAAGTTATGTCTTCGTCCACACCCAACTCCTCGATCAGGAAAACATCCGCACACGCATTCCGATGCTGGAGCCTGAAGTAGATAGTTTCCGCCTCAGACGGCAGGTCCGCCAACGCTTCAAGGAAGGTACTCTCTTCGGAGATGAAAAGGCCGATTGGAATCGTGTGTCCGAAGTTTATTGGAGCGGCAGCAGCGAACTCCAGCCCTTCCAGCCTTTGCGTTATCCTCCTGTACCCGTAACAGGAGTAATACCCGAAGAGGTGGAAGAAGTGGAAGTAAAGGTCCTCGAAGTGGGGCGATAGGCCTTGCATGTGTCTCATCCATCCCGCGCCATGACCCGGTTCTGGCCCTGGCTCTGTGCCGCACTCAGTGGCATCCTGCTTGTCCTGTGCTTCCCACCTGTAAACTGGGGGGGATTGGTCTGGGTCGCTCTCATACCGCTCATCGTGGCTGTGTGGTTTTCCAAGCCATGGCCAAGACGGGATTTCCTACGCCTTCTTTTGTTGGGCGAGATCACGGGAGCCATTTATTTTCTGGGGAGTCTGCATTGGATATCATGCGTGACGGTACCGGGTTTTATCCTGCTGGGACTTTATCTGGGGCTGTATCCTGCAGTGTGGGCTCTCTTTTTGCCGTTGGTACGTCCGTCGGATGTGACGATCGAGCATCAGGGGTCTTTGGTTGTCCGTAAGGGGTGGCTGACTTCCCGCGCCAATCTCAAAGCCGGTCTGCTTGCAGCGGCGGCGTGGGTGGGATTGGAATGGCTGCGGGGCATTGTTTTCACCGGTTTTGGCTGGAATGGGCTGGGTGTGGCTTTGCGCGACAATCTCGCCCTCATCCAGATCTGTGACATCACGGGTATAGGAGGCGTTTCGTTCATGGTGGTGCTGGTAAACGTCATCCTCGTGGCGACCATCCACCGGCTGCGGCTGGAATTTGGGAAACACAAGCTCAAGCCTCACTATGATTTCAGCTTCTCGGTGGCGGTCATTGCCATCGTCTTCGCCTACGGGGTGAACAAGATCCTGGCACCGGCCCCGGAGGCTACCGACCTCTCCATCGGGGCGGTACAAGCAAACATCCCCATCGTGGAAAAACGAGACCCAGCCCAGGAGCAGGAGATCTTGGATATCCACAAGAGGCTTTCCGAGGCTGCCATTGCGATGGATGTGGACCTGCTTATCTGGCCAGAGGCGGCAACACCCCACCCGCTCTTCCAACATCAAGCCAGCTTTGATACCGTGGTGGATATCCTGCATCGGCACGACGCCGACTTTTTGCTGGGGACGGTGCATTTCACCAAAGAAGGCGACTTTAATTCCGCCGTCCTGTTGACGCCGAATGACAAGCCTCCGCAGTTTTACCATAAAAACCATCTGGTTCCCTTTGGCGAGTATGTGCCGTTGAGGAAATCCTTCCCGCTTTTTGCCTGGATCGTGAGGGACGTTGTTCCCGAGGATTTTGACTTTGGACCGCATCCTGTGGTCTTCCAGCTATCGCAAAAACCGATCAAAATCGCGCCACTGATCTGCTTTGAGGACACGGTGGGAAATCTGGCCCGCAAATTTGCCCTGCAAGGTGCACAACTCTTTGTCACTGTGACAAATGATGCGTGGTTTCTCCGCAGCGCCGGGTCTGAGCAACATCTGGCAAATGCGATCTTCCGCTGCATCGAGATGCGGCGTCCCATGGTACGGGCGGCCAATACGGGCGTCACCTGCGTCATCGATAGCGTGGGTCGGGAAACCAAGCGTCTGGATGATGGAAAAGGCAACACCTTCATCGAGGGGGTCCTGATCGCGAGTGTCCCGGTACCGAATAATCCGCCGACCACATTCTATGCCTTGAATGGCGAGATATTCTCCGTAGCATGTCTGGCCATTGCCGGGCTCTTTGTGATTCCTGCGATCATGCGCCGCCGCAAATGATCGCCTGGAGACTTCCCGAATCCCGCGCCTGCAAAGGAAAGTGTCCTCCGTCACCGCCAATAAGCGCCGGTTACGGCCATCCATTCCCGAGCGGCCTACTTTTCTCTATAAATCAAACTTGTCGTTAACCATCCGAACAGAAATTCTCCCAACTATGAAAGTTGTCGTGACCGTAATGCCCAAAACCTCCGTCCTGGACCCGCAGGGGGCCGCCACCGCTGAAGCCATGAGGCATCTCGGCTTCACCAATGCTGGACGAGTGAGAGTCGGCAAGTCCATCGAGATCGAAGTGGATGGCCAGCCCGACGAGGCAAAGCTGCACGAGATCGCGCAGGACCTGCTTTCCAATCCCGTCATCGAAGACTACCGCATCGAGACCATCCAATGAAGTTTGCCGTCGTCCGATTTCCTGGCTCAAATTGCGATCAGGACTGCGTTCTGGCCCTGAATACCTTTGAGGGCGTCACTGCCGACTTCGTCTGGCACAAAGATTCGTCGCTGGAGGGATTCGACGCGGTGGTCGTTCCTGGCGGATTTTCTTATGGAGACTATCTGCGCTGCGGAGCTATTGCCCGCTTCTCCCCGATCATGTCGGCGATCAAGGAGTTTGCCGATGCCGGCCATCCGGTGATCGGGATTTGCAATGGCTTCCAGATCCTGTGTGAGTCTGGCTTGCTCCCCGGGGCGCTGGTTCGCAATCGCGATCTGCACTTCATTTGTGAGCATGTCACGCTACGCGTGGAGAATACGAATGAGCGGTTTGCAAATGCGCCGGTCGGTACGCTGCTGAATATCCCCGTGGCGCATGGTGAAGGCTGCTACTTTGCCGATGACGACACCCTGGCTCAATTGAATCAGGAAGGACGTATCCTCCTGCGCTACAGCGATGCACAGGGTGGCACGACCGAGGCCGCCAATCCCAATGGCTCCCGGGAAAATATCGCCGGCATCATCAATTCCGCAGGCAATGTCTTCGGCCTCATGCCCCACCCGGAGCGGGCCTGTGACAGCCGCCTCGGCAGCACGGACGGACGAGCCATCTTCCAGTCCATCATCGAGACGACCTCCCGATAAGATCTGAAATCCCTTTTTGCGAACCTCGCGTTCCCAGTCGCCAACACATGAACGAACCCGCCATCACACCTGACGTCATTTCCAAGCATGGCATCACACCAGAGGAGTATGAACTCATTCAGAAAATCCTCGGTCGCGACCCCAACTTCACCGAACTCGGAGTCTTCTCCGTCATGTGGAGCGAGCATTGCTCGTACAAAAACTCCAAGCCGGAGCTAAGAAAATTCCCCACCGAGGGCCCCAAGGTCCTCGTCAAAGCTGGCGAAGAGAATGCCGGCGTCATCGACATCGGCGATGGGTGGGCTGTTGCCTTCAAGATGGAGAGCCATAATCACCCGAGTGCCGTGGAGCCCTTCCAGGGTGCTGCCACGGGCGTAGGCGGGATCATTCGTGACATTTTCACGATGGGGGCTCGCCCGGTCTTCAGTCTGAACTCTCTGCGGTTCGGTGATATCCGTGGAGACTCACCGGAAGCGGCCACGAACCGCCGCCTGTTCGCGGGTGTGGTTTCCGGCATCGCTCATTACGGCAACTGCATCGGCATCCCCACCATCGGCGGGGAGGTCTATTTTGACGATTCCTACTCTGGCAATCCGCTGGTCAACGTCTTCTGTCTCGGTGTGCTAAAACACGAGCAGATCGCGCGTGGTGCTGCGGAGGGTATTGGCAACCCGGTCTTCTACGTCGGCGCAGAGACCGGCCGCGACGGGCTCGCGGGCGCCGCTTTTGCCTCCCGCGACCTGACTGAGGAATCGAAGCTGGATCGTCCCGCGGTACAGGTCGGTGATCCCTTCCGGGAAAAGCTTCTCCTGGAAGCCTGCCTCGAACTCCTCGCCAGCGGATGTGTCGCAGGTATCCAGGACATGGGTGCCGCTGGACTGACCTGCTCGACATGTGAAACCGCCAGCCGTGGCGGTACGGGCGTGGAGATCGATCTGGCTCTCGTACCTAAGCGCGAACCCGGCATGACGCCTTACGAGACCCTCCTCAGCGAATCTCAGGAACGCATGCTCGTAATCGTGAAGAAGGGGCAGGAAGCCTCGGTGAAGGAGATTTTTGAAAAGTGGGATCTTCCCTACGCCCTGATCGGCGAGGTGAAAGATGATGGCTTCATGCGCGTCAAGGAGAACGGTAAGACCGTGGTGGAAATCCCGGCCCGTTCCCTCGCTGACGAGGCCCCTATTTATCACCGCGAAGCGGCTCCCCGCAAGACGGTGGCTCCGCTGGAGCTGGATTCCGTACCCGAAGCAGATCCGATCAAGAGCCTCACCGATCTGCTCTCCCACCCCAGTATCGCCTCGAAGCGCTGGGTCTGGCGTCAGTATGATCACATGGTTCGTCTGGGTGCCACGGTGCTGCCTGGATCGGATGCCGCAGTCTTTATCGTCCGCGAGGCTGACAAAATCCTGGCTGCGACCAGTGACTGCAATGCCATCTATTGCCGTCAGGATCCCCGGGAAGGTGCCCGCATTGCTGTCGCCGAGGCAGCCCGCAACCTGGCCTGCTCCGGTGCAGTGCCGCTGGCCGTCACGGACAACCTCAACTTTGGCAATCCGCATCTACCGGAGAACTTCCTCCAGATCCGCGAAGCCGTCGAGGGTCTGGCCGAAGCCTGTGTAGCTTTTGATACCCCGGTTACTGGCGGAAACGTCAGCCTTTACAACCAGAATCCCAAGGGCTCGATCGACCCCACACCGACAGTTGGCATGGTCGGAATCATCGCGTCACAGGATCATATCACCACTCAGGCTTTCAAGAGCGCCGGAGACGCCGTCATCCTTGTCGGCGGGGAAGGTTCCGAGTTGGGAGCCTCCCACTACCTGCTCGCCATCCATGGCCGTAAGGAAGGTACTCCACCGGCCCTCGACTTTGACCGGGAAATCGCCTTGCAGAATTCAATTCGGGCACTCATTCGCGAGGGCTTGATTCAGTCCGCTCATGATTGCTCGGAAGGCGGTCTCGCTGTGACACTTGCGGAATCCTGCCTCTCCGCCGAGCCATCCTTGGGAGCCACCGTGGCCTTCGCTCCGGAGGGCACCCGCGCCGATGTCGCACTCTTCAATGAGTCGCAGTCCCGCGTCGTCCTGAGCGTGAAGAAAGAAAATGTCTCCGCTGTCCTCGCCCTGCTGGCAGAGCAAGGAGTTCCCGCCGCAGAGATCGGCGAGGTCTCAGCCGATACTGACCTCACCATCAATACATGCGGCAAGGCCTTTACTTGGTCATTGACTGACCTTCGTAGCGCTTCGGAAGACACGATCCCCGGCCTGATGGGTCATTAATTCGTTTCCCATACGGGTGGTACTACTTGGTGCCACCCGGAACGGGAGATAAAAACATTCTCCCTTTCGGTCTCGATAGCCAAGGGCTATTCTGCCGACGCGGTGGTCGGGCGAAGTGAAGCTACTTCGCGTTGCTTACGCTCGAAATGCTCGACGGCAAGACGGAATCGCTCATCCATCACTTCACGGACCTGATCTTCGATCGGAGGTGCCGGAGCGGCTGCCAAACGTCCCGGAGGAACCCAAGCACGGCCTGTAAAATTATCCGGAACACTTCCACCCGGCTTCACCCGAGCATCGTCAGCGACATACATGCGTCGACCGACAGAATCCAAAGCTACCATCTCCACATGGCCGTAATATCCGCCTGGAGTCCCACGCGGCAGCTTGCCCACACGGCGATCTCCGACATAAACCAAGACACTTCCAAGGGGCGCCCGATGGGGAGATATGCAGCGCACAGGTTTCCAGCCAGCAGCGGCGAGGATTTTTTCCCAGTCCTGACCGTTGCCGCCTTGAAGTCCCTCTCCAAGTCCCGATTTGCGGAGGATGGAGAGCATCGCGCGGCCACACCAACCGGAGGGAATATTGTCTGTCCGACTATTGATGACAGCCTCCTGAAGCACGGAACGGCTGACGAGAGAAGCGGATGCCCCCATGGCAGAAAGGAGAAGCAGGGACAAAATGAGGGGGAGCCGCTTAATATTCAAATCGCTGAAAAAGCTACGCAGCAGAGGCGATTCGCCAAGGGAAATGTTTTAAAAAATTACGCATAATCTGGTCTGTCCGCAAAAATCCCCTACCGTGAGCGCAAGCTCATGAACACCTCCCACTACCGAGTCAATCCCAATAAACCTATCAAGCTTAAAGATTTAAGCACTTCGGATCATGGAGAATACAAGGACAAGGTGGCGGCGAGGGAAAAGCTGGCGAAGGATATTGAGCGCATGTCCGAGATGCAGGATATTTTTTATGCTGCGGACAGTTACTCCTTGCTGATCATTTTTCAGGCCATGGATGCGGCTGGCAAAGACGGAGCCATCAAGCATGTCATGAGTGGGTTAAATCCTCAAGGCTGCCAGGTCGCGTCCTTTAAATCGCCAAATCCCACGGAACTCGACCACGATTATCTCTGGCGATGCAATATTCGCCTCCCCGAGCGTGGGCGGATAGGCATTTTCAATCGATCTTACTACGAGGAAGTGCTCGTAGTCCGAGTGCATCCCGAATTCCTGAAGGCGCAAAAACTCCCTGAGGCTCTAGTCACGGACAAGATCTGGAAGCGAAGATTTGAGGAGATCAATAACTACGAAAAATTCCTCACGCAGAACGGCACAAAGATCATCAAGTTTTTCCTCAATGTGTCCAAGGACGAGCAAAAGAGGAGATTCATGGAGCGTATCGAGAATCCGACCAAGAATTGGAAACTCTCCCCCAGCGATGTCGGGGAGCGGGCCTACTGGGACGACTATCAAGCCGCTTACGAGGATATGCTCAACCAGACGAGCACAGAGAATGCCCCATGGTATGTCATCCCGGCGGACCAGAAATGGTACTCTCGCGTAGTCATCTCTCAAATCATCGTGGACGCAATGGAGTCTCTGAATCTCAAGTATCCTGTACTGAATGAGAAAGCCATGGCTGCTCTTGAGGAATCACGCAAACAACTGGAGGCGGAATAAAATGCCACCTCCAAGCTTGATTCCCTTGTTTTAATAGACCTCGGGTACAATCAAATCCTTCGGAACTGGAGCGCGATGATAATCCTTGTGGTGAATGCGCTCCGGCAGGACGATCTCGGATAGCGGAACAGGTTGATAGTCCACCTGCTCCAAGAGGTGATGGATGCAGTTCAGCCGAGCCCTCTTCTTGTCATTGCCGGGAACAACCCACCAGGGGGCTTCCGGAATGTGAGTGCGATCGAGCATTATTTCCTTCGCTCTAGTGTAGTCCTCCCACAAGCGGCGGGACTCCAAGTCCATTGGGCTGAGCTTCCAGTGCTTGAGAGGATCATGGACGCGGCAATTGAAGCGAAATTCCTGCTCATCGTCTGTGATGGAAAACCAGTATTTTATCAACTGGATACCTGATCGGGTGAGCATCTTCTCAAACTCGGGTACAGAGCGGAAAAACTCTTCATACTCCTCATCGGTACAAAATCCCATGACTCGCTCAACCCCGGCGCGATTGTACCAACTGCGATCGAATAGGACGATCTCACCAGCAGCCGGCAAATGAACCGCATAACGCTGAAAGTACCACTGGGTACGCTCGCGGCTATTGGGAGCAGGGAGAGCCGCCACACGGCAGACTCGGGGGTTCAAACGCTGTGTGATCCGTTTAATGACGCCTCCCTTGCCAGCAGCGTCCCGGCCTTCGAAAAGCACGACCAGCTTGTGCCCTGAGGCGACAACCCACTCCTGCAACTTCACGAGTTCGCCCTGAAGACGGAAAAGTTCACGAAAATAGTTTGCACGATGTTTTCGTGACTCGGGAGATCCTGGAATCAATCCCGCATGGGCTTCATCGAGATTATCCTCATCCTCCAGTTCCATCTCGAGCTCTTCGTCAAAGCTATCGATCATCTCGCGATGGGCGCGGTTGTAGATTTCCTGACGTTCGGCGGAGGTGATTTCGTCCATGGGAGGAAAAGGGACAGCAGGAGAAAATCAATCGCAACAGGGATTCTGTGAAAAAATCGCCGCATTCGCCCGCGAGAGAACTCAAATTTTTTACCTGACATCCACAGGACTGAGGAATAGGAAGTTGCGGATGAGTGGACAAGGTTCCGGCGGTAATGTGCTAGCAGCGATTTGCAGTTTCTTCATTCCCGGCCTGGGGCAGCTGGTGCAAGGACGCCCGTGGAGGGCGCTGATCATGTTTGTGATGGCTTCGCTCTTATGGCTCATCCTGCTTGGCTGGGCCGTCCATCTCTGGTCCGTCGTGGATGCCGCTCTTTTCAAACCCAGCAACTAATCGCGGTTCATGGCAGAAGAGACGAAACCTCGGTTTCGCCACTGGCTGGAGTATGCAGGACTTTCCTCAGCAGCCTGGATAATCCGACATCTCCCTTATGACAGCTTACGCCGTCTCGCGGCGGTCAGTGGCGCATTGATGTACCTGGTCGACAAGCACCGTCGGGAGGTCTCTCTGGCCAATCTTGAGGCGGCTTTCGGCGATACGCTTTCACTCAAGGAGAAAAAGCGTATTGCCCGGCAAAGTTTCGCGACTTTTGCACGGACGATGCTGGAGCTTTTTTGGTCACCCAATCTCACCCAGCAAAAGCTCGATGAACTTACAACCACCGAGGGACTGGACCAACCTGCCATCACCGATCCTGATCGACCGGTCATTTTAATCTGCCTGCATGCCTCCAACTTCGAGTGGCTGAGTCAGGACACCACGTACAGGATCGGCAATGGCATCGTCGTGGCGCAGAAGCTGAAGAACCCATTACTGGGTCCCATCTTTGACCGTATGCGCAGTTCCACGGGACACACGATCATTCCTCAGGAACGCGCCATGCTTCGCATGCTCAAGCACCTGAAAAAAGGCGGCTACTTTAATATGGTCGTGGATTTGAATCTCGATCCCAGAGAACCCAGCGTGATCATAGACCAATTTGGGGGACTCAAGACCTGTGTCACGCAGATGCATGCCGCTCTGGCAGGCCGCAGTGGAGCCCGCATCATCCCGGCGGAGTGTATCCCCCTCCCCGATGGCGGCTACCGCCTAATATATCATCCCGCCCTGGAAGTACCAGAGGGGTCCTCCGCGCAAACCGTCGCGCAGATGTGCTGGGATGTGCTGGAGCCAGGAATCCGCCGCAGACCGGAGTTGTGGCTATGGTCTTACAAGCACTGGCGTTTCCGCCCCTCAGGCGACTGCTCGGGCCGCTACCCTTTTTACTCAAATATCGCCAAGCGCTTCGACCGTCTGCTCAAAGTCTCGAATTCGAGAGGATGATGCTTCGTTTCCCTAAATAAAAAAAGCGTAAGAAATCTCCGTTATCATTGGCGGAGAGGAGAAAACACACGATGGTGCAGGCATGATTTCATTCCTGGGGGCCCTTGATGCCCATCGATAAGCCCACGCTCCGCCAAAAGCTGGAGTTCGCCGGACTTTCCTTGGGAGCGTGGGTCGTTCAGCGCTTGCCGTATCCCTGGTTGAGACATATCGCCAATATCATGGGCCTGATCGCCTACGCGGTGGATCGCAGAGGGAGAGAAGTCTCCATGGCAAATCTCACGTCTGCCTTTGGAAAAAAATATACCCAGACGGAAAAGGCCCGTATCGCCAAGGGCAGTTATCAGACCTTTGCCCGGACGATGCTGGAACTTGTCTGGTCGCCAAATCTGAATGAGCAATCCCTGAAGAAGATCGCCAAAATCGATGGGCTGGATCAAGCGTGCTTTTCCGATCCGACTCGCCCCGTCATCCTGCTCTGTCTACATGCCTCCAATTTCGAATGGATCAGTCAAGCCATGGTCCCCACCATCGGTCCCGGCATCCTGGTCGCGCAGAAGATAAAAAACCCTCTACTGGGTCCCCTCTTCGACAAACTGCGCAGCAGCACAGGCCATCAGATCATCCCACAAGAGAGGTCCATGCTCCGGATGTTTAAACACTTGAAGGCCGGCGGAAATTTCAACCTAGCCGTCGACCTGAATCTTGATCCCAAAGAGCCGAGCGTGATCATTGATGAGTTCTCCGGGTTGAAAACGTGTGTGACCCAGATGCATGCGGCGCTCGCGCTGCGCACGGGAGCGGCCATCGTCCCGGCGAGTGCCCTGCCTTTGCCCGATGGCACATACCATATAACTTATCACGAGGCCATTACCTTCCCACCTGAAGCGACTCCTGCGGAAATTGCGCAACAATGCTGGGACGTCTTGAAACCAGAGATCATCGAGCATCCCGAACTCTGGCTATGGTCCTATAAGCATTGGAGATTCCGCCCGGAAAACGATGAGAGCGGAAGGTATCCGTTTTACGCAAACACCGCCAAACGCTTCGACAAGAAGCTGGCCGCTTCCTGAGGAGACGAATAAAGTGCCTCGTGATGCGTGATTTCACGCGCTAAGAAAGCTCCCCTGTGAAAACGTACTTTGTCGCTTCCGGCTTCGTTGCCAAATACCCTGAAGGGGGAGGCAATTTTTCCGTCGTCCTCCAGTACCTCCTCGGTCTGAAGCGCATGGGCTTGCGTGCTATCTGGCTCGAGGTCATGCCCGCCATGGCCGATCCCTCTGAAGAGGCCCGACTAGCCGCGACCTTTCATCGGCGTCTGAAAGCCTTCGGCTTGGAAAAGGATTACTGCCTCCTCGTCACTCCCTCTGAGGGAGAAATGCAGGCAGACAAAGCACGCAACTTCGGGCTCCGATGGAAGCAAATACGCTCTTGTCTGAAAGGCGAGAATGTCCTGCTAAACCTGAGCGGCTCGCTGACAGCCCCGTTTGTCCTGGAGTTCGAGCGGCGCATCCTCTGCAGCCTTGATCCTACGGAAATCTGCTTTTGGATGAACCGCATGGAGATGGGGCAAAGTTCGCATCAGGAATTCGCCACGATTGGCCTGAATGCGATGGCCCCGGACAGCAAGGTGCCTCGGACCAAAGTGACCTGGAAAACATTTTTTCCCTTGGTGGATTGCACCCGCTTCGAAATCGAAGCCCGCCCCAAAGTCGACCGATTTACCACGATCGGTCAGTGGTATTGGGATGGATGCGTGGAGTTTGATGGCGAATGGCGGGATTTTTCGAAAAAAGCGGCCTTTGCGAAATTTATGAACCTCCCGGCTCTGGTTCCTGAAGCCAGATTTGACCTGGCCATGAATCTCAATGCCGATGATCCGGAAATCGCCCGACTGGCCGCCTATGGCTGGAATCACCGGGTCCCCCATCAGGTAGCCCGGACTCCGGCTGCCTACTATGAGTTCATCCGGCAGTCGTCCGCAGAATTCTCGGCCGTGAAGCTGGAGTCACACATGCGCTCCGGCTGGCTGAGCGACCGATCAGCGGTGTATCTGGCCATGGGAAGGCCTGTTGTCACAGAGTCAACAGGGGCCGAGCGGGTCCTTCCCAATCAGAGCGGTTTTTTCTTTGTCAACAATCTGGAGGAAGCCGTGGACGCATCAAAAGAAGTGATTGGGAACTGGGATCGCCATTCCAGAGATGCCCGCATGTGCGCTGAAGAGTGTTTTGATGCTCCTCGCAATCTGGAGCGCATTCTTGCCTGACCGCCCGTGATTTTGGACACCCAAAGAAATTTCAGAATGAGCAAACACCTCTGCCACGATGCAACAGAGAGCCTCCAAAGGGAAAACTTCGTCACCGTAAGAGAGAGAAACCCTGTATGCTGCTTGACGCAGGGTGTCAGGATTCCGTAGCGTGCGCCCCTGCATGTTTGCCCGTTTTTTGGCACCAATCTTGTTCTGCGGCCTCGTGGTTTGCCACCATGCGGCTGCCCAGAATCCCAGCCAGCAAGGGAGAGTTCCCGTTGTCGGTGGCGATGCTGGTCCACCTCCCGGCGCGGAGGTTGATGACTATGCCCTGGCTGCAAATTTCGATGAATCAGGCTCCAGCAACTCTGCGCTGACATACTACCGTCGCTTCATCAAGAATCATCCGGCCTCACCTCTGGCGGCCACGGCGCAGTTTCGCGTCGGCGAGATTTTGGAAAGCCAAGGCAACCTGACCAAGGCTTTTGATGCCTATCAGACTCTGGTCACCCGTTATCCGGACACCAAGAATTTCGAGACCGCCGTGTCACGACAAGTGCTGATCGCCAATACCTATCTCGGTGGGAAGCGGCTGAGTGTCCTGGGTATCCCGATCATCCCGGGAGCTGAAAGGGCCCAGTCCATGTTTGAAGCCATTTTAAAGAATGCTCCCTACAGTAAGCACGCCGCCGTCGCTCAATTCAATCTGGGGCTCTCCTTTGAAAAGCAGGGTAAAATCCGCGAAGCACAGAACGCCTACCAGGGAGTGATGGATCGCCATCCCAACAGTAGTGTCTCCGACGATGCCCTCTATCAGATCGGCTACATCTACATGAGGATAGGATTAAGCGGTCGATCCGAAGATCTGTCCGCTTTGGTACTAGCCAAGGAAACCTTTGAGGACTTCCTCATCCAATACCCCAACAGCGAAAAAGTCGCCCAGGCTCAGGATAACCTCAAGGTCATCGGAACGAATGAGGCTGGAGACCTGCTCTCCATCGCGAAGTACTACGATCGGTTTAAAAACTACAAGGCTGCGGCCATTTACTACAATGATGTGGTGCGACGTCAGCCAGGTACTCCAGAAGCTGAAGTAGCCAGCGCCCGCTTGCAGGTCCTCCGAGGCGACCTTGGCGAAGATGCCCTACGAGTAGGCTCTGATCGCGCGGAAACGGGTGAACGCTCCGCTCTTCGCCGTCGTCTGCAAGCTCAAGTCGAGTCTTCCGCTCTGTCAGACTACTCCGGACCACCAAAGCGCGACATCGTACCGGATGAATTACCAGTGGCCCGAGCCCCCCGCCTCCGCACCAATGTGCGTGACGTACAGCCCCTGCCAGCCATCGAACCCGCCCTGCCCACCGAATGAAAGTCCCAGCTCTTTTTCTCGCTTGCGCACTGCTGCTTACCGGCTGCGGCTATAAGTTGGGTGAGATCCGCCCGACGCCGATGCGCTCGGTGAGGACCCTTGCAGTCCCCACCTTTAAGAACAATACGTACGAGCCACGCGTGGAAGTCCTCCTGGCCGACACGCTCATCAAGACCCTGCAGGAAGATGGCACTTATCCGATCGTCTCGGATGAAAAAGCCGATGCCATCCTGGAATGTACCCTGCAAACTATTGAGAGACGCGCTATCCGGTCCGTACAGAACAACGTATTGGCGACATCGGAGTTCGAGCTCATCTTGGAAGCCCGCTGGGTGGTCTATGACCGTGTCACTGGTGCCCTCCTAATGCAGGGACGCACACGCGGACGGACAACATTCTTCTCGGGAAGCGATCTGCAGACTATCGAGCGTCAAGCGATCCCGCTGGCGGCGAAGGATCTCTCACTTCAAATCACCACAGACATTGCCGAAGGCTGGTAAGCGTATTCTCCCTTGTTAACCATCGTTCCGACACCCATCGGCAATCTGGAGGACATCACACTGCGTGCGCTCACCGCGCTACGCACTGCAGACCTTGTGGCGGCTGAGGATACGAGGCACTCAGGCATCCTCCTGAAGCATTTCGAGATCTCGAAGCCCTTCATCAGTTATCATGAGCATAATGAGGCTTCCCGTACGGCGGAGCTCACCACGAGAATGGCGGAAGGTCTCCATGTGGCACTGATCACTGATGCCGGCATGCCTGGCATTTCCGATCCCGGGCAACGCCTCATACGAGCCTGTATCGCCCATGGCCTGCCCTATACGGTGCTGCCCGGCCCCTGTGCGGCGATCACTGCCATCGTAGGCTCCGGGCTGGCTGGGGATTCCTTTCACTACGGCGGCTTCCTGCCCGTCAAAAGCGGACGGCGTATGGCCGAGCTTACACGGGCTGTGGAGCGTGATCCGGCCTCAGTGTACTACGAATCTCCCTATCGCCTCGTCAAAAGCCTGGCCGTCCTGGAAGAGATCGCCCCTCATCGAGAAGTTTGCGTAGGCCGAGAACTTAGCAAAAAATTTGAGGAATATCGCCGGGGAATCCCGCAGGAATTGAAGCAACACTTTGAGGCTCATCCTCCCAAAGGGGAAATTTGCCTTATCGTCGGAGAAGTCAAATCCAAGGGTAAAGTAGCGGAAGAGTAGGGCTCAAATCTTGCCGACTATGAGCTGCCCGAGTTTTGGACTCATGAAAGCTTGCTTGCCCGGGGGGAATCCGATTTGAATCGCTCAAGCTGAGACAAAATGGCGCGCCAACATATCATCCTCATCGTCGATGACGAAAAGAACACGCGCGACGGATTGCGTGATGCGCTGGAGGATAGTTTTGAAGTCTATGTGGCTCCAGATGCCGCAGGGGCCATGGCCGTACTGGACGCCGAGCCAATTGACCTGATGGTCACCGACCTCCGTCTTGGCGGCGATGATGGCATGCAACTCATGGAGCAGGTGCTGAAACGCCCCAAACCTCCCATATGCATCATGATGACCGCCTATGGCTCCGTGGACGTCGCTGTGGAGGCCATGCGACGGGGAGCCTACGATTTCGTCACCAAGCCGGTGAATATTGATCGCTTGGAGATTTTGATCCGCCGATCGCTCAAAGAAAAGGCCACTCAAACGGAGAATGCAGAGCTTCGTGAACAAGTCCAGAAGCGCGGCAATCTGGAGCAACTGATCGGCAAGTCGGCTGCCATGGAGGAGGTCTTTGAGACCATCCGCCAAGTCGCCCCTTCCCGGGCGACAGTCCTCATCCAAGGTGAAACAGGGACAGGCAAAGAATTGGCCGCCCGCGCCATTCACGCGCTGAGTCCACGAGCCAACAAAAAATTCGTGGCGGTCCACTGCAAGGCATTTTCATCACAACTTCTTGAAAGCGAGCTTTTTGGGCATGAAAAAGGGGCTTTTACAGGAGCCTTCGAGCGCCGAATGGGTCGCTTCGAACAAGCGGCGGGGGGCACACTCTTCCTCGATGAAATCGGGGAGATCGACGAAAATACTCAAGTTAAGATCCTGAGAGTTCTCGGCGAGCACACATTCGAACGAGTGGGAGGCAGTGTGACCTTGCAAACCGATGTCCGTCTTGTTGCGGCAACCAACAAGGATCTTGCCACTTTGGTCGCGGAAGAGAAATTCCGCGATGACCTCTACTTTCGCATCAATGTGGTCCAAATCACGATGCCGCCTCTACGGGCTCGTAAAGAGGATATCCCCCTCATCGCCCGTGCTTTCCTGAAAGAATCCTCCACGGAAAACAGCAAACCCTTCCGCGAATTGAGTCAGGAGACGATGTCCATGATGATTGCGTATGATTGGCCCGGCAATGTCCGGGAACTTCGCACGGCCATTGAGCATGCCGTTGTCATGGCACAGGGTCCCCGGATCTCCCCGCAAGACCTTCCTGCAAGTATCCGGGGAGAATCTGCTTCCCGTCCCTACCAGAAGGAACCCGCCGCAGCCCAAGGATTAAATTTACAAGCAACCGAACGCATGCTTATGTTTCGCGCGCTAGAAGAGAGTGGCGGAAGTCGTACCGAAGCAGCTAGACGGCTAGGAATTAGCCGAAGAACGCTTCACCGACGCTTAAAAGAGCTGGACATCCTCAAAAACAAACCCGCAGCCTAGAAATCTAGAAAAAATTCCCTCATGTCTACCGGAGACGTCAAAGTACAAGGTGCCGTGCATTCCCTGGAGCAGGGTCGCATGGCTATTCTCATCAAGGGGGGCATGTGTGTTGCCGTCCTCATCGTCATTTCGCTGCTATACCTCTTTGTCCAATTCCGAGGGCTCAACTCCTCAACGGCAATGGATCAGGCACAAATCGCGCGAAATATTGCCTCCGGCGAAGGATTCACCACAGAATACATCCGTCCACTGGCGATCGGCAGGCTGAAAGCTGCCGGCAAAGCCGACGAGGCGATTGACGCCGGGAAGTTTCCTGATTTTTACCAGTCCCCGCTCTGGCCAGCGATCAACTCCCTTTCTCTCCTGACAATCAAGGGCTCCTGGCAGATGACTCGGGAAGATATTCTCTACGCCGGGGATCGCATGATCGCCTTTGTCGCAGTGGTCTTCTTCCTTTTATCCGTCGTCGTCTTCTACTTTGTCTTCTCCCGACTCTTTGACAAAACCCTCGCCCTCTACGCAAGTGCGGCTGTCCTACTGACGGATATCCTGTGGCAATTCTCGCTTTCCGGCCTGCCGCAGATGCTGCTGCTCTTCCTTTTTGGGGTGGCTTGTCTGCTCACTCTGCTGGCAGAGGAGGCTCAGGAAAATGACGCTTTTATTCCCACAGTCGGGCTTCTCGTGGGAACAGGCCTGGTCTTCGGCTTGATGATGCTGACCCATGGGCTCGCATTCTGGGTTTTCCTCGGGTGGTTGGCTTATACGGGATTCGTCTTCCGCCCTCGGGGGGTGATGTGTCTGGCTGCGGTCGCTGCGGCTTTGATCGTGGTATCGCCCTGGTTGGTGCGAAACTTCCAAGTGTGTGGAAATCCTCTGGGTATTTCCTACATGGCAATGTTTTACGATACTCCGCCCGAGCAGGGCTTCCTGCGCAACACGGATGCCCCGGGTATGAATAATCCCCTCGGTCTTTTCCGCAGAGGGTCGATCAGGCAGTTGGATGTCCTTTTCTCTTACTTCGGCCTGAATATTGCGGCTGGAGCCTTTTTCCTGGCGGCCTTCCACCGCTTCCGCAATCCGCGCACGTCCGCCTTCCGCTGGGGACTGCTGCTTATGTGGCTGATGGCATTTATCGGGATGGCCTTCTTCCGGGTTGAGGGAGCCGTTTCGTCAAATCAGATCCATATCATCTTCCTACCTCTGTTTGCATGTTACGGCTTCGCCTTCCTCATGGTGATGTGGTCGAGATGGGAGCTGGGACAGGGGCTTCTTCGGACCATCTTTATCGGATTGATCATTTTCCTATGTTCCGTGCCGCTATTGATGACGCTCTTTGCGGGGTCCAGCGGACGGGTGCAGTGGCCGCCGTATATTCCACCCTTTATCGGGATTTTGGGCGAATGGTTTGAGAAGGAGGAGATCATCGCCTCTGATATGCCTTGGGCGGTGGCTTGGTATGCCCAGAGGAGTTCCCTGCTCCTGCCGGAGAGCGTGCGGGAATTTAACCGCATGCATGATTATCAGGATTTCAAACAGCCCATTCGTGGACTCTATCTGACACCGATGACTGGTAATCAGCCGCTCTTCTCAGGGATTTACAAGGGGAGCTACAAGGAATGGGCGTTGCTCATCACCCGCCCACCTCAGATCAAGGGCTTCCCCCTACCCGCTTTCATGCCGCTTCCGATCGATGGTGAGTGCATTATCTTCGCCGACAGGGATCGTTGGAGCAAACCCCGGACTACGGAGTAATGCCGGCTAAAGACAAAGTAACGGAGCCACCCCTCTCCATCGAGAACGCTCTGGAGAGGATCGAGGCCCTGACGCAGGAGATGGAATCGGGAAAACTGTCCCTCGATGCCCTGATCGAGCGATACGCCGAAGGCACCAAACTTGTACAGATTTGTCAGGAAAAGCTGGACGCGGCTGAACAAAGGATCAAAGTCATTACCCGCAGCGCCCAAGGGCCCACCGGCCTGGCTGATTTTGAAAACGATCCCGAATGACTGAAACCCGTTTCCTGCAAGGCATTAAATCACCAGCCGACGTAAAGGCTCTCGACGAGAAAGATCTCCCGGAGCTCGCCGCCGAGATCCGGGGAGCACTGATCCGGGTCCTCTCCAACACGGGTGGACACCTCGGTCCGAATCTCGGGGTCGTGGAATTGACGATCGCTTTGCATAGGGTCTTTGCCACCCCACAGGATAAATTTGTCTTTGATGTCAGCCATCAAGGCTACGTTCACAAGATGTTAACCGGGCGGTGTGAAGAGTTTTCCACCATTCGCCAGTATCAGGGATTGAATGGCTTCCTTCTCCGCACGGAAAGCGAGCATGACTGTTATGGAGCCGGGCATGCTGGCACGGCCTTGTCGGCCGCACTCGGCATGGCAGCGGGACGCGATATGCTGGGGGGAGACGAGCATGTTGTCTGTGTGGCCGGAGACGCGGCTTTCACCTGTGGCGTTTCCTTGGAAGCTCTGAACAATGTTGCCTCGACCACAAAACGCTTGATCGTGGTCCTCAATGACAACGAATGGTCGATCGCCAAGAATGTCGGTGCCGTTGCCGAGTATCTCAACCGCATCGTAGCAAATCCCGCCTTTGCCCATCTGCATGAAAAAGCAGCACGCTTCGTGGAGTGGGTCGGAGGCAAACAAGCCCGCAATCTCGCTCACAAGGTGGAAGCGGGGGTGAAGAACCTCATCGCTCCGAGCGTCATCTTTGAAGACTTGGGACTGCGCTACTATGGGCCGATCGATGGGCACGATATCCCCACGCTGATCCAGACCTTTGAGTTTCTTAAGACTCAGAACGAGCCGGTGATCCTTCACATCCTGACCCAGAAGGGCAAAGGATATGCTCCGGCGCTTGAGAAACCGGATAAATTCCACGGGTTGGGCAAATTCAGCCCTGATACGGGCGAGACTGCCACCTCTCCGACTCCCACTTATTCAGAATTGCTGGGCAAGACTCTCGCGGACTTTGCCGATCACAACAACAAGATCACGGCCATCACGGCAGCCATGCCGAGCGGCACGGGTCTGGTCAGCTTTGCCCGGCGTCATCCCGAGCGTTTCTTCGATGTAGGGATCGCCGAGGAGCATGCCGCACTTTTTGCCTGCGGCCTGGCCGTTCAGAAGATGAAGCCTTTCCTGGCCATCTACTCGACCTTCATGCAGCGCGCCTATGACATGATCATTCATGACATGGCTCTGCAAAACTTGAATGTGGCGCTGTGCATGGATCGTGCCGGGCTTTCCGGCGACGATGGCCCGACACACCACGGCCTCTTTGACATCGCCTATCTGCGTCCGGTTCCGGGTCTCATCCATATGCAGCCGAAGGATGAAGACGAGTTTGTCGACATGCTTTGGACGATGGCAAATCATCATGACGGGCCGATCGCCATGCGCTATCCCCGAGGAGTCGGCATGGGCGTAACTCCGAAGGCCAAACCTCGCATTCTTGATATCGGGAAGTCTGAAGTCATCCGACACGGAAAGCGCGCCGCCATTTTCGCCTTGGGTAACATGGTGGAACTGGCCTTGGAAGCCGCGGATCATTTGGAAGCGCAAGGTATCTCGACTGCGGTCATCAATGCCCGCTGGATCAAACCTCTCGACACCGCGACGATCGACTTCTTCGCACGTGGCTGCGAGGTCATCTGCACGATGGAGGACCATGTCCTTCACAATGGCTACGGCTGTTCCGTCATGGAGCATCTGGCGGACTCGCAGATTACGACACCGGTGGTTCGTGTGGGCTGGCCGGACAATTTTATCGAGCACGGCACTGTTGCTATCCTCAGGGAGAAACACGGGATCACTTCAAAGGCGGCCGTCGAAAAAATCCAGGGAGTCCTTCAGGGGCACGAGGCAGCAGAGTCTGCCGCCTGAGAGCCGTGGCAACTACAGAAGCCATTCGAAAAGATGTAGCGGCGCGCTTACGCCGTGCGTTGGGAAAGGATGCTGTCGTAACTGATCCTGAGGCCTTAACGGCCTTGGCAGGAGACAAGTGGTTTGCCAGCCATCAGCCTCTGCTGGGAGTTCATCCCTCGTCTGCCGAGGAAGTCTCGCAAATCATGAAGGTGGCGGCACGCTATGATCTCCCGGTCACGCCGCGAGGGGCTGGATATGGATACGTGGGAGGCTGCGTGCCCGCTCAAGGCGGCATTGTCATTACCGCCGACCGCATGAAGCGCATCCGGGAAATCAGCTCGACCGATTTTGTCGCTGTATGCCAGCCGGGGGTTATCACCGGAGATCTCCAAGCTGCGGCCCGCCGCAAGAGGCTTTTTTATCCACCGGATCCGGCGAGTTTAAAAAACTGTAGTATCGGAGGAAACATTGCCACAAATGCTGGCGGCCCTCGTTGCTTGAAATATGGCGTGACTCGCCATTATGTGCTGGGACTGGAGGTCGTCCTCATCGATGGCAGCATCGTACGCTGCGGAGGCAGGACGCATAAAAACAAGACCGGGTTTGATCTGGTCGGCCTTTTCGTTGGCTCCGAAGGAATGCTGGGATTTGTCACTGAGGCGACGCTGCGGCTGCTTCCCCTCCCCCCCGCTCGAGCGACGCTCTCCGCAGGATTTACAACGATGCGAGCGGCGACGCGGGCCATTCAGGCCATCTTTGCCGAAGGCTTCCTACCAGCCGCCCTTGAGGTCGCCGACACATTCACATTGAATGCCGCCAGAGCGTATAAACCCGGAGCACACTTTCCTCCCGGCAAGGCGCATGTGCTGATGGAAATCGACGGACAACCAGAGAGCGTGCTGAGTGAGGCCCGTTCCCTGCATAGTCTCCTTCTGAAAGCGGGTGCCACGGAAGCTGAAACAGCCACCACCGAGGAAGCTTGCGAACGCCTCTGGGACCTACGTAGGGCTTTCTCTGCTTCATTGAAAGCCACCGGACTCAGGAAGCTGAACGAAGACATCGCCGTTCCTCGCGGCAAGCTGGTCGAGTTGATTCGCTTTGCCGAAGGGCTGCAAAAAAAATCAGGCTTTCCCATCGCCTGCTTCGGTCATGCCGGCGATGGCAATATCCATGTGAATATCATGGTTGGCGATTACGCGGATCCGCTTGTTCGCAAGCGCGCGGACGCCGCGCTTGATGAACTTTTCCAACAAGTGGTTGCTTGGGGAGGAGTCATTACCGGAGAGCATGGTGTAGGCATCGCTAAAAAACGCTGGTGGCCCCTGGCAGTTTCCGAAGCCAACCGTGATTTGCATGCGCGAGTTAAGAGGGCTCTTGATCCTGAAAACCGGATGAATCCGGGCAAATTTCTAGATCCCTGACTATTAGGTCACAGACCTGCGATTGACATCTGTCCCTTAGACAGATAGCAACCCCTTGCATGAACTGGAAACTGCCTTTTTGGGCCGTAGTTGTCACGGTTGCCGTCGCTGCCTGTGAAAAAAAGCAACCTCAACTACCTCCGACGCAGGTTAGTGTCGCGCCTGTTACTACAGGTAATGTCTCTGTCTATCGAACTTGGGTAGGTTTGCTCAACGGGTTTCAAAACGCAGAGATCCGCGCTCAGGTCACCGGCTATCTGCTTGCCCAAGATTATCAGGAAGGTGCCTTCGTCAAGAAGGACACGATTTTGTTTCAGATTGACCCACGCTCTTTCGAGGCCGCACTAGCCCAGGCTCAGGCGGACTACGCCCAAGCGGTCGCCAAGGCCCAACTGGCGCAGATCACTCTCGACCGTCAAACTCAACTCTACAAAACGAAGGTCATCAGCCAGCAGGAATACGATACTTCCGCTCAGGACGCTCAGGCCGCCATCGCCGTTGCTGCCGCCGCTCAGGCCTCCGTACAGTCTGCCCAAGTCAATCTGAACTACTGCACCATCCGCGCACCTTTTGACGGTATCGTTGGAACCGCTCAGGCGCAAATCGGTGATCTCGTCGGTCCGGGGGGATCCGAGACCGTCCTGACTCAGATGTCCCAAGTCGATCCGATCAAGGCGGTTTTCTCGATTCCGGAATCCGAGTATCTCCAAGCCGCTCCGCTCCTCCAAGAGCATCAAAACCAGCCCCTCAATGAACGCCCTTCCAAGCTGACGATGGCCTTGGCTAATGGCCTCGATCATACGGAAAAGGGGAAGTTCTATTACGTCAACCGGCAGATCAATGTCTCGACCGGCACAATCACGATTGAAGCTCTTTTCCCCAATCCGAAAAGCATCCTGCGTCCCGGCCTTTTCGCAAAAATTACGGCCCCCGTTAAAGATCTGGAAAATGCCATTCTGGTTCCCCTGATCGCAGTAGTGGAACTACAGGGCAGTCATCTCGTTTCGATCTTGAATGACGACAATACGATCTCATCTGTTCAGGTGAAACTCGGCCCCGTGGACGGCGACAACCAAGTCATTCTGTCCGGTCTGAAAGAAGGACAGAAAGTCATTGTTGAAGGCGTCGAGAAAGTTCGCCCCGGCATGAAGGTGACTGCATCGCCTTACGTTCCGACAACACTGAAGGCCATCTCGCCCTCCTCCGACCCCCATCAGGATACGCAAGATGCCATGGCAGAGGCCTCTCCTACGGCCACACCTGATGCGAGCACACCAGCCCCCACAGCCGCAACGACAAGCCCGACGACCGCACCCACTCCAACTCCGGCGGCCTCTCCTAAGAGCAGCAATCCGTAACGTTCCGCCCACGGACCATCTACCGCCACAACAATGTCAAAATTCTTCATCAACCGGCCCATCGTGGCGATGGTCATCGCCATCATCACGGTCATCATCGGTCTTGTTTCGATGGCGGGACTGCCGATCTCGCAGTATCCTAATATCGTCCCACCGCAGATTCAGGTCAGTACTACCTATGTCGGGGCGGATGCTCTGACTGTGGAAGGCTCGGTCGCCACGCCGATCGAGCAGCAGATGAGCGGCGTCGAAGGCATGGAGTACATGTATTCCATCAATGCCAACAACGGCATGATGACTCTGAACATCATCTTTGGTACCGATACGGTTCCCACGACGGATCAGATCCTGGCTCAGATGCGGCAGACTCAGGCCAGTTCCCAACTGCCTCAGGACGTTAGAAACTTTGGTATCACCGTCGAGCAAGCCCTCGCTTCCCCTCTCGGTGTCTTCGTTCTATACTCCCCAAAGGGCACCTACGACGCCACGTTCCTGGCAAACTATGCCTTCATCAATATCAATGACCCCCTGACGCGGATCAATGGTATCGGCAACGTCAATATCTTCGGCGCAGGCCAGTACGCCATGCGCATCTGGGTACAGCCGGATCGGCTAGCGACTCTGAATATCACCGTTCCAGAGGTCATCAATGCCGTCCAGGCTCAGAATAACGTCAATCCCGCTGGACAAATTGGTGGTGAACCCGTACCCGGCGGCCAGCTCTTCACTTACACTGTTAATACCACAGGTCGCTTGATCACTCCCGAGCAGTTCGGCGACATCATCGTCCGCGCCGATACTGAGGGCAATATCGTCCGGGTCAAGGATGTGGCGAAGGTCCAACTCGGCGCCCAGGTGTACAACCTGCAAGGCCGATTCAACGGTCAGAATGCCACCGTTATCGCGATTTACCAACTTCCGGGCTCAAATGCTCTGGATACGATGAAAAACGCCAAGGCGCTCATGGCCACGCTGTCTGAGGACTTTCCTGACGACTTCACCTACGCACTCGCCCTCGACACCACTTTGGCCGTGAGCGAAGGCATGAAGGAAATTGTGAAGACGCTCTTTGAGGCCATGGTGCTCGTCATCATCGTCGTCTTCATCTTCCTGCAGGGGTGGCGTGCCACGTTGATCCCGCTGATCGCTGTTCCGGTGTCTCTTATCGGAACCTTTGCCATCTTTCCAGTCCTTGGCTTTTCAATTAACACGCTCTCACTCTTCGGGTTGGTGCTGGCCATCGGTCTTGTGGTTGACGACGCCATCGTTGTGGTCGAGGCCATCGAGCATCATATCGAGGAAGGCCTCTCCCCGCGAGACGCGGCCTTGCGAGCTATGGAGCAGGTGCAGGGGCCGGTCATCGCCATTGCGCTCATTCTGACGGCGGTTTTCGTACCGACCATCTTCATCCCAGGCATTACGGGAGCCATGTACCAGCAGTTTGCCGTTACGATGGCCGTATCGGTCCTCATCTCGGCCTTTAATGCGCTCACGCTCAGCCCGGCCCTCGGTGCTCTACTTCTCCGTCCTCGTAAGGAATCGAAAGGGCCTCTGGGAGCTTTCTTCCGCTGGTTCAATAAGTTCTTTGGCCGCGTTACCGATGGTTATGTCAACATCTGCTCAGCCCTGATCCGTAAGCTGGTGTTGGGACTGGGATTGCTGGTAATCCTCGCACTCAGCGCAGGCGGCATCGGCAATATGCTGCCAACAAGCTTTATTCCAGAGGAAGACCAAGGATACGTCTTCGGCGTCGTGCAGCTTCCACGAGCCTCTTCGCTGCAACAAACGGCCGCGGCAAGTACCGTCGTGGAAAACATACTCATGAAGACTCCCGGCATTGAGCACGTGACCTCTGTCGTCGGGTTTAACCTCCTGAGCACAGTTCAGAGCACGTACACGGGATTTTTCTTCATCTCGCTCAAACCATGGGATGAGCGCACGACTCCACAACTTCAGGTGGGCAACATCATGAAGCGCATCAACTATGAGTTGTCGCAAATTCCAGGCCCTTCAGCAGCCTTCTCTTTCCCGCCGCCGGCCATTCCTGGCATTGGCACTGCCGGTGGTGTGACCTTCATGCTGGAGGATCGCACAGGTGGCGACGTAAGCTTCATTTCGGAAAATACGCAGAAATTCATCACCGCGGCCAAGAAGCGCCCTGAGTTTACCAGCGTCTTCACCACAGCCCTCTGGGACGTACCCCAGATCTATCTCAAGGTCGACGAAGCCCAGGCCATGATTCAGGGAGTCAGCCTTACGGATGCCTACGAGACCTTGCAGACATTCCTGGGAGGCTATTTCGTCAACTACTTCAACCGCTTCGGCCTCCAGTGGCAGGTGTATGTCCAGGCGGAGGGAGAGTATCGACGCAGCATAGACCAGATGGGACAATTTTACGTCACCAATAAGGAGGGAGATGCCGTACCACTCTCTTCCTTCGTGAAATGGGAAAACAGCTATGGCCCGGAATTTACGATGCGGTACAATATGTTCCGCTGCTCCCAGATCAATGCTTCCGTAGCATCTGGCTACAGCACGGGACAGGCGATGGCTGCGCTGGAAGAAGTCTTCGCCCAAGAAATGCCAAAGGGCATCGGATACGACTACTTCGGCATGTCGTATCAGGAGCAGCTAGCGGCACAGGGCGTGTCGCCCACCGCGATTTTCGCACTCTCTCTGGTCTTCGTATTTCTCATTCTGGCCGCACAGTATGAAAGTTGGTCCTTGCCTTTCAGCGTATTGCTCACGGTCCCAATCGCGGTCTTTGGTGCCTTCGCCGGCCTATTGATACGCGGCATGGAAAACAATCTCTATGCGCAGATCGGCCTGGTCATGCTCATCGGCCTTGCGGCGAAAAACGCGATTCTCATCGTGGAATTCGCCAAGGACGAATACGAGCAAGGGAAGTCCGTGTACGACGCGGCCCTTGCAGGCGCCCGGCTGCGCTTGCGCCCGATCCTGATGACAGCCTTTGCCTTCATCCTCGGTTGCGTACCGCTGGCAGTTGCAAGTGGCTCAGGAGCTGTTTCCCGGCAAAATCTAGGAACCACTGTCATCGGTGGTATGACAGCAGCCACCGTACTCGCCATCTTCCTCATCCCGGTATCCTTCTACTTCGTGGAGAAATTCTTCGCCAGTAGGAAGAAGAAGGAAGAAGCTCCAAGCGCGACATAGAGAGCTGCCTCCAGTGATCTGTGAGACAGTGAGATCTCTCAAAGGCCAAAATCAGGATATCGGAAGTCTCAAGCTGACTTACGATAGACTGTAGTGGGAGTTCCCAGTATGTCATGAAACAGAAGCCTTCTATGCCGCACAATCCCGAACCAACTCCCTCAATTCTCAAGGCTTTTTCTCATGCCTTCGGAGGAGGAAGTCTTATTCGGGCCGATGCGCTTGCTTCCGCAGGGCTGGGGGATCGATTCTTCGGATGGTTCTTTAAGAAGGCATGCGAAGCCTACGGAAAAATGGTTCTCAAAAACGTCTCTCGTCAGTGCAAACTGTCGGGCAGTACGTTATTGGGTTTCAACTGCCAGCTTAACAATGACGGACCTGCAGAGAATATCTCCATCGGCTCGAATACCATTGTAAGAGGTATTCTGAATGCCAGCCGTGGTGGAAAGATCAAAATCGGCAATAGCGTATATGTGGGTGACAATACCTGCCTCTACAGCATGGCCGAGATTGAGATCGGAGACGGCACTATGATCGCCCATGGGGTGAACATTTTTGACAACGACACCCACCATAAAGATTGGGCCCTAAGGAAAGCGGAATTCGAGAGGCTGTTTAAAAAGTCAAAACAACCGATTCCTCCTATCCGTTCCTCACCAATATCGATTGGGGAAAATTGCTGGATTGCTTCCGGAGTCTGCATTTTTAAAGGATGCAAAATCGGAGCAAGGAGCATAATCAGCGCCGGGACCATCGTTACCAAAGATGTCCCAGAGGATTCCCTAGCCTACGGTCAGGAGAAAATGTGCATTCGTAGTCTGAGCTGAGTCCTGACTTTAGTCGCTCAAAGTCGTCTGTATCAAACCTCGGTTAAAGACGTTTTCTAGCACGCACCTAACAGAAAATTGCAACCATTTGCGTTCGATATATTTTCTATTGACTTGAAAATTGAACTATATCAATTTCCTTGCAGTAGCCCAAACTTCCCCACAGGGGCTTTGCAACCCGAAGTCGAGTAAACCCTATCGCCACCCCAGAAACTCCAAGAAACCCCCACCCCATTCATCGCATGAACCCACAAAACCTCCTTCAATCCCGATGGAAGCCTTGTCTCTTGGCAGGAGCCTTGAGTTTCTTGGCCCTATCTCCCTCACAAGCCGACTGGCTGCCGACAACAGGGGGCACTTACAACTACGGGACTGCAGGCAACTGGACGGGAGGCAACATCAATAACGTCTTCCTCAGTTCCTCCTATAGCGGAACAGCGCAGACTGTAACCATAGGCTCGGATGGTATCTGGAATGCAGTGGCCCCCGTCGTGACCTCGCATGGAAATGGCACGAATCTCCTGATCCAAGCCAGCGGAAGCGATCGCTCACTGGCACTGACTGATATCAACTATACGGCCCTCACGAATAATGCCGCCAATCAGCTGCAATTCGGCACGATTACCGCGAACCAGAAGATCAATTTCACCCTCAGCGGCGATCACAGCATTCATGTCTCCTCTCCCCAAACAGTTTCCACTGACGTGGCCGTCAATAGCGTAATCTTCAATGGGGTACTGAGCGGGACGGGCGGCATCACAAAAACCGGGAATGGCTCCCTCTATCTGCAAAACGCGGCATCCACCTTCGCAGGTGATCTGAATGTGCAGGCCGGGCGAGTGGTTCTGACAAGCAGCACCGCTACATTGGCTACGCAAAATATCATCCTGGGGCGCGCGGATCTTCCCAACAGTTCACGCAATACAGCCTTCGGCACACTCATTCTGGGCAATGACCTTGCACCGCTGGGTACAAGCTCGGGAACGGCAGGGGCCAACAGTAATCGCATCTCGGATACGGCGACAATCCGCCTCCGTGGCGGCAGTCTAAGTCTGGGCGGTCCGGCTGACGGCAATACGCTGAGTGAGACCGTGGGAACAGTAGCCTTGGAAAAAGGCGCAAGTTCCCTTCTCATCTCAAGGGCGCGTGGCACAAACACCACCACACTGAATGTCACAAATCTCACGCGCACAGCAGGCACGACCCTGACCGTCGCTGCCACCGATAATGGTGCTCAGACCAAGGTGCTCGGCACCGACGGCAAAGTCACCGTCGGCACCATCAACGGGGGTGCAGTCGCCGATTCCCTGGTCAACGGCATCCTCCCATGGGCCGTAAATGCAGCAGGCGCTCAGGGAAACAATGTGTATGGCGACTTCCTAACGTATGACAACACCAATGGCTTCGTGGCCCTGAGTTCCTTTACCACAGATATCAACACGGCAACGAGCAGCTCGAATCTCAAATTGAGCAGCGGCACCTACAATATCTCGGGCAATCGCTCCGCAAACTCCCTGACACTCTCTGATGCCAATATCAGCAACGCGGGAGGATTCACTCTGACCCTCACGTCTGGTGCGATCAACCAATATACGGGATATATCGGCAACGCCAACTCGGTCGCAGCCAACCTGAACTTCAACGCACGTGAGGCGATCATCTTCGTGCAGAGAAACCTCGGCCTCACCCTCTCCGGGAACCTGAGCAATACGGATGGGAATGGGTTGACCTTTAACGGCATCGGCTACGCGCTGAGCGGAGCCACTCCTTACCTCCGCCTTTCGGGCACCAATACCTACACGGGACAAACAACGGTAAACAGTGGCATCCTGCAAATCCGGAGTGCCACCGCGTTGCCGACTGCCAGTGCAGTGGTCATCAATGAAGGTGGCGGTGTGGAACTGGGAAGGAACAATGTCTCCATGGCCTCGCTTTCCGGGGTGGGTTATGTGGAGTTCGCCGAGACCGGGACCGTCGGCAGCGGTTCCTCCACGCTGACCGTGGGCAGCGACAACACCGATACAGAGTACGCCGGCATCATTCGCAACGGCGGAGACGGCACCTACACCGGCAATGTCACGAAAACGGGCACCGGAAGTCTCACCCTCACCGGAAACAGCACCTACACAGGAGCGACGCTCGTCAGCAATGGCACTCTGATCGTCAATGGCAGCATCACCAGCAGTTCCCAAGTCACCGTGCAAAACGGTGCCACGCTCGGCGGCACAGGAAGCGTAAGTTCCATCATACTCGCATCAGGTGCGGAATTGGCTCCCGGAGCCGACCTCAGCACATTGCAAGCCGCCTCCCTATCCTGGAGCGGAGGTGCGACCTTGAGCTTCGAACTCAGCAGTACTACTGCGAACTCCTCGCTGCTGGATCTGTCTGGAGCTTTCACCAAAGCGGGACCAGGATCCTATGTCTTCGATTTTCTGGGCGGTGGTTTTTACAATGGCCTCACAGCCACTTCGTACACACTGGTCAACTTTGACATGACGGATTTCTCCGTGGGTGATTTCTCCTTCGTCAATTTGCAATCCGGACTGACGGGAAGCTTCCAGATCGAGGACAATGCCCTCCTCTTCAATGTGACTGCAATTCCCGAGCCAGCTTATAGTCTGATGATCCTCGGTAGCTTGACCGCGATGCTCCTCCGCAGAAAAGCATTCCGTAAAGTCCGCGCATAACCTCCCCTCTTCTCGAACCATGAAATTACCCCGCCCTCTACTCCTCACCACTGCTGTCGCGCTTCTTCAGCTCCCAGCGGCCCTCAGGGCCGAGAAGATCGAGATCCTGACCACGCCAACAGCAGATGGAGAGTTCTCCTCACCCACAGCTCTTGATGCTCCAGAGCCAGACCAAATGCGGGATCTGGAGCTCACGGCAAAGACCGGAAAATTCTACGGTCAATTCTATGCCGCCGTCTTCGAGTTTGGCCTCGCCGAAGAATACAACGGACGGAATCTGGAATCTGCCAAGGTGGAGTTCTCGACAAACCACACCGCGAAAGATGGTGAAAATGCCATCAGCCCCGTGGAAATTGAAATCATCGGCTACGATGGCGAAAACGCCAACGGCTCCGTAGAAACTGCCGACTGGAGCAGTGGAGCGTCCTTGGGCACAGCCATTGGCCGGGAAGAGGAAATCGCGGCTACCGGCAAACTCGCTCCCATTGATGTCACCGCTTTTGTGCAAAAGGCGATCAACGAAAAAAAGAAATTCGTAGGATTTCGCCTGGCTCCAAAGGATCTGACCGGAAGCCTCAAAGAGGAAGGACTCATTATCCGCACCTCCGAGTTCGGCGTCGATTTCCCAGGAAATGAACCCAAGCTGATCCTGAACTTCGCCGACTAGATCCCCTCCCCCACACCATCCATCACCGAAACCTTCCCCTTGGCCGGAGTACACCTCCGGCCTTTACCATGAAAAGACCGATCCTTACCTCCCTCCTTGCCGGAATCATCCTCTCACTCCCTACCCACTTGATTTTGGCCGGGGATGCCCCTCTTGAAACCAAACCGGGAGCAAATCTGCCCCGGACGATGAAACTCATCACCACCAGCACCCGGCAGAAGCGAAATACCGTCCGAGTGCTCTTCTACGGACAATCGATCACAGCACAGTGGTCAGGGGCCATGGAGAAGTGGCTGAGAAAAACTTATCCGAGTGTGAATTTCGTCTTCGGTCACAAAGCCATCGGGGGCTTCGGAGCCGCACGCTTGGTCAAGACGACCCCGACAGATGTGCTGCCTTTCTATCCCGACCTCGTCATTTTTCATGACTATACCGAGGATCCGGTGCCGTACGAGGAGATGATCCGTACCATGCTGGCAGGAACGACAACGGAAATTCTGATTGCCAATGATCATGTCACCAAGCCAGAGCAGATGACCGAGGAGACAGATCCAGCCAAGGTCAAACAGGAAGACTATATCCCATGGCACAACTACTATTTCCTGCCAGACCTGTCCCGGCGATATGGGCTGGAATTCGTCAACGTACGGGATGAATGGAAAAGTCACCTCAAGAGCCAGAGCTTGGAACCCGACAAACTTCTCAAGGATGTGGTGCATCTCAATGAGCCGGGAGTCGAAGTCATGCGAGAGATCATCTCGAAACACTTCCAATACGTGCCCGGTAAAGAGGCCTCTCCAGAAAAGGTCACCGAGTTTGAAGTCGGCAAGGACGTGCAGTGGGTGGATAACAAACTGGAACTGGAGTTTCAGGGAAACCGGGTGGACATCATCGCCAAGGAGGGCCCTCGCGCAGAGTCTGCCACGGATGTCCTCATTGATGGGAAGAAACCCTCAGAATTAAGCGGTACCATCGTCTTCAATCGCACCTCACAATATCCGGACACGTGGTGGCCTGCCGTAATGCGCATCGGATCGGAGACCGCACTCGTACCGGAAGACTGGACCTTGCGGATCTTTGAGGCCTCGGATGACATGAAGGACTTTAAATTTGAAGTGACGGGCTCTGTGACGGGACCGGACGGCACAGGTACAAGCACGGAGAAGTTCGTCTCCAATTCCAAACGCGTCATCATTGATCCCGATGACTGGCACATCGCTCGCGCACGGGACATGACCAAGAAGCCCATGCCGGAAGGATTTACCGTGACATGGAAAGCGGTGCCGCAGTCCATGGATCAATACAATGCTCCACGCGTAATGACGAACGTCGTCGAGACGGCGACCACTGTCGCTCAGGGATTCCCGAGCGGGACTCATCGTCTCACGCTGATCGCCCCTCCAAATACGACTCCTCCTGCGATCCAGTCCATCCGGGTTTATCGACCGGAAGTCCCGCAAGGCGCACCTACTCAGACCGCCGCACAGTAAAAGACTTTTTACCTACGGGAGGTATACACGACCGGCAGCCTCAGATGGGTTGCCGGTCGTTTTTCGTTAAAACGGCGAGAAGTTGATGCTCCTTCAACGATTCAAGGACTCAGCCGTGATCGAGATATCCGTACAGTAAAAATCGACCCGGTCTTTCACTCCATTCGCTGAACTTGTGAAACGAAATCCCATGGTATGGGTCCCTGTGGGCGGGAGGATGCGCTGGCTATACGTACCCCATTGACCAGTGGGAGGAGAGGAGCCTATGGGCTGCCAGCCGAGCCACTCGCCCTTGGCCCCGAGGAAATAAACACCGCCGCCGGAATTCGCCCACTTGAACTTCCCCTCGCCAACTCCCTTTACACGATAGGATACGGCATAGGCGGTATCAGGCTCCACAGGCAGGGATTGCAACCACCAGCCCTGAGCTTGGACATCTCGGGGAGCGGAAATCCAGAGAGCCCTCTGGCCATCGATCTCCACCGCTCCGGTCTGGAAACCTTTCCCGGCATCACCGGCATCATTTACGAAGTTCCAATCAGTAATCTTGCCATCCGTGGCGGGCTCAAATTTTGAGTTACGCAGGAGATTTTCCATCGTACCTGCTGCCCGCTGCATAAGGTAATAGCGACCGAAGCCGGAGGTATCGGAGCTATTATTCGCCGAGCCGTGCAGAGCCATCTGAGTCTTGCGTGTCATGGTTCCCGGACCGGCATCATCGATGACAAAATCCATGCCGATGCGAGTGCCGGGAATGAGTTTGAAGGGGGCATTCTTCCGAGGACGGATGAGACCCTCGATAATGTAGCCATCCGATGTCTGACGACTGACTGCTTCCACATCGATGGAGTCGCCATACCGCGCAAAGCTCTTCCGTAGCGCCGACTGCGCTTTATCCCCCAGAGTTGGCACAATGACATTCTGCTCCACACCGAAAGAGTATACAGGCGCCTGCTCCTGGAGAGGGCGTCCATCAAAGAAGAACTCCAGCGTGTCCTGCAAGAAGGCGCGATCCAGAGATTCCGGAGGCACGGGCTTGAAGGCCTCGTCTTTGACGGTGAGGAGGAAGTAGATACCTTGGTCAGGGCGCCAGGCGGTCTGCACTTTAAACGAAAGATCTTCTGGGCCCTGCCAGGTGGCGGGATCGTAATAGCCGACAGGAGGGCGACCCAGTACAACATTTGATGCCGTGTCAGAGATCTCTGCGGGAATTCCCTCCCAGTCCGCCGGATCGGCATTCAGGCTGATCTCGCGATCCAGAAGAGGTATGCCGCGAGCCACGCCCTCGGACGAGAATGATCTCTCCGACGAGGCAACCTCGCGACCCTCTTGCGAGAGTGTCACGGTGAAGGCATGGTCTCCTCGCTTTAAGGGTCCGGCCTTCAGGGTAAAGGGAATCTCGGCTTTCGCGCCTGGGTCGAGATTGATCACTTCCTCGACCGTGAAAGTGGATTGAGAAGAAGCCATCTTGAGCGATCCCTTGAGGGGGGCAGAAAAGAGATTGGTGACTGTGAGTGTACCCTTGGCCTCCTCGCCGGGACTGACGAGGGCGGGGAAGTCTTTGATCGCAAGGAAAGGCGCCTCGTGGAAGTCGGCAGGGACATCAAAGATGTAGATCGGCTCCATGCCGAAGGACACGGTGAGGAGATTGTTCTTGGCCTCCCACTGCAGAGGATTGCCAAGGTAATCCATGCCGCGCCAAGTACCGTTCCGATTTACGACGAAGGAGCGCGTCGCGGGGATATCCGCAAAGAGAGCGGAGGTTCGCTTCCCATCGGAAGCCGTGACCAGCACGCCGGCCGAGGAGGTGACTGAGAGGGGTATTAATTCGGCTGACTTCATGTTGGAAACCACAGAGGCCAGAGCGGCGTAGGCTACCCCCTTTAGACTCGGTGAGCCATTGGAAGCTCCGGAATGGGGGTAAAAATTTGATGCACCTTGAAGGATGAACCACTTCTCTACCCCGAGCGCAGCGTCGAGGAGGATGGACTGAATCTGCCAGCAGGCACCGACATGCTCAGTGACCATGGAGATGGCATCGGCTGGGACGATGACTATACCGTCTTCCTGCTGATTTCCGCGGGGATAGCGCTCGAGCAGTTGCTCATTCGTGAGGGAGCGACCATCAATGCGGCGGGGCTGATGAATACCGCCCTCGGAATTCCACATGGGAATGTCTTTGCCAAGGTGTTTGCGAAGGATTTCGCGGGTACGCTCGATCTTCTGCTGAGACTTCCAGCCGGAGATGGGAGAGGAACCGATGTAGTTGTGAAAGGAGAGGATATCAAAGTAGCCTCCGCCGCCAGCGGTCAGAACATCATCAGTCCATTCGGGGTAATTTGTGACTCCACAGATCCCCACAATGAGCGCATCAGGATCGATCTCACGAATGACATCGTGAGCGGTCTTCAAGAGCTCAACGTATTCCTTGGGGGTGATTTTGTGGGCATTGGGCTCGTTGAGGATCTCCCAGTATTTGACCTTGCCCTTGTAGCGCTCCACGATGGCCCGCAGCCATCCGCCCCACTCGGGGATTTCCGGTGAGGTGACACCGGGAGGATCGTAATAGGGCTGCACGGTGAGCATCAAATCGAGACCAGACTCGCGCACACGCTCCACGGCGATATCGAGATTTTCAAGGTTCGGTCGCCCGTCGGGATATTTCGGGATGTAGGGAATATTGCGTTCGATCTTGGCCCCGAGGGCGAGGTCTTCATTATGACGAGCAAAAATCTGGTGGCCGCCGAGGGGAGACGTCGAGGGGCGTTGGGCAATGGGAATGAGAGGCACCGTCGCGCCAATCGGAAAGGATTTCCCGGCGACAACTCCCTGTGCATTCTTAACGGTAACCTCGATCTGGTAGAGACCCCGCGTTTTAGGAATCGGGAGATCCCAAGTCAGGGAAGCTGGATCGGATGAAGGAAGGTTTTTTTGTTCCTGAAAGGTAGGCTTTTGATCAATGGCAGCGATGGTGACATCCACGGTGAGATCACCTGATGAACCAGGAGCGGAGACGGTGAGGGGCAGAGTCTCGCCAGCAGGGAAGTACCCATAAGTGTCACGAGGAATCTCAATGAGGATTTTGTCGGAGAGAGAGCGCTGCTCGAGAAAGGCAAGATGATGCTTAGCTTGTTCCTCGGCTGATTGCGGGGGCCGGGAGGATTGATACTGAGCGCGGACTTCTTCGGGAGAAAGAACGCGGTCGTAAATGCGGAGATCATCGCAATCGAAGAAAAGAGAGTTTCCTTCGGAATTGATGGCTCCGATTTTCAAGCCCCCCTGGCTCTCTTCGGGGAAAAGGGTCAGTCTCCCCTCGGGAGTGGAGATCTGCTTGAAGACCCCTTCGAAATCCTTCGTGCCGACGAGTTCGCCATCGACGTAGAGGCAGAGGGTATTTTTGTCGAGTACGGCTGTCAGTTGATGCCACACATTGGGGCTCAAGGGGGGAGCGCTGAGGGAAATATCGCCGCCTTCATTGGCCGGGCGACCTAGGCGGAAGGAAGTTTCCCAAGTACTGGCCTTGAGATTCCAACCGCTGCCAAAACCTGAACCGGAGGAAAAGAGGAAGGCATCGCGTTTTTCGCCCCGAGCCGAGTGGAGACGAATCCACGCCTCGACAGTGAAAACGCCTGTCTTCGTCCCGTAGAATTGGGAATTCATCACGCTGCCATCGGCGGACCGGATTTCCAGCGCAGGCTTGTCGGCAAGGCGCCCCTCGGTCCAGCGAGGAAGGTCGGTATTCGTCTGGGGGTGAAAGGACTTATTGAAGTACGGGTCAACCGTGGTGATGACCAATGTCCCCTTTTTATCACCAGCTTGATTCGGGACCTCATCGCTGACGCGGTCAAAGGCGTAATGGCGGATAAGCGAGGCATCGGCATTGGCACCGTGAAGAAGGGTTGTCAGGGAAAGGAACAAGGAAACAGAGAAACACTTCATAGGATCGGAAAAGCGGGAAAATTCAGAAATCAAGGATTCGGCTGCCAGAGATAGCGATTGGCAGGAGCAACAAGCCAAGCTTGGTCCTCGGAGGTGACGTGACCATCGGCCCAGAGGACATTACTGCGGCCTTGGTGGCGGTCGGCAGGGTGTGCATCGGGCCAGCCTGGATTAACAAGGTATCCCCAGCCTGTTTCCGGTTTTCCATCGGCAAGGAAAACACATTTGGAAGGATTCTTAACCGAGAATCGGGAGATGGGAGGCTGGAGAGTACCTCCACCACCAAGGTTTACGTAATTGATCCCATAGCTATACCAGTAATTCTTTTTATTAATCGTATTGTACTCAGCGTCACTCAGTGACCGTACGGGACAACGGGAAGGCACTTTTTCCTTGGCGATGGCATCCCTGGCTTTTGCCAAATCCCCGCCGTAATCCACATGCGCCACCATGCTCTCCATCCAGGAACTAACGGCGCCCCAAGCCCAAGGAAATTGGTTGTTGAAATCGGCGCTATAGGTATTCGACATGAGCCCGAGTTGGCGAAGATTACTCACACACTTGGCCGCTTTGGCATTGGCAATGGCATTGCCGATGGCGGGAGTGATCATCACGGCCAGTATGGCTATGATCGCCACCGCGATAAGCATCTCTACTAGGGTGAAGGCCCTGGCACAGGTACGAGATGAAAAATAATGAGGAGTGGCAGGTTGCTGCATGGGGGGACTTAAATTGGGGGGATCAACTTCTCACTTCACAATTGATCTATTTCCATTTAAAGTCAAAATAAATTCCAACTCCCACTTTGGACTCAAGAGACAAACTCCCTAATGCAACATCGCCGATAAAGCCTGAGCAGAGGCAAAAATGGTTGCACGGCATATACGAAACCCCTCTATTGCGGTAGATCAATTCAAATGTCTCTGGCTTCACTCAAACCTATCTCCGGGCCCGCCCGGCGCAAGCAGTCGGCGGGAATCAATGCTCTCCTCGCGCTGGCCAGGAAGCTGGGACCTGGCGCAAAACTACCGACCACCAGAGAACTCGCCAAGGCACTCGGCATCACGGGTGCCACCCTCACACGTTGTCTGGAAAATCTCGAGAGCCGCGGCGTTTTACGATGCCTTCAGGGCAGCGGCATCTATGTGGAAAAAGGTGTCCTGGATCGACGGATTGGGTTGGTCTTCGGTTACAATATTTTCGCCGAGGAGGAATCCGCCTTTGGCGGTCAGATCCTGAAATACTGCGCCACAAGAGCTGCGGACAGGCACGAGTATTTTTCCTTTTTCCTCGATCTTCCCGTCATGAAAGGACTGATGAATGGCACGGAGGTGCCAGCGCATCAGGATCTCTCGGACGCCCTGAAACAGGGAAAACTTAACGGCATCATTCTCGTCGGACGTAACAGTGTGGAGCAGGAGGACTGGCTGCGTAGCCAAGGTGTGCCAGTGGCTTGCGCTGAAGCCCGACGCGGAGCCGTTTCCAATGTGCCGGGCATCGTTTGCTTCGATTACGAAAGCCTGGTTTTCCAGGGACTGGAGCGCTTGAAGCGGGCAGGTTGCAAACAAGTCGGGTTGCTGGCCGTCCTACGTGAGCATGAGGAAATGTTTCGCCAGGGCCTCCGCAAATTCAATCTCTCGACACACGAGAAGTGGATCTTTACTCCGCCGACGGAGGAACCAATTCCACAAACCGAACGACGCGATTTCCACACCCATGTGGCAAGGAAGTTTCTGGAACTGAATAATTGGAAAAAGGATAAAAACTCTCTGCCCGATGGCCTGATCATTACAGACGATGTGATGACAACTGGCGCCTGCGCTGTTTTCGCCGATGAAGGACTAAAAATCGGCGAGGATCTCATCATCTGCTCCCAGGCGAACAAAGGATCCGGCACACTGGATCCCCTGGACGTGCTGCGTGTGGAATTCGATCCCGAGGACATGGCAACCGCGCTCTTCGACGTGCTGGAGACCATGATGGATGGAGACGCTCTGCCGCCTTCCCCCCATCTGCTAACCCCCGTCCCATTGTCAGAAGAGACTGACCGTCAGGAGCCTCTTAAGGCAGGAAGACGAAAACATCACGCGTCTGGTAAGGCCTCACCCATCGCAAAAGAAGCTTCCAAGCTGGAGCGCATCGCCATCTATACGCCGATAGATTCCATTTCCGATCCAACCCGGTGGTTCGCGAAAACATTGATTGCGGAACTACAGCAGATGCTGGACAGCCAAGGCATCGAGTCCCAAGTATGGGTGGACTCAAGGCCAGCCGAGCAAAGAAACACTCTTTGGAAAGAGCTGGAAAACAGCGCGCACCGCGATGAAATCCAGGGCGTCATCCTCGTAGATGGTGACACTAATATCTTCGCCTGGGCAAAAACGCTCCCCATTCCGATTGCCGCACTCACATCGGAGGACCACCCGTGCGCGGCCACCTTCGACATGTGGCATATGTTTGAACTCGGAATGCAGAGCCTGGCAAAAAAAGGATGCCGGTCGCTGGGATTGATCACCGTGCATCCCATGTCCGAACACTACCGCGAATATTTCGATGTCATGATCGAAATGGCTTCGCGATATGGATTGGAGATTAAAAATCGATGGATCCGCATTCCCCGGCAACCGGGCCTGAGCGGATGGGATCTGGAGAGATTTGGATTTGAGGAGTTCCCTGCCCTCTGGAAACAAAAGGATCGCCCCGACGGCCTCATCATCGAGCCGGATATCGTAGTCGAAGGCGCTATCACAGCCATGCTGCAATTGCGCGTCAATCCTCCGGATGACATCAAACTCGTCCTGCATCGCAACGAGAAACATCCCTACCTCCTCCCCTTCCCCGCGACACTCCTCGTAACTAGTGAGCGTGAATACGCCAAAGCCCTCCTTGACCAGATCAAGCGCCAAGTGGAGGGGAAGCCCGTATCCCGCATTCTCGTACGGCATAAACTGCAAGAGTACGCCGGTGATACATCGACCCCTTCAAAGCTATGAGTAACCGCCGAGTTTACATCAACCAAGACGACTCCGCCTTCACACGCTGCCATCCACTGGAAGACATGACCGTTGAGGGAGCGGAAAAGCTCGTCGATTTTTATGCGCAAGCCTCCCAACTCGGGGGACTCGCGTTTTGCGTCAATATGCAGCGGGCTCTCTTTGACAGTGCCGTCTGGGAAACAATCACAGACCGTCTGGAATCCCGAGGCGATACGGCCTTGATCGCAGCCGTCGGAGAGATCGCCGGCACAGCCGCTTTGCAGGAAAGAGGGGTCGATCACTTCAAGGTGTGGCTGCAACGCGCGCGCAAGCATGGAGTGGAAGCCTTTCTCACCATGCGGATGAATGACTGCCATGGACTGGAAAGCCACGGAGGATTTGGCCGTGCTGATCGCGGTATCGATCAGGATCACTTTCACAGTCATGCCACGGAATTCTGGAAGGCAAACAAGCATCTCCGCCGGGCTCCGTATCGCTTTGAGCGAAGTTTCGAGGGCGCCTTTGACTACACGCATGAGAAAGTACGCAGTCACCACCTCGCCCTGATCACGGAACTCTTTGAGCGCTATGACATGGACGGCCTGGAGCTGGACTGGATGCGATGGATGTTCATGTTCGCTCCCGGCAAGGAGGCGGCGGGGCGAGACATTCTCAGCAGCTTCATTGCCCAAGTGCACGATCTCCGCAAGACCGCCGAGAAACGCTGGGGTCATAAAATCGAACTCCGCCATCGTATCCCTGCCGAGCCGCAGACCAGCCTCGCCCTTGGTTATGATGCTCCAGCCTGGGCACGCCACGGCATGGCAGATCAGGTCATCCTCTCCTGCTTCGGAGGAGTCGCAAATTTTGACTACCCCATCGATCTGTGGAGGCAGTTATTGGGAAGCAACGTCCGCATCCTCGCCCATGTGGAATCCTCCACGAATGCCTATCCGGGACAAATGGCCGTCGATTACCATTTTTCCTTCGGCTCAGCGAGTTCGGCCCTGAAACGCGGAGCCGACGGCGTTTATCTTTTCAACGAATGCTATCGGGAAGCCGGGCCTGAGCCTGAGCGGCGATTGATGCTGAAGCTCCTGAATACCTTGGGGAGCGAAGATACGCTCAATACTGTCGTTCGGCGACATGCCGTCAGCTATCCCCAATCACGCGCTCCCGGAGAGGCACTGCGGACTCCGCTGCCCATCCCAATGAAAAACCCGTACTTTGGCCAGGACGCTGGCCGCTGGGCGGAAAACATCACCGTTCGTGTTGATGTCGGCAGCAAACCAAAGAGCGCAAAATTTGTGCTACGACTGGGATTTTCTGCTGAGACAAACCTACAGGGTCTGGAAGTCAGGGTAAATGGCGCGATCGTCTCGCTGACAGCCGCACCGGCCTATCCCTGCTGCACCGTGGCAGCGTTCCCCGACAATTGCTTTCCTTCGATCCCCGCCCGGGCACAACGATTGATCCACCTTGAAATACCAGCCAGCACTTTGCTGGAGGGAGTCAATGTCGTGGAGTTCGAGCCGACCGGTGAGACCGGCCAGCTCGAATGGGCGGAAATTCTCGTGCTGCCCAGCTAGTCGCCGGAAATCCGGACAAGTCCCTTGAGGACATGACCACTTTTCTGCTCGGCCAGCGCATGAGGTAGATCTTCCAACGAATCCCAGACATGGGAACGCAGGAGAGAGGGATCGATCTTTTGATCCTTGATATCCTTGCACGCTTGCTGGAAGTAAGTGTCATCCGTGGGTGCCAGGTAGTGCACCGAGAAATCCCCCCCGACGGCTCCCAGCGGAAGCCGATACGCAAATCCCTCGGGTGCTCCATAAATGGCGGCATGTCCACCGGGTCTTAACCATGTCAGCCCCGTCTCGAAGACCTGCTGATTACCCGCGGCATCCAAAAACCAATCGGCACCCGGGGAAGAAAGAAGCTCGCGAATCGAAGCGGCGCTTTCCGGCCCAAAGCGGACAACATCCGTCACGCCATTTTGCTGGAGCCGGGCAAAGGCTTCCGGCCGGCGCGCCACACCGATGATGGCTTTTGCACCAGCGGCTTTCGCACATTGCGCCATGACACAGGCGGCAAAACCGGCCCCGCCAATAGCCACGGATTTCCCAGACAGATCACCCAGCTTCGTCATCCAACTCGCGACCTCGGACACACTGATGGCAAGCACCGCGTCTTCCAGGGAGAGAAACTCCGGCACAATGTGCTGACGAGCCGTATTGTAATCCGATGCCGGACCTCCCGGTAAGTCGCCTTCGCGAACGATACCGTACTCGGCAAAGCCCCCCCACGCGCTGAAGAGTCCATCCCGCTGTTGGCCGGGCCATATGGCCACAGGGCGTGTGACTCTGTCGCCGATGCGAAATTTGCGAACCTCGGTCCCCACCGCAATGACTCTGCCCAGACTCTCATGACCGAGAATAGCCGGGTACCAATCGGCGGGATGATGGGCTTGGCAGCCTTCGACAATGTGACGATCCGTGGTCCCGCAGAGACCACAGGCTTCGATTTTCACGAGAGCTTCGTAAGGACCGGGCTCGGGACGCGAGACTTCCTGAATCTCCAAATGACCGGGCGAAGTGACAACCGCAGCTTTCATTTTTTCCTCCAATCAAAGATGACGCCAAGGAAATCGGAGGAACCAGCACCAATCATTTCGTAAGCTTGGGCTGCGTCCTCAGGAGAGAAGGTGTGGGTAATCAACGGAGCGGATTTCAACCATCCTTTGGCGGCCCACTCTAGGGCTGCGCCAACGGCTTCAGCGCTGTGGGCACAAGGGAAATAGGCTGAGGGCAGACGCTGATGCAAGGCATTAAGATCGAGCTGAGCTGGTGGCGGATACCAGCCTTGGAAAACAAATTTCCCCCGGAGCTTTAGCAGAGGGAAGAGGCTATTCACGACCTGAGAGGAGCTGGACGTATCGATGATGATATCGAAGCTGCCGGGAGCAAGGTCCCCGATCGATTTCGCGACAGTGGCACCAAGAGACTCTGCAATTTTCAAACGGTCTTCCACGATATCCGTTACCGTAACGGAGGCTCCTTTAAGCTGGCAGACCTGAAGGGCGTACTGACCGATGACTCCCAATCCGCAGACAAGGACCTTTGCCCCCACGGGGACGACCGCCATTTCGATCCCACGCATAGCGACGGCACAGAGGCCGAGGAGAGCGGCTTCCTCAGCAGGGACGTCGGAAGGAACCTTCTCACAGTGATGGATTTCGAGATCACCATTTCCGCGTGCACCACAGACATCGACTACGGCATGGGAGACGTGGCTGCCCATCCAGCTCTTTCCTTCCACCTCTCCAGCCAGCCGGCTGGCAAAATAGTAAACCCGATCACCAGGGGCCCATCCCTTGCTCGCGGCCTGTGCTCCGGCGGAGGTAATGCGACCAACCGCCATGTAACCGGGGACACTCGGAAATGCAACGTCAGGACGCAGACCGAGGTAGGCCCAGCGTTCGGTTCCCACGGAAATTCCAGACACTTCAGTTTCGACAACGATATCCCGTTCGGTGGAGGCCGGGAGGGTGATGTCGCCAAGCTGAACCTGCTTGGGTTGGACAAAAATTACTGCTTTTGCGTTCATGTCGTCACCATAGATCCTCATTTCATACTATTAAAACGGGAGAAATCTGCTTTTGATGGGACAAAAATGATACGGAAAGAGTGGCTCGCCCTAATCTCCCCGCAGATCCATGTGATCTGGAGGGGGCGCTGGGAACCCGGTACGGTGGAGCCAGCGAGGATCCTGTACGACCACGAGTTGATCATGGTAAATCGGGGGCGCTGCTCCATGGAGGTCGGCCAGGAATTACTGGAACTCGAGAGCGGCGATTTTGTCATCGTGCCGCCGGGGGTCCTGCACTCCAGTCATTGCGATGAGTCAGTCTATCGCAGTTGCATCCACTTCGACTGGCTCCCCGCCTCGCGAGGAAGACATCCCGTCTGCTGCTATCACCCACGTAAACCGCGAAAAGACCTCATCATCCCAGCCCCGGAATTCCTCCCCAAGGGGATTCTCAGAGGGCGCTTCGCAGCAGATGCTCCTGCGCTCATCGAGACACTCTTCCACCGCTGGCACGCTGAGAAGCTGATGGCTCGACCGGTATTACTGGAATTACTGACGCTGCTTTTCCACCAACCGGAAACTCGCATGCAAGGGAAGGCCGAGCGGGAGACGCAGATCGCGTACACCGTGAAGGATCTGCTGGAAGCTCAGGGCGAGGAAACGGAGAGCATCCAGAATCTGCTGGCGTCCACAGGCCGCAGCTACGCGCATCTGTGCCGCATCTTCCGGAAGGTCTTCGGAACGACGCCGGTGGACTACCGGAACGCCCTCCGGCTGGAGAAAGCAAAAACGCTTCTGCGCGACCCCCGCCATACGGTGACGGAGGTCGCAGAAGCGTGTGGTTTTTCTGATCCCGGGTATTTTGCGCGAAAGTTCCGACAACAGAATGGCGTCAGTCCTTCCCAGTATCGCTAAAAACTTCCGAGGTATTGCGGATCAGGAGCGGAACTTGGCGAAGACCTCTCCAGCTTCCTCGAGAGTCTCTTTGCTGCCGATGTCAAACCAGGTACCGGGAACGGTCCAGGTACTGACCTCCATGCGTGGGTAGAGCCACTGCACGAAACGGCCTGGCTGATCGGGATTGTTGCCATCGGAGATGTAGGCATTCACGAGAGGCAGCACGTCCTTGCGGTAGTAATAAAGAGCGATACCGGTAAGAGTGCTGGTGGGGGTGGCGGGCTTTTCCTCGAAGTGAGTGATACGGCCGGTCTCGTCGGTCTCGATGCTGTTGTATTTCTTGATGGCGTCAAGGTCACCCACATCGTAAACGGCGAGAGTGGCTGGGAAGTTCTTGGCGTAGGCGGCAAACTCGGCCACAGGCTGGCTGAAGAGGTTGTCACCAGCAACCACGAGGAGATCGGAATTGAGGAGATTCTCCTTATTGATGACGTGGTGGATATCGCCGATGGCACCGAGCTTATCGGCGTCGGAAGTGGAGCCATCATTGACAATGGTGAAGGCGAGCTTTGGCTGGCGCTTGGTGTACTCATCGGCCCAGGCTTGGAAGTCCGCTGCGAATTTGTTGTTGGTCACAACATACACGCGCTCGATGTCGGGAATCGGTGCCAGATTGTCGAGCACCCACTCGATCATGGGTTTTCCCGCAACGTCGAGGAGAGGTTTGGCTTTGGTGAGCGTAAGCGGATAGAGGCGGGTGGCATATCCGGCGGCGAGGATCAGAATATTCATTCGGTGGGATAGATTGAACAAGCCGATGAAAGCGGGCAAGCAGGAACACTTCAGCGCCCGAGAGGTTCCGACACATTTACGCCCTGCGGCGGAGAAAAGGTAAAATCCCCCTCCCCCGGCTTGAGCGGACGTTCCTCGGAAAACTGAATCTGCGTATCCTCCCCCTGCGTGCCGCGGATCTGGATTTTTTCCAAATTGAGGCTGGCCGATAGCCAGACCGAGATGGATTGCACCGCCTTGCGCATAGCCCCCCGCAGAGGGGTCAGGTCCACCCGGTAGCCTCCATTGTTCTCCTCGATACGAATAGCGAACTGCTTCCCCTCATTCTGAAGATTGAGGGCTGCGGTGATAGCACGGAGAGAATCAGAGAGCAGGCGATTGCGGGCCAGCGGATACTTCTCCGCCTGGCGGACTTCTGGATAATAGAGCCACAGAGTCTGCCCGTCAGACACCGTCACGCTGCCTCCGGGGACTTCGCGTCGAAATTTATCCGGGGCTTGGAACCAAAGCGTCCCCTCCTCGCGAACCGGCTCGGTAAGCAACGGCAAGCGACGTTCCTCACGAAAACGCAACCTCACCCCGGAAGCTTCCGGACGTTGCGACAAACCTTGTAATAACTGAGCAGCCTCTGCAGAAGAAAGCTCTGCCCCCTGCAGGCCAGCCATGCCAAAAACCGCAAGGGCCGACAGGGAGATCAGGGCGAATCGCTGGAAACGGGAACGAATTGGTACCATTGGAGAGGATCTTTGGTGATTTCTGCAAAGAGGGATTCGGCTATGGCCCGCGTGCAGCGTGTAATTTCCTCACTGCGCTCGGTATGTGGGACACGCTGAGCCTTGATGCCAGGCTTGGCCACCACACGATACCCGCCCTGAGCAGAGCGATGAACAATAACGGGAACAACTGTGGCACCCGTCATAGCCGATAGAAGAGCCGGGCCCGTGGAGCAAAGGCTATGCCCATTTGGCAGGCGCACCGGGACGCCCTGCTCCTGAATCGGACGATCCGCCAGCACGGCGATAGCTCGACCGGGTCCCACGGCACGGGCCAACTGGAGAGAAGAAAAAGGATCACTCCCCACCTCCACGGTCTCCGTCCCCCAACGCCGACGCCACTTGGCGCGCCAGTTCGTTAGCGAGGCTGAAGGCTCCGCCAAGGTGGCTACGGTGAAAGGCCACCCGCGCCGCCCCAAAGTCACCGCCCCGATTTCAAAGAAACCATAGTGACCGGTCGCAAGAATCGCCCCTCCCTCATTGAGCGCAGCCTCAATATGCTCCAGCCCCTGCTCCTCAGAGCACAGCGCCTGCACCTCCTCTTCAGACATCGCCCCCACCGCGACATAGTCGGCAATGGTCGTTGCGAAATTGAGAAAGACTTCGGCCGCCTGCTTCTCCGACACCGGGGCCGTGGAAAGGAGGCTCAGATTTTCTCGGACCGTGCGCCGCACCGCAGGCTGGGTCCAGGCATAGAAACCCGCCACCAACCGACTCAGAAAATGAAACCCCCTCCTGCCCAGCAAAGGATAGAGCCGGGTGGTGAGTTCAAAAATGCGAGACGTATAGAGATGCCGATAAGCCCAGCGCTCCGTATGAGGACGAGAATCAGCCATCACTTCAAAACGTCCACCGAAGGAATGACACAACGATAGCCTTGCTCAGTCAGCCCCTCGAGAATGTGACGCAAAGCCAGAGGACGATGCCGGGAAGCCCCCCCCTCATGCATCAAAATGATACTTCCCGGTGCGACATTTTCCATCACCCTCGCAGCCACTCGCGAAGGCACAACACAGCACCCATCCGCCGCCGAGACCGACCACCCGACGACCGTCAGTCCCAAGGCCTGAGCCACCGGATGAACCGCACTGGAAACCATGCCCACAGGCGCACGAAAAAAACGGGGCGACTGACCGCAGGCTACCCGGATCGCGTGCTCCCCTCTCTCCATCTCACGAGCCACCATCGACCGAGGAAGCGCCCACCAGGTACTGATGGGGTGAGAGTAGCTATGATTTGCCACCTCATGGCCCTCCTCCACCATCCGCCGCACAAGATCCCGATGCCGATCTACCTGACGGCCTATGACAAAAAACGTGGCCTTCGCATCATGCTGACGCAGCAAGTCCAGCATGGCAGGCGTGTGGATAGGGTGTGGGCCATCATCGATCGTCAGCCACACCTCCCGCTTGTCGGTCTCAAATTCCGTGATGACCGGACCGTGCCAGGTCGAGTTGCGGGTCAAGGTGGGGTAGAGCCAGCA
>Ga0351893_10008_pt1 | contig 113950 bp, 94 predicted proteins | sample TotcelFGM3001K15_FD_206765 | JGI IMG/M metagenome (GOLD analysis project Ga0351893, IMG submission 206765) | Enriched cells from coal bed in the Powder River Basin, Montana, United States - Total cells FGM rep3 HSBNCT.FGM.300.1.K15 ...
AGCGAGTATATGTAATGCGGTATAGCCTAATGCCTTTCGAATTGGTTGATCTGGAGCCGTAAGCTTTAATAAGGTTTCTTCCCTTTGTCCTTGCACCGCCTCTTTCGCTTGAGTTAATAAGTTAAAACGTGCTCGAATGTATTCCTGAGTAGATGGTGAAGCACGTTTTAAATGAGTTTCACCAAAGTAGCATTTCTTAACCTGTGGATGCACTTTCAGCAACTCGACAAATTGCTCCATCATTTGAGTAGTCATCCAATCACCAGTCACATCAATAATGGTATCTTTTCCTGCTTTTACCTTGTTTATTATTTCCGTTAAAAATGATTGCGGCGTTTTTTTAAGTTGCCTGCGAATTTGTTCAACTTCTTTAACTAATGCGCTATTTGCAAAAGAGGATAAACCATGTTCGCCCCAATGAGCTCCTCGCTGAGCTAAGTAAAGCGCCACATCACGATGGGACTCGAGAACCGCAAGCTTTAAAGGTGTATTTCCCTCATAATCAGAACGATTGAGGTCCGTGCTTTCATATAAGCACCACTGCACTACTGACAAGTGACCATTCCGGGCCGCACCATGCAAAGCTGTACTACCCTTATAGCTTTTTTTGTGAATCGATACATCATCCTTCTGTAATAACCACTTTGCCAACTCTAAATGACCATTCCATGCCGCATGTAACAGAGCTGTGATACCGTCTTTATTCTTTTCTTGTAGCCATGCCCCACCTTTGTCCAGTAACCATTGTACTATTGGGAGGTGGTCATTCTTTGCTGCCAACAGCAAAGCCGTATCACCATTTTTGTCTTTTTTATCTAATCTAGCTCCTTTAGAAACCAAATACTGTAAACCTTCTAAATGCCCCCTTTTTGCTGACCACAGGGATGGCGTGTTACCCTCAGCATCTTCTATCTCTAAAAAAGCTCCATTCTCAACCAAACATTGCATCACTACTAAATTGCAACGCTTTGCTGTTAAGTGAAGGGAAGCATTACCGTCTTTATTTTTTTTATCTAATTTGGCTCCTTTGGAAACCAAAAACTGTAAATTTTCTATATACCCATCCTCTGCTAATAGCAGTAATGGGGTATTCCCTTTTGCATCTTCTATCTCTAAGGAAGCCTTATGATCAACTAAACACCGTATTATTTCTATATTGCAATGCTTTGCTGTTAAGTGAAGGGAAGTATTACCGTCTTTATTTTTTTTATCTAATTTGGCTCCTCTAGAGACCAAATACTGTAAACCTTCTAAATGCCCCCTCTTCGCTAACTGCAGTAATGGAGTATTACCTTTCGCATCTTCTATCTCTAAGCTAGCCCCCTCCTCAACTAAACGTCGTATCATTGCTAAACTGCTACAACTTGCTGCTAAAAGTAGGGAAGTATCACCGTCCTTATTTTTTTCATCTATTGGAACACCCTGGTGAAGTAGCCATTGCACTATTTCCAAATGACCTGCTTGCGCGGCTAATAATAAACACTTAGATGCTTCCTTATCTTTTTCATCTAAAGAACATTTTAAAAATAAAGTTTGAAATACTTCTAAATAATTATCGGCATTGGGAATTGCAGCTGCTAAATGTAACGCGGTCTGACCCTGTTTATTAGGATGATTCACTCTATTAGAAGCAATGAAAAAAGGCAGTAATAGATTAATTGACTCTAAGAAATGTTCCTTCACAGCATAATGCAATAAAGTATTACCATCATCGTCTTCTTCATATGTAGTTATGGTATCTATTAAATTCGAGTTCTCTTGTACGTAGGTATTTATTAAATTCGGGCTTTTCTTTAAGCGGTCTATCTTCAGCGCATATGTTAAAAATTCTAATACAGGAGGATTTTTCTCGGCTAACTGTAGGGAATTATTTCCTTGGAAATTAGATTGAGTTATAAGTTCTTGAACTCCTGCACCGAAAGCATTTACCAGAAGCTTTACTCCACTCACAGGACCGCGTTGCACAGCCAAATGGATGGGAGTGTTACCATTTTTATTTTTCGAACCAATTCTTTCTTTTTTATTTGCGTCTGCGGTATCTGATAAAACATCTAATAAAAAACGGGTGGTTTCACAATTTCCTCGTTCCGCAGCCCAATGGAATATTGTGTCAGCATTTTTATTGTTCCATAAAACAATTTTAGCTTTGAGAGAAGCATCCGCGCCAAATATCACTTTTAATATACTACTGTTTCCGTAGCGCACTACGGCATGTAGTGGGGTATTGCCATAATTATTAGGCTTTAACATCATTTCTGTAAAACGAGATCCCAATAGCCGCAACATCGTTTGAATTTTAGCAAGATCATTGCAGACAAAAGGCTGATGGAAGAAAGTATTTCCTTCCTTATCAGGTTTAAAAATTAATTCCTGAGCTTCCGAATCTAACTCTATCCAAGCTTTTTCTAAATCTTCTGCATCACCCCAAGAAGCGACTTGATGTAATGTTGTTATCTTCTTTGATTGAGTTTGCGGTAATCCTAATGAAATACGAACACTTTCTTCAAGGATTTCGCGTAAACCCTGTTGAGTCAAGCTAGAACATTCCAGATATTTCACCGCACCCATTTTTTTAGCCATATCACGGCCTTCTTCACGCGTGATAGGAACTAGATTTTTTTCTTTTAATCGACTCAAGGTATCAGCATCTGTTCTTAGATCTATTTTACTCCCTATGAGAATAATGGGGGTATTAGGACATTGATGTCGAACTTCAGCTATCCATTTAGCTTCTACATTACAAAGTGAAGCGGGCGAGATAATAGAAAAAAAGACTAAAAATACATCTGTTTGTGGATAGCTTAAAGGACGCAATCGATCATAGTCTTCTTGTCCGGCAGTAATGTAAAGATCAATGTTATAGAGAGAATCGGGTAAGCTTTCTAAAGAAAGCGTGGTACTCCGATCATCAAATACCGTAGGAATATAATCATCGGGGAAATAATCTTCTATATAGGTACGTGCAAAATAACTTTTACCTACTGCACCATCTCCTACAAGAACAATTTTTATAGCTTTATTTGAGGGTGATTTCTTTAATTGTGTTTGGACAGATTCCGAATTATTAAGCATGATGATTTCATCCTTCCTTATGCATTTGATGCATGCCATGTGTATACGTGTATGTTTTTAAAAACCTAAAATTACTCTGAAAAAGACAATTCTTTAATTTTAGAAAAAGTCGTCTGTATAACTTAGCCATGATCATTTTTAAAATCTATACAAATACTGATTTTGCTTTTGCATGATAGAAAATATTGTTTTTTAAACCACGCAATTCAATTCCATATTATATTTACCTCAGTCACATGAGTTAAAAGTTAAGAAGGTCTATTAAATTTATTCCCTACCACCTTTTCGTGTTGAGTAAGAGTATGATTTTCTTCGGCTTTGAATAGAGTTCTTTTCCATCCCGGTGAGCTGGGAACAGGAAGTGGACGATGCACGTAAGTGAATAATTGAAATTGCAATTTGAGTGTATTTACTATTTCTTCTAGGTTTTTATTTGCTTCTTCTAGTCGTCTCACTTTATATTCTAATCCCGAAATGCGCTTTAACTCGATAGCTTCTAATCGTGAGGCAACCCAGTTAATCTGATTTGCTGTTTCTGCAAATCCTGCATTTTTTGCCAACTCCGCTGCCGTATATGAAGCTTTCAACACCCCTCCTTTGTGCAGTACCTTCTGTGAAGGATCCGCTCCTGCTAATATCAACTTCTCAGCAATAAGTGTATAGCCTAAATGAGCTGCTAAATGTAAGGGAGTCCATCCATCCGAATTCGTTAAATTCACATCAATCGAGGAACACTGTAATAAACACTCCACTAATTTCACATTATTTAAGTTTACCGCAAGATGTAAGGCGGTTTCGTTAGTATTAGGCATTGGCATATTCGGATCATAATTTGGCAGGTTCAATAAATAAGAAACCGTCTCTAAATCTTGGTTTTTAACGCTAAAATGTAATAAATTCATACCGTTTTTGACGGTGCAACATAAATCTAATCCCAAAAAATCCAATTGTATTAATTTATCCAAGTCTTTATTTGAAGCTGCTATTATTGCTTGCTCATCCAAAAGGCCCTTCACTTTACTCGCCTCAATATGTCGTGCAATATCTACCGCTAAATTTTCTTGCTTTTTATCTAAATCATAATCGTTTATCTCAAAATTTAAATGTTTTGGATTAAATGCATAAATCTGTTCTGCAAAATTCCCAGGAAAATCATATCCACTCTGTTTAAACAACTTTAGTTTGATAAAAATAGAATGATGCAATGACTTGTCAATTTTATCTAAATCCTGTAACACCAATTTTTGTAATAAATGAAAACCTACGTGACGAGATATTTCCTTTGGGGCAAAATCCTTTTTAGCTTGCAACCAATCTATTATAATAGTTTGATAGTGATGTTTTAGTACATCAGGCAACTTAATTTCTTTTATTAAATCGATTACATCTGCATCAGATGTCGCGGCTGCTATACGGGGCGCTAAATTTTTCCCAAAACTATGAAGACGAGCCTCAAAAGCTAAAAAAGAACGAGCCAAACTCGCATTACGTAAATAATCATCCCCACGATGATTTTCAATAACACCCTCCATGTCAAGCAAACGTTCATTTAAATAGAATATATTCTCATGACTCATATAAGTTCCAATATAACGCACAAAATTATCGTAAGCCTCTTGCAGAGTATATTGACCTTCCCCATCATTGCTCTCATTTTTCAATTTAAAAGATCGACTTAATTTCACCAAATCATCATTGGAAATAGATCTATCTAATAGCGATGAGCCGTATTTTTTTGCTAAATAAAGAGTTTGGGTTGAAAATAACTTTGGCATAAGCTTCTTTCCTTGGTACAAAATTTTATAAAAAACATATTAAAAATGGAATAACACTTTTGGTGCGATAATTGATTTAAAATTCTTTACAGCCAATCTTAAGTCATTCTTTTACTCATTTTCCTAACATAAAATTTGATGACTTTTGAATAATCTTTTGTTCTTCGTCATATTATTTGTGATTCCTACACTTTTGATTTAACACATACAATTCTTTTAATGTTTTAATCGTTTACAAAAAATAATTACAGAATATATTAGTTGAAAAATGAGCGCCTACACTAATAAACTCGATGAAGTAATGCATTTTATGTGTTAACGAAATTTTTAAGGAGATATATCAAATTTGTTCTGTTGAGCCTCATCATTCTGAGTGGAAATAGGACTTCGCTCAGGTTTAAATAAACTAGGCGATTGACGAAATGGCTGCTTAGTATCAGTAATGGAAGGACGATGCATATAAACAGATATTAATTGAAATTGAGCTTTTAATGTTTGCAATTCTTCTTCTAGCTTTATTACTTTATATTCTAATCCTGAAATTCTTTTTAACTCGATAGCTTCTATCCGTGATGCGGCCCATTGAATTTGATTTGCTGTTTCAGAAAAACCAGCACTTTTTGCCAAATCTATCGCAGTTTGTTGTGTTCGCACTCCTTTTCGAGAAGTTTTTAAAGTGAAATCGGCTCCCGCTAATATCAATTTTTCAGCTATAGCTGTATAGCCCAAGTATCCTGCCCAATGCAATGGAGTCCATTTTTGTAAATCCTCTAAATTCACATCAATTGCTTGACATTGCAATAAACATCCCACTAATTTTAGACTATTTAACTTTACAGCAAGATGTAAAGCGGTTTCTTTTGTGTCGGGTATAGCTGTATTAGGATCATAATTGGGTAAATTTAATAAATAAGAAACAGTCTCTTCACCTTGATTTTGCACACTAAAATGTAATAAAGTCCTAGTGTCTTTTATAACATGACATAAATCTAGACCAAGAAAATCCAATTGTTTTAACTTATCTAAATCATTTTCTGAAGCCGCTATTAATGCTTGCTCTTTCAAAAGACCGTTTGATTTACTTGTTTCAATATGCCGAGCAACATCATCAGCTAAGCCTTTTTGTTTTTTTACTACATCATAATTGCTCGTCTGGAAATTTATACTTTTTAAATCGAATTCATCAATTTGCTGGGCAAAATTACCAGAAAAATCGTAGTTACATTGGCTGAATACTTGTAATTTTTTGGAAATAGAAGCATGTTGTGATTGGTCAATTTTATCTAAATCTTGCAATACTAATTTTTGCAATAGATGAAAACCTACATGACGCGCAATATCAGCCGGAGTAAAAAATTTTTTGGCTTGTAACCAGTGTATAATAATATTTTTATAATGATATTTCAGCGCCTCTGGTAATTGAATTTTTCTTAATATATCCTCTAACGATTCATTAGATGCAGTAATCAACTGAGGCGCCAAATTCTTCCCAAAGTTATAAAGGCGAGCTTCAAAAGCTAAAAATGAGCGAGCCAAACTTGCATTTCGTAAATAGTCATCTCCAAAATGGCCACCAACAAGGCCTTCCATTTGAAGTAAACGTTCATTTAAGTTAAATATATTTTCTTGACTCATGTAAGCGCCAACGTAACGCACAAAATTATCATAGGCCTCCTGCAAAGTATATTGGCCTTCTGCATCTCTACTCACATTTTTTGGTTTAAAAGACTGACTTAATGTTACTAAATCATCTTCAGAAATAGACACATCTAATAAAAACGAGCCATATTTTTTTGCTAAATACAGTGTTTGGGTGAAAAATAACTTTGGCATAGATTTCTTCCTGAATCAGTGAGATTTATAAAAGTAAATTACAATCTAGTAATGCTTTATTCGTACGTTTAATGAATAAGATTTCTAAAGGTAAATTTGGATGCACACCTTCGCTTATTCCACTTTCATTTAGTGCTCTTTTACTTAAGCACATGATTGTGATTCTTGCTTAACATACAAAAAAACTCAAGCTATTGAATGTAGTATTATCAATATAATTAAGAATTAATAATAGTGTCCTTATAATTATGTTAAAGCTCACAATAAAAGAAAAATCCCTCAACATTGTTCATACATTTGGTTCAAAAAGAATTGGAGTTAATGAAAATCGTGATAGCATAAGAGTTATTGAATAAGAAATTTTTCGTTAAAACATTATAAAAATTTATAAAAGAAAATAATTCAAAAAAAATTTAATTCTGGAAGCTACGATTTTTAGTTTAAATTTAGGACGCGAATTATTGGCTTATTGTATAAATGCAAGATTAAAGCCAATATTCATTCAAATAAGGAATCATCAAATGTTGTATCCTGCAGATAAGACAATTATATTATTAGATATAGATAATACCTTAGTTAATAGTCAAGGGCAGTTGAATAAAAAGCTCCTAGAAGCATTAAAATATTTTAACCTTACCCGCATTGTTTTGTTCTCTTCCTATGATTTAACCTATCGGCTCAAAACTAGCGTGGAAACGGGGTTAACGCGATGGGACATTCAACGGCGTTTGGCTTACGAAAATTTTGATGTGGTGGCGATTATTATTTCTGCTTCTCCCTATCATGAGATATCTGATCCACAAACAATAGGTTCTTATTACAAAGATAACATTGCAAATATAGAACGAGCACTGCGCTCGAGTTATCTTGACCCCAAGTCTAAAGCGACAATTAGATTTGAAGAAAACTTGACAGCTTTGGCCGCTGCTGAATTAGCTACCATTGAAAAAAATATTCATGAAGATTGGGGTGGAATATCTTGTTGGCAAGGTGACGACTTTAAGGGTGGGAAGCAGCATATGCTCACTCATGCAATACAGGCCTACCGCATGCACGCAAAACACTATATTGTCATTGACGATAAAAAAGAAGTGGCTGCCGTAGTACACCGCGCCATTAAAGAACAAACTTATGGTTCAGATATTTCATTAACCGTTCTACCCGTCAATTTTACGACAGTTTACTCAGATCCTCTTGAGCATTATATAGATAAATTGTCACAACATTTTGATCCGCCGCAATTAAGGCCTAAAAAAGAATTATCGATACAAAAAATATTGGGGATAGACGAAGAATATTTGGAAATAATATTAGAAGGAATGCAAAATACCAAATTAAAATTTTTAAGTTGGCTTAATATCTATGATCGGATAATTATATGGTTTAAAACACCTTTAGAAAATTATTCTCTACATAAAAAAATAAACGATTTCTTAAAGGGATTATCGATAAATTTTGAGGTAAAGTTACAAATCGAGGAAAACTTTACATCAGAAATATTATCACGTCTAGAAATATGGTCGGCTTGGTATCAAAATGCCATAAAAGCTTCTCCCAAAATTTCTTATACTGCTTGTACACTTGACCCAACTTGGATTCACTTATTACAGCAAGAGCTTAGGGACGAAGAACAATTTTCTAAAGAGGTAAGTTGGTATCATTACCGTTTAGGTTTTTTTATAAAAGCATTAAACGCTTCTCTTCAAAATGATTTCAAAGAAAAAAAAATTTTTCACGTCTCTGCGCTATGGCAAGTAGAAGTTTCATGGTCTCAACAGCGGCGTCAATATCTGCAACTATTACTATCCTATGCTGAACCTGCTTTATGGGGTTGGTTTTTATCGTCTATTTGGAAGTCTCCCGCCTGTAAAATATTACAATCAGATCTTTCTTCCTTTATTGATTCATCTCAAACATCTAGAGAAAAGCTAACATCAGAAAAAATTAAACTACAGTTATTGTCAGAATGGAGGGAAAATTTAACCAAAAGTAATCTCTCACTTGGGCGAAAAGATCGAGGCAAATTGAATGCTGAAGTCCAAAAAGGAAAGGCTGTGGAATATGTCCAAGAGATTCTGTCTTGTCACGCTGAAAACCTTAGACCAAATTTGAATTTATTGAGAATTCTTTAATTGAAAATGTGCAAACAGATTAAATAAATCAATGCGGGGGGAATTGCAGTGAAAAAATAAATATTGATGCCATCTTTCATAAGGGAGCAGAACTTGTTCTAGAAAATGAAAGTGCTTGGGGTAAGCGCTCAACTATCACCTGTTTAAATTAAACGGCAATAATCTTAAATAATCCTCGTCAGTTGTACATGCCGTTATTTTTTTAAAAACATTCTTCAGATATAGCTAGGGTTCGATTTGATGATATTTGCAAATCTCGATTAAACTAAAAATCACAGCAGAGGATTCAGCACCATATGTTGTGTCAGCGAAGAGCCCGTTTTTCCTTCCAGTTGAAAAATGTTTTATTGCGCGCTCAGCTAAATTATTGTCGATATCTAATCGACCATCGTCGATATATCGCATTAAGTTATCCCAGTATTTTAAGCAGTAATTTAAGGCTAAACCCATCGGTGTTCTAGGTAATGTTCATTTTATATTTTTGTCGAGCCATTCTTTCATTTCCTGTAGTAATAGCTTAGATTTTTCTTGCCGGGGTAAAATGCGCAAGATTAATTTCTTTTTGCTTGCAAAAATTGACCTGGGACAATCCACTGGATTCCCATTCTTCATTTAATCGGAACCAGTCGGGACTTTTATTTGTTGTTTCTGACATTTTGATTTTCCTGCTTTGTTTATGCAAGATGATTATCTCGAAATTCTGGAACCAATTTCTAGGTGAGTTTTATTGACCGCACATATCGTCAGATCGTAAATGATTAAAAGCATCATCTAACCCTGGCCGATCGGTTCATGCACCACTTGCCGTGTCAGTTTAACCAGAAGGTCTAAAGCCATTCGCTCCCTCTATGAAACACTTCTCGCCATCAACTTCATTTCCTTCGCAATTTGCTCAGTCTGCTTCGTTTTGTAGGAGTCCTTATAATAAAACAAACAAACATGACGCGGATGACTCCAAATTAGAAGACTACTAATCGTCAGCAGGCCCTGAGTCGAGAAGAATGCGCAGAATGCGAAGACTGCGACTTGAACTACGGGAATGGACACAGTAAGCCCCACCAAAGCAATAAGCGCTACCAAACTAAGGAGAACTAGCGGAGCAATTGAAGTCTTAGCATTGCGCCATCTTCGTTTGTGATCCACAATTTTCTGGATATCTTTCGCTGTCATTAATAATTTATGTAAATTGTCAGGTTCTTCCCTAAGCATAATATGAATAGAATTAAGCGCACGAATAAATAACGGATGAAAAGAAACGTCTTCCCAAAATTGGTTTTGACAAGCATTTTCTTTAATTTCATTGATAGTATTAATAATTCTTCGCACCCGGCCGCTTAATTGCGCAGAAACATTGGAATTCCTTAATAGGCGATTTATATTCTCCATTTCCATTGCATACAGCTCTAAATCCGCATAATCAAAATCAGATTTTGTTAATCGTTGTTCACCAAAAAGAAATTGTTGACGAGCGGCCATAGCAGCAGAAACGTTTATATGGTCGAGATCGATATTTTCCAAATTCGCATCGAGCAAAACTTCTGAGGCAAGTGCAATAGGCAACGGCATTTCTGGCTCTACATCATAGGTAAATTGTTCAGCTTTAAATTGGGGACAGACTTGCAGAAAATTTGCAACCTCTTGCATTTTATCTTTAGCGAGGGTGAAAAAACTTATTTTTCCTCTACAGCAAGGACAAGACTTTTTTTCGTTGATTAATTTCTCAGCTGTACCTTTTTCAAGGATATGTTTGCCATCACAATTTAACGCCACCGGAATATTAAAAATAGCATATGTTACGGGACAGTAAAAACTATCGGCTACAGCCTCCAATTCCATTTGCGACATTTCAGCGTAAGATTTCATAAAAGTTCTCCCATGTGATTTTTCTTATCCTAACCGTCTTATTTACATTTGAATAATTGGAAGTTTAAATAGTGACGATTGATAAAAGTAATGATAGAGAAAACTGTACGGATCGAAGATAGGGGCAGTTTTGTGGCAGGCTTACCCTAATTTAGATGGAATTCTACATCAGCACGACTGGCAATCATTGCTAATCCCTGATGCAAACTATGACCGTTCGAATCGAAAAATAACATTAATTAATTTCCATGGTAAAAGAAAAAATCATACAGTGTTCTGCCTATTTCTGATAGCACACGCTCATTATGAGCTAATTCTTTTTTAGAATCTTTTATATATACAGATACAGCAATATTTCCTGTGCTATTGGGTAAGGTAATAATCCCAACGTCACACACATATCCTGTTAAAGTCCCTGTTTTGTGTGCGATTTTAATATGAGGGGGAAGCATTCCCTTCAGTCTCGCTTGACCCAGTTTGCAACCCATCATGATATCCAATAAAAAATGAGTATTAGCAGGATTCAATAAATTGGTATTAAACAATTGAATAAGCAATTGAGTCATAGCAGCAGGTGTCGCTGTATCTTTAAGATTTCTTTTGAAATTCAATCTAGCTTTCGCAATTTCAACATCGCTTACTTTGCTAATATATACGTTATATTGATCTAGCGTGCAATGATGATTCGTTATATATTTTTTTATTCCCTCCCAATCTGCTAAAATTTCTAAAGTATATCGCTCAACACGAATATCAAATCCTAATGTTAGCATATCTCTGGTTACAGCTTTAGGACCACCTATTAATCTTAATAAAATATCAGTGGAAGTATTACAGCTCTCTTGCATCATAAATTGTAAGAGATTTCTAATAGAAACTCTCATTGGAATTGAATAATCAAATAAATTTAATGTGAACTGAGCTCCTGATCTTAAATCATAATCGTGTACTTCACAGGTTTCGACTAAAGAAATTTCGCCGCTTTCAATTTTAGTTAATAAGCTAATTGCAATCGGAATTTTGTAAGTGCTACACATTAAAAAATATTGTTCGGCATTGTAATGAAGTGTTAATCCAGATTCAATATGAACCGCGCTAATACCAAGTGTTCCGGCGGATTCTTTTTCAAGTTGAGAAAATTGGTTATTTATTCGATTTAAATGCATCATTCGTCACTTCTATTCAACTTTATATCTGGAAATTTTTTCGGTATACTGGCCGCCGCATTTTCAGCCAACCGTTCACCTTCTTCTATATATTCCATCACCGTATTAACACTTCGCCAACGCCCTTCTACTTGGATCTGTAGCTTGGATCGAAGATCCGGGATCATTTCCCTGGATCTTCGATCCAGGCTACATCGTGGCCATGATTTATTCTTTTGTAACCGTTATCACTTGAATCTTGACTAAACCACAATCTCCACTCTTTGACTTTACCATCGGATAATTTATATAAATTCATTACATCCATATTCACATATTCATCATCAGGTACAAAGAACGCATGCTGTTCAACACGAAATGCAAGACAATTGCCATCCACCATAACGTCTTTTACTTTACTTTTCAGATCTCGATATTTTTTGTGTACCTCATGTACGCTCAATTTTATTTGGTGCAAACTATAGTTTTTGGCAACCGAATGGTTACAAAATTCAAGATCGGCAGCAAAATATTCATCGATCATATGTTCATTTCCAGCTTCGAAAGCAGTGACAAAGGAATCAAACGCAAATTTTTTGGCCTCTTCATTAGTCATATCAAATCCCCTTATTTATGGAGAGAGTATTTTACTTTTAAAAACATATCAAAATAATAGTTTAATGTACTGGTTTCCATAGTCAAATTCTACAGAATAATTTATTTTTTGAGTAATGCGAACTTTTAATATCATATTAAAATAATCATAAGAATCGGTATGCACTTGCGGATCGAGCTACACAATCATTATTTAATGACATTAATAAAATATTATTAATCAAAATTGCTCTTAAACTGTAGATACGTAATTGTGTATAGTTCATTATTAGGCTATTGTTGCTTTTTAAGTTGGCGAATTTCATTAACGGCAGCTGCCGCAAAGCAATTTAGTGCAATACCAAACTATGGTTGTTTTTTATGTATTTGTTATTTATGGGACTTAGACTGAAAAACTGCGAGTTCAATAAAATAATTTCAATTCAAATCGACAAAATCAGGGAGAGAGATAATGTATGCTTATAACAAAAATGGCACATCAAATATTTATATCAATTATCAAAAGAAGGACGATCAAAAACTAACTGATGAACAAATAGATTTACAAATCATAGACGCTATATTTGCAAACCCTAGAAATGCGAAATTAGCTGCCTATTTTAAAACCATGGATTCGAAGAAGATATTAGAAAAAATACAAAAAGGTAAAGGCAGCCAACCTATCACAAAAGTAGCTGGCATTTTAAAACGAACTAAAGCGGATTATGACGAAGTAAGAAAATATTATCCGCAAGATGTGAGTTTAAAAGCAGCATTAAGTGGTCTAGGAGTTGGCATTTTTTTTGATGCAGCTGAAGTAGTATTTACTTATGCTGGCTGGACATTATTAGAATCAAGCGCCACAACTGCATTAACTGGAGTGGGTCTTCCTGGTGCAGTTATAGAGCTTGTGATGTCAGGAATTTTTTTTGGTTTTGGCTATGGAGTAAGTTGGACTACAGGAAAAATTACTCGAAAAACAACTTTAGAAGTTGCATCGTTAATTTACGGAGAAAAAACACTCATTCATGTGCTCGATACTTCCGAATTTTTATGGACATTTACCTATAAACCCAATCCTAATTCTCATCAATGGCAAACATTAACTTTATATGATATTGCAAGATTAAGCGAAGATGACTATAAAAAATTTCAGCAGCACCTTGACAGAGAATTGATAAGTAAAAAAGAATATTCAGTAGAATTGCAAAACCAGATTTATCAAAATATTGATAATGCGAAAAAAGCCAGGATCTTTTTTGAAGAAAGAGGAACGTTTGATTTAGTGCCACCCAAAACATTTGAATATTTTGTGACGGGAGAAACGTGGGAAGATCATTTTATCAAAGAATTATTAAGTGAAGATCCATTATATTTGTTTCATTTAGACCAAAACCATTCATTAGCCACAAACTGGACGAGCATCGATCTTAATAATGCACTGGGATTAGTCGGAAATCCCGAGGAAGCTCAGCATTATCAACAATATTTAAATGATAATCAGATTGGATTCAACCTCAATAATAACACATTAACATTTACGCCAAGTAATAAACCTACTGCACCTTTTCAAAGTTCATCATCAGATTATTCCTCAAATTCAAACGGTAAAATCCAGTATATGACCGATCCTAAAATATTGGCTGAACTCACAAAACTTTTTGATTTAGGAGAAAAACAAAATGAAAAGCTAGATCAAATTATGGGTGCCTTGACTATCGAAGTTGAGGATAAACAAAGTCCTACTGGCCGAAAAAAAATTACTTTAGGTGAATATTTTTCTAAAAAAATTCAAGAAGAAGATCAACTTGCAAAAAGTCAAAAAAGGATTAAAGAAACCTATGCAGGGTTTCAATTATTCGGATATCTTGGTAAAGCCGTTGGGTCCGAAAAAATGGTGCAATATGCAACTACAGGTTCTGCAGTATACGGTGTTGCATTGTCTGTTGTAGGAGTAACGACAAATATTTATTCTCCCATGGCCTGGGTCAGTTTGATTGAAAGTGTGACTGGTTTCATTGGAATTTTAAAAAAACCACAGCAAAACGATCTCGGTGTATTTTTACAAAAGCAACTCCAGCAGATTTCAGAACAATTAGTCGATATAAAAGAGCTGGTCACAGAAGGCTTTTTAAAGCAAGAACAACAATTGCAAACATTGTATGAACATACGCTGGAAAATTTTCAAACCACGCTTAATGACAACTATATTTCACGATTAACTAATGTTAAGTTACTAACAAAAATACAAACTAGCATTTATCAATTATCACAACAACTCGATCGACAAATTGCCGGTCTTTGGTTAAATGATTTAATTGAAACTATCTTTAATATTAAACAACACAAATCCAGATACAACGATTTATCTCATTTAAGTGAACCAGAATATAATAATGCATTAGATAAATTAGTATTTTGGATGCTGGATAAATCCATGCATTACAATGCAACCGGTGCACATCTTTATTATAAAGACCAACCAGCAGATCATGCTCTGATTATCATTAATTCCAGTGATGTATATGATATCGTCGGCTTTTTGGCTCAATATGCGCGTCATGGATTAGGCCATCCCATCATCAGTGATGACACATTGCTTACTAATATCAACATTTGGTCAAGCGCATTTAAATACTACCACCTGGTTCTTTTAAATTTAGGGCGACAATTTTATCATAACCGGGATCCTTATAACCAACAACTTATTGAATTAATTCAACGGGCCAATCAATATTTATCTGCATTTCATCAGTTACGAAACGATTATCAATTTTTTCTAGCACTGGCAAGCAAATACGCGAATACAATACGGCTTGTGACAAGTGAACTTAAATCCATTATTAATATCTTAGGAAATAAAAAAGCTAATGAAATTTTAAAAAATAAGATTACTGACGCAAACCATTTTATTCAAAGAATGCGGGCTAATCCTATAGCATGCAAAATTGGTGAAGTCCCAACTAATAAGCATGAACCTAAAGCTGCTATTAAAAATCAAATACAAATTTGGGATACTCAAGTTGCTCCAAAAATTCATGCGGCTTACCTAGATTATATCTCTTTATTATGGCAAACCGTGGAACAAGCAGAAGATTTGTTTGGAGAAACTACCCGACCATTAGATTTATTCATTAAATATGAAAACGATTTATTACCCATCGACAATTTATTTTCATCGACAGAAGTTAAATTTCCAGAAGAATTAGTCATTGCAGAGCAACAAGACCAGGGAAAATTTGCATATGAACTTAATGCTGATGTTGCTGCAGCCACTTTTGTTGTCAAAGTAACTTTCCAACTGACGCAATCAAAGTTACCTCCGATTCCAGTGGCGGAGATATATTTAAAGGCTTCAATCACACCTGAAATTATTACTCAAATGTCTCAATATCTTTATTTAAATATAGGTCGTTATGCAGAATCAACTCAAGGATATGCTAGGATAACAACGCAAGCATTTAATCGATTAGCACTACTCATCTATTGGCAACATGCACAAGTAACCCATTTTAATCAACATCACCTCGATGAAGCCACCAAGCAAGCAATAAGTACCAATTCGCAAGAAGTGAAATTAGGTGCTGACTTACTTAATTTAATTGACGAACTCAAACAAGGCACAACTAAGCCAGTGAATCTAAAAGCTGATTATTCATCTCATTTTTTTAATCTAAAAGATCACTTGGATGAATTAGAATTAATGCATAAATTATTTCAAGCTTATGCAAAATTAGCATTATTGCCAGAAATTATTACTAGTCAACTCAAGCTATTGTGGAATAAAGATTATGTCATAAATTTAATTATGCAATACGACGCAGTAAGACAAAAATTAACTCCATTAAGTTTAAACGATTTGTTGACTGAACTTACGGATGAACATTTAACGGAAACTCAAAGTAGACAACAAGAACGTTTTAGTATTAGAAGCGATGTGACTATATCTAGAGTAGTTTGGTTATTACTCCAAGCGCAATCCCATTCATTATTGCTTGGAAATAATTCCGCTCCAGTTTTGTTTACTATGCAAAAACAAATTGTAGATTTCTTAAAAAAACTAGAATCAGATGAGTTGTTACAAAATTATGAGAATTTTCAGCAAACAATTGCAAATTTGAGCTGGGATAACTTTGATTATAAACCACAAGTAAAAGTCCAAAGTTATTCTTATGATATTTATGATATGCAAATATTATTAAATAACTTGAGCTCCGTTTCTCCCACCATTGAAATTTTTCATGCTTTACAAATAAACATGCTTGCACAAGCGGATTACGAAGAGGAAATTGCCGAAATACAAGAAAAATATAAAACTATATTTACAGATTATTATCAACAAAATAAACCTGTTAATGTTATTTTTCCTATAGGTTTTGTTTTGCCTCAGACAGAAGAAGTAACGGAACAAGAGAAAATTTATTGGATGGCCTTGCAACTGCAAATTAAAGTTATCGATGGGATCAGGTTTATATATTTTAATATGATTGATCCAGGATTAGTATTGCAACGAAACTTTGTTTTATCATTTCATAGCGACCAAGGATATATAAACTTTTGCACGTTTTATGAAAATTGTTTTTCTCCAATTTGGGCACAATTCATTATAGATATAGATGCATTTCCAGTCATCAATTGCACAACGATTACATCGATAAGTAAAGATTCTGTAAATAACATACCATTGGTAAAAGAACCCCACGAACAATTTTATAGAGAAACTGGACCTATACTAATTGAGCACATTAATGATTTGTTACATCATCGGCCGCTTCGTTCTCACAATTGGGATGTCATTCGTTCACGCCATAATTCCGTGCTGAGACCGTTTTTGGTTGATACCGCGAGTTTTGAATTTGGAAATGGTGCCTTGAGCTTAAGAAAAGATCCTTGGCTGGATACAAGAAATGCATACTATCAAGGGAAGTTATATGTTTTTGATGAATACGACACAGCTCAAAATAAAGACGCTAGCTTTTTATCTTTGGGCATATCTGGGCAACAAGGGCTCCATTTATTAACTTCCATTCTTGAAGATCAACAAACCCTTGAATCATTAATAGATGATATATTACAAGCATTTACAGCAAAAGACGCTATTTGGGAAAACTTGACTGAACAAGAAGAGATTTATAATCAAGAAAGTGATCTAAGAACGTTATATTTTAATTATAAGAAAAATCCTCCTCGAAAAAATATAAGTCGTATCAATGGAATTTTAAAACAATATAAATTAATTGATGGGGATAAAAATCCTGATGAACTTATCGCATTTCTAATGACTCAAAATATAGATCAATCGATATTAGTAGAAATTCAAGAAGATCAACTTATCTTAGTAAATTGGCACCAACAATTACAGAGTACACTGAATAACATTAGTCTGTACTTAAGACAAAACCCACGCTCTACGCTACAAAAATACCTTTCTTATTTAGCCTCAGGTCATATTGGGGTAAATACAGCTAAACTTTTAGCGATGCAAACGCAATTATTTGATTTATACATTTGGAAAGCAGGCGGCGCTGAAGGATTGCTTAAACTTAATGATGCAGTTTCAAATAGCAACAATACTACGTTCAAAGCAGAAAATAAGCATAGTTATCATCTACTGCTAAACGATAATGCATTAAATTTCACATTGCTCAATATAAAATCCGCCGACGCTTTCAGCCTGCAAGTCATATTTTATTATTTGAAAAACAAACTACAAAAAACATTATTTAACAGTCCATTTTATTATAATCCAGCTATCATGGCTGAAATAGAAAAGAAACAGGCAACATATCACCCTTGGCTGATGCAAGTTTTTCAAAATTACCAACAAAAATTAAATGAACATGAACAAAGAGCAATAATTCAATATCAAATGGAAACTGAAACTATTTTAACTAGTCTTGCAACTCACAAATTAACGCCACAAAAATTAGTTGCCCTAGCGGAAAAATTTACTTCACCTCTGGCATTTTGCGCCAACCATGATTGCACTAATGATGGGTTATGGATGTATAATTCGCATCATTTTAACGTTAGCTGGAAAGAGTCCTTTTTAATTCCATTAGATTGTTCACTCTTTCTTTCTGAGATCAAATTACCAAATGTATTATTGCTTGCCGAACGATTGGGTGTGTTAGCATTTAAAATTTCTTACCATATTGAGCCACATCAGAATCCTTATTTTACAGCACATGACATCCAAAATACTAAGCTTACCTATCAATTAACTATAGAAATTGTTGATTCAACCACTGGCCAAATTATTAAACTTGGACATTGCACTGTGACATGCCATATCCCCGATGATAGTGACGAAAACAAGGAGTTATATCAAAAATTACGCCAATTATGGGCAACGCGTTTAACGTATCATGCAGCACCATGGTTTTTATACACTAGACTGCCGCAATTAGTGTTTGCTTTACATATCATGCATTTTGCAAAATATCCTGTCACAGGAACTGCTATTCAACTTATCTATAATCCAGAAATCAATTTGGAAGTGTATTTAAATGGTGTTAATCAACAAATCATGAAACATATTGAAGATATGCGAAGAGCAGTAACTTCAATTGAATATTTACTTTCTTTTATTTCAGAAAATGATCTTAATGCCATCTCAAATAATGATTTAAACAACTATTATGCGCAAACATTTGCAAAATCTAATAAAGCTCGTGTTTTTGTACCAACAATTCCTAAAGCGTTTTTGTTTGATCGCGAAAACTTTCTTCAGCATGCCTCCTACGATGGGGTAAGAACACAAGCAAACGACGTGTTATCTCAGTTTAAAGATAAATTGAGTACAGCTCAACAAGACAGAGTTGCATTTGAAAGTGCTCAAACACAATGGTTAATAGAGAAATTACTAAATAATGCTACATTCGAAGAAATGATGGAGAACCTAAAAACTCCTACCACTGAGTTCGCTTATTACTTAGGTAATCCAGATATTCTGCATGTTCATGATTGTAATTTCTATCTTCATTTCCGTATCCCTTTAATTCTATCCGAGAATTTCACTCAAATCATATATCAACAAATTCCAAAAAAATTAATCCTTGCACAACTTTTTAATTTAGTTTCCTTTTCATATGAATACACTATAAAAAGTACTACTAATAATAGAGCAACAGTTTCTAAGATTGATATATCTTTATATATTTTGCATAAATTGCCCACAGGTGAATTGAATAAGCAAGAGTTAATGAGTGTCAATCTAACCTTAAAAGTTCCCGATGAATACGCAGTTTTATTTGATGGGATAGTGAATGCACATAGTGGTAGTCGAGCAAAAGATATAGTACTTAAAACAGCAAACTTGATATATGCATTTGGTATTATTATTCCTATTCTCGCAGACAAGAATATAGTACTTGCGTTAGGCAAAGGCATTGATAATAAGCTGTTAGATTCTTTGGAAAATAATTTTCATTTGACTCAAAAAATAAATGATAAAATCCAATTACTGAAAAATATAATTAATTTTAAAGATGGCTCTTTATCTAAGAATAGTGAATCTTTCAATTTAAATTTAAGCTCAAATCCGAATCCAAATCAAAGTTTAACTCAAGCACCCGCTATTCAAGGTTTAATTTACCAACCCGTGTTTGCTGATGGACATTGCTTATATCATGCGGTTGGATTATATCTTGGAAAAGAATATACAAAATTACGAGAAGAAGTTGCAGCGGCGATAAGAAATAATCCGGCTGATTATTGCGAATTTATTACCGCTTTAAATCCCAATATTACTATAGAGCAATATCTTGATGGTCTCGAGAACAAAAGCGATTGGGCCGATGACTTTGAGATTTCAGTATTAATGAGGATATTAAATCGACCGATCGTCATTATAGAGGGAAGAGGAACTATCAGAAATGCTGCGACAATTGACCCTTATCGAAATGGCGATCCTATATTTGTTTATTATAATGGCATTAATCATTATGATGCTTATTTATTTGCTAGAAATGTTGATGGTAGACAAATACTCGATCGGATTGATCCTCGACCTGCTGGAAATCAACCTGCGTCAGCCGATGTAGTAGATAAACCCATTATTGTTAACAACCCTCCAAAAGCGCAACTAGAGGCACAATCTAAAAAAGATGCGATAAAAAATGTCCCTAAACCGCCGGCAAAGGCCGTGCTTAATCCTGCTGTGCAGCCACAAATGAAAGTCCCGGAGTTGCCAAAAGAGGGACCTCTAGGCTTTTTTGCTAAAAGTAAGCAAACGCCTGTTGAGGGTAGTGCAGCCTCGGTTGTGCCTAAAAGATAGCTCCACTTTAAAAAACGGGTGCGCATCACTATTTAATTTAGTTTTCTAAGGAAAGCTCTGGTTAACTACGCCCGGTGCCTAGACTCAATTAAAATTTGGGCATAAAAAAATATTAAGCTATCTCTCATACACAATTTTCTCTCAGCCACATGATTTAGCAAAATTATTACAAGAGGAACTCCGAATAACTTACAAAATTTCATTATCGACACAGAGAAGTTTTTATTTTGATCTAAAAACATTTAGAATTAATTAAACAAATTATTCAAAGCAGGTAAATATAGCGTATTGACCGCCAAAATAAAGAGGCTTAGGAACTCTCTTTGCCACTTTTTTGGCGGCTATCAGCGTTTAATTAGTTTATTGATTTAATCCATGGCTATTATCCTTTTTTAATTAAAAAATAAAAATTTTCTTTATTCTGACTTAATTTACAAGCCTTGTAAATGTAATGATAACCATAATTAAGTATCAAGTTAATATCTAAGTTAATTATATCCAGTAAATTCCATTTAAATTATGAAAAATGCCAATTCATTTTGATAATATGAAATATCAAAAATAAAATCATTTAATGAATCCATTTTATTCGGATAATCAAAATAATTTTCTAAATACCATGCTAATCTCCTCATTCGTCACCTTCCTCCGTTGGCCGTGCACCATATAAATAAAAGTGCTTAAATAATATGCCCGAGGAGAGAAAGACTGACGAGCGTAATTATGAAATTCACTATTTAAAATTATTTTAGTTTTTGATTAATCAAAAGATGCGGGTTGTTTTGTCTATGCAGATAAGATTATCTCGAAATTGTGAGTCGATTTCCAGATGGATTATATTCGTCGCACACGATAAGCTGCAGATATATTGCAAAATATTGTGTGCGTCTTATATACATTTTGATATGTGGAGGTCTATTAAAAGACTCATTTTAACTAACTCTACTAAATTTTTCGCCTGCATTTTACGCATTAGAGTAGAGCGATGCAACTCCACAGTTTTTTGCGAAAGGTTTAAGTTATGCGCAATAATTTTGTTTTTCTTTCCTTCTACGATTCCTTTCATCACTTCTTTTTCACGTGAAGTTAGCGATTGATAATTCTTTATAATTTTATAATCTGATTGTTGCTGATGGCTAATTTCCATAGCCTTTTGCGTTTGTTCTAATAAAATTTGTTCGCTGAAAGGCTTGGTGATAAAGTCCATTGCTCCAGCTTTCATTGCCATTACAGCAATTGCTACATCACTATGACCGCTGAGCATAATAATAGGCAAACGATTGCCCTTGGCAATTAATTTATTTTGTAATTGTAGTCCGCCCATTTCTGGCATTCGTATATCTAACAATATACAGCCCTTCCAATCTAACTGATAAGCTTCCAAAAAAGCTATTGGATGTGAAAAAGTTTCAACGACTAAGTGAAGTGGCTCTAATAACCAACGCAATGCTTCACACAATGCTATATCATCATCAACCACATAAACCTTAGATATTGATGAATTCATCTCTTTTCCTTTTCTTATATAAAATATATTAAACTATGGGTAAATTAAATTGCACCCAGGCACCAAAGGTGCACGGTTTCACAATTAATTTTCCGCCATGCTCTTCCACTATTGTACGACAAATTGCAAGCCCTAAACCCGTCCCCTGTGGTTTAGTCGTAAAATAGGAATTTAATATTTTATCAGCTATCTCCAGCCCAATTCCTGGTCCATTATCTATAATATCTACTACAACTTTATCATCCTCCATGCTTGTTTGAACAGTCAGTTCAAAAATGCTAACTCTAGCTTCTTGCATAGCTTCAATACTATTTCTTGTAAGGTTCAGTATAACTTGAGTTATTTGTAACTTATCAATAAATAAGTTAGGTAAATTTTCCGATAGTTGTAAATTTATTTTTAGCTTAATATCATCCATCTCATCATTAAAAAATAATAAAGCGTCACTAATTAATTTGTTAATATCGACATGTTCAGGAAAGAAAATCCCTTTACGTACAAAATGAATCATTCGCTGAGTAATTTTACCCGCGTGATCTACTAATACAGCCATTTTTTGAATTGCCGTTTGTAATTGATTTTCATCTGCCTTGCCTGTTTCTAACCGCAGTAAACTACCACGACAATAAGCACTTATGGCAGCTAATGGCTGATTAATTTCGTGGGCAAATGCCGAAGCCATTTCACCCACACTAGTCATTTTAGCCAGCCGGGCAAATTCAGCATGCTTTTTCAGTTTCTTTTTTTCATTTAACTTATATTCCGTAATATCTCGGATCAAAAAAATTAAGTTTTTACTAGCCGAATCTTCATTATAGATAGGTGAGAAACGAATTTCGTAACAATAATAAGCTTCATTTCCACCAGTCGTATTTTCGTTTAGAATTGAAATATCAGCTCCTAAAAAAGCACGCGTACAGGCTTTAATGATTTTATCTTGCAACTCAGGAAAATCGGCTAAAATATTTAAAAAATTCGCGCCTAATGTAATTTTATAAGCAAAGATTTTTGTAAAAGCACATCTGAAAGCATTGTTGAAAATAATAAAACGAAATTCTTTATCCAGAGCAGCCATCGCGTCACCCGCATTTTGGAATAAATTATTCACTAAATGTAGGGATTTATTAATTTTAAGTAATTTCAACTCTGCGTGTTTTCGTGCTGTGATATCGGTTAATATAGTATGGATAGTATTATCTTTATGTAGCGTGCTTTCAATCTGAACGTAAAATTTTCCACCCCCTTCTTGTATCAATTCAACTTCACACATTTGCTTCTTACGACTTAACATTAATTGATTAATGTGGTTATCAAATACTTCTCGAGAGTCAGCACTAATAAAATTAATTATAGATTGCTTGCATAAGCGACTGCGTTCCATACCTAGCAGTGTAGAGCCAGCAAAATTAACTGCAAGAATTTTTTTATTTTTATTCAAAGTAATATAGCTCAAGGGCGCAAAATCATATAGATCTATATATTTACTCCGTGATTGCTCCAGCTCCGCTTGCGCCAAGCATAATTCCTCATTTTGCATCTCAAGCTCAATTTGATGAATACTCAATTCATGTATCAGTTCAGAAATCTCATATTGGTTTTGTATCTGCGTTTTCAAATCCTGATTCACAGATGATTCAGCACGCTGTCGTAAAAGTTTCAGTTGTTTAAATGAAGGAATATGGTTCTTAAACACAATATTTCCTTTCTTTTCTACTATTATTTACTCAACGCCAGCTGTTTTGACGTATCGATTTTTAATACTAGCATAATAACTGAAGTGGAAATTTTATACGCCGTAACAGAAAGCTGGGTTTCAGTTGGTAAAGACAGTTTTCCAACCTTATAATCCTCTATCTTAGATTGTTGCGACAGCAATTTTTCTAATAAGTGTTTTATTTTAATAATGTCCCATCCTTGGCTATTTAGTTTATAAATAGATGAACCTATTAATTTATCCACTTCGTTACCAAATATTTTATTTAAACTGTGATTTAATCCTATAATATTAAAGTTGCCATCTAGTATTAGAGTTGGATGGGGAAGCATTTCTAATATCAGCTTATTCAAACCTTGAATCTCACGTGAATTTTTTTCAAGTTGAAGCAATTTTTCTTCAGCCTCTTTTTGTGCATGAATATTTAGAAAAGTGACTACAACTCCATCGATGACATTGGTCACCGTTCGATAAGGAATAATTCGGATGACATGCCAATGCCCGCTTTTATTGCGCACTTCGGTAGTTTTGGATTCTAAAGTTTTCAACACAATACGAGCGTCTTCAACTAATTTCTCGTAATGTAAATTAGAGACAATATGAGCAATGGGTCGTCCCACATCGGCTGATATTAAATTTATAATTTCTGTAGCTCTTGGTGTAAACCGTTTAATGCATAAGTCTTTATCTAAAAAAATAGTCGCAATTTCAGTATTATCCAATAAATTTTTGATATCATCATTGGTACTGGAAAGTTGCTCTATTCTACTTTCTAATTCAGTATTAACAGTTGTTAACTCTTCATTCAAAGACTGTAATTCTTCTTTTGAAGTCTCAATTTCCTCATTAGTACTTTGTAATTCTTCATTGATGGACTGTAATTCTTCATTACTGGATTTGAGCTCTTCATTTGAGGTCTCTAATTCTTCAATCGTTGTTTGTAAGTTCCCCTTAGTATATTTCAGCTCCTCTTCCAACTGAATAACCTTTTTATCCAATTCGTTTTTAGAGACCCTCTTCTCACTTGCAGGGTCACCCGTTGTGAAAGCATTCATATCCTCAAAAATAACTAATAATAAGTGTTTTCGAGATATTTCTGCGTCAACCAGAGGTTTTACTTTTAATGTAAGATATTTGAATTCAGTACCTTCTTTTATTTGTAAACCAGTAAAAGTAACTTCCTGTTGTTGGGAATTTGCTTTACGTATTGCCGATGCTAATTTTGATTTCAATTCACTACGAACCATATCTAAAATATTAAGACGCGCCTCACCTGATGCAAATTCTAAAAATTTTCCAGTGCGTCCATAGACGTAAATAATGCAATTCTTTTCATCGATAGCAACACAAGCTGGAGCATAAGTTTCTAATAAAATAGATTCAACTAAATGCGATAATTTTGGTTCATCTTCTTGCATAGTTTTTTCCATAGTTGGGATTTCTGTTATTTCTGACAGCGCCGTGGCGGAGGGGAAATCCATAACTACTGGAAATGAAGTAACCCCACCCCTGTGCTTAAAAACCTTCCACCTGCGGTCCAAAATCGAAAATAAATCAACAGAACCTCCGATGGTTTCAGAGCTACCGAGAAATAATAATCCATTTGACTTTAGACTGTAATGAAATAGGGGCAAAATTTTTTTCTGTAATTGTGAGGACAAATAAATTAATAGATTTCTACAACTTAATAAATCTAATTTAGTGAAAGGGGGGTCTTTCGTTATGCTCTGTTCTGCAAAGATGATCATTTTACGAATATCACCACTGATTTTGTATGAGTTATTTTCTTTAGTAAAAAATCGATTTAAACGCTCAGGAGATACATCAAGAACAATATTTGCCGGATATATACCTGCACGTGCAAACTCAATCGCTTCACTATCAATATCCGTACCAAAAATTCGCACATTAAAATAACGCCGAAGGGTGTCCATGCATTCTTGCAACACAATTGCAATAGAATAGGTTTCTTCCCCAGTTGAGCATCCTGGAACCCACACTCGTAAACAATCATCTTTCGACTTGTTTTTAAGAATACGTTCCATTAACTCTTGTTTTAAAAAATCAAATGCTTTTGGATCGCGAAAAAAATTTGTCACATTTATTAATAATTCTTTAAAAAGCACTTCAATCTCTTTCGAATTTTGATGCAGATATCGGATGTAATGCGAAAGACTATCTAGCTGTTGAATACTCATGCGCTTTTGAATCCGGCGACAAATTGTATTGGGTTTATAGAGTGAAAAATCATGGCCGGTATGATTATACAATAACAATAAAATCTGCTGTATTTCATCGGAAATTCTATCTTCAATAAGTATGCTTTTATTTAGGCTCTGGGCCACATATTTAAGAAGAATTCTCGGCATTTTATCAGGAGCTAGAATATAATCTACTAAACCTGTGCTAATAGCTCTTTTTAACATACCATTATGCTGAACTGATTTAGCGCACTCTGCGATAACTAAACCACCCTTCTCACGCAATAACTGCAACCCAATAGTGCTGTCATTTGCATTGCCTGATAGAATAATGCAAATTCCTTTCGAACTCTGGTCCTGAACTAAAGAATGGAGAAAAAAATCAACGGGACGTTGGGCTTCTGCAGAAACTAAGTTTAATACTCCATCACAGATCGAGATATATTTACCCGGTGGTAATATATAAATTTGATTAGCTGCAACTTTTATTGCTTGGGCAATCATCGTTACGGTCATTAAAGTATAATTTTGTAATAATTCTGGCAATAAACTGATATGGTTTGGTTCCAAATGGGTGATGATAATAAAAGCTATTCCACTATTAGCAGGCATATATTTAAAAAAATCTTTTAAATTTTCTAACTCCCCATCCGGAGTCCCCACAACAATGATACCGATAATATGATTGGTCTGAACCACTGAATTTGTAAGTTCAATGTCATCGGACTTGCGTAAAGCGCTTTTTCTTTTTGGCGATCTCAACATAAAATTAATTATACTCAGATAAATAAATGTCAAAACTGAAAAATTAAGCATAATTATTTTGGCTATTAATGCCATATAATTTTACAAGAATGTCAATATTATAATGAAGTTAATCATATTCAGAAGCAATAAGAAAGCTTAAGTCATAAAATCATTTTTGCTTTTTGATTTAAGGATAGCGAAATTTTTTTAATCAGGGTTAGGATAGCTTCATCTTCGGCAACTTTTTCACATAGCACCGTGTCGTTGATTTCATTATTTAATAGATCATAAAAAGTAGTTAGTTCTGTATGCATCGCTGCGGATATCTGTACAATCACTCTTCTCTGATCTAAGCTATCCCTAGTTCTGGTAATAACTCCTTTTTGTTTTAATCTATTAAGTAACGTAGATACTGAGCCTGGTAATAAACCAATATATCTTCCAATATGGCCTGGAGACACTGGACCTAATTCCATCAAAATTTCTAGCGTACGCATATCCGAAAGATTAAGTTTAAACTGCTTAGCAATTTTATTTTGATGAATCATAATAGCCGCATGATATAAACGACATACTTTGATAATTTCATTGATTAAATTATTATGGTGGTAAGACTCATGAGTTTCTACACTCGCCATCACAAATGATTTTTTTTCAGATTCATCCTGCATATATTACCCTCGAAACTAAAAAAAATCTTAATACAAGTTCAAGCTATTAAAAAAACAAAATCAGGACGCTATTAAACCAGAAACACTGAAATTTCTTAATTAATATTTTTACTATTTATTCTAGGAATTTCCCTAAGTATACAATAGCTTGTAATTACAATACGTGACTTCATTAAGATTTTGTTAAAAATCTAATTACAATCACTCAGCATAATAAACGTTAAAATAATAAAAAAAGATTTCAGTCTAAAATATAAATTTGAAATCAATTAAAATATTCATACAATTTTTATAATATTTTATTAATGCGAATATCGGTATTCATATAATTTTTTATCTTTTTTAGATTCTCTTTTTAAAAGTCTCCTGACATTTGATGAACAAAATCCGCGATGTCTTTTTCAACCGCTTTGGCATTTAACCGAAGTTTTTTAACAAAGTTATCGGCAAAATCATCTGTAGTGATATCTTCAATTCCTTGCTCGATCCCATCAAAGATTCGAGCAGCCGCACTAGCGGGAGTTTCTTTCACAAGATCCACTCCATCAGCCATGTCGGTATCAATTGGTCCGGGATAAATACCAAATACTGAGACACCATGAGGCATTAATTCCGCTCTTACGGATTGTGTTAGGGAATGAGCCGCAGCTTTTGAGGCTGAGTAGGTGGCACACAAAGGGAAAGGAGATAACCCCCCAATAGAAATAATATTTGCTATCGCTGCATTTTGATTTTTAATCAGAGTTTTACAAAAAGCACGCATAAGATTCAGCGGCCCAAAATAATTAACTTCAAGTTCTTGCCTTGCTATTTGTTCACTATAGTTAAAGCAAAAGCCAGAATATCCTGCAAATCCTGAATTATTAATTAAAATCTGGGTGTCATAAGCTACTTGTACAACGTTGTCCGTTTCACCCCTATTGGTGACATCCAAACTTAACGGAACCACAATTCCGGGGTACTCGGAAGATAAGTTATTGAGTTGAGAAATATTTCGGGCTGTCGCGTAAACCTTTTTGGCTTCCCTTTTAACGGCCTCTTCCACTAACGCTCGACCTATACCTCTCTTTCGGTTAGCACCCGTTATGAAAATAACCGCGTTTTTTACCACAATTTTTGCCATTTGATTTTCCCCTATTCTTGACTGGTTCGCCGTTGCGATTACCGTGATTATATAACTTTTAGAGACTATCTATTAGAGGTATATTATCTTACTGGGAACCTAAGTCCAGCTAAAATTGACTTGCTTATCAAGTCCATAACAGAAATCTTCAATTAGTGTTGTTATGCAGCAATACGAATATGCATTATTCTGGGCAAATTAATTTTTTGTTAATTTTAGGATAGTAAACTATTTGCAATATATCTTAGCCACACCACGGAAAAAATAGCCCCATGTTTTTTAATAAGTCCAAGAAACACATTCTGCAGCAAAATATAATGCAACTAAAAGATTTTCTACTGGACGAAGAGACAGCTCACGCATTACCCTTCCTATTAGATCTTGATAAAAAAATTCCTATCCAATCCAAAATTCGATGGAATAAACTCTTATCTTTTCGAGAATATTTAATCGATTTAGTTGTCACAGATTATGAAAAAGCTGTTGCAATTTATGATCTAATTAAAAATGCCAATAATGATAATGGTAAAGTTGCTAAAAAAACTTTGATTGATAAATTAGGTAAGCAACGATCATGGATAGAATCCGAAAAAACAGTAGGCATGCAAATCCTTGAAAAAGCTTTATCTCCTGCAATAGAAAAAATAAGCAGTCACATTATATATATTAGTAAATTAAAACCCCCTCATGAATTTTCATCATCCTACCAATCTTCAACCAAAATAAAAGCAAATAGTATTCTAACCGCTATTCGACTTTTTGAAGATATCCATTCCAGTTTGTATCGGCGAGGAATTTATACTTCTTCTCATGAATCAAATGAAATGATCATCTTAGATTTTCCCAGTGATACAAGTGAAGATGACTTGCCACTTGCGACAAATGAAAATATTCCAGAAATTCGTGAAATACCCAAATTGCCGTTGCAAGGCAAAGTAAATGAATGGATCCCACTAACCACTTTAACTATGAATGATAGCATAAGTGAATTCAAAGCCGATTTCCCGCATAAGTTAGGTTATTCTAAAAGTGCAAAGCAGTATTATGTGATGCCATTAGTTACAGCTGAAAATGATATTTATGAAGTATCTTATAAATTATCTATGGGAAGGCAATCTACAATTGAATATAATAGTAGTACGCAGTTAAATGAAAATGAACAGGCTTGTTTAGCCTGCTTAAGAGATTTTCAATTTAAAGATGAAGAAAAAAGGCAAACGCTAAAATCGCAGTTTGCTTTTTTGCCATTGACAAGAAAATTAATTATTTTACAAATATTTTTCCATGGGTTTCAAGATGAAAATCTCTCTAAACTTTATGCGACCCCTACCATTCCAGCATTTAATTTAATGCTCAAAGAAAGAAAAGGTGTTTGCATACAGCGCGCGATTCTCTGTAGAGAAATTGCAGAAATTCTTGGTTTAACAGCACGTGTTAATATCAATGATATTCATGCATTGTGCGAATTAGAGAACTATAGAGTTGATCTAGGTGGAGGAAGAGCAAATATTATTGAATACACCCCTGATTTAGAATTATATTTCCAACCCATTTCTTTAACTATGCCAAAATTGTTAGAATCAGTTTTAGCAACTAGTAGTCTGTCTCAAGCCTCACTGGCTCCAAAAATTCAGCAAATGGCTTCTTTGAACGTAGCCAAAGTAAGTGATTATGACCAGTTAGCTCTTTTCAAAAAAAGAATTGGAAATGCGAATATAAGTATTCCTGCACTTTCACCATCAATAGAAAATGCAACTCATGATGTACGCAAGCTAACTCCAGTAATCTTCGACGTATTGAATAAATGATCTAGATTTTTTCCCCAATATTTCCTCTAGACTATTGTCAATATCAGAAAATAAATTATTTCTTACTGCGTTAAAAAATATCTGACGCATTGGATTATTTTTTTGTTCGGTTGTTTCAAATTCTGGAAACTGATAGGTATCAACGTATTTGATTGTTTTTTTGCAAACGTCAGAAAAGAGGTTTGCCACTTGATAATAATCAAGCGCCTTATTTCCTGTTAAGGTATAAATTTTATTATTATGCTGGTCCCTTGTTAAAATATTTGCGACCGATTGAGCAATGTCTCTAATATCGATAAAACTGATTTTTCCTGATCCTCCTGGGAAATAAAATGCATTTTCATTCAATATAGAATTACGCTCATAATTAAAATTCTGCATAAATGTATTCGCGCGTAATATAGTGTAAGGTATTCCAGATTGTTGTATTAGATTTTCCGATTTATCTAAATTAAAAATTTCAGGGTTAACCGAAGATAGTTGTATAATATGTTTTACTGTTGATTTTTTTAAGACATCCAACCATTTCTCTTCTTGTGAATGACCTATATTAATTGGGGTAATCCAGAATAACTTCTTAATATTTTCAAATGCACATGTATCAATATTATTAAAATCAAAGAAGCGTGCTTCAATCTTATTTTTTTGGGATGTGATTTTATCTGTATTTCTTGTGAGGGCATAAATAGCAACATCATACTGACTCAGAATTTTTACTAACTCCCCGCCAACGTTACCTGTTGCACCTATAATGCCAAGAGTAGTTTGCTTCATATTTTTTCTCATCTGTGGTAAAAAAAACCAAATTCGACTTTCAGAACTTTATCTTTATGGTCTAGCCAATTCTAATTTTGTGGCAAATAAATTGCAACGCAATATTTCATTCAGCTAAATTTATTACTGGGACTAATTTTATCTTAGAGGACAAGGTGAATAAAAAAATGATCGATGTTTAAAATTACGTAACGCTTTTTTCAGTAAAGACAGCAAAATAACTAGCCGACGAAAACCAGCAATTATCGTGAATTAAAATTTCAATAATTTTCCAATAATGATCCCTGCTATGCCTGCGATGGCAATAGCTTTCATCGGATTTTTCTTAATATATTTATAAGCGGTATCTCCGTATTCTTCAGCTTTATTCAATAATTCTTCGCTTTGCTCCGCTATCTTATTTCCCATTTTGTTGAGTTTATCTTTTGTCGTATGTGCAGCATCTTGTATAGTATCAGATGCTTTTCTAGAACTTGAAGAATAATCTTGATTTGACATTGCGCTTCCCCCCGTTCGCGTAAAAAATAAAGAGAACCATGGATTCATGGCCCTCTTTGATATTTAATATTATCTTTGACCCCCGCGACCACCTTCTTGATCGCGTTTTTGACCGGGTTTTTGATCATCGCCGCCAGTACTTCTTCCTGGTTGTTGATCTTGACGACCTTGTCCTGGATTTTTGGGATTTTGCATACGATCTTTTTGATATTCCATAACATTCTCCTGTCTACTTATTACAATTAACACACCCGTGGGATTAAGCTGCATAATATTTATTATATTATGCTTATTAAAAATTTATGAGAATTTAATATTGATAAATTCATTTATTAAATTATAGAACAGTAATTTTAACAATCTAAAAACAGGACTAGCAGAATCAAAAGGTTGGAAGCATATGGGTAAAGGCTTATGCCAGATTCCGTATTCTCCCCCTATGTAAGCGACTGAAAGTTGAAGACCATACAATTTTGAGAGCAAATTTAAGCTGCAACTTCGATAAATAATTGAAATATATTTTTAGATTATTCACCTGTACGCTTCTTACATAATCTGATATATTCTTTTTCTAATTCTTTTAATTCAGCATCAGATAAAGACCCTAAATTAATTAAAGGATTTTCAGCCCCTTTCTTAGCTCGGATCAGTTCATCCAGTTTTAAATTCATTATTTTAGTATCTCTATTTTGAGTATTCTGAATTAAAAATACGACTAAAAAAGTAATAATAGTCGTTCCCGTATTTATAACTAATTGCCAAGTGTCAGAATATTTGAAATAATGTCCTGAAATACCCCAAACTAAAACTATCAACAAAGCGAAAATAAATGCCCACGCGTTTCCAACCCACTCAGATACGCTTTTGGCAAAAGAATTAAACCAGTAATTAAGACGATGTTTTTTTCGAGCTTGACGTTTTGCTCTTTTAAGAATTTGGTGCTTTTTTAATTTGTGGGTCATTTTTCTTAGATGTCGGCATTTTCTTTTACCCAAATATTCAACTCTTTGCAAAATATAGTTTCTTTTTTCGGTTTGTAAATTATAATTGTTTGGTTTAATAGCGACCCAAAACCAGGCTTGATCTACTCAGTTACTTCCGATGCAGCTTGGCTCGATTGTAAGAACCATCAAGGTAATTTTTTTATGTCAGTCAAATGTTCAGTATTTATTGCTACTAGCTTAGATGGATATATTTCCAGGGATAATGGCTCCATAGATTGGCTAATGAAGGCAAATACGAACGCGCAACCCCATGAGGATTGTGGCTACAGGTCCTTTATATCCACAGTGGACAGGCTTGTCATGGGAAGACATACTTTTGAGAAAGTGTTGTCGTTTGCAGAATGGCCTTATGGTCATTTGCCTGTCGTAGTTCTGAGTAATCAAAGCATCCACATTCCAGAGAATTTACAAGCCTATGTATCCTCCTCAGCGGAAACACCACATGCTCTCGTTCAACGCTTATCGAAAGAAGGAGCTAAACACCTCTATATTGATGGGGGGATTACTATCCAGGGGTTTTTAACCGAAAATCTTATCCATGAAATGACGATTACATTAATACCGGTGCTTTTAGGTAGCGGCCGATCTCTCTTTGGGCCACTCAAAAACGATATCGAATTGCGCCATGTCGAAACACAAACATTCGAGGGTGGATTTGTGCAAATGAGATATCGGCTAAAGTAGCAAAATCTTTTCAAAAATCTAAATTTCAGTAAAAAGTACAAAGCCAGGGATTATTTTTATGAGGAAAATATCTCCGTCTTTTTTTCATTTTGATTTTCCTTTTAAATTTAAAAAATCACTACGTCTAATCTTTAATTTCGAAGAGTTTAAGATACTAAAATCAACATAGTGACAAACAAACAATCTTTACGGCATAAATATAGCTTATGAACAGTTAAATGCATATTTCCACTTTGTATTCGCAAAAGGCTTAATTGAATTGACAGAATATTATTTGCGTCTGCTATATTTTTTATAATCTAATTTTACGATGAGGTAATTGAAATGGATATATATCATGTGCTTATGCGAGACCATCGAAAAGTCAGCGCTTTATTTAAAAAAGTGATGGTAACCCACAATGCAGACCTTAGGCTTGATTTATTTGAGAAAATTCTATTAGAGCTCTCGATTCATGCAGCGACCGAGCAAGCAACTTTTTATAATGCGCTTAATAAAAATAAAAAAGGGAAAGAAGAAATTTCTCACGCCGAAGAGGAACATAGGGAAATCAAAACCTGTTTGAATAAAATTGCCAATTCTAATTATAAAAGCGATGATTGGCTTATTCATTTCGGAGAATTAAAATCAATTGTAGAACATCATGTTAAGGAAGAAGAAACAGAAATATTTAAAATCGCTAAAAAAATGATTTCAAAAAGAGAAGCCAATATGCTGGGATTGAAAATGCTGGCTTTGAAGAAAGAAATGTTAAACCAGGTAAACCAATCTCTACGCTTAGCCGCTTAACAATGCCGACAAAAATATTTTTATCAGATTTAACAGGGTGACAAACTTGCTTTAGAACCAGCATTATTATCCGGAATTTTCTCCTTAGAAGAAGCAGCCTGAAAAAATCTTTGTTCACAAGAGGACTTTTTCTCTGTTTGAGCCTTTGATTTTTTATCTTCCTCATTTGCCTGGATTAATACATTTTTGAGTATATAAAACATTTCAAAACATTTTAAATCTATCAAGAAAATAAAAGGTATATCAAAATTTTGTGGATCAGGTGACTCGAAGGATTTAACTTGATCACAGCATATCCCATAAAATACAGTATTCTGCATATTAAGCTCGTCCATTTGTGCAATAAATAATTTAAAAACCACACGTAAATAGTTTTTATTTTTTGATTCGTCAAGCCAGTTATTAAAATTGGATAGAACCTCGATAAAAGTGTTATTTAATCTTACGCATCCTTTTGTTACTGCTTGTTCCACGCATCCCAGACCAGCGTATAATGTATAGTAATCTTTAAGCAGGATATAACCGTTAGGTGTAGATTTTATAAATCGTAGAACATCGGCTATCCAAGGAAGGCTAGGACAAACTGAGGACTGCAACTTGCTTTGTGCCTGAGCCAAAACAGCGGTTCCCCGTATATTAAGGAAGTAAAAATCTACTAAGTTATCGTTCCTATGGTGTTCCAGTTTATCTTTATAGATTGGCTCGTCCTCAAGAAATTGCTTAGCTAAAAATTCTGTAACCAAATATTTAACTCGGTTATCAATAAACTTGCAAGGCAGATCACGGTCTACTTCAGCTAATTGCAGTTCCAAGATTTTGATAATATCGTTGTTATTATCTTTGGGGTCCTTCTTGTAAGCTGCAATATAATGTTTTAAAAATTCAATCATAAATTTCTTTGCATAAGTCTGAACATGTTGTTTGTTTGATTGGAGAGATATTTCAATAACAGCAAGACGATGTAGTACCAGATTCACAAATCCTTGATCGGGGATAATGGACCATAAATTAGTGATTAATGTTCGATCCCCATATGGATGTGATTGTAATTTTGGGATGATCTCACTTTTTTGGGTAGAGGGGCATAACTGCATGAGATCCCTTTCTGTCATGTTTCCAAGGATATCGCGTTGCTGCTGCCGCAATTTATTGGGAGAATCTGTTAAAGGTTGAAATAGCAAACTTTTTAGTTGCTCATCATTCAAACCCTGAGTGGATGAGCGTGACAATCGAATTAAATTATCAACGGCAAGAGGACCACAGTCACAACAATGAGTTTGTTGTTGCAACCTCAGATCTATTATTTCTGCGTTTAGATCAATAGCCGTAATGATTGAAACAATAATTGCTGCACTTAGTTCTGTTTCTAGTGAATTACCCAGAGAATCATTATAAATTACCTGGCTTGGATAATCGGGCGCAGACTTTTTTATAATCATTGCTGACCAATGATTATCATGTAAAGGGATAGGCACTAAAATAGGCTTCCCCGAAATAATGGCCTGAAACAGTGCGTTCCGCAAATTATCTTCTAATAAACTATCATGCTCGAGCTGGGTTTGTGACATAATAATAGCTGAATCAGCTAATGTTGCCTTTAATAATCTTTGAATTATATCCTCACTATACCAGCTATTCGGACTAGGTCGAATGGATTCAAAGCTTTCAAAGGTTGTTAATCTTTGAGTTAATAGTGGTATGAGAATAGTTTGAATCAATTCTTGTTTGTATTGTAATGGTAATAATTCTTGTAAAATCTTGGCTTGTTCCTCACCTTGAGTATCCGAATTCTTCAACTTTAAAATTTTATTTTTTACTTCCCGTATTTTTTTATTAAGCGCAACACTATTTGTTTTTTCAATTTTTAATCCACACGGCAATTTTGGATTAGATGCATTAGTGGCATCAGTTACCACTTCATCATAATTGAATTGCGAAGGTAATTTTTTCCCTTTTTTTAACTCTTCTAGCTTTATTTCTGGAAATTCGCGCTGTAAAATGCAAAATAACCAATGTAAAATTAAACTACCTTCTTTTTGTCTCACAATTGTTAGTAGTTCAGTTGCATAGTTATTTGTTTTATTTTTCTTCGGTTGTAAAGGTGAAGATGCTTTATAAGATCCTTCACACGCCATAGGATGCATACCACCCCATTCGTCCGGTCCGAATTTACGACCATACACATCATGAATTACAACACCGCGCAGACCTACTCGTGGATTTCTTAAAATATGTCTAAATTCATAAAAATTATAACCATCTGAATAATATTTAATTTGTGTTTGCATAAAATCTAGCAAAATCAAACTAGATAACATAGAGAGATTATTGCGTGAAGTTTCGCAAATAAACCATGCAACAAGTAAATTGGGAAGATAATTGGGATATGACTTCACCTGCGTACCTGACAGCAATTGACGTGATAATTTAGCAAGTTCTACATCAGATAAATAATGCAAATCATTTTGAAATGCTTGCTCAAATTTCTGATAGGAAGGTCCTTTATTTATTTTCTCTTGCGCTTTTACAAAGCTTACTTTATCTGGGGAAAAACTATTTAAAGGTACTAGAAATGCATCATCAGAACGAGGTAACAAATTCATATTTCCTCGATTTGCTGCGTCCGTTATAGATTTTAATACATCAAGCCTTTTTGCTGCATCAATCTGTCCGATATTACTTTGCTGAAATTGTCGATTGGTATCAATACATTTTTTTCTTTGCAAAAACGTTGGAATGAAATCATGAGTTAAATCCATAGTTGCGATTTGTTGTCGTAATTCTTTTATTTCTTCTTCATTATACTTTAGTTCCTGCATGTCTTTTTCGAAATCACATTCTATGTTTCTCCGTAATTGCTTTTCTAACTCATCAAGTCTACCCATTTTATAAACTTCTTGGAGTTTTTCATACATAACTTCATGTACTTTTTTATAGTCTTCTTCTTCCCATGGATCAACGAATGTTGTTTCAAAAAGTTGGCGAGCTATTGATTCAATCACACCAAAATCAGAACTATATAAATCAGCCAAACGAATTGAAATAATTGTTCCATTAACGTTAACCGCAATGTGTTCTTGATTATTTAAGGATGATAGGCCTCGCGCCACACCCAACCATTCAGTTGGGTCCCTTACAGGACCAATACTAAATGGAATGATATGTGCTGCAACTTCTTTAACCCATTTTTCTTCATTAATTTCGGCCGAATGATCGTTATCAGGCAAGTGATTTGGCTTTTCTTCCATAGTTAATGGAACTGTTTTTTCTTGTATTGAATTAACAACGTGCAAAGCAAGGTATACCACCTCATGTAATTTGAATTCAATACTCACACCTTTAAATTTAATCTTTAAATTTACGTACATTTAAAAAGCCTTTATATTATTAATAATGATCGGCTAGCTTTTTTCCACAGTAGCATCATGCAGGTAGATAACAATTCCACTCACGAAGTCTATGCAATATGGGGCTTTGCAAACTGATCCATCGTATTTTATTTTTATAGAAATAATTACTCCCTTTTATCTATAGCAGATTTACTTTTCCAGCTAGAAATAAGCCCTCCATATGTCATTATCGTAAGTATAAAATATGTTATTCCTTGCCTACCTAATTTCCTTAACCGCTTCCAGATTTATTGTTTCATCTAGGGCTTTAAAATTTTTGATTTTTCTGAAGTTTTTTTACTTTCCGATAATTGGCCTTCAAATACACTCAGTTTTCTTTTTCTAGCAGTTCCCTCGCGCTGATCGAGAGCAGGCAGGTTATCTTCAGCGTGATGCGAGATCAGAGAGGGATTTTTAAAAAAGCTAGTATATATAGGCTTGTAGCCTTGGGCAGGAGTCAATGCTGAGGTAATGCCAATAGTGTGAGTGAGATAAAATCCAAAATCCGGACTCCAATTGGAAGCGTTAGGTGTAGGTTGAAACCGATGGCGAATCTCACTTTCCAATGTTATATAGAACAATTCTTGGGTTTCGTTAGCATTCTGTCCCACAGCAATTCGAATAGCCTGTGCTTCATAAAAATCTTCAGCATTATCCCATACACTTCCATCCGGAGTTTTATTAAGATTTTGAAAATAATGGTATATTTTTGCATTTCGTGCATAAAACAATTCTTGTCCACCATTCTGATTTCTTCCCAATGCAATTTGCGTTACGGGATTATTTAAATCACCCACTCCATAAAAAGGGAACACTGGGGACCAGTTATCTGTGTTAGGCCTGTTTTGAAATAAGTGCTTAATTTCTCCCGCTTGAATAAAAAAGAGTTCCAGACTCCCTTTATGATTACAACCAATAGCTATCTGAGTCGCTCGAAAATCTTGAAAGGTTCTCTTATATGTCCAACCACTTGAATTCACATCGTCTTGTACATAATAGCTAACTAAACCCTCTTTAATATAAAACAAAACTTCTCTTCCGTTCTCATTTCGTGCTACCGCTATCTGCGTTATCTCCCTTCCTGTATGATCTTTGTAGAAATCAAATGGTCCATCCCAGATAGGTGCATTTTCGTAGCGTTGTACAAAATGGTAAATAGAACTTTCATGATCGAGGTAAAATAGTTCTTGTCGACCATCTTGGTTTCTACCTACAGCAATTTGTCTAGCAGATACCGTCCCACCCGTGGAAGTAGCGAAGGTAAATTCTCCTTCCCAATGAGAAGCATTAGGAAAAGCTTGGAAGCGATGATAAACAATTCCATCATTTTTTATATAAAAAATTTCTTGTCCTCCATGTTGGTTGCGACCCAATGTCACTATATTGGCTGTTGTGTTTTCTAATCTAATTTGCCAAAGGTCCTCACTTCTAATTTGATCATAATATCTTTCGAATGAGTGCTGTTTTATAAGGCTTTGACTAAAATCGATATTACCTCGTGCTCCTATTATACCTGCTACCGGATCATTCGAATTTGTCATAGATCGATATCTTGATGCAGGAGGCCTGGGGTGCGAGCTAATATCGTTTAATGGACTTCCAGTTGCTACCCAGGCGAGCTTGTTATATATGAATTCTTCTTTCTTGAGTGTTTGCATGATGGCGCATGCATTTCGTACAATAATGCAGCCTTGTGAATGAGAAACAATAGAAATAGGAATGTTATTGTTGGCTGCATGATGAAATAAATAAGCAACTTGTGCCGTCGCAGGATTAGTCGCTGGAGGAATGGCATTCGGCACCACAAATTCTAAGGGCCATGCCATATCTTTTAAAGATTCAGTCAAATCTTCCAAAATAGCTATGGGTAATGAAGCGTCATCAGAATAACGTGAAGGATTATATATGAGATAAACTTGTCTTTTTAAATGGTGAGATAATTTATTTGCCGATTCAATAGCATCTTCTTTTGTGTTTAGTATCCCGTTAACAAAATACACTGGATCACCCGAATATATATCGTCATTTACAACCGTAAAATCCGGTGGTGCCATATAAACATGAGAATTATTTATTTTCTCTATAAATATCTGGTAGCTTGGAAGCTTTTTAAATTCTTCAACAACATGCCCCACTTCTGTTTTAACACTACGAAGAAAAACATCCCCTTTATCTTGTACGTATTGAATAGCTTTTCCGATATCCTCTCTGCTTAAACGTTTTAATTTAATTTTACCGGTATATTTATTAAAATTACCCTCATATTCTATTAATTCTTCATCAACTTTAATTATCGCACTTACAACGTCCGCTACAGGATCAGCAGTCCTTACAGGCGCAATTGCTGGAACTCGCTCAAATTTAGAAGTCGATGATCTCATTTTAATAATCTCCAATATTTTGCAGATATATGCTAAAAACATTAATCATTACAGAACTATCGTTTTAATACAAGGATACACCCACTTAATAGACATTTTAATTTTTAATTAATTTTGATAAAATTAAATAATAATTTTTGATCTAGAATTAAAAAACTACTTTAAGAAAAAAATAGTAGACGATCACCTTTCATCCAACCAATTAAACATTCCTGTTATTTCCAGTCTATTTTCTTTTCCTCACTCTCAAAAAAACTTGCGACAGAACTTTATTTACCTTAAAATTTTCGAATATTTGCTTTAATAAAATTTGTTTCATTTTCTCTTCTCAAAAATAGAATTCATATCATCGACAGAATTTTTAAAATCCTTAACCTGATTCTTTAAATTAAATACTTTTTCGCTATTCGCATTTTTATGGATTAAGAATTTTTAAATGGATTGATAAACTCATCAGGAAATTTCAAACGAGAGCTACTTTTCGCCAAGCCAGCATTAACTATATTCTAATGGAAAGATAAACTGCATATCAGATTCCTAATATTGCTTCTGCCGCGCTTTAATGCGTGGATCTTATGCCGCAGCTTTAACGCGATACACTTGCCCTTAGCCTGGATCCTAATATTCGAGTCAACTGTGACAAGCTGATAGCGAGAGAACTCTTCGTTGAAGTATTTACCCCAGAAGTCCGAGGACAAGCCTTCCATATAAAAGAGGGATACGAGTCTTTCAACCTCTTTCTTGACAATGAATTACTTTTAGGCTGAAATTGAAAATTGATTTTAAAGAGGTTTGTATGCAAAAAGAAAAGGAGAGCATTTCTCCTTCAATTCCTGAAAAGAAGGTTTGGCACCAACCTAAGTTCGAAGTTTTAAAATGCAATAAAATACAAGCTGGTTCTGGTAGTCAAATTGATAACCCAGAAGTCAGTTTTAATACCTAGGTTTTTTTACAATGTCGCTTTTTTTTGGCTGCCTTACATTTAATATAAATTGTACATTCTCCATACCTTTAACCCTCCCCATTCACCTAGCTACAAAACAATTTTCGGATCAACAGATTTTTTTTCAATGGTGGGGGGAAAATTCAGTTAAAGCTGAATTTATCAATAAATTAGGCTTGGCAATTATCGCAGATGCAAAAATATTTAATCATAGAACCTTGTGTTCTCAATTAAAACTTTCAGATTCAGCTACCAATGCAGAATTAATTTTGCAGTCTTATATACAATGGGGGGTAAAATGCGTCGAACATCTCATCGGCGATTTTGTATTTGCCATTTGGAACGCAAATAATAATGAATTATTTTTAGCACGCGATCCTTTGGGGCAACGCACTATTTTTTATTATTTCGACCCAGACAAAGGACTCACCTTTTCAAATTTAGTTCGCCCTTTATTAATCGCAAAAAAAAATAATGCGCTTAATCCTTTAAAAGTAGGATATTTTTTAACTTTAATGCGAGCTGATATTGAGGATACCTGTTACCAAGATATTAAACAAATATCTACAGGAAACTACCTTTTAATTAATCTTAACGATAAGCAGCTTATCACGAAACGATACTGGTCGTGTCATGCAATTATAAAAAATCCCTTAGTTTTATCTTCCAGGGATGCTTATCTAGAGAACTTTCGAGAAATTTATAGCGAAGTTATTGCAGACAGATTACCAACACATTATCCAGCAGCCAGTGAACTTAGCGGTGGTTTAGATTCTTCTTCGGTAACTTGTATGGCTGCTTCATTATTAAAAAAAGAAGATCAATCATTAATTGCGTTTTGTCATGTCCCATCCTCGGGTATATTTGATCAGCCAAAACCGGGCTGGAATTACGATGACACCGCCTATATGCAAGCGGTAGCACAGCAATATTCCAATATTAAAATTCATTTTATTCGTGACGACCGTAAACAATTATATGCCTATTGCGATGAATTACATTATTGGCTCGATCAACCCCCTTTAAATCCATCCAATATGCTGTGGATGTTGGCGATGGTAGAACAAGCAACTCATTTTAAAATTAATACTATTCTTTGTGGCAACGCTGGTAATTTCACAGTTTCTTGGAACGGATTGCGCTCAAAAGTTAATAATGCATCTCTCTGGCGAATTTTAATTTCTCATTACCGAAAAAAATATCAATTATGGTCACAAGGTTGGCGACGAGATCGACCCTGGGGAAATTTCTCCGCAGTCAGCCGTAAATTAGCAAAAGATATCGAGCTTGTTCAACATTATCAGCAACTCAGCAGCATAGAAAACGACGATAAAATATTTGATATGCGACTTATTTTTTTCGATGCCGGTCTACGCAATTATTCCGCCTCTCTTTATACCCTCATTCGGTTTTTGTATGGAGTAGATATTAGCGATCCCACTGCAGATCAACGTATCGTTGAATTTTGTTTAAGGTGTCCTTACGAGTTGTTTCGTACTGAAAATCGCTCGCGCTGGCTCATTCGTGAAAGCATGCAAGGCATCGTACCTGACATGATTTGTAACCGAAATACTCGAGGGATGCAGTCCGCTGATTGGTACAAAAAAATCGAAAAACAAAAAAATGAAATTTCGCGCTTATTACATTCATGGAAAAATACTACAATTAATGATTATATCGATGTCAAAGAACTTTTGAAAATTATCAAAAATTGGAACTATGAAAAAGTATCGCAAAGTCGAAATCGTAACTACATCAATTTTGAGGCACAATATCTTTTAAAATTGTTGCGCGCAGTTGAAATGGGAATATTTATTCAGAATGCTGAACAAACACGCATGGATTAGGAGAGATTAAAGATGTCGCTGATTTTTGGTGCATTGAATTCTGCTTATCAAGGCAATTTATGTTACCCCGATTGTAGTACTAAACAATATTTGGATAATAAAATCTGTTTTCAACATTGGACTAAAAATTTTATCAAGGCACCGCACATTCTCAGTCAAAATATAAATTCAAATCACGTTATTCTGGCAGATGCGCGAATTTATAATCGTAAAACGCTCTTTAACTTACTATGCCTAGATCACTCTCAAATAGTGAATTTTCCTGATAGCGAGTTGATTTTATTGGCTTATGAGAAATGGGGTTTTAATTGCGTTAATCATCTTATCGGTGATTTTGCTTTCGCAATATGGGACGTTAATTTAAAACAATTATTTTTAGCACGAGACCCACTGGATCAGCGGTCGTTATTTTATCGTCGTGTAAATAATACATTTTATTTTGCTAATTTAATCCGACCTATTTTGGACATAATGCCTAGCCCAACATTTAATAAATTAAAAATCGGGCATTTTTCTGCGGCTATTACCGCCAATCATGACAGTACATTTTTTCAGGATATAAACGAATTACCAGCAGGTAATTATCTTATAATTAATACAAAAACAAATGAATTCAAAATCGAGCGCTATTGGTCATGTCATGAGATTATAAAAAATCCGTTATTATTCGACCGACGAGAAGAATATTTGGAGGAATTTCGCCGACTTTATCATGAAGTTATTGCTGATCAGTTAGCATTAAACCATTCTGTCGCTTGTCTATTAAGTGGTGGACTTGATTCTTCCTCGGTTTGTTCTGTCTCAGCTCAATTATTCCAGCAAGAAAACAAATCTTTACCTGCTTTTTGTAGTATTCCAACGCCGGGAAAATTCTCACAACCCCTACCCAATTGGAATTATAACGATCGTGTTTATATGCAAGCTGTTGCTGATAAATATCCTAATATTCATTTGCATTTCATTCAAGACGATCATAAGAAGTTATTTGAACATAATGAAATCTTAAATTATTGGTTAGATCAACCTCCACTAAATCCTGCCTACGTTTTATGTATATTTGCTTTTATAGAAAAAGCGTTGAATTTAAATATAACTGCGATTATGACCAGTTCTGCCGGTAATTTCACGGTGTCATGGGGCGGTCCAGCAAAAAAAATAGCAACCCCCTTTTCTCTCAAGAAAATACTCACCCAATATTTAGTGAGATATAAACAGTTTTGTCAGGGAAAACGGCATAAACAACCCTGGAGACATTATTCTGCGCTCAGCAAGGAATTAACGCGAGAAGCAGATTTATTACAATTCTATACTTCGCATAAAGTAGAAAAGCACGCAGATGATAATCGTTTAGCTATTTTTGATGCCGGCCTTAGAAATGATTCTGCCTCTTTCTATACTGCGCTGCGTTTTTTATATGGCGTAGATATTATTGATCCTACAGCGGATCGCAGAATAGTTGAATTCTGTTTAAGAACACCTTACAACATATTCCAAAGCGAAAAAGGCTCTCGGGGTCTAATCCGGGAAGGAATGCGAGGAATAATGCCGGATTTAATTTGCGATCGATCCTCACGGGGATTGCTCGCTGGCGATTGGTACAAAAAAATTGAGCAGCAACAAAAAACTATCTTGCAACTTTTACAAAGATGGAAAAATACTGATATGGAAGATTATATCGACGTCAAAACATTATTAAAATTAACAAAGCAATGGAATTATGAAAAGGTGGCCAATAGCCAAGGCAAACAATATATTAATTTTCAAAGATTGTATCTTATAAAATTATTACGCGGAATTGAATTAGGATTGTTTATTCAAAATTACAACATTGAACTGGATCTTAAGTAGCCTGGATCGAAGATCCAGGTGCATTTAGATTTTACAGAAGCATGACAAAAGGATTTATAATGGCAGCGATTCCTCATAGACAAAGTATTAATCTCGGCGTTTTATATGGAGTACTCTCTGCGCTTAGTTTTTCTATTATGATTGTATTGGTCAAATTAATATGGCAAACATTGCCTACGGTTGAAGTGCTATTTTTTCGTTTCACCATCAGTTTGATATTTTTTCTGCCTTGGTTTTTTTGGGGCAGCGACTTCAGTTTTAAGATACAAGACACTGTGCACTATGTGATACGGATTTTAACCGCCTTAGCCGCTTTATTTTGCGTATTTTACGCAGTTAAATTTGTCCCGCTGATTGACGCGTTATTGTTATATAATACTGCTCCCCTATTTGTTCCCATTATTGCTTATGTTCTCTTAAGCGCAAAAATACCAAAAAAAACCTTTCTAGGCATTATAATTGGATTTATCGGCGTGGCTTTTATTTTACATCCAGGTCGAGAAATCTTAACACTTGCGGCTTTAATTGCCCTGGCATCCGGATTTTTATCCGGTTTAGCGATGGTAAATGTTCGAATAATCAGTAAAACCAGTACGACTAAGCAAATGATATTTTATTTTCTTTCGGTCAGCACTGTGATATTAGGTTTATTGAGTATTTTTCAATGGCAAACACCCGACGGCAAATACATTTGGTTATTATTACTTGGCATCGGCGTATTTGGCACTTTTTTTCAACTGTTTTTTACTCTCTCCTACGTAACAGCTCCAGTCGATATTGTCGCCCCATTAATTTTTTTAATCGCTGTTTTCGGAGGAATTTTTGATTGGATTATATGGAAACATGTTCCGACTATTCCCAGCATAGTCGGCGGTCTTTGCGTAGTTGTAGGTGCAATCATCACACTCTACTTTGGCAAACGTGAAGTGCCGTTAAACAAATAAATTTTTATTTCTAAATGAATTATGTGCTCACACTTGCACGGACCTTTAGATTTAATTATAAGTGCTTGTATTTATGGAATTTTATAAATATTGCGCACTGCTTACGGATGCTATATTTGGGATAGACCGTAAGAAGGAGTTGAGCATGTATAAGCATATTTTATTCGCGACTGATTTAGCAAAAGAAACAGATTATCTCATTCAAAAAGTACTAGCCATGCAAAAGCTTACTGGAAGCAAATTAACTATCATTCATGTGGTTGAGCCTTTTTATCCCTACAATTACATGATGTATGGAGTTGAAGATTTAGAGAGACAATTATTAATAGAATCCAAAAAAGAATTACAAAAAATCGCGAAAAATATGAATATTGATCCTAGCAACCAAATTATTGAAATTGGTTCCACTAAAACAATCATTTTGGAAAAAGCAAAAGAATTAGGCATTGATTTAATTATGTGTGGCAACCATGGCAAACATGGTTTAGCACGTTTATTGGGTTCAACTGCGAATGCTATTTTAAGTCGAGCTGAATGTGATGTGCTGATGATCCCATTTCCAAATTAAAATAGATTTGGCAGATTTAATTTAATATTTTTATCGCCATTTTGACTGTAGGTTCATCACCACTGGAAATGGTAAAGCCTAAAGTTTTGGCTAATTTAAGTGTTACATAATCACTACTCAAGATCATTCCGGTCATAGCTTTCAATCCTTTCGATTGGGCTATCTTTATTAAACTTTGCATCAGATTGGTTGCTATTTTTTTCTTTTGCCACTCATCTGCCACCACCACAATAACTTCACAAGTTTGTCCATCAGGATTCACCACATAGCGTGCCATACCAATCATATTTTCAATATCTTTATCTTTTATGGTCGCGATTAAAACCATTTCATGCTCGTAATCGAAGTGCGTTAATTGCTTTATAACCTCCCTGCTCAATTCCTTAAAATTTTCCATAAACTGCGTGTATGCCCGGGAATAAATGGCAAAGTTGGCTTTACAGGCCAATCCCCATTAATCGCATGTAAATCAGTATGACAAACGCCAGACGCTAAAATTTTTACAAGGATTTTACCTGGTGTCACTTCAGGAATTGGAACCTGTTCAATTTTAAGCGGTGAACCAAATTGGTGCGCAATCGCAGCCTGCATCGTCTTTTGCATTAAAATCCTCCTTAATCTACAACCATTCAGCCAATCAAATGCCAATATGTTTTAGGTGATTGCAATTCAAAAAGATCTTTTACCAACTTTTTTTTAAATTCTTGCATTTTAGGTTTCTGATTATGCACATTAAAGGCTTGCTCACTTTCCCACACCATATAGACCATAAATTCAGAAGGATTATCGATCGACTGATGTATATTATATACAATACATCCACTATCGTGACGAGAATTTTCCATGAGTTCTAGAAAATAATGTTTTACATACTCTTCCATCCCCGCTTTGGCAATTCCGGCAATCATTACTGTAAAATTTTTCTTACTCATTAGCCCTCCAGCAACATTCATATTATCTTATTAAGAAGATAAAGTATTTTGGTATATTAAGCTAGCGCGTGTGCGGCAGAAAGTTAAGTTGGCAAATAGAATGTTTAAAAGAAATTGGATGCTGCAATACCACCCAAGGTTTTAATAATCCGACCGCAATCTGGTACACCTATCGATAATCTTTGACTTAGGAGGTGTGAGAAATTGAGAGTTGTAAGTTCAGGATTTTTATGTTTTTTATATCAAATTAGTTCAAGGCGCCAAATGAGATATTCTGAATAAATTTTTAAAAAAATTAAATATGAAATCAATATTAAAAATTTCAACTAATTTTAAGAAAAGGGATGCATGTTGTTATATTAATTTAGTACCTCAATCAGATTCTTTTAAGTCTTATTGGATATAATATTCGCCCAGAAAACTAGAGTAACCATGGAGTCTTTATGAAATTAAGCCAAGAAGCATTTGACATATCAAAAGATGCGATCATTACAGAATTAAAATCTCGATCCGATGCGACGTTATCCATCGCAATAGATGGTATACAAGCCATTAAATACAACGCAGAATTTGTGAATTCTTGCTATGCTTTGCGTGTTGATGCTCTAAATAGCCTACTAAACAATTGCGACATCATCAGTCCTGCTCATTCGATATTGCTTACAGCAAGAAGCATGGCTGCTACGGATGCCCAAGAGGCCTTGCAAGAAAGTACAGCGCCATCTAATAAAACCTCGATCTCTAAGATCATGCCAAAATTAAAAGGTAACGAGTTGGCTTTATTTGCAGAATTCTTAAATAAATATAATAATAATAATGTACACGCTATGCAAACCGACAACGATCAAACATTTTTACCGATGATAACTTCTTCTATCTTTAATATTATGCCCACTTTAAGTCCCGAAGTAGAAGCTTTAACCGCTAAAGTCCCTTCACCTAAACCTCATGATAACTATGCATTACCACCTGAAAAAACCGAGTTACCAAATTCTCCACCAATCGAACAATGCTTAACATTTTCTATCTTTGGCCAGCCTAAAGAGGACGAGAAAAATTACTATGAAGATAGTCTCTACATGCATAATTGGGAGTTGGATTTCAAACAATGATTATTCAAAATGAATTCCGGACCAAGCGCGTCAGCGCTTTTCCGGAATGACTCAGTTAGAAACCAGCACATTATCAGCTTCAATACGAATCTTAGGAAAATGTTGCGAGTGATTCTCTCGAATAAATTTAATTAGCTTTTCTCGCAAATAGCATCGAAGGTCCCACAAATTTCCGCTGTTTTGCGCGCTGACTAGAAAACGTAGCTCCATATGATTTTCCTTCGCTTCAGTCACTTGGAGGGTTTTGGTTTTTCCGTCCCACAATTTAGATTGTTGCAATAATCTTTCAAACTCTAAACGCATGGTTTCAATCGAAATAAAATAATCCACATATAAAAATACAGTGCCTAATAATGCAGAAGAATTATGCGTCCAATTTTGAAAGGGTTCTTCTAAAAAAAATCGGGTCGGCACAAACAAAGTGCGTAAATCCCAGAGCTTCACCACCACATGACTCAACGTAATTTTTTCGACGGTACCCAATTCTTTTTGAATGACGACAATATCCCCAATTTCAATCGGATGTGAAATCGCCATTTGCACACCGGAAGTCAATGCACTTAACGGCTTTTGAGCTAAAAACGTAATCATCGCGCCAATAATTCCAGCGGAAGCTAGTAAACTAATACCAATACTACGAGCCTTATCAAATACCATCAACATAGCGATAACGCTTAAAATCACAATTAAAATAGTCAAAATCTTTTTTAATACCTGAATTTTCGTGAACGCTGATTTATGCAATTCAGAACTGGTATTATAGGTTTTTTGCAAAAAATATTGTTCGTAGATGCGAATGGATCGAATACAGAACCAAGCAATAAAGGCTATAATCACCAAGGAGCTCATTTTATTAATTATTAATAATGTATGATCATTGATTTCAAAATAAGCCAGAAGTGAATTTATAATTAAAAATACTAGCATTACACTCATGAGACCACGTAGCAAAGGCAACAGATATTTAAAATTATACGATGTTTTTTGATTTAGAAGAAAATGATAACAGCCATTAATGAATCGTTGAATAAACCAAAATGCAGTCAGTAAGAGCAGCACGTTCATCGAATAAATAATAAGACTTTGGATGTATTCCAGATTTATTTTTAAATGCAAATAGGGCAACCCCAAATACAACAGCGTTAATCCACTACAAATAAATAGAGCTATGCTAAATGGAAGTTTATAGGAATCTAATAATATTTGGATCCAATGCTGGGTACTGGTGGAATGAATTTTTTTAGTTAAACTCACTATCCATACAGGAATAGGCAAAAGCAAAATAAGGCCTAAAATAAGGTTAATTGTTTGTCGAGTTTCATCAGAGGCGATAATAGTTTGTATGTTCATTAGCTTATAATATCAAAATGCAGCTGCCGTCTTTATGACATATATCAAAGAAAATTTATTATTTGACAACTTTAGAGGGCTGCAACTCGAGTGGTTCAAAAAGGCCGAATGTTATAAGAACCATTTTTGCGGTCTTTCAATTACCCACATTTTCTAAAGTAGTGTGCACTTTTTTCATGGGTTTGGTGAAAGCGGATATCACGAAATCACTTCGTGATCATCATTGTTCCCCGCCGGCCGTCTACAAAATAAAGCAAAATATAAAAATCTCACGGCCGGAGAAGGAACAATCTAAATTCGCATACTTTCAAAAAACTCACTATTAAAGCGTGAATCTTTCTATATCGTAAATTTGGATTATTCCGATTCCGGCCATGATACTACAGCATTTTTCTCAATGAATGTAGATGGCCTACACGGAATAATGACGAGCGCGGTGTCGTCATTGTTCCCCGACGGCCGTCTACAAAATAAAGCAAAATATAAAGATCTCACGGTCGGAGAGGGAGCAATCTAAATTCGCATACTTTCAAAAAAACTCACTATTAAAGCGTGAATCTTTCTATATCGTAAATTTGGATTATTCCGATTCCGGCCATGATACTACAGCGTTTTTCTCAATGATTGTAGATGGCCTACACGGAATAATGACGAGCGCGGTGTCGTCATTGAAATACAGTCCATTCATTTTCCTTTGCTTTAAAAATTATTTTGTGAAGAGACATCAGTTCGCGCAGCGAAACTAAAACCTTTTTTATGGATTGGTACGCATTTATGCTCCAGGTGACTCTAACAACGTATTCGTTTCTGTCTCTGAAATCTCACCAGAAAGACTCTCAGGAGAACGGCTGGGAAGAGAATCTGAGAGCGTCGAAAAACTATCACTTTTCCGAACAAACATATCCGGAATCGGAATATTAGATGATTCAGCTTTATTACTTTGTTCAGCTAATTTATTTTTTTCAACTTGTTTTAATTTAACATCTAATTTAATTTTCCTATCATGGACTTTTTTTTCTAAATAGAGGTTATTATGCTTATAGTATTTAATAATCGCTTTCTTTTTATTTTCTTCATATAACGAATAAATTTGCAAACTGGCTAACGCGACCCCAAAAATAATAGCACCCGTTAATCCCAACCAACCAATAATCGGCACGCTCGTGAGGCTAGTAATAACACCCAGTCCAACTAAAACCCCGGAAGCACCCGCCGTTCCTCCTGCAATGGCACCAAAAGCCGCAAAAAAATTCATCGCGGCGGTTTTTATAATGACTGGAGAAGTTGGGGAAGAAAAGACATAAGGATCGTATTCATATTTTAATACTTTGAGCTTCTGACATTGAGACTTTACTCTCGATTCCAAGTCCTGAAATAGGACTGGGTAATCCGGTGATTCACTTAAATGTTCATATGTATATTCAGTTTTTTGTAATTTCTTGATAAATTTTCGTAATATTTTTCTATTATAATGAAAATCAGCATATAGAAAAAAATATTCCGGGAAATGTTTTTGTCTTAATTCATCGTTTTTATTGATTTGCTTATTTAGATAATGGATTATTTTATTCGCATCGAGATCACTATATTGTGAAATTGAATTTTTTAATATATATGATTTTAAATTTACCGAAATAAAATTTAGTAGAAATTCATGTGTTTTTGTCTTAACTCTAGCTAGTTTCTCATCATTTTCTTTATTTTGATCTGCGATGGATTTATACGACCACCAAACCATCGGTATCGCAACACAAGCAAATACTCCTATCGCAATTGAACCAAATATTAATGCAGTGCCACTACCCATCGTTAATGCTAACACCGCCGAAAGGATACCGAAACTCGGCCATGCTACTCCAGCTGCAGTTCCTATTGCATCACTCAATGGTTTCAACATTTTCTAACAACCCTTTATCGATTAAACTATTACTTGCTATTACATCAAAATTTATACTCATCATTAATCTTAACATAAATAGTATGATGGAATTGTTAAAGTTAAAATTCAGGTTTTCTTCTAGCAGCAAATTAATTTATTTTTTTAAGAAAAACTTATTATCACGCTATTGAGAGCAATTTTTATTAAATCTAGCTTATTTTGCAACACCTCATAAATCCTTAAGCTAACATCTTTACACTTATCATAAAATTATTGTATAGGATATATAATATGCGTGAACAAGAACTAGGATATGCTCAAACTCGCAGAGTAAAAGGATTAGTACTAGGGTCTACTGGGGCTGGCAAAACTAACCTTACTGAATGTCTCATAGAAACGTTTGATGAAAGATACCATCCCACAATCGGCTTCGATTGTAAAATTCACAACTTTATACAAGGCAAGCAAAAAATAAGTGTGGAACTTTGGGATGCCTCCGCCCAAGAAAAATTTAGGCCTATGTCTACGGTTTATTATCAAAAAATCGAGTTTATTTTGTTGTGCTTTGATCTTACCTCCCAACAATCTTTTGACGAATTGACATCCGTGTGGTTAAAAGAAATAGAAAAAAATGTGAAAGATAAAAGCAAAGTACAGATTTTTTTAGTGGGTACCAAAGCCGATTTAGGGAATCAAAGAGAGGTGAGTGAAGAAAAGGCACGAAATTTTGCGGCAGAGCATGGATACCAATATTATGAAACCAGCGCTAAAACCAAATGGAATGTTAAAGAATTACTGCAAACAGCAGCAGGAATAAACATACAAGCTAAAGCAAAGCCGCAATCTAATTTGTCAGTAGAAAAAGCCGCTTTGATTTCTGACATTCATAAAGAATTACTGACTTTTGCAGACAGAGTCTCTGGCGCGTTAGGTGGAAAACCATTCGCTCACAACGGCATTACCCGTCGCTATCCCACTGGTGTTTTCGAAATGCTAATTGCCTATCAAAATAAATCCGGTGATGATTTATTGCGAGCGTGGCAGACAATATTACATTCTGCTTTGCAACGCGGTCCTGGGCAGATTTTTAAGCGTCTTCTAAAAACTCAAACTTTTTATGAAGATAAATTTGCGGCTCTCAATCAAGCCTTAGGAATGAGCATAGACCAAGATTTAAATATATTTAAAAAACAGTATCCCATTATCGACAAAATAATTCAGCAAGCAGGTGCTGAAATCAAATATGATAGCCAAGGTAATTTACTCGAAGACCAAAATCCAAACCTCAAAATCAAAACCATTCACGAAGGTTCACCTTATCAGTATTATGAAGATCCCAGCACCTACCCGAAAGAAGTAAATAAAGTAGTGGGATTTAATAAAATAATTGGAAATAACCAGCTTTTCTTGTCTGCTTCACCACGAACTATGTCTCCGCATAATCCAAAAGAATATATTTATAATATGCTGTCTCATGTCAACGCGTTAGTAAAGCATTCATGTAAAAAAATAAAGATTATCGTTTTAGGTCATACCTTTGACGATCATATGGAAAATTTATCCGATTATTACACTAATATTGAAGATACTTATACTAGCCATCTTGCAAAAATAGAAACACACCCGGAACGATTTACGTTCGAGTATACTTTTGCAATCACGCCAGATTCCAACGATCCATTAAAAAAACGCGAAGCGGAAATTCTCTATATCAATAGCAAAAATAATCAATTCTTTTTAAGTCCCCAGGATTTAGAACAACTCTATCAGCTAATAGAATTACAAAAAGAATCCTCCGCACAAAGAAAAGCAGCGCCTATTATTGTCCATTGCGCACAAGGATTAGATCGAGCCCCTACCATCGTTTTCGCAATGGAGCTATACCGAAATTTTGATTACGTTTTTTCTTACCCACCTACTACGCCAAAAAGAATTGAAGAAGCATATAAAAAGTTACGCCAATCGCGGTCGCCTATTACACTGCAAGGCCTTGATAATTTTAAAACTGCCGTGCTTTTGGCATTTAATTTTAAGGCGATCGATTTAGTGAAAAAAACGAATTCTCAATTAGAGTTTTATAAAAGTAAATTAAAAACAGAAACTGCAAAAATTTGTTTTGATCAACACATTAATTGGATGCAAGCTATCACTGAATTATCTCATATTAAACCTATTGCAGAGTCAGCAGCAAAAATTGACGCCGCTTACGAAAATTCAATTTTAGCAATGTTTGCGCGGTTATTTTCCTCGTCAGAAATCACAAGTTTATTCACAACCTACGGGGAAGCACTAGTCGCCCAAAAGAATTTACAAACAAAATTATATAATTTTATGAATATTGAAGAAACAAAGCTGGCGGTAACTATTAGTCCTGTGGGGTCAGCCAGATGATCGTTAAAAAGATTTTTAATGCGAAGACGCGAAAGTATAGAAGACGCAAAGAAAATGAATGTATAATCGTTTTTTCCGAAGTTTTTAATTTGGATCCCACCGGTTCAAAGGCATCACCTCCGTCATTATCCCGCGCAGGCCGTCTAATAAACTGAAAAAGAACTGGCAATTTCATGGCCGAAGTCGGGATAAACCAAATTAAAGCACTGTAAAAAACACATCCTAAAAATTTTAATAATCTTAGTTGATTTGGATCTTCCTCTCTTCGGCCGTGCTATTTAAGCGCTTTTCTTTATACCGTGCACGACCTACGGAGGAAGATGACGGGTGAGGAGGATAATTTAAGCTTCACTCCCATAACAACTTCGTAATTAGCTTTATAGTTTCAAAAAATGTGAATAATTGAAAGTTTCTCGGGGGGATGACTCCGCTGTGACTAAACACCTAGACTCGTTATACATCTTTGAAGCCGTCAACGGCAAGACGGTATCCAGATACCAGAGCAAAGCGAAAACTATGATAAATCAAAAAAAATAATATATAATCACCCATCCGAATTAATTTCTGAAAGGATGTTGCGATGGTTAAGGAAATTTTAAAAACATTTTCATTATCGATAACATTAATTCCACTAATTGCTAGCAGTCAAAATAATCTTACCTATCTTCCGCCAGATTTTATCGATAAAGACAGACTTTCGAAAATAAAAACAGACTTCCCTGCCATTGCTAAAATATATAAAATCTATGCCGAAAAAAATCATATTCCTGGTTATGCATTTGGGATTATGCTCGATGGAAAACTCGTTTATTCTGGCAGTGGCGGCTATGCTGATATTAATAAAAAAATTCCTGCCACTACGCATTCCATGTTTCGTATCGCTTCGATGACAAAAAGTTTCACGGCCATGGCTATTTTAAAATTGCGCGACGAAGGTAAATTAAAATTAGATGATCCTCTCATGCTGTATCTTCCAGAAATAAAAAATCAACAACTAACTCAAGACGCGCCTGTTATTACCTTACGAAATTTATTAACCCATTCCGCGGGCTTACCTTCGGATGACCCATGGGGCGATCGCCAACTATCGCGTAGAGATGATGAATTGCTGGCGTTATACAAAAATGGAATCGCTTTTTCTAATGATGCTGGCACTATTTATGAATATTCAAATTTAGGATTCGCCACTTTAGGTTATGTTATAAAAAAAATATCAGGTATGCCGTATGAAGAATATATCGCTAAAAATATTTGGCAGCCCCTGGAGCTGACCCAGGCAGAATGGGAATTTAGTAAAATCCCCGCCGATCAGCTCGTTCACGGTTATAAATGGCACGCAGGAAAATGGGAAGAAGAAAAATTGTTGCATGATGGAGCCTATGGCGCGATGGGTGGCATGATCACCTCCATCGAATCCTTCGCTAAATATGTAGCCTTGCATCAATCTGCATGGCCACCACGTGACGATGTGGAAACGGGTCCCATTAAGAGAAGCTCGATACGAGAGATGCACCAGCCTTGGAATTTTCAGGAATTAGTGACGCAATCTAGCAATGCCGATGGACATGAATGTGCAGTCGCTAAAGCGTATGGTTTTGGCTTACATTGGGAACGAGATTGCCAGAAAAAAACGTATATTTTACATAGCGGAGGATTACCTGGTTTCGGCAGCAATTGGACGATTATGCCTGAATACGGCATTGGCGTAATCTTTTTTGCTAATGCGACTTACGCACCAGCGCAGAAGGTGAATTTGCGCGTTTTGGATCTTCTGATAAAAAGAGCTAATTTACAGCCCAGACAATTGCCACCCTCTCCCATTCTAAAACAGCGCCAAGCTGAATTAATTAAATTATTACCGACTTGGAAAAATGCTGCTTCTACAGGTATTTTCGCGGAAAATTTCTTTTTGGATAATTCCCTGAATGAGTTAAAGCAAAAAAGTGCCGGAATCTTTGCACAAGCCGGTAAAATTCTTCGAATTAATGCAGTGATACCTGAAAATCAATTAAAGGGATATTTTATTCTGGAAGGTGAAAAAGCCGATATTCGAATTGATTTTGCATTAAACGAACAAAATCCTGCATTAATTCAAAAATATGAAATTAATATGGCGGTAAAAGAATTAAATGATTTGGAAATGACGCGCTAAAGAGTGTCATTTCTAGCCACGTAGTTGCGCGACCCAGACATCAAAAAAGATTTTTTTTACTGGAATTTATTTGTAGCATAGCTTTAATGTAGATTTATTGGAAATCCCAATAATATTGAACTGTTCTTTTTTCTCTTCCTTTCGCGTCTTTGCGTCATAAATCTTATTTCCTTTAATTCCATGACGATTGTCACAGAAATTCTCTCCTCTTTCCGTTACTCTAGACACTTCATATTTCAATTCAAGAGGACAAAATAATGTTACATTCAACAGGAAGAAGGTTCATTCTAGGTTTAATTCCATTATCTGCCTTATTTTTTAGCACCGCTACTGCACTGCATAACACTAAACTCACTACTTTTCATGATTTTTTTACCGTAACGGTAGATGCTGGTATTACACCGGCCATTAAATATCTGAATCATGATGGTGATATAATGAATGATGCCGATTATCCACTCAGCTGTAATGGAACCAGCTGTAATTTTGCAATTACAGATGATTCTGCAGTTTGGTCTAAAGGTACTGTAACTTATCAAGTCGGCGACAATACTAATAATCAACCCTATTGTATTATTAGTATTTCAGATGGCTCATTTATTGGTACCCCTAGCATCAAAGAAGCAAGCTGTTTTAATGGTGCTTATGAAACTAAATTATCTGGTGAAGATCATCATTATAATTTTGCAATAAAATTAAATCCTGCAGAATAATTTAGATTGTCAAGAGTGGTTCGCTATTCGAACCACTCTTTATTTATTAACGCGGATTCTCTACATCTACACATCGGTCATTGCAGATCGGAGATTTTAATATTTGTAAAAACGTCGTGCTCTGGGTCGGTTGTACAAATAGCCCCATAGAATCCGTCGAATTATTCAATGTGTAATTCATTGCATAAGTATCGCCATCACTATTTCCAGCATAAAAAATCACTGGAAGTTGGAGTTTTTGTGCAAGCTGTTGCAAAAATAGTTGTTTGCCATATTTATCAATAATGAGTCGATCTTCTGAAGGGATTGCATTTTTCACAAAACGATCATCATAAATTCCAGAAAAAGAATACACATTATTGATACGTACTACCTTCGCTCCATTCCCTGCCAAATTACATCTTAGATTAAAAAATTTAGGATCTCCTGCCACGTCATCACAGCCAAGAAACAGATGATAGCCGAATATTTTATTCACGCCGTTAGATCCATTAATCGCATTAGCGAGAAAATAAGGATTGCTACCTGAAATGACCCAAACAACAAATCCTTTGTCTTGCATGCGTTGTGCAATATCTAAAATTTTAGTGAAAGCATTCTCTTTCGGCGAAATATCTTGTAAATAACCGCGCATGCCAACCTGCATCTGTCGAAGAGTCATACCATTTTCAAATGTGGCAATTTGTGAAAATTTATCATAACCCGATGGTGTTAATGGATCTATTTTGTTTGGGTCAACGGGTTGAAACATTTTACCCTCTAAATACTTATCGTGCATTTTAATTTCTATACTTTGCTGTTTGATGGAATCAGCCTTAAAAGCAGGGAATAAATAGGGATATTGTTTTAAATGATTAGCGCCCCAAATATGCCAAAGCGATTGACCCGAGCGTGTATCGCTGAACTGGTCTGGATTGGGAATATGTTCGTTATAAAGCGTGCCATCCCAATCAAATGCTACTATTCCTTTACCCTTGCCATTAACACTATGTTTATTAATAAAAGTTTCGATTTGTTGCACGACAACCAATTCGCTGGGGATATTGCAATTCCAGTGCGGATAAAACCGACACAACTGATGATTATTTTCAGCATATGTAAACGTGGCAAAGGATAATATTGTTAAGGCGAATAATTGACGTTTCATATTTGTCCTTTTGTTAGAATAAAAGATTTAGTATAAAGTGTTCATGCTAAAAAGCCTTGTTTAAGTTTTATGACTACGAAAAAACTCTATTTTTGGATTGTAAGCGTATTTGTGAAATTTGTTGGAGTGGGCTCCTTCTTATTTTGAGAACTGAATGAAGTTCTGCTTTGTTCCGCGTTTGCAAATAAAGTATGGGTATTCTCTTGTCTAGATGTGCTTCTAGGAATGCTGGTAGATGCGATGTGATTTGGATCAGGGAGTACTCTACTGGCTTGTTTCTTGTATTCATTTGATTTCTCTACATCACCACTTATCTCATATAAAAGAGCCAACCCTTTCAAAGCTTGATCTCGAGAGGGCTGTAATTCTAAGCATTTTTCAAACGCAGCTAAAGATTTTTGAAATAAATTTTTATCCGAAGTATTGCTTCTAAATTGTTTAAAATACAAATCGCCTATTTCTGCATATATCCACGCAGCAGACTGTAGGTTGTTATTTTTCTGCGAGCGATTAATAGCCTCATTATAATATTTTAGCGCGAGTTCATTATCACCTCGAAATTTATAGCAATTCCCTATTTGAACGCAGCATTCCTCATGATTAAAATTTTTGTCTTTTACTATTATAAATTTTTTTATTGCTTCATGAAATTGCCGCAGTCGTATTAATCCTATTCCCCAATTATTATAAACTTCAACATTATTCGGATTTAAACTAATAGCCCTCTTATAATAATCAAAAGCAGCTTGAATATGTTTTTTAATAGGAGTTTTACGATGTATTCGATCATAGGCCCAACCTAACTTACGATAAGTTTCACTTAAAAGTTCTTGATCGCCATGAGGGTTTGCTTCTAACCGTTGGATGGCTTCTTGATACTGCTTAATGGCCTCATTCATTTTCTCGGTACGATGTAAAACCCAACCTAGTTGCACATAAGCCCACGGGTGTTGTGGTTTTAATATTATAATTTGTTGTAAAAATTGCTGAGCATCCCCATAATTTTTATTATTGTAAGCCTGCATGCTATTGTTAGCCAGTTGGAGGGTAAGATCTTCAAAATCACCTGGTAAAGCCGGTGGAGTTGAATGCTGTTTAAATGGTCGTCCTTCATTATCACGGCGTAAATCAGCACGATATCGACGTTTTAATTCTGTAAATTCAATTTCGGGTGCGTCCATATCCATATAAGTCAGAAAATCCTGAACAAATCTTATTTTTCGCATCGCTGCATAAGGAATGTCAAATTCTAAAATCTTGGGATTCTCATTCCAGGTAATTTCTATCCCATATTCATCATATAAATAGGTCGGGAACTCCTGTTTCAATTTGGCATGTTGTGTGTCATGTCCTCCAGTTACGATCTGACTAGAAAAATGGACCTCATCTTGGGAAATTTGTTTTACCAAATATAAAAAAGCAACTTTTGCCACGGCTAAAGGCAGGCCTCCTTCTCGTACTTTACAGTTTTTATGTAAATGAAAATTTAATCGTATTTTATTATCTTTTAATACATATTGATTATTAGAATAAAAACCTGCTGATACAGCACTCTCAAATAATGCCAAGGCTTCGGAAGATTTTTGTGGATTAATGTAATAGGCTGTAATCCAATAGTTATAGACACAATACATGGCGTTATCATTTTGTTTACTCGTACTCTTTAAGTTGGAGTAACGACGGATCATCTCACTCAGCTCTACTTTAGCTTTATCTAATTCATTTTTTTTAACCAAAGCAATAACATATTGACTATACATGGGTAAATCAATAAGCGCAGGGTAGGATGAAAATAATTCTACCACTTGATCCAAATGTTCTAGGTAGGAGTAAATACACATCATATTTGTAAGCGTGTATTTGTCTATACAATTATTATTGCTGCATTCTTGCCACCATTGTAAAACCCTAGCTAAAATTCGTTTTTTATTTTCTTCATTAGCATTTTTTAATTGTTTTCGTGAAAGTTCTAAAATAGCAGAATAGGTATAGGGACCTATAATTTCTTTTCTTAATGCGCGATTAACTTTTTGAGACATTATAGTAAAGAGATCTAGCGCCACATCTGTTTGATTGAGTTTCGTTAAGGCAGAAATAACTCGTGCAAATGAAATATCCCCAGGTATTTGTTGACGATTAATAGTCTCCATAAATTTATCAATAATGTTTTGATAATCTTTGGCTTTTTGCTCACGCGTACCTTTAGCGGCGTAGATTACATATGAACTTAATCTATAGCTTCCCAAATTAAGGTGCCGTAATTTTTGCAAATCCGGGATATTTACATTTATTTTCTCAGATAAGACGCGATCGTTTTGTTTTCTTCGCATTATCTTTCAATTCCTGTAGTTGATTATTTCGAACAGTCTTTTGTAAAACAGTAGACTTTTTATCTTTTCAATGCATCTGCAGCTTTTATCATGTTCATTTTCATAAATATGCTAGCAACCTGAATTAATATAAAAGAAATCTATGAAATTAAACCACGTAGACACTTTTTATGAAAGTAATAAGTATACAATCGCTTGAAACTAGAAGGTATAAAACAATGAGACTGATAAACATGAGTTTATTCGAACAAAAGAAGCAATCAACTTAAAATACTGTTCAGCATTGTTCTTTTATTATTTGAGATATTTAATACGATACTGGTTTACCGACTGTAGCCTATAATCAAATAGCTGACCCATGGTACTTTAGATGTTCGGTTTTTCTATATTAAATAGTTCGTCTTCTCTATTGTTCCATGCATCAGCAAATTTTTTTAAATGATCACCGATGGTAGGTGGAGATTCGATTAAAGGAAGAAATACTTTAGCTGGAATGGTAATCGAAGGTATTCCCAGCTCAGCAAAAAATATAACTTGCTCCACTTCGGTAATATTTGCCGCTAATATTTGTGTTTTTGAATTTTGTCGGTCGAGAATAGTTTGCATTTTTTTTGCTTGCGTTTGATAGCAACCGTGTAAAAGATGAATCGCGGTAAAATAAGGCGAAACATATTTTGCCCCGATAATACTAGCTAAATAAACTTGTTTCACATCCAATATGGTGGTGGCTAGAAAAGGTAAATTTTCTTTGGCCATACTCGCCATCACTTTAAAACCATCTTGTGTCGCTGGAATTTTTACAATAATTCTGTTGTTATAATTCGCTAATTTTTTCGCTTGATATAACATTTCTTTTTGTGCGCTTTGCGTTACTTGCACAGCAACGGGACCTTTTTGTTGAGCTAAGATGCGATCGATGGTGGTTTTGGGAGACGCTGGTGATCGAGATAAAATGGTGGGATTCGTGGTGACACCATAAATTAGTCCCATCTCATTTGCTGTATCAATAATTTCCGCTTCTGCGGTATCTATCCATATATGCATCGAAAATTTCCTTTTCTAGTATAAATGATCTTATTTTTGGGATTGTACCTATAATTCACTATCAAGGCCAATAAATAGTCCTATCTTCTGGTAATTTAAACCAGTGACATTGTCAAAGTGATCATATATTGTGGGCTGTGAATCTAAATAGCAGGCTTTGATATCGAGATTCAAAAAATCGATAAAATGATAAGAGATTTCTACAAATACTTTGTAAGCAAAAACAATACGCGGATAACCACGGCCAAATCGAGTAGGTCAACTGCAGCTATGTGGTTGGCCTAGTCGGTTTCTCCGAAGTTAAGATTTCTGTGATGAGCCGACACAGAAATATTTATTATTGGAATAACTTTATAAACTGAATTCAATAAGGATGTTTAAATCTCATATTAGGACAATTGTTTTTTAGCAACACAGAGAAAAAGAAACATCATTCGTGGTAAATATGAATGACCATAACTTCTTCAGCCTGTGCACCTTTTATGCCTTGCATCACTTTAAATTGAACTAGACTATTTTTGAGTAAAGTACGGTGTTGTTCTGAATTTTTTATTGCAGTGTAATGTACAAAAACACTTTGACCTGCTTCTGATTCAATTACGCCATATCCTTTTTGATCATTAAACCATTTAACATAGCCTTTTTGTAATTCTGTCATATGAATACCTTTTATTTTTGACTTCATCTTCTAGCACTCAAGAAATTATATCTGAATATATTTAAAAATAAAACTTGCGGATTTCTTGCTTTGATCTAAAAATCTTTAGAATTAATTAAATAAATTACTCTAATAAAGAAATTATTGAAATAAAATAATTTAAGTGATCTACTTTATTCGAAAGATCAAAATAATTTTCTTAATGACTTGATTGTCTGCCATTATCAGTAATGGAGCCTCAAAAGCCCTCGAAATGAATATTAACGAAAGCCTGGGAATAGCCACACTCTGCATCTTCAACATAATCGGAGCATATCTTAAATCAATTAGCCTCTCTTATAGATAGCGGCAACGAAATCCTTAGCGCGCATCCGAATTGAGAAGCAAAGCGATGGAATTGCGAGCCATGAAGTGGCATGGCAATCTTAAAAATAAGCCCATCAAAATTATTTTTGTGAGGAGACATGAGATGGCAATGAAAGTATTAATTAAAATATTTTTTATAAAAAATATTTACAAATCTATTCCGCGGATCATAAATTCTTTTTAATTTAATAATATTTTTATATCCCGGGTAGGCTTGCTTAAAGCTTGCTGCACTGGCGAAGTTTTGGTATGGCAAATAATAATTACCCTCTAGAGCTAAGGCAGAATTAATTAATTTTTGTGTCCACACCCGAGTATGTGCAACATTTTTACTCGACAAGCTTTGATAAAAATAGATAACTACCGAAAAGCTATCTTTTTTCGCATACGATAATAGACTATTTTTTTCTGCCGGCACATAACGAACTGTAACATTCAGAAGGTTAACTTTATTTTTTAACATTGTTTGACGAAGTGCATTAATAAAAGGCCGCAATTGACCAACTGGGATGAAATATTCTTGTAACCAATCAGTCTTATTCTGATCGTGATGTTCAGATGCAAAGTGTACGGGTTTTTGCATAGCGTTATTTCGTGTGACCATCTGGTTATGATAACGTTTACTAAAGATTTTTTCCTCGAGAAACCATCTTACTTCTTTTCCAAACGGATGGTCTCTGGAAATATTAAACATCGGAGCTAGAAAAAAATTAAATTTATCGGGATCTTCCAACAATATCATTTCTTTTTGTTTTATACGAGTAGCCGAATAAGTAATAAGATACATTTCACGTAAAAAATATTTTCCAGGCGTAATATCTAAATGCGAATAAAATAATTTCACATCATTATTATTCAATATATTTTCACGAAAATATTTGGGCAATTTATCAATATTCAGCTCTTGATAATGACTCACATATAAATCATTATCTTCTAATTGCAAAGTAATATCCGTAATAACACCGAATAATCCATAGCCTCCTATTACAGCTGACCATAATTTTGGGTTTATCTCACGAGTCACCAAAACTTTTTTTCCGTTGGCTAGCAATAAATGAAACGCCACGACACTATTTCCAACGGATCCCGCACGAAAATCATCCCCATGTGCATTGACACTCAAGGAGCCGCCAACCGTGAAAACATTGGGTGATTGCATAGATTTCACAGCTAAATGATAGGGATTGATATATTCCTGTAGATGACGCCAGGTTATCCCACTTTGTACGGTAATTTGTTTAGTTTTTGTATTAATGCTCAATACTTTATTAAAATCCAACATATCCAATTCAATTGCATGGGGCTCAAGCGATTGGCCGCCTTGGCTATGCTGCTTTCCCATGATGGCGATGGGAAGATGTTGTTTTTTCGCAGTTTGAATAGCATTTTTTATTTCAGCTTCTGTTTTAATATGAATAACGCGCACAACCGAGGTCTGAGTAATTCGCCCATTGTCATTTAATTTAATAGCAAAAGTGGTGAAATTAAATATTAATAATAAGATAAAAAATAGCGAATAGGGCCGTTTTAAATAAATCATGTATGTTATATACGTCTAAATTTAAAGATGAATCAATCCCTTAAAACACGCTTTAAAGCATTATTGTTGTTCGACCAAGTGATGCTTCTATTATCTTCTGAACGATGAACAACGGTTAATTATAGTCTCTAAGTTACCACTAGTGATGTCAGCTTTGCAATATCACATGGACGGATTTCACTCCCATCTAATGCAGATAATTCTAGCCAAATTCCCCAGTAAAATAAGAAGCTCGTTCTTTCGTTTTCTAAATTTTAAATAGTGAGAGAAGGAACAGGTCCTTCCATTCCTACCCTCTTTTTATCACTCTTCCTCTTCCTTATCGTGTGATTTAGGTGAGCGACTCGTTTTACCGTCTTTTCCTCCCATGACATGCTGGGCATCCACCTCACGGTCCCTGCGAATTTCTGCTGCCTGTTTCTCATGCGCAGAATCTTCCTTGTGCTCTTTTTCCTTAACAGACTGCGATTTCTGTTGGCTACTTGATGACGTGGATTTTTTTGCCGTTGCTGATCGATCATGCTTTGCTTGTTTGGGTAATGCCATGTTCCCTCTCCTGTAATTAATTATAGTTTCATTATAAAAAAATTCATGGAGATAAACGTTGATTTATGTCATAGCAGAATAAATTAAAAATAAATCTACCCTAGTAGATGGTGAGCTTCTGATATCGTTGCCAACCGTTTCCATTTAAAATAAAAGCCAATAAAATTCCATAAATAAAAATATGTGCCAAGATATTTTCGTTGACATTTATACTCAAGAAAGTAAACAGAATAAATAAGACAATCGCTAATACCCGCAGCATTGCTCCGCTTATAATTAAAATGCCTGATGCCATCTCAATCACCGCCATCAGAAATACAAACGCCCCGTACGGAATGCCAAACGTAAAAGCAGAGCTCTTAACTAATAATCCTAAGGTAAGATTGGAATATAGAAATTTAATTAACGAAGAAAATATAAAGCTTAAGCCAGTCAGTATTTGCAAAATTAATTGAGCCCATTGTGTATGTTTATCTGACCACTGAACTAAATTTATTTTGAAAAATGTTGGAACATGCAAATAAAAGATTTGTGCACCCTCCAACATCAAATAAATACTAATTCCTAAATAAAACCCGCTATAGGGAACAAATTTAATACCAAATAAAATAAATGCGACGATACTGAGTGTCAAAAGTATTAACGCAAAAAATCGCACATATATTCCGAGGAGAAATGCGATAGCAATAATGACCTGCAACCATTTCAATAACGATTCACTTGAATTTAAAATCAAATCGGGAGTAAAGAGGCTCGGCGTAAAATAAGAATATCCATCACGTGGAATAAGCCCAAAAGCGGAAATTATTAACATGGCAGCGGTGCCATATCGTAGAAACAAGGCACTCCACTTGTGATATGAATATAATTGAGTTTGTAATGGAAAAAACCATCTATCAATTTTTTTATCTAAATATATCCATACCGCCATTCCACCCAATGTCATCAAACAGAGTAACGAATTCACCCATGTTATTTGCGTAAATTCGAGCGATTTCGGTTTCGCATTTAAACTATCGACCTCGCCTGGAGATAATAACCATGGCTCATGACCCAAACAAATACTCGGAAATAAAGAGTATCCACAAACAAAAAGTAAAATTAAAAATAATAACTTGTTATGTATGCGCATAGATGTCATTTAAACTGGAACAAAAAATAAAGAATAGATTAAAACAATAAAGCCACACAATGCAACGATGCCATGCGTGAGAGCAAACCACTTTGGTAGGGATTTTCCTGTAATATCACGGAACATCAGCATAAAACCACCCATCGCGGCGATAAAAAAGATAATAAAACTCACCCAAGGGTGACCTGAGTATAAAACTAAATAAAAGAATAATAAGATAAATCCTAATACCGCCAATGGTCCATGAACTAAAGCAACTCCCTTCGGCGTGTTTTTATTTCTAAGAATAAACGATATCAAATATGCACCCAATAATGCGGCCAGAATAAAACAAACAGTAATTGCAATACTCATTTTTGATACTTTCCTATGGGTTTTTTTTCTAGCGCACTGATAGCTGGCCCTTCAATCACCTCGCCATGAGTAGTAAATCGACTGCCGTGACAAGGACAATCCCAAGTTTTTTCAGCATTATTCCAATTGACGATGCATTTCATGTGCGTACACACAGCCGAAACGATGTGTAGGTTACCATTATCGTCGCGATACACTCCGCATTTTTCACTGTTAATTTCTAGCACTTTGCCTTCGTTATTTTTCACAGTTGAGAAATCGTGTGAATTGCAAAATGGCATATCTTTAAGATATTGCGTTAACACATTGACATTTTCTTTTGCCAGAAATGCAGCTGAAGCCAGAGGTGTGAAACGTCGAGAATTAAATGTTTTATTCCATGTATTTTCTTTATTTAGTATCGCTTCACATAACATCACGCCAGCCAACGCACCATAAACTAAACCATCGGCAAAATATCCAGTCGCCATATAGGTTAATTTCGAATTCCGATGCGCAAGACCAATATAGGGTAAATCATCGGCAGAATGATAATGTTGCGCAGACCAGCGATAGGCGATTTCTTGGATATTCAATTGTTGTTGCAGATGTTGAGTGAGCGCTGCATAATTCGCAATCGCATCTTTGTCCTGGCCCGTTTTATGATGATTACCCGCAATTAACACCAGTCCTGGCGCATCTGTTTTCCAAGGTTGCGTGCAAATAGCGTGATGGGGCTGACTTAAATCCCAAAAATGACCTTCGGGATAATAGTCTTCTTTTAGCGTTGCAGCCACCACATAACTCCGATAAGGCGCCGTAAAAATTTGTACACTATTAATTCCCAGTGGTGTATGGGTCGCAATAATAACATTTTGCGCGGATATTTTGGCTTTTGGCGTAATAACCGTACATTTATGCTTTTCTTGAATTTCGCTAACTTCCGTGTTCTGAAAAATTTTACAGCCATTTTCCTGTAAATATTCAGCTAATTTAATACAAAATTGATAGGGATTAAATCGCGCTTGTTTATCGAGCTGAATACATTTTTTAAATTTCAAGGGTAATGGCAACTCAGGTACGGAATGAACATTAACATCGCATTTTTTAAATGATTCCATTTCTTTATCTAAAAAATCAATTTCTTTTTCATTGCTCGCATATAAGAACCATGGCCTGCGTGAAAATTTGCAATCGATTTTCAATTTTAATATTAAATTTTGAATAAAATCGATCGCGAATTTACGTGCCTGTGCAACGTCTTTTGCGATATCAACATTGAATTTTTTAATCACATTCTGAAAATAGGGCTGGACTGGAACATATAAATTTCCGCTGGAATTTCCCGTAGTACCATTGCCAACCGTATCGCGTTCGACAACAAGGACATTGAATCCTTGCGTCATTAAATTATAAGCCGCAATTAAACCGGTAATACCAGCACCAATGATTAATACGTCTGCTTCTAAATTTTCTTCCAAAACGGGAAATACCGGTGGTTTATCCGCCGTGTCCTGCCACAATACTTGCGTTTGCATATTTAGTCCTTATCAAGAGCATGGATCCTCCTGATTAATGCTGTGGAAATATCAATGGAATCATTTTAAATTCTAAAGATTTTTCCCAGAATTACTCCTGCTAAACTTGCTAAAACAACGGAGCGCAATGGATGTTTCTGTATATAATCCACCGCCTTTTCTTTATATTTTTCAGATTTGTCGAGCAATTCGTCACCTTGATCCGCGGCCTTCTCGCCCAAATCACCCACCTTTTTACCTACTTTATGAATTTTTTCCTCGGCTTTATGACCTGCGTCGCGAATATTATCTGTAGAACGATAATTATGATCAGTCATGGCTTTTTCCTATAAATTTATTGAATTTTGAAAAATAGAGGACAAAATCAATTGCCCTCTATTTTGCTAAAAATTAGCGTTGACCACCACGGCCACCTTCTTGATCTTTCTTTTGACCTGGTTTTTGATCTTGGCGTCCGGTGCCTGGGGTTTTTTGTTGTCCACCTTGATTAGGATTACGTGGATTTTCATTTTTTGGATTAAATTGATCTTTCATAATATTCTCCGTTTTTGTTTTAATTTATGCACTTACCAGTGCATTATTCGCATACTTGATTTATTATTTTTAACCTCATCATTATGCAAATTCGTTTTAATTAACCGTTTACAATAACACCACCGTTAATATGAATCATTTGTCCCGATATATAAGAAGCCTCATCGGATGCTAAAAAAACGTATGCGGGCGCTACTTCTTCAGGTTGACCCGGTCGTTCCATCGGGGTATTTTTGCCAAATTTCGCAACGTGTTCTTTGGAAAAACTGGCTGGAATTAATGGAGTCCAAATGGGTCCTGGTGCCACCCCGTTAACACGAATTCCTTTTTTCACAATCGACATGGATAATGAACGCGTAAATGCGACAATCGCACCTTTAGTCGCAGAGTAATCCATTAAGAGTGGATTGCCCTTATAAGCGACGATCGAAGCGGTATTAATAATACTTGCACCTTTCGAAAAATGCGGCAACACTGCTTTAGCAAAATAAAAATAGGAAAAAATATTCGTACGAAATGTTTTTTCCAATTGTTCCTGCGAAATATCTTCTAGATTTTTTTCAACGTGTTGCTCGCCTGCATTATTAACCAAAATATCAATTTTCTTAAATTTATCTAATGTTTTGTTCACAGCAGATTGACAAAATTTTTCATCTCCAATGTCACCTGCTATCAATAAACATTCACCTCCTTGTTCTTCGATTTTCTTTTTAGTTTCTTCTGCATCTTTATGTTCTTCAAGATAGACGATCGAAATTTTCGCGCCTTCTTTTACAAATGCATACGCTACAGCTCTTCCAATCCCGCTATCTCCACCAGTTATAATGGCAACCTTATCCTGTAATTTTCCTCGACATTCAGGTTCAGGCGTTCCTGATTTAGGTTTAGGATGCATTTCACTTTCTTTACCAGGCTGATGCGTTTGCTGCTGAGGCGGTAAAGTATTTTTGGGCATTAATCCTATCTCCGATAAATAAAACGTTGTTTGGATAATTTAGATATTATTAATAGAGTTAAATATAATAGAATTTAGCTAGAAATTCTGTGATAAATATCAAAACGTATTTTATTTTTTATGTAATATAATTATAGAAGAAAAGTGAAAATTTGCTGTTAAATTAATACGCAAAATCTTTTAGGTGTGGAGTTATCTTAATTTATAATTAAAAAAGTGATTACATGAATAACCACTTTTTAGGCTACTTGAAAAAAACAATTTTATTTAGAAGATTTGCGCTTTGCGCTTCTTTTTTTAGAACTACGTTTCGTAGAAGTTTTTCTTTTTGCAGTCTTTTTGGTAGAGCTCTTCTTCTTCGCCGTCTTTTTCTTTGGAACCTTTGCACCCTTTTTGCGTGCTTTGGATAAAGCTATAGCTATGGCTTGTTTGCGACTTTTGACTTTTTTTCCTTTGGGACCACTTTTAGCGGTGCCTTTTTTATAGCGTCGCATTTCTTTTTTCACTTCGTTTTGTGAAGATTTTCCATATTTTCTTTTTGTTGGCATATGAAATTCCTGAGCGAATGAGGTTTTATAATAACTCATTATAGCAGTTTTAATACAAATCAAAGAGATATAGGCTAAATTTGCTTAAATTTGTATATTATTTTGCCGTTATGCTCATTCGTAGCCCGGAGCGAAGATCCGGGGCTGTTATTTTTTCCTACTGGGAGCTACGATCCAGGCACCATTTTCCTTGGCATCAAAATTTTTCTCTCGCAATGACAATTAATTTTTTCACTCAATAAATTTATTTTTACTTTTGCTGTATATGTTGTCGATATTTTTTATAAATTTTTTTGACGTATAATTTATTTATACTTATTACATATCAACGAGCTATAGAAATTCACTTGTTTAGCTGGTTTTATTGAGTATAATATTCGAAACATTTTTGGGAAAGAAAAAATGCCTAATGCTAAATCTAATAATATTAATATCTGGTATGAAGCATTTGGTCAGCCCAATAATCCAACTTTATTGTTGATTATGGGCGGCTGCTGTCAGGGCATTATGTGGCCCACTGAATTTTGCGAAAAATTAGCGGCTGCGGGATTTTTTGTGATTCGTTATGACCATCGCGACACCGGATTTTCTACATGTTTTAATTACGCGGAACATTCGTATAATTTATTTGATATGATGTTGGACGCGCTCGGATTACTGAATACACTCAATGTAAATAAATTTCATGTTGTCGGTTTATCTATGGGCGGCCCCATTGCAGAATTATTAGCGGTACATTGTCCAGAACGAACGCTCAGCATTACTTTAATTGCGACTTCAACCAATTTTAGGCCGATGAATTTAGCTTATGCCGGAATGGATCCTGAACCCAATAGTCTATCGTCGCCACTCCCTATTTATTTAAACTGGATTAAAAAATTTGTATTAACACCACCTAAAAATGAATTAGAAAATCTAGAATTTCGCGTAGAGGGTTGGAGAATTTTAAATGGTAATAAAATTCCGTTTGCAGAAAAGCGTAATCGTGAAATGCATCAAGAATTTTTAAACCGCGTACGTTATCCAAAAAGCATTACCAATCACGTTAGCGTCTGTAAAATTTCCGAGGAAATCGTAAAATTCTTACCTTCACAAATTAGAGTTCCCACCGTAATTTTTCATGGAACGGAAGATCCTATATTTCCACCCGATCATGGAGCTGCATTAGCGGCACTCATTCCTCATGCAAAATATTTCTTAGTTGATGGTTTCGGCCATATGGTTAACGAATATTTTTATGATTTATTGATTACAAATATTCGATCACTTCGAGATTCAGAACTTCATCTGACACTGCCAGAACGGTGTTTTTAATATAGGTGAGGTAAAATGAGAAAGACACAAGTAATTAATGTTGCATATTTATTTAAAATTGATAATTTGGATGCTTCTGTCTCGGGCGTGCAAAATTAATATTTTGCTTGAATAATTAAGACGGCCTCGCAGGGTATGACGGATTTAGGCGCTGAATCCCAGCACGGAGCCGCAAATTAAAATATAAAAATCCCTTATTCCCCTCTGCGCCTACGCAACAACTGCAAAATTCGCTGCGCGAGTTTTTTGCCTTGCTGCACACCCCATTGATCAAAAGCATCGATACGCCAAATAATGCTCTGCACATAGATTTTATGTTCATATAACGCAATTAAAGCACCTAAAGATCGCGGATTAATTGCATTTAAAGTAATAATATTATGCGGACGATTTCCCTCAATAATTTTATGCGGTGAATGTGCCCCATGACCATATGCTAATATTTCGCTTTGCGCCAAGCAATTTGCCATCATCTCATCGGTTTCACCTTGAAGTGGTAAAATAAAATCGCACGGTACGATCGTTGTGCCTTGCAATAAAAACTGATGGAAACTATGTTGGCTATTCGTCCCTACTCCACCCCACAATACATACCCCGTTGCATAATCTACCGGTTGTCCGTTATTTTTAATATGCTTGCCTAAACTTTCCATATGCAATTGCTGTAAATATTCAGGTAAAAGCACCAGTAATTGCGCGTATGGAATCACCGCTTGGGTATTCCAATTATAAAAATTATTGTACCAAATCCCCAATAAACCTAAGATAACAGGAATGTTGCGAGTATTGGGTGTTTCAATAAAATGTCGATCCATTAAAAAAGCGCCTGTTAAAAATTCTTTAAAATTCTGCATGCCAATCGCTATTACAAGACCCAAACTGGTCGCCGACCAAATCGAATATCGTCCACCCACCCAACTCCATAGCGGAAAAATATGTTCTTGTTTAAATCCCTGCACTTTTGCCTTTTCTACGGCGCTCGTCACTGCAACGAAATGATTCTCGATATTATTTTCACCCGACGTTTTTAGCATCCATTCTTTTGCAATCGAATAATTAACCAAAGTTTCATGCGTCTCAAATGATTTAGACGACACAATAAATAAAGTCTTTTTGGGATCACACGATTTTAAACATTCATGAATTTGCTCAGGGTCAAGATTTGAAACGAAATAAAAATTTAAATTCGCCGTTTTTAATTCCTTTAATGCATACAACATCATTTTAGGACCGAGCTCAGAACCACCAATTCCAATATTAACTATATTAACGATCGGCTCACCGGAATAACCCAAATATTTTTGTGCACGAATAAGGTCAGAAAATTTTTGCATTTTATCCCACACCGCCTGAATATCTGGCATTACGTTATGCCCATTCACGTAAATCGGATCTAAAGACATATTGCGCAGCGACGTATGCAAAGCAGGACGATGTTCAGTGCGATTCACTTCTGCACCAGAAATCAAAGCTTGGATTGCGACTTGTAAACGATTTTCTTTAGCTAATTGATCTAATAAAGCAAGCGTTTTTTGCGTGCAGAAATTATGTGCGAAATTTAAAGCTATTCCCGCTTCTTTTAATTCTATAGTCTGTAAAAAATTATAATTTTCCGTTTTTAGTTCGCGCAAGGTTTTATTCTGCATTTTTTGCTGATGCCGTTGCAGAAGTTTCCATGCTTTGCTTTTAATTAATTTCTTCATGATTTTACCGTTATTTCACATAATTTTTTGCGATTCAGCAATAATAAACCGATACACATTAATGCGCTAACCAACATCAGTATCGATAAAGGGACTGCGTTTTGGATCGGCCATAGCAGTATCAATGTACCGATAATGCCGGACACACCATGCTGAAATACACCGAGCACCGAAGAGGCAGTACCGGCCATATGTTCAAACGGTTGTAAGGCGCCACCGGTTGCAGCGCTAATCATCAATGCCGTTCCAAAACCTAAAAACGAAAGACTCAGTAAAAATGAAATAAGCTCAAATCCTAGGGTATAATTAAAAATAAATACGAGCACTCCACATAATAAAAGACTACAACATCCTATCAACGCAGTACCACAAATTCCAAATTTAAAAACAAAACGTGATGCAATAAAGCATCCAATCGAAAATATAATGCTATTATAACAAAGAAAAAATCCATAATACGCGAGCGGAACTTTTAATATATTAATAAAATAATACGGTGATGATGAGAAGAAAGTAAATAAACAGGCCGATGCTAAAGAAACTTGCATCACATAACTGAAAAAAATTGGATTTTTAATAATTTGTAAAATCGTCATGAAATTAAATAATTTTTGCAGTGGCTGTCTACGTTCATCCGGCAAAGTATTCTCAAGAAAAAATACCGTGACTATGAGTGTATAAATCGCAAATAAAGTCAAAAAACCAAATACGGCTCGCCAACCCAAATATAAATAAATAAACGCGCCAATAAAGGGAGCGGTGAGCGGTGAAACAGCGATGACTCCATTTAGATAGCCATAAAATTTCGCGCTTTTCATTCCAGAATAAAGATCACGAACAATAGCAAATGATGAAACAATGAGGCCGCACGATCCCAAAGCTTGAATGATTCGATAAATAATGAGTTGTTGTACTGAAAATGCGAATAAACACAATATGGCGCCCAATAAATAAAAAATGGCGCTCCAAATAATAATCGTACGCCGACCAAAATGGTCGGATAAAGGTCCCCACAACAATTGTCCGAATCCAAGCACAATCATAAAACTACTCAATGTGAGTTGCATGCTGGCTTGGTCAGTTTTAAATATTACGCGCAGAGTGGGTATAATCGGAATGATAATATCCATTGCGATAGCAAAACTAATGGCAAATGGAATAAAAAGCACAATGAACTGGGTGTCCGTGTAATCTTGAAGTGCTTTCCGTTTGCTGGCCCACATTGGCAATAACCTATTATCTTTACTGTAGCCTGGATCAAAGATCCAGGAATCATACCAATATAATATTTCCTGGATCATTGATCCAGGCTACGTAAATAATTAGGTCTTTATGCGGTCGATGATAGATAAGACTTTGCCTTCAATATCCTTTAGACTTTCGACTGGTTGAGCAACATCGATATCATGAACGTTCCAATAATTAATTCGATTCGCCCATTGTGGAAATTGTTTTTGCATTCGATGAAAATGCTCTGATTTTTTAAGCGCGATTTGTATTTGTGCTTCGATAAGATCAAGCTCGGTGAGTGCTTTACGCGATTTGCTCGTATAATTTAGACTAATATTATTTTTTTCTAAATATTCTTTGGTAAAGGGAGAAAGATCACCTTCACTAAAATGAATACCAAGACCTCTAGAATAGGCGCGCCAATTGATTTTTTGAATTTCAGCTTGATAGTTAAAAAAAGCTTCCGCGAAGCGACTTCGAAAGTAGTTTCCAGTACAGATAAATAATATTTTATTCACGTTACCCCACCCTAAATATCAGACGCTATTATACCAGGTTAGTAAAGTATGTTCAAATGCTGCTCACTTTAGGCTGCTTATCTTATTGATATTATAGTGAAAAATTTTATTTGAGCAATATATGAACATTTGTGATACACTAAGGAGGTTGTGTTAAGTCAGGGGGGGTTAGATGCTGCACCCAGCAGCTAGACAATATGAAGGTTTTACACCTGAGTAATGGACATCCAACCTATGGCGGGGAAAGTATCTATGTAACCAATCTGGTACGTGAGCTAAGTCAACAAATCCAGGTAGAATGTCGCTACTTCGGCGAAGACAATTTCACCACAAAAAATTTACAGCAATTCGGCTATTTAAATCACCAAAAACATCAATTCCAACTTGATAAAGGCCTCAATATTCCTTTATCCGCCATGAGCACGTGTCTTTCATTTTTAACCGATCCAGTAGACAGTGATATCGTTCATTGCCACACTTGGTATACGCTGTTAGCGGGCGTGATGATCAAACGACTTTACAATATTCCTCTCGTCATTACCGTGCACAGTATGGAAAAATTAAGACCTTGGAAACAAGAAACATTAGGACGTGGATATCAGCTCTCTAGTTGGTTAGAAGAGGTTGCATTTCAAGAGGCGGACAAATTAATTGTTCCTTCCAAACAAACCTATCAAGACATGCTGAAATTCCATAAAACACCACCGGAAAAATTACGCATCATTTGGAGTGGTGTGGATACCGATTTTTATCAATATACGAATGAAAATGCGGTACTGCTAAAATATGGAATCGATATTAAAAGACCGTATGTTTTATTTTTTGGGAGGACCACTAAGCAAAAAGGAATTGAAAACATGCTAGCCGCCATACCGTATATTGATCCCACAACACAAATTGTGTTTTGCATGGGTAAACATGATCACGCTTCATATTTAAAAGAAATTGAATCAAAAATAAATTTGTTGCAAAAACAACATTCGATTATTTGGCTGAAAAATGATTGGTTTGAACCCGAAGAAATAGTGCAATTATTTTCGCATGCTAGTGTATATTGTTGTCCGTCAATTTATGAAACCTTTGGTTTAGTGGCTGTCGAGGCAATGGCGTGTGGGACGCCGGTCGTTGCTACAGATATTGGCGGATTAAACGAAACGATAGCACATCGCAAAACGGGATTTCTCGCACCCTTTTAAATAAATTCAGATTTTATGACACCCAAAAATCAGAAGAAACTTGCTCGCGATATTGCAGAATATATTAATCTCCTGCTAGGAAATAAAGAATTACGTAAACAAATGAGTATTCTCTGTAGACAACGTGCAGAAAATTATTTTAGTTGGAAAGCGACTGCAACGGGGACAATAGATGTCTACCATGAATTATTTAATGAAAATAAAATGGAGGTGATATGCGGATAATTTTATTAGGACGTAAATCCATCGCTTGCGATGCGCTACGCTATATGTTGAGTTGTGGCGCAGAAATGCTTACCGTCGTTGCGCCCGAAAAAACTGATCTCATCAAACAAGAAAGTTTAGCTAAAACCGCACAAAATTTTAATATTCCTGTTACCACCGATGATGATTTATATGAAATGATTGCTCATAATCAACTGCAAAATGTCGATTTAGTCATATCGATTGTCCACCAAAGACTGATAAAACAGCCTCTAATTGATTTAGGACGAATGGGCTGCATTAATTTCCATCCTGCGCCCTTACCCGAATATCGAGGTTGGGGTACCTACAATCTCGGTATTTTAGACAATATTGATTATTGGGGAACCTCTGCCCATTTTGTCAATTCAGAATTCGATAAAGGCCCGTTAATTCAAGTCAATCGATTCCCTATCGAGATGCAAAAGCAAACGGCATATAGTTTGGAACAGATTACTCAAAAACATTTATTACAAACATTTATCTCCGTTTTCGATAAAATTATAAATCACGAAAGTTTACCCTCGACACCACAAGGCGAAGGACGTTATATTTCTAAAAAAGAATTTGAACTATTAAGAGAAATTTCCGACGATGATTCACCAGAATTAATTGAACGCAAAACACGCGCATTCTGGTTTCCACCCTATCTCGGTGCTCAAATCAAAATTAATAATCAAAAATTCACTTTAATCAGCAATGCAATGTTGGATACAATAGGAGAAAATTACCATGGAATGTATTAAACCGTTCTTTTTTGATATGACTCCAGCTGAAAAAGCAGAATTACAAGATTATTATCGTGTAATATTGGATACCGGTACTTTAATACTCGGACCTTTTACTAAGCGCTTTGAAGATGAGTTTGCCAATTATATTGGAACGCGCTATGCCGTGAGTGTAAATAGCGGAACCTCCGCGCTAGAAATCCTTTGCCGAATTCATGGCTTCAAAGGAAAAAAAATCGGAGTGCCCACCAATACTAATTTCGCAACCGTCGCCGCAATTATACGCGCTGGTGGCGAACCTGTTTATCTCGATATGTCAGTCGAAACATATTGCCCTACTTTGGAAATGGTAAAAGCAGCCCACCAACACGAAAAAATCACAGGTTTATTGTGGGTCCATATCGGGGGAATCATTACACCCGATTTCGATAAAATTGTGGAATACTGTAAAACGCAGCATATTATTTTAATTGAAGATGCTGCTCACGCGCATGGTAGTGAATTCAAGCAGAAAAAAGCAGGCAATTTTGCGGATGGTGGCGCCTTTTCATTTTTTCCCACTAAAGTGATGACCACTTATGAAGGAGGTATGATCACCACCAATGATGAAGACGTCATGCAGTTGGCAAAGTCTTATCGCAATCAAGGAAAAGGCAGCGCCGATTACGGAAATTATCACACGGAATTTGGCAACAGTTGGAGAATGCTAGAAGTTTCCGCTGCATTAGGCTTAATTCAATTACGCAAATTAGATCATATGCTCGATAAGCGTCAGCAGGTGGTAGAAAAAGTTATTCCGATTTTAAAAGAATTAAAAATTAATTATTGTGATACTTCGCATATGAATCGAGCCTCTAATTATAAATTTATCATTCGACATGAAAGTTCCAGAAATTTAGCAGAAATCAAAGAATCGTTTAAACAACGCGGCGTGATATTAGGTGGTGGTGTGTATGAAATACCATGTCATTTACAGCCTGTATTTAAAGCTATTAAAATTCCAAATTCAGGTTTAGCTACAGCAGAAAAATATTGCCCACGTCAAATTTGTTTACCGATAACTTCAGGTTTATCAACTCAGGAAGAAAAGCAATTGCAGGAAGCTATTTACCAGGTGATGTAGCCTGAATCGAAGATCCAGGATTTTTTCTTCCCGGATCTTCGATCCAGGCTACACAAAGCGGGGCTTTATGCAAGGTGAATTAATTATTGTTGGAGGAGGAATAGCAGGTTTAACAACCGCCGAATTATTTCAACGCTCAGGGTGGCAAGTCACGTTAGTTGAACGTGAGAGTAAACTTTGTCAAGGCTCGAGCGGTAAACATCATGAATGGTTTCATCTCGGTAGCTTATATGCAAGCTTCAACGCTGATACTTTTCTTAAATTAATTGAAAATGCATTTCAGATCGTCACTTATTATAAGCATATGCGTGGAATGAACATGCGGATCGAAGATAATAAGTTTGTATTTACTAATCAACCATCAGCCTGGTTTCGTGACGAAACTTTCGATTATTTTATTAAAAATTTACCCTATGACAAACGACCTGTGACACCTTTTTTCCGATATCTAGTCGACTTATGCAAGTGGAAATTAAAAAACTTCCGATTTTTTTCATGTCACAATGCTATGCATCGTGATTTACTAGATATTCCGCTCATTACGGCATTAGCTGATTATCTCTTACAAACCAATCAAGCTACAAAAAATGCGAATTTAAACTTGCAGACAAATAATTTACCTTATACACCTGGTTTAGACCGCACTATGAATTCAACAAATATTACGGCTGATTTAACCTATAGTTTTCTTCATCACGGCGGGAAAATTAAAACCAATCATCAATTAATTAAATTCAAAAATAAAAACAAACGAGTATCCGTAATTTTAAAACATCACGATGAACAAATTAAATTAGATGCTGATAGATTGATTTTAACTATGGGAATGGGTTTAAATAAGGTTTCGCAAGCTAAACATGTGAATACCGTAATTTCTCCACTATTAGTAGCGTATCCAGAAGTGCACAGGCGTAATTTTGTCATTGTTGCCGATAAAATGGAGGATACGATTAATCATTTACATCATCGTGTGGATGATAAAGTCTATTCCGTTATTGGCGGTGGATATTTTGCCGACCCCAACGATCAAAATGCCATCAAAAACATCAAACAAAACTTGATTCAGCGAGCCCAACAAACCTTTATTAAATTAAAAGACAGTCACACACACATTTATTTAAGTCATAAAACGGAAATATTATCGCCGCACGACCCTTCACGTAATTATGTCTATCAAATCAAAAAAATCAATAAAAGAATTTTTTACGCCGTGCCTGGCAAAGCATCACTCGCTTTCAGCCTCGCGATTGATTTATTTAAAAAACTAAACCCAAATCAAACACCCGTTTTAGCAAGCCCATACTCCTCCACATCAACCAAGATAGAGAATTATTTTGAACGGATGATGCATGCCAAAGTAGTAAGCGCACTGATTAATAAGAAAAGGGTGGTAAACGAATGAAAGCCGTCATTCCAGCAGCCGGTTGTGGCAGTCGCCTACGTCCCTTAACGCGCACCATTTCCAAGGAAATGATCCTTATTAATAATAAACCGGTGATTGAATATATTATTCAAGAAGCTAGCATTGCAGGTATTAAAGAATTTATTGTGGTGGTTAATAAAAATAAAAAAGATCTCATCCATTATCTCAGCAAATTTGCCAAATCGCATCCTGATTTCACGCTAAATCTTGCTTATCAAGAAAAACCTCTCGGTCTAGGTCATGCTATTTACTGTGCAAAAGAATATATTGATTCCGCATTTGCAGTTTTGTTGCCCGACAATGTTTTATCAAGTTCGACATCCGCTCCACTCACTGCCATGTTAAAGCAATATAACGCAACGAGTAAAAGTATTATTTTAATTATGCCCGTAGCCAAAAATGAAATAAGAAATTATGGGATAGTAGATGTTAATTTTGATGGTAATTTAATGCAAATTAAACGTTTGGTTGAGAAACCGGAGCCTCAAAATTCACCTTCAAATTTAGGAATACTAGGTCGATATATCTTGACCCCGGAAATTTTTCCTATTTTAGAAAAAATAGAAAAGGGACATGGTGGCGAGATTCAATTAACAGATGCCATTGATATATTAGCACGTCAACAGCCCGTGTATGCTTATAAATTTAAAGATGCTTATCATGATTGTGGAAATGTCCAGGGATTATTGGTGTGCATGAAAAATTACAAAATGGATTTTAAAAAAATACCGAGATATTATAATTTTCTGCGGGAGTTACTTAAAAAAGTGGCGTGATTTTCGAGATAGAAAAGCTTTGACGCAAAAGCGCCAAGAAAATGACAGGGCGCAAAGAATATAGGAAATTATTTTTTCAAATTCTTTTAAAAAATATTATTTTATCTTTCTTATCTTTGCGCAGAGCGAAATATTAAGTTACATTTCCCAACGCAGTGCTCGAACTTATAATCGGCAAATTAATATAATTATCGTTGGGAAAAGCTTTTAAATTAATCACTGTTAAAATTGCGGCGGCCGTAAGTAAAATCATATATTTTTGCATGTTCAAACTCCTTTCCATGAATTAAAACTATGATCTAGTATATCGAGTTTGCATACTGATACAATTCAGGAACTAAATGTTACCAATTTAAACCCATGCCATGGGCATATGACCTGGCAAGATTGTTGATTGTGAAGTTAAAATACCCGTTTTAAAGCAAAAAATTCCTAATCCTATACCCACCAATAATGCACCACTGGCAGCACAAGCAGCTGCGAGAAGCGATCCGCCGCCCAAAGTTCCTATTATCGTAGTAACAGATAAAAAACATAACGTCGCACCCGCAATAACCACTCCTCCTGCCACGAGTAACCATAAAAATTTATTTAAATTACTTTTTGGAGTGTGTATCTTTTCTTCAGTAGGGTTATTTGTTTTTGTCTCGAAATTCCCAACAATTCTCTCTTGCAACACTAAATCAGGGATACAAGAATAGGTGAAAGCACAATCCTCATTAGGGTAATATTCTTTATGCCAATTGATAATTTGTAAGAGGTTACTGGGTGCCATTTCCAAGAATTTGAGCGGCTTGTCATTTAAATCCAAACATAACATATTGCTTGTAACATAATAGCCTAATATCTCACTTCCAAAAGCAAGAACTTCATTAAAAATATAGGTCTGAATGGTTGTCCCATGATATTTAAAAAAATGGATTGATTTCTCTTTTAATACAAAACCAATCTCACCACTACCCATGCTAAAACCACTACAATAATAGCCATTAATCACAGGATAGGTCACCGCTAGCGCTAACTCAAAATTGATCTGATTTAACATCATAAATTTTTGTCGAAAAATATTATTAATTAATTTTTGAGTAATATCAACGCGATTTTCCTGCGTTCTTGATTTTTTTAAATGCCCCTCATAGGTGTCAATAATGGGTAACAAAGCATCATTAACAAATTTAAAAAACATTTCATCATAGCATTTTACGATTAACTGAAATGGCAAGCCTTGTTTCGTATAACCGATTATCATTTTAATCATCGGCAAGCTCATAGTTAAACGATTCATATAAATAAAGCTGTTTCCTTCATCAAATTCACTGTTCGTACTTTGTTGTTGAACTGCAACTTTTTGCTTATCCATTCTCTGTGCTATATATACCCCAGGCATAATATTTCCTTTTTTTTATTTATTTAAGCATACCAATTAAAAATTAAGACATCCTGAGGAGAGAGAACGTTATGGGATCAATTTGAATTGGGCGGGCGGTGCAATACCAATCATAACGGCAATCAGCGTGGCCACTTCATCCGTATAATTATGCCAAGCATGCGCAGCCCCCCGTTGAATGATGCAATCACCCGCTTCGATCGGAATTTCTTGATCTCCTACGATTAAAATTAATTTACCGCGTAATACCACTACAAAATCTAGCGTAGTTGTAGAATGGTAGAATAATTTTTTAAATGGCGGTTTATTTTCTTTGTCCGAAATTGTATCGTATACGCGTTTGGAAGGATAAACATCACTGCGTAAAAAGCGGATTTCGCCTGGTGCTAAATTAAAATTTTCTGCTGCATGCTCTGCGCTTGAAACTAATATGTCGGGCGGTATGTTATTTGCAAAAAATAAATCGGTAAGAATATGTCCGGTAAATTCCTTGCCTTTAGGCTCAGATTGCGCGCAAATATAAGATTCACCCTTGTCGTCGATCGCGGTTTCGATTAATTTCATTGCACCTACCACCTCATTTTATTAAAAATAATATAGGATATATCTGCCAAATCTGCACATTAAAACATTAAGATATAATTATCTCGTTGATTGTTAGCCTGCATGCTTAATTCTGCGCTAATATTTCAGATTAACCTAAGGCAAATGCTCTAAACTAAACATTTTCGCAATATAGGAAAAACCATGCCAAGTGAATATTCTCCGCATCAAATTAATTACGCGCAGTTCCTCATTAACACTATCAAAAATCACTGTGCTACACACAAACTGTCTGACAGACAGGGAAGCGATGCAGAAAAATTAACGCTGATGTTGACATTACTTCAGCAAAAAAATTATTTAACCGAATACTCTATTAATTTGGACTTGCTGGTTGGAAATAATATTCTGACTATTCTGAGATTATATCATTTACCTTTAGCTGAAAAATTTAAAGAAAAAAATATTACGTTTACGAATTCTGTATATCCACAATCTGTCAAGGGCGCAATCTCACTTTATTTTAATACCGCTTTGCGCGTTGCAGAATTAGAAAACCTCGGCACCGCACTTTCCAGTACACCGGTGAAATCGTTACATTTTGCTAAAGATGTAATTAATGACGATGGATTTATTGCATTGTTTAAAGGTTCGAACTTAGAAGCAAATCAAATGCATGCGCTCTCTTCATTGGATTTAGCGCATAATAATATTGGTTCAAAAAGTGGGAAAGTTTTAGGAGAACTCTTAGCGACAACGGGTATTGAGTATCTTAATTTAAATGGAAATCCTATTGGCGAAATAGAGTTACCTATAGTTTTACATGGCAATCCCACATCTAAATTATCCCATATTTATTTAGCCCACTGTAGCTTAACCAAATGTACAATCCTTGGATGGTCACAAATAATTGAAGATCGCAGCCATTTTAAAGCTATCGATTTACGCGGAAATAATTTAAGCGGCTTTCTCAGTACAATTTGTTGGCAGATTTCAGAAAGTAAATCGCAATTTAGCTATATCGCACTGGGAGACGGAACGATATCTAAAGATCTTGTGAACAATTTAAAAAAAATGATCGAAAAACAAAAAAAACTTCACACGCTCATTTTGGAGACCAGTGGTATTGAGTCTGAACACATAACTAGTTTAACTAACGTCATCCGTAATTCTCAATTACACACGCTCGGTTTGAGTGGTAATAAACTGGGAGATGCGGGAGTTTCTGAGCTAGCACAAATCAAATGTCAATCTCTGGCAAATTTGGACCTCAGCAATAATAACATCTCACAAGCCAGAGAATCACTCATCTCGCTCAGCCAACAGTTAACAGCCTTAAATCTCAATCACAATCAAATTGGTGATGAAATCGCAGTGGACTTAGCAACGGAATTTCAGACATTTTCTTTGGTATCCATCCATCTCGCCTATAACCATATTGGAAACCTGGGTGCGATAGCATGGGCTGATGTTATTAAATATTCGCACACACTTAAGCTGCTTGATCTCAGTAATAATGAAAAAATCGATGAAACTGGAATACAAGCCTTAAAAGAAGCGGTCGCAGAAAGAAAAAGACGAAATTTATTACCCTGTGAAATTAAATTTGATGAGGCACCCCGAATTGTTCCCGAAATTAATATCGCACAAAAAACCCAAGTTCTTGAATCAGCACCTATAGCAAATGTAGGTCAACCCGATGATGAATTTTCTGAAATTACTGTCATTTCTACCTCATCAAGAAACACTCAATCACTCGCGAACATTCATATTGATGAAGATGAAATAATAGAAATTCCAGGAACTATTGATACTAATTATTTAATTGGATTTATCAACGATGAGCAAAAATTTCGTGATTATTTGAATCAAGCCATCGAAAAAACACAAGACACAAAAGAATTAAGAAATCTCATAAAAAGTTTAATTCCAGCTTGTAAAAATAAATCTGACGAATTTCGAAAAATATTATTACAAGCATATATTCAAATCAGAAATAAAGACACCCGTCCTTATTTTGGAACGCTAACATTTATTACTTCATGTTTTCCGTGTTCGCTTTTCGCAAATTCATTTACCCATTTATCAAGACATAGTAAAGTCAAAGCGGCCGAACAATGTATAAATGGAAATGTAGAGGAGCAATATCAAAAAACCGTAAACCAAGGTTTGCTGGGAAAAATTAAACGCATGTAACCTTAGAGTAGCCCGGATCGAAGATCCGGGAAAAAGATCCTGGATCTTCAATCCGGGCTACGCTATTCACCAAATTCATTGCCACTCTCTTTGAAATTGCTTCCCCAATCTTTGGTAATAATTCCTTGTTCAACGTAATAATGGAATGATGAAAATTTCCAATCATCGGCATTCTCAACTAACTTGTGTTTCACTGGATTATAATGAATATAATTCATATGATTCTCAAAATCTTTATCGTTACGAATCGTGTGTTCCCAATATCGTCTTTGCCATAAACAGTATTCACCGCGAGCATCTTTTTCCAAAATAACACCTTCTTTAATTAAACTTCGAGTAAACAACGCTTTGGTTTGTCTCCAACGTGTAGAATAATCAGAGTCACCTAAAGGGAGCTCCCAAATCATATGGAGATGTTCTGGTAAAATTACAAATCCTTTAGTTAAATAAGGTCTTTTTTTCTTTACATAGTTTAGTGCACTGCGTAATTCATTAATATATGTAATTAAAAAATTCGATTGGCGATTTCTGAGTGTGACAGTAAAAAAATAGGTACCGCCTATTTGTCTATTTCTTCTATAATTTACCATGGTCTACTAGCCATCCTTTTACGCATTTGTTTGTAACCGGATCGAAGATCCGGGGAAAAGATCCTGGATCCACACTTGTAGCCCGGATCGAAGATCCGGGAAGAAGATCCTGGATCCACACTTGTAGCCCGGATCGAAGATCCGGGAAGAAGATCCTGGATCTTCGATCCAGGCTACATGCGATCCAGGCTACGAGCTATAATAACTTCGCGGTTGATACCAGACCACTCGTGATTTTAAAAAATGAGGGTATTCGACTATATTCTATGAGGGAACCAATCGGAAAATTCATATGACAACACATAAATGGTCGAAAGAAGTGGACTCACCCCTCATCAAGCAAGGATGCTCATTTGGATATGGAAGTTAAAGAGACTAACAATAACAACAAACACTCCAGCTGGAACCTAATTTTTATCGCATTCCTAAATGTCGTTATTTTACAGACAGCCATGTATGTCACCCTTCCGTCTTTCGCCCAAATGCAACATATATTTAATACCACTTCCAACAACATTCAATTAACCTATTCATATTTTATGTTGGGCGTGGGAATTTATGTATTTTTCTATGGATATATAAATACAAAATTTAGTTTCCGAACGATTTTATTAACTGGCAACATTATTTTTGTTATAGCCTCAATTTTGAGCTTCTTAATTCGAAAAATCGAATTTCTATTTTTATTTCGTGTTTTACAGGGCATCGGTGCAGGCTCAGGTTCGCTGTCAATCATCACCGCATTACTGCGAATTAATTATGAGGGTACGGTATTCGCAAAACTGATTTCTTATCTCGTTTCTGCGACTATGGTTATTTCCATCCTCGCTCCATTAATCGGCGGATATTTACAAAAAATATTTGGTTGGTCTGGTAATTTTATTTTTACCATCATCCTTTCCACCGTTATTACTGTAATTACTTATTTATTTTTAAAAAATATAAATTTTAAGACATCCGGAGAATCCTATTTCAAAATTTTAAAATCGCATCTCACCCATAGAAATTTTATGGTCCACATGATCTATTCAATCATTGTCTCAGCACTACTGAATAGTTTTAATGTTGTCGCACCATTTTTATTAAACGACATCGGAGTTTCTGCCATTTGGTTGGGCTATATATTAGCTTCAGTTAGCTTGATATTTGGCGTCGGTTCATACGCCAATAGCCAGTTGGTCAGTCGATTCAGTTGTAGAGTCATGATTCAAATAGCGCTTATCATCAGTACACTCGCCACTTTGGCATTACTGATTGTCAATTATGTTCAACCACTTTCTGCTCTCACCTTAATAGTGCCTGTTTGGTTTTACGCATTTGGCGCAGCTATATTGTATCCGAACGTCATTAGTAAAGGTTTTTCAGAAATAAAACTCCACAGCGCCACCTCTGCGTCAATTTTAGGTTCCATGCAACTGATTGCAATTTTTGTGGCTACCTCGATTACGGCCATGCTACCCGAGAAAACTGCTATTCCGTACGCTTGGTTTGTTATTATTTTACAAATACTATTATTAATATTAATTGTATTATTTAATCGCGAATATCTTTGGCGAAAATAATGTAGGGCAAAGAATTTTTTGACGCAAAGGTAAGATGTTTGCGCATTTCAAATAATTACAATTTTCCAAAAAATAATTTTTACATTCTTGCGCTTTATCTTTCCCTTCGCGTCTTAGTCAGAAAATTTTCTCTAAAAATCTCCTTCAGTAACATTCGCACTCATCGACTGTCGACGCTCTTTTAATATCATCGGCAATTGGAATTCGATTTTTCCCTTCAAAAATAATTTAATTAAAAATGATTTTCTCAATGGCTTCTTATGAAAAACCGTGCGGAAAATAACTGCTTTAAATAAATCTGCAAAAATAATCTTCATATGTTTCGATGCATTTTTCCAGTGCGCATGACGTAAAACTCGAAAGCGATGATAAACAAAAATCACCAACATTCTGGATATATGCTTAGCGATATTGGCTTCGTCACTTCCCCATAATTTATCATTAATCGTCCAGCGTACATAATTAAAAATCTTTTCTGATGGAACTGGACCAACTTGTTTGCTTGCATCTACAATTAATTCATACAATGAAGCAATCGCTTCTTGCGCTTTATTCGTTATTTTCGTCAAAAATTTTGCGCCCATCGGTTCTGTATGATAACGCGCTAACCAACATGGTAATAAGAAATGATAATACGCCGTCGCAATGGCGTGGACATAGACGTGCATTTGATAAGGATCGTGCATACCTTCGTATTGTCGAGCCACCGTATCTTGCATCGTGTAAAAAGATGCCTGATGACAATCTTCGAGAATTTTCACATATTCTGCATCCAATGCCGTGTGTTCTGCACGTTGCAGCATGGCATTCACTTGATGAATTTGCAAAGTCGTAAAAGAAATACCTGGACTATATAGCGGATCCACAGTGTTCCCAGCATCTGCAATAATAAACCAACCCTCCGGTGAATACAGTTTTGCAGATTGATAAAAATAATTATTATAATGATTTACATCTACAATATCGCCAGATTTAACGAGATCCGTAACCGCCGGGTGCTCTTTAGCAACATATTCACAAAAATCTTCAACACTTTTGATCGAATGTGGATAAAGATCGGGGCGCCAAGTAATTCCTATGCTAATTAAATCACGATTATCTTCGCTTTTAATCGGAATTAGCCAAATCCAATTACCCACACCAAAAAAGTGATGCGTACAATAATAATAATCATAATTTTTATGGAAGTGTTTAACCATCGTTATTTTATTTAAAAAATCACGATCAAAATTTTCTAATCTAAACCAATAAGCGCAACGTTGTACGGGTGCTGGTTTTAATAAATTATGTTGGCGGCTTAATAAGCGCCTTCTTCCCGTGGTATCGATAACCCAATCCGCATTGATGACCGAACTCTCTTCTTTTTCGCCATAAGTCACCACATGTTGGCGATAATGTAAGGTATTGACATTTTTTACAAGCGAATGAATATATCGCACTCCAGAATCTCGATTCATATTTATTAATTTTTTAATGAGCGTGAATCGATTGATTTGAAATGAGGGCATTGGAGGAATCGATAAACCTTCATGTACAGCGTATCTTCGATCTTCGGGATTATTTAAATGTTCTTTGTAATAAAAGGAGAGACTATATTTATGAAAATGTTCTTTTTCCAAATAACTACCCAGACCGATATCGAAAAAGAATTCCGTGCTGGCTTCAATCAGCGATTCACCCACAATCGGATTCGTCACGGTTTCAGGACCAATAATCACGATTTCAAATTGTGGATTATTTTTTTTGATATAGGCTGCAGCTAAATTAGCCGAGAGGCTATTCCCCATAATTACTACGGTAGTCATAACTTAAATCCTTTTAATATTAGAACTAATCTGTATTATCGGGCATTAATTTCAGCTTGTAAAATCCACAAGCAAATTTACGTGATATTTGTGAAAAAAGTATGCGGTGTGAGAAAATATTAAGCAGGACAACAAATTCATTGTAACTATTTGGCGCATTATATAATACTTTGCCAATGTACCAAACGAGAAGACTGTCATGAAAATAGGGATAAGCACCACCGATGCTGACTTTCGATGTGCAGCTACGATGTATTATTTATGGGTACCAAATTTGAATGGGTCTTTTATTTCGATTTACACACGCGAAATCCGTTAATTTATGCGGATGACTCGTTGTTTTATTGAATATATCTAAAACTTTTACTCCGCGTACGATTTCCGCATCGGCAATTAAAGAACGATGACAACGCCAAGGTACAGCCTCCGCACACATAATAGCAACTCGTGCCCGAGTTTTAATGATATTATTTAATTCTTTCAGGGCACTAAAAAATTCGGGTGCTTGCATATAATCAGCAAATCCACGAAATCCCGTATTTCTCCAACCCATATTAATCGAATCAGCAACTGGATGGCGCAAACCGCCCAATTTAGCCATATGTGTGTAATTGATTTTTTGTTTTTTTAACGACGCTGCTAACGTCTTAGAATTAAACCATGGCACATGTAGAGATTTCGGAACGGTTCTCACATCAACTACATGTTGAATCGCAAACGCATCCAGGATAGTCAGAAATTCTTCCAAAGTTCGATTAGAATGTCCAATAGTATAAAGTGTCGGCATACACAAAGCCCGTTTCTACGATATTTATTAATATTAGCATAAGCATAGCCCATTGCGGTTGCTAGAAATCGTTATTTAACTCCAATATAAATATCCACAATGGCATTAGTCAGATCGCTTGCGCGCTGATCGTAAAGTTCGAAATCGGCTCGATAGGCACGCTGACCACCAATTTCTGCTGGCGACATTTTCCAAATTTGTTGCCAAGCATGCACGACTACGTCTGGCATTTTTCCCGCTGGAGTTGTAAATTTTTGATATTCAGCGGCGGGAATAATTAATTTCTGTAAACCGGCTGGAATATATTCTATCGAATCTACCTCTTCTCCAATAAAATAAGTGTAATCATCATGCTCATCGCTGACATAATCAGTATAAACTGAAAAAGTCACACCAGGATTTATTCTTTCTCTTAAGCGTTCTGCAATATTTTCATTCCAAAAACGACTAACCAGTTCACCAATTTTAGCGGTTGACGGATTCATCTCATTTCGATTATTCGTACATGCAGACAAACCAATTAATTTAATTTCAGCTTTATTTACGCGTTCTTTTTTCATGTAATTCCTTATTTATCTAGATGTAAATTACCCCATTCTAAATTAATTATTCCCAATTTAATACTAATCTAATATGACTTCGTTAAACTTAAGATTTCGCAAAGGGAGCTTCGCGCTATGAGAAATGCTATTGAACAACTTAGACTATTTGTTGATAAAAATCCAAACATTGCAGCTATTATTGCAAAATTAGAGGCTTTCTCAGAAGGCTCGACACAGGAATTCGATACATTAAGAAATCAATTAAGAGTTTTACTGAATGAAACCCAATATTTTTCTACTCAGGTAAATAATCACACCTTAGCTGAGGCAGCCTATTTGGCATTCAGCATGCTTGGCGCTCAAGATATTCTGCTTGCAGCGGGATTATCTTTTACACTCAACGAGGTCATGCAATTTAATCACACTCGATTCGTTTTGTCCGCAGATGATCATTTGAATAGCAACCCTATAAGTATCTTATTACATCCGCACACACATCAACCGCTGGACCCGCAAACCATCACGCAAATTCGACATCTGGCTAAAATTGTGAATAAAGAAGAATACGAGCTTGGTAAAGCAATCGTAGAAATGAAAGATGCAGACGTAGAACTTTTTGAGCAGGGTAAAGCTTTATTAGAAACCGCTGCCAGTTTAGGTCATGTTGATGCTGCAAATATTTTAACGAATATTTACCTGGATTTAAAAACCTATGTCCAATTAAGTAGAAATCAGTTTGCCGGAGTCTGTAATCTTGAAATTGCGTTACAACTAAATGATCAAGAGGCACGGCTAAAATATGCGGGTTTTTTATTAAATAAACATACCTCTTATATAAAAAAGAATGTGAAATTATCTTTAAAAATTTTGGATGATTTAATTAAAGAAAATTATCTTGACGCCATACAAATTAAAAGCTCGTTATTTATGGAACAAAATGATTTACTTCCATTTTCTAGAGTTAATCGAAAATTCGAAGCTTATGCAAAAAAAATTAATCACAATTATACTGACCATCTACAGGAGATTCAGCGTTATTCTCAGCGAGGCTCTATCGCCGCAACACAAATATTATTCAAACATTATACCAATCAAAACGACGCGGCGATGACAGATTATTATTATGATTTGTATGTCAGTCTACCCCTCGAAACATATCGACCTATATTTACATTACTTTTACAAGCATCTAACCTGGGTGGTGGAAAATCAAGTTTTTTATTAGCTGAACTATACCTTAACGGTAACAACAATTTCATGAAAGATTTTATCATTGAACCAGACATCGACAAGGGCATGAGCTACTTGCACAAAAGTCTCGAACAAGGAAATGCTGAAGCTGGATGTGTGCTGGCAGAAATTTATTTAAAACAACAGCCTATTTCTCTACTGAGTTTAGAGGCGGAAAAAAAAATATTGCAGTCCGTTCCCTATAATTATGAAAAAGCGCGAGAAGTACTAGAAAAAGCATTGAGCCTCACTGAAGAAAAAACCTTACACTACACCGAGAATGAAGAAGATATTCAAGAAACTTTACAAAAATGTCGTAGCATGCTAAACAATCTTCCCAAACAATACGATCATCGGGGTCCTCTTAAATTAAAACAAAAAGCCGCACCGTTTTATTTTTTTCCCGAAACTGCAATTACCCAAACCGTAGTGACCTCTCCACAAAATATATTCTCAAGCAGTATAAATGAATGCATGCAAAACACTGCAGATTTAATCAATGTCAACGTGGAATTTTTACATGCTCATTGGAATGCACCATCAGGAATTGAATTTGGTTTAGGACATCGTGAAGCATTATTATATTTTGTAGTTAATAAATTCCAGGAAGCTTCACAAGCTATAAGACAAATAAATGGTTTAAGTTCCGAACAAGCCTTTTATCTTCCTGAATTAAGTTCCTATAATGTCGATGCAGATCATCTCAGACAGTGGCGACCTGCAACCGGAAAAAGTCTTACTGATTTTTCGGAACACCATACAAATGCACTTATTTATTTAATTCAACAAAATTATTCTCCCATTACTGCAATCAAAGAAATAAGTGGAATGACTTCTGAAGCAGCACAACATTTTCAAAAACTACCTTCACGACTCATTCAGCGAACACCTAATTTTACCTCCGAGCATGATGATGCACTTATGTCATTAATAAAAAATTTTCTGTGTGATCCTCAAGAAGCTTACCAGCAAATTTCGATTTTAACGGCCCAAAGAGCCATGGCTTTATCTATTCTCTACCCTCTTGGTTTTAGAGGTCATCATTTATTAGCATGGAAACCTCATACAAATGAAATTAGTGCTGATTTTACAGATGTCCATATTAAAGCAGTTATTGTAATCATGGGTGCCGACAAGCGAAAAATAAATGCTGACATACGAGCTGCAGACGCAATTCAAAATCTCACTGAACTCTCACGAGAAGAGGTCGAACAATTAATTGAACGTTGTGCGAATAACTATGCCGGCTTTTTTAGTCAACAACAGCCTAGGTATGTTGAATCCTGTACTACTGAATCTTTTACTATTCCAAGATCACGCTCATGAAATGATTATATTAATTACTTGCGAGCATAGGCCCAAGATCCACTCATTTTTATTAAGTAGAAAAAATGTGATTCATCATCCGTAACGTACGTACTCATGTTAAGTTAATAGCAAATTAACTCGCCATTCTGAAAGCAACCGATATTGCTTATACTTTCTTTCCATTTTAATATAATGATTTTTAAGTGAGGTAAATTCGTAGTGAGGAATCAACTAGAAGAAATTAGACGTGCCAGCGCACTAAAATATATTAAACATAACCATACTCTTTTTACCGAACTCCTGAAACTGATTATCAGCCTGCATCTTTCTGAAGCTAAAAATCCGCAAGAATTTCAGAACATATCGACTGTCAATCTCGACATCTCAACGATAGATAACATTAACCGCGTTCTACTGGATTTTCAACATAAATATAAAGACATTTTTGATACTTTCCCGTCGCAAATTCAAGCTGCATTAAATCCCACTCTCGAAAAAATGAATGACTCAGTAGCACTGTTGATTAGAATTAATAGCGATTATGTTGAGATTCTTAATCCTGAAAATTACGATAAACGTTATAACGGAACTACAGCAAATAAGGGATATAAAACCATACTTTCAACTTATCATGAAATTGTAGATCACTGCACGGATCTGAGTATACTGTTATTAAAGGAAATTAATCAGTACGTATTATCCACATCGGTTAACCGACCTGAAAATTTAACATCTGATCAAAACGCTCCAAATTCAATTAATTTACCTGAAAATGTTTTAAAAAGTCATTGTTGTCCTGTCACTCGCTATGTCTTCAGATTTCCCGTAGAAGTGGACTGTGGTAATCATCATCTATTTGAAGAAGATGTCGCTAAAAAATTACTTAATCATAAATGCCCCCTCTGTAACCAGAATATTACCTCTTATCAAATCGATCATAATAAAATACGTGACATTGATGCTTTTCTTTCGGATTTTAAAACTGCAAAGGAAGAACAATATCCCCTTCAGGAGGCTGTGACAGCCGAAAAAATTTTTACAACTAATCAGCTTACACATCGACAAAATTCTTATGAAAGACGACGAGAAGAACTGCTCAGTGATAGACTATTATTTGAATCTGATCAAAGTCACGATCTAGCACTTTATTCCAGAGCAAAACAAGATATCGAACAAAATTTATTTTCTTATGAACATTCCATCATAGTTTTAATTTATGGAATTATCGGTAATACTGATCAATTGCTTTCGACAGAACAAAAAATCATTTCCGTTCGAGCGGCTTTGTATCTTGAGCGTGCATTAACCCATAGAACTCCAGAAAATATTGAAAAATTAAATGTATTAACCAAGCAAATTCAACACATTTCAAATAACCTCGATCATCATCTACTTTTATCACAAATTGGAAGTTGGCTCGCCATTGTCAGTTGTTTACTGCTCGTAACCGGCTTTGTATTATGTTTCGTCGGTATAACCACACCTATTATTGCACCTTTTATCATTGGCGGTTGCATATTGTTACCCTCTACCCGTTATTTTTCACCGAGTTCTCTCTTTTCCCATACATCCGAAAGAGGCAAAGCACTGAACTCCCTTTCTGCCGATCTTCGAGAAATACGTCATAAGATTTAGGTGGATCCTTACGCCTGTAAAGTCATCATTACAAAAAACACCTACAAGTTGCCGCGCAACGAAAATGAAAAAAGAAATTAACCGATGATATCGCTACACATATCGTGGCTATCACCGAATTGCATCCCTCTTATTTCAATTTATTGTGCGATAAATTATGGGAATCGCAGGCCCAATCTGATTTACAAAAATCTTGGTCTACCGCATTAAATTAAAATCAAAGTAAAATTATTGCTGACCTAGAACATCTTAATACTAATCAAATGAAAGTATTAATCACACTGGCCTTGTTAAATGGGATTGACGAACCTAATAGTAAAAGATTTTTAGATGCAACACGCTTGCCTTTGTCTACCACACAAAATGCCGTGAAGTATTTACTGGATCATGATTACTTATATACTGATGATGAGGGATTAAAATTAACAGATCCATTAATGATCTCGAATCTTCGATCCAATCTACTGCCTCACATCGCCAACGTAGTCAAAGCAGGAACGCGAGTCTGTTTGTACGATGACAGGATTTCTCTAGAAAATTTGGCAAAATTATAAATATTTTGTAAACTGAAGAACGATCTCAAATGGATTTGACAAGGAACTCTATGCGGACACACTTCTGGGTGATATTACGTTGGTTTTGGTTAGTTTTATTTCTCGTAGCCATCTTCTGTTTTTTTTATTTTCGCGTATATCATTATTTAAATTACGCGACCCTCAAAAAATATCATATCCAATTGCACTATTGGGCAAAGCATCACACCGGACTAACTACACTTTCCTATATCGGCATTTACATACTAGCCACCATTCTCGCATTTCCATTTACTATTGGATTATCCTTGGTGGGTGGGTATTTATTCGGGCCTATTGCTACTATATATGTCGTTTTGAGTATGACAATCGGATCGACAATATTTTATCTCGTCATTCGCAGCAGCATGGGACGCTGGCTCGTGAAAAAAGGCGACCGTTGGTTGGCTAAAATGGAAAACGGATTTAAGATGAATGCTTTTAATTATCTGCTCGTATTACGTCTCATACCCATATTTCCGTATTGGGTCATTAATATTATAGCCGGCCTGCTGGCGATTCCACCGCGTACATTTATTTTAGCGACATTAGTTGGATTAATTCCTGGTTCATTGATTTACGTGATGCTGGGACACAGCTTAAATTCGCTATTTAAAACTAATCAAGCGCCAAATTTCAATATTATTTTCACTCCGCCTTTTCTCATTCCACTATTAGGCCTCGCTTTACTTTCGCTCATACCGATATTTTACAAAAAATGGCGCAAAAAAAATTAAATCGAGGGACTCGGGATTACTACCGCCGACAACTCGCGGGATGAATTTTTAGAAGTCATAAAACTATACCAAGGTTTCCGACTTGCTAATGGTTTTATCTGATTAGATTGATTGGTTAATTGTATAGAATAATAAGTATTTTGCATTAAAAATCCGATGGCCGCCGTTCGCAATAATAGAATAACTAGACTTTGTAAAGGATAGGCGTGAATTAATATCAAACCAAATAAACTGATTGCAGGCGGAAAAATCATACTGGATACCACAACACCCGCAAAAAATAAACTAACGCAGGTGATAAAAATAATGGCGTTTCGATAAGCAATCCGCTGTTTTTTTAAAAGCTGTTGTTGCAAAATATTATAACCAGCAGGCATCGGTAAATTAACCCGTTTATTTTCCACATCCAAAAAAATTAAATTGCTGACAACATATAACAACACACCTGCTAGTAAGGCAAGCTGTCCAACAAACGGAATAACCATAGCCAAAATAATACTGAGTCCACCCACAACGCTGATCCAAGCCGAAATATTTTCATGCACTAATAATTTTCTTTCGGCCTCGCTGAGTGGTTTTGAACTTCGTTTATCGCATATTAATTGCAACAGGGTGCCAATTCCCCACACCAAACAGCCCGCAAATTGAAAACCAAAACTAATGGATAATACCGGATGAAAAACCGTGGAAGGAAAATAAAAGGCTAACCACGAAAAGCCAAAAAAGGCATAGCATAATCCATTCGCAATCCGAGTTATTCGCTGCAGCGCACTCGATTCTCTAATGCAAGCATCGTCAGTGCCAAAGCAAACCAGATTAGGGTCGGAATCCGTTTTTTGTTGCGATGTTTCAGTCATTTACATCAACTAGAATTTAAAAAAACTATTGTATAGTGGACTTTAATGAGAATGAAGAAGATTAGACAGCGGAAATAAAATAATGCTGCTTTAATTTTTCAGATACTGTTGTATGAATAATCCCATTTCTATCGAACGCAGCAATTTAAAGCGATACTCATCCTTGTAATATAAATATTTTTTTCCTTCACTATTTGCAATAATTCTATAATTCCAGTGCTTAAGCTTTCTTAATAAATAATCGACCTGGATATAATCTGCGACAGGTGTGAATCGCCATGAAGCTAACAAATCACGAATTAACTCTTTTTGACTGTCAATTTTGTGATACCAGTCGGCGCACTGTAGACCTCGCGTGGTCCGCTCGCGTACACAATGGGGCATCAAAGTACCCAGACTTTTACGTACCAAAGAGCGTGTTTGCTGGTCATCACGAAAAATGCCTACCGGTGAACGTAAACAAAAATTGACAATACGCAAATCTGCCGTGGGATCAATAAATTCGACACCATAAAGCAAACGAATTACGGTTGTAATAGCACTCCAATCACGATCAAAATGAAAATCAAAAATTTTAATTCTGGGATCCTGCAAATCATTATTTTGATTTAAGCGCTTAAATCGCCCAAGTAATTGGGTTTCTGTTGCCAAAGAATCAGATATCGCTGAAATAAATGACCACGGTCTTTTAAAATTTCTTAACCAGCGTATGAGTAAATTATTTTTAAAATTCCTCGTTTTTTTAAATGACCTAATTCCTTCCCAAGATAATGTATAATTTCCTGCTTCCCCGGTTAAAATAATATTTTTATTCATGCTTCGCGCAAGCTCGACACAGCGCTTAATCCATAAAAAATTGCACGGAAACGATAGTGGATATCCTGCATAATGATGAATTTCATGGCTATCCGAAAATAAGCAATTATTACTCTGAATTAAATGCAGTTCAATATTAGAATATTTCTCAGCAACAGCGCGCATAAAATGCGTGTCATCGTAAGTTGCATTCCAACGTGATTTAATCGAAGACTTAACCGATGGAATATGTCCAAATGCAGGGATTATTTTATTTGGCAAAAGATGTGCTGCCATACCAGTCACTGCAGAAGAATCTAAGCCTCCACTCAGTTGACATACCATCGAATCGGATAAACTTAATGTATCTCCGATGACGGTTTTAAATAATTCGCGAAATTCTGCGTATAACGCCTCGGAATGAATCAATGGAAAGCGATCTGCGGCAATCTCAGCCGCCGACCAATATCGTTGAATTTTAGGTTTTGTATTTTCTGGCGTTAATATTAAATGATGCGCGGCAGGTAAAGTTTTAATAGCAGAAAAATAGCTATCTTCATTAAGCGGAAATACTGCTAAATAATCAGCAATTTTAAATTTATTTAATTTGAGAGTCGACGCAAAATCGAATAATGGTCGTGCTAAATTTGAAAAATAAAAAGTTCCATCTTTTCCTATCGTATAAAAAAGTGATCGCTGACCCAACGGATCACGCGCAATAAAAAGATTTTTTTCATTCGCATCCCAAATCGCAAATGCAAAATTCCCTACTATATGCTTAACACAATGGGCTTGCCATTTTTTATAACCATGTAAAAGCAATTGGCAATCTGTAATCGTATTGTCTTTTAAATGGAGCATTTTTATAAGCTGGGTTCGATTGATGATTCTAGCATCGGCAATCACCGCTAAATTTGCATCAACATCAAAATATAATGCCTCAGATTTTTTTTGTAAAATTTGAAAATGAATATAGGAATTTTGATATTGGAGCGAATCGATTTGGAGGGATCGAATTTGTAAATCAAATTTACCAAAAATAAGTGACATTAAAATTATCCCAACGGAAGGTGTCTACCACCACCATCGGGCTCTCCAAATGATCCATTGCCGACTGAATTTATTTCCAGAATTTCAATTTTGGGTGTTTGCCAAATTTGTTTAGCAACTAAAAGAATATCTTGATTTTTATCGCTCAACATAGTCTAAACCCCATTATGAAGTAGACAAATTTTGGCATAATCTGCAATTGGAGACAAGTCATGAGTGACCCTATTTTTTCCCTATTGTATTTACAAAAAAGCATAATTATCGTAAGGTGATTTTCTGAATTTAATTTAGTCCAACTCATCTAATTTATATTACAAAAGGCTTTTTATGACCACGAATAACCCGTTTGCCTGGACAGTCATTGGTGCTGGTCCCGCTGGCATTGCTGCTGTAGGCCTCTTAATCGATCACGGTGTTAAACCTCAAGAAATTTTGTGGGTAGATCGCTATTTTGGGGCCGGTGATTTGGGGCGCTATTGGAAAAACGTGAGCAGTAATACGTCGGTCAAATTATTTTTACAATTTCTCAATGGAATTAAAGCATTTAAATATGAAAATCACCCTCAGCCATTTGAGCTGGACAAACTAGATGTTAATCAGACAACTGTTTTGAATAATATCGTGCAGCCACTTAAATGGGTCACCGAACAGTTGAGCAAACACGTGAAAACGCAGAAAGGTTTAGTCACTCGTTTATTTGCAAACGATGGTTTTTGGAATCTAGAGATTGGTAAGCAAGTATTTCAAACGCAAAAAATTATTTTAGCTACAGGTGCCAGTCCAAAATCTCTCAATTATTCACAGTTAGAAGAAATTAAATTAACCACGGCCTTAGATCCAGAAAAATTAAATAATTCAGTTAAGCCTGACGATAGCGTCGCTGTTTTTGGTTCTTCTCACTCTGCCATGATTATTATCCGCAATCTACTCGAGTTTGGTGTCAAAAAGGTTGTGAATTTTTATTTAACTCCTATTCGTTACGCTTTACAAATGGATGGCTGGATTTTATATGATGATACGGGATTAAAAGGTGAAACTGCTGAATGGGTTCGGCATAATTTATCCAAGCGCACACATCCTAAAGTTGAGCGTTATATTGCAAACGATAGTAACATTGAGAATTATCTATGCTTATGCAATAAAGTGATTTATGCGATTGGCTTTACCCAACATTTACCCTTAGCAGCAAATATTGATTTTAGACAGTACGATACCACTAATGGCATTATCGCGCCGGGATTATTTGGCGCCGGAATCGGATTCCCGAAAAAATTTATTGATCCGAATGGCAATGTTGAATTAAGCGTAGGCTTATTTAAATTTATGCGTGATTTAAAGATTATGCTGCCGATTTGGCTGCGGTATGGATTGTGAATGCATATTTCTTTAAATCTCAATTTAGATACTTCTGTCTCGGCCGTGAATGATTATTATAATATAGACGGCCTCGCAGAAGTATGACGGGTTTAGGCGCTGAGTCCTAGCACGGAGCTGTCATCCCACCGAGGCCGTCCGCTCGAAAGAGAAAGATGCTGAAATCTATGTCGGGATTCAAAATAGATAAATATGTAAATTAATAATTCTTTCAAATAAGAAAATATTGTTTTAAAACTATCTTCGCTTCACGCCTTTACGTTAAAAAAATCTAAGATGAACTTTTCTTTTCATCGGGTTCTTCTTTACGTGGACGCGAAGCTCTTCTCTCCAACAGAAAGTAAGTTTGCATGCGTCCAATTCCTTTTACTTCAATTTCCTCACGTTTTTCAACAATAAAAAGATCTTCGAGCATCAAAGCCATTTTTTCAGTAATTTGAATTCGACCCGGTATTGAAGTTGATTCCATGCGACTAGCGGTATTAACCACATCACCCCAAATATCATAAATAAATTTTTTGTGACCGATAACACCAGCAATTACCGCTCCATAGGTCATACCCATCCGCATTTTTAGATCTAAATTATTTTTCTTATTAAATTCTATTAATGTCTCACGAATAGCTAACGCATAATCTGCTAATCGAATAGCATGCTCTGTGGTTTGCACAGGCACACCGGAAACTGCCATGTAATTATCACCAATCGTTTTTACTTTTTCGACTTTGTATTTTTCAGTTAAATTATCGAATAATTCAAATAATTGATTTAAGATACGCACCATTTTCTGCACGCCGATTTCAAAAGTCATCTCGGTAAATCCGACAATATCTGCGAATAACACGCTGGCTTGCGGATATTCATCCGCAATTTGCTCTTCGCCCAGTTTCAAACGATCGGCTATGGGTCCCGGTAAAATATTTAATAGCAATAATTCATTTTCTTGAGTAGCCTTAGACAAAGTTCTTAGTGCTTTAATTAAAGAAATAATCATGACTAACGTCGATAATACCGCTAAAATAATTGCGAAAACAATGACAAGCAACATGCGTCGATTAAAAATCTGGTTCGTATTATGCGTACGTTCTTCAACACTCTGAAAAAATTGTTGAATGGGCGTCATGATGGACGCTTTTTGTTGCATATATTCATCGCTAAACACTAAACGTTTTGCGAGCTCAGAGTCGGGTTTTCCCGTCACAGTATATTGCCCAGAACCATTATCGAATTTTCCTTGCATGGCATTAATCGCCCGCACTTCCATGCGCGCTAATGCATTACTGCGATCTTCCGCTTCTTTCAACAAAGCAAATTCTTTTAAAGTAAATCCATGATCGATCATTTGCTGCATTAAAGACTTGGCTTTTTCGAACGGCCGCGGTCGCTTATTCGGATCGAGTACGAGATCCCAATAAATTTGATGATAATTTTGCGGCCGCTTGGAAGTTCCGGCTCGAATAGACAAAATTTCATAGAAAAAATCGCGATATTTCGTATTCCCCGTACTTACATACATGCGGACCATCTTAGACAAATCATCCGAGCTTTGACGCAATTCAGTGGCTAACTGGTAGGATTCATAGCGCTCATTTGCGCTTTGAATTTGCAAGGTCGCAATGTGTCTTAGAATGAGCAAACACACCAATAAAGTCACGAGCAGAACGCCTAGGAAGACGAAAAAAAATATCAGAGCACCATCTCGTTTGATAGGAATTCTCACCCAGGCATCCTTGTTTTGGCAGAATCACTTTATGATAATAGCATTGATCCTGATTTATAGTAAAATAACGTGAGTTCGGACTTGCTTGCTGTTACCCGGATCCACGATCCAGGCTACTAAGGCTCAGGACCCCGTCATTGACTTCAGTTTGAGGTTAAGTTTGAATATTTAAAAAAGCAAAACTAGGAAAGTGTAATGCTATCTTCAATGCCATCAGTACAAGGTCTCTCTGCCAAAGAAGGTGCAGAAGCAATCATTAACTCTTTCAAAATTTTGGACACTGATATTATTGGCACACTCGCATGCGCAGAAATTTTAACTGAAATAGAACAAGATGAACTTGAGCAGCAAGAGCCACATTTAGCAAAACAATATCTCGCAGTCCTTCAATATATAAGCTTTTGTAAGTGGCTTCGAAATGATAACTTATCTGATGTTGCAGAAGTCCCTTTCTCAGATCAAGAAATCGTAATACTCACTCAATTAAATTCTAAGGCTTTCGAGGCACTTAAGGTTTCAGACTATATTTCGGCGTCACCCTCACATAATTATACCCAAGTTTTTCGTCACATTACTGACTATAATGAATGTCACGCCAATATCATCATGGTTAAAAATCACTTTGCAAAAATATTAAAAGATCCCATTTTTAATACTGATTATCTAAGAAAGCTTGATTATACCGAGATTGGCGGAAAATTCTCAAGAAAACTATCTCGTCTATTAGGGCCCGATCTTGTACCTGTTTTAGAGTTTTATAAAACATATCGTGAAGTAATGCACGATGAATTTCAAAAATTTTTCAAATATAATTTGCTTAACTTGGAATGTATAGAGAAGCTTAAAGAAAAAATTCATGATCGATTACTCATAGATAAAAAACTTTATCCTTCTGCAATCTCTGAAAACGCGGTTCATCAATTTGTATATATTAATTTTGAAGAAATGTATTTAACGTCCATTTGTGATGAACTTAAAAATCATGCAACGTCGCTTAATCAAACGAGCAAATTTTCACAACGCACAGAAATTTTCAAACAAGTCGAAACGTGTAATCAAAGATATCAAGAATTTTTATCTCACAAAAAGTTAAAATTTACATCACTTGGAATGGGCGACAACTCGTTACAACATAAAATAGAAACCACGTTTAATGAAATTTCTGCTTTTAATAATGATGAAGCTCAAGCTGAGGCTTGTAGGCGATATCTTTTAGAATTAAAAAAAACCGTTTTAGCTTTTAAACCCAAAGAAAAGTTTTATTTTTGCGGTCTATTTTCACCAAACACACCCACGGGATATATGAATTTAAAAAATTTATTATCGCGACTTGACCAGGAAAACTCTAAAAAATGTGACATATTTGATATAGCGAATCAAGCACAAGGTTTTCTCCAGGAAAGATTAGTAAAACCATGGTATGCCATATTTACTGGCTCAAACATACCATTCTTTCGAGATAGACGCGTGCATACTTTCTATGAAAAAACTCACGAAGAATTAGAAGGCTTTTGTAACTTTGGAATAGGTATTTCAGTTCATTAAAAAAATACATAGGCAATGCCTGCCAAAAATCCTGCGAGATGTCCTTCCCACGAAGTACGATCGCGAGTGGGGAATAAGCTCCCGATCAAGCTTCCCAAATAAAACAGACAAACAACAGCAATAATAATAGCAAGTGGATTTTGCGTCTTGATCGCAACTGCCAATATAAAACCAAAATATCCCATCACCAATGCACTGGCGCCAATGTGAATTCCGCGCCGACCAAAAAACCAAATACCCAAGCCCGATAATAAAACAATGACAATAGTTAATTGAATTAAAGTTTGCGGACCATACACAAAAATAAAACTCAGTAAAATAAATAATGGTATCGAATTTAAGAATAAATGCCGAAAGTCTTGATGTAATAGCGGAGAAAATGCAATGCCAATTAATCCAAACGGATGTCGCGGATAAATTCCCAGCATATTTAATTTATAGCGCATCATCCAATTTAAACATTGTAGCAACCAAAGGGATGCCACTAACAACGCCATAATCGGCATGCCCGTTTCTAATTGGGTGAAACCCGCTAATAGATTATCGAGAAAACTTCCCATAGTTGTGCTCAGAAAATAAAAAAAGCTATGATAGCAGAATGTTCCGGGATTAACGATTTAAGTTTTTTTCACAAATAAAGCAATAACTTACGATGTTAAAGACTGGCGCTGTTCGTCTTCCTCTACAACACACGAGGTAAACAGCGACTTCAAGCTACCAAAAAAGCTATAACTATTATCCGCAGGTCTTTCGATTTTAAAATCCGGATCGATGTGTTTTATAATTGTAAGGCAGGCCACTTTACTTGCCGACGGGCGATGACCACCTTCGTCAATACCCAAACTGATAATGCCACAAAGGACAACGACCATCGCCAGCAATGTTATTGCGCTTAATATGCTGGAACCGGCAACCACTAAAATGGGAAGTAAAAATAGTAATGTAAGTATGATAAATGTTCCTATCGCTAATTTACGAGTAAAGTTTTTAGTATCACGATCAATATTGGTGTGGTGAGTTATAAGTTGCTTAATTATTTCATCTGTATCAGGCTGATCTAAACTATAATGATAAGTAATTAGCGTATGCATGCTTTTCACTGCCTTTAAATAATCCTCAGTTGTTTTTTCACTTGGCCAACAGAGTTCGCGTTTTACTTCGCACGTGTAATCAGCCAAATATTCTTCCAGCGGATCTTTCCAATAATCCAAACTTCTCCAAAGCATAACTATGCGGATTTTAATTTGCCATCTTTGTTGGGCGCTTTCAATATCATTTGCTGGGAGCAAGCTTAATTCCTGAGTTAATTTATTTAATTCGTCCATGAAAATTTGGGTGTATTTTTTCAAGTTCGGGTCGTTACAGTTCGCATATTCTTCTTCTAATAGTGACGAATTTAAATGAGGCGCGTTTTTTTTGTTGTCATGCAACGCTTGAATAAGTCGATTTTTAGTCCATGTCCTTGCCGCAGTTAATTCTTTAAATATATCTTCCAGATTTTTTTTTACAGTGGTTGATAATCCAAACATCCTGAACTCCCGATTAAATATCTATTATTTAGCTAGATATAAAATACCGACTAGAATGGGCAATATCAAATAAATACGCTTAAAATGCTCAGACCGATAATTCTTAAATTAGAGATTTATTAGCAGAAAATTAAATAGGTTTTCCGGATGTTAAGAATCGCGAATCCCATCCGGCTAATTCGGTCCCTACGCGATAGGTTGAATTAAAAAAATCTAATAAATCTTGTTCTGGATGAGGTGATTTTAGCAAATCCGCGTAATCCAAAATAAAAACTGCCATTTTGGCATCCCAACGTGCATAAGCGGGTTGAATCTTCGCATTTTCGATACCCGCTGGTTGCGGATAAGTAAATGAAAAAAAAGCCGGCTGCGGATAAGCTTCACTACCTGCCCACCAACCCGCTTCGACTTGACCCTCATTCATGGCATTACGGCGAATATAACCCGCATTAATTCCCGTAGTCGGCACAGCTACACCATTATAACGCGCATCGCGCAAATCAAATGTCCCCCACATTAAACCGATACCCGGATTTTCACCATCGAAATGCGCCCGATATTGTCGCAGCACACAATAAGTACTCAATAATATTCGCCACCATACATTCGCTAAATCTTCATCGTAATATCGTTGCTCGAGATCTTTATCAAAAGCGATTGGATTAGGAATTTCTTGTGGCATCGGATTAATCGGAATATTAATATTCAAAACGCGTAAAATCGATAATAAATTATCGGCAAATTGCGCGACGGACATTTGATGCAATTTAAAATCATAATACTGGCCACTTTGAGTAGTGATTTTAATGGAATGATCGATTAAATCGATATTAATACTGTATGCTCCGCGCTCATACGGAATGATACCCGTAGTAAGTCCTCGTGTGGTTAACCAAATGGGAACATTAGCCCAGTGTGGTTCAAAGGGAGTAGCTAATTTTAATTTGCCGATGAGCTGCATGGCCATATGGAGCAAATATCCGGTAGATTGAAATTTGGGATAATCGAACAAAGGCCAGGGATTATAGGGGGTCTCGTCCATGAACACATCCTTGCGATAAATGGGTACATAAAATCATAATACTTTCTACAGACGCAAGGGGTCAAGGACAATAAGTAGCCTGGATCGACAGATCCAGGAAAATAAATAAAAATATCCCGGATCAACGATCCGGGCTATTAATCATTGAGATCCGGTTTTCTCCGCATTTTTTTAGTACCTGCCTGACGAATTTTTTTCTTTAAACGTTTTTCAATAGCACCTTTGGAGGGTTTCGTAGCACGACGTTTTTTAGCGACATGTATGTTTTTTAAAATAAATATCCGTAATCGATCTAGCGCATCTTGTCGATTTTTTTCTTGGCTACGATATTTTTGCGCTTTGATGATAATAATTCCAGCTTGCGAAATAAGATAATCATTCACTTGCATTAATCGGGTTTTATAATTTTCCGGCAACGAAGATTTTAAAACATCAAAACGTAGATGGATCGCTGTTTCGGATTTATTGACATGCTGCCCACCAGGACCTTGCGCTCTGATAGTCGTGAGCTCAATTTCACGCTCAGAAATACTCACAGTTCGCGTCAGCTTAAACAATGTAAAATCCTCTGTTCTCTAACATTTTACTCAAACGCATGAGCGGCAATCCAATTAAAGCCGTATAATCGTCACATTGAATGCTGTCCAACAGGGCAATCCCTAAACCTTCAACTTTTAAACTCCCAGCACAATTCAGCACAGATTCTTTTTGTAAATAGCGTTCTATTGTTTCTCTTGTAAAAGTGCGCATCACTACATCGACGCGTTCCAAAGCGACCTCATATTCTTGATTTCGCGTGTCTAATACACATAGCCCAATTAAAAAATGCATGGTTTTTCCGCTCAAAAGCAGAAGCTGTTTTACTGCATTTTCATGCGTTAATGGTTTACCCAAAATACAATTATCAATTATACCCACTTGATCTGCGCCAATCACCAATGCATTTTCGTCACGCACCGTAAAAGCTTTTTCTTTCGCGAGACGTAAAACTAATTTGTCAGGGGTTTCTTGATCTAGCGTTGTTTCATCGACATTGGGGTCTCGACATATAAAAGGAATTTTAAAGCGTTCTAATAAAGTTTTTCGCGCTTGCGACGTAGAGGCTAATATTAATTGCGGTTTTTGCATGTTTTCCATCGCTTAATTAATGAATTGATTCCATTCAGCATAATCCATGCAACAAAAAAGGTGAATACACCCACTGCGAGCGCATTAATGGGAATGAAAGCCAATGTTAAGATGGCAGCCGTGGCGCCAATCATAGTTCCTGCACAGATATACCAATAAAGCATAAAAACAAAACAACCACCAGCAGAAATAATTAAACTCAATAATAGCAGTGGATTTTTAGCTCTTAGAGAGGACCATAGCATTAAAAGTGCGTAAATAACCGCATAAAGCCCCATCGTACCTACAGGACCTAAAAACGCAAATAAAGGTAAGGTGAAAATGGCAAATGCACTATATAACATACTCAACCCACACGGCTATTTTTTCGGCTAATTTAGCACAAAATAACCAGGTAGGTAAGGCGGCCGCACCCTTTTGAGCTGCCCAAAATATGAAAATCAATGGGTTATAGGAAAAAAGACTAATCAAAAGCCGCTAAATAAAATAGTGGATCACTCTTGATGTTGCTCGTTTGATGTGTCTCTAAATTAGGATGTGTTTGATGGGATTTGAATATTGAATGCGTTGCCAACAGAGTAGTTACAGAAAGTGTAGCGGATTTAATTGTTTTTTGCAGGGAGACTGAAAAAATATTCGGTACTGACTTCATAAACAAACTCCTTAAATAATAATGAAATTGCGTAAGGATTATTTTGTAACATAAATTCAGAATAACATGATTAATTATATTCATCAAATTACTACAAAAATAACTAGTAGCTATGAGTTATTTAATTCTATCAGAGCAAGAGAATATTTTTGACGTAACGGCGCTACGAGAATTATTTCGCTATTTTTTAAGGCGACTTCTTCGGTAGAATGACGGACTAGGTGCGCTCAGATAATAAGAAAGGCAGGCAAGTTGCAAAAAACAAAAAAATCGCCTCGATTAAATTAATAACCAAGACGATTTTCTTTAGTGAGGGAAATGATTATTCAGTTTTTCGACAACACAACGTTAAAAATACACCCGCTAATGCACTCAACAAGATAGAAGTCATCGGCTTGCTTTTAACGCTTTTATTAATATAATTGAGCGCACTGACAGCAAAATCTTGCATCTTATCAGCACCTTTATTTAAAGCTGCTGCACCTTGGTCTACCGCGTGATCCACGTTGTCTTTTGTTTTTTCACTCACTTCAGATACAGTACTAGCCATAATTTCCCTCCTATTATTACAATTTTGATATTCCCTATCGTTCAATCATCCATAAAAAATTGTAACGCGAGAGTGAAAATGAATCTTTGATAAATATCATAATCACCGATGCATCATCTCAACCCTATTATTCTTTACCTAAAGCTTTTTTCAATTTGTCAGCCAAATCAGATTGCGGCTCCATCACAGTTTTCTTAACCAGTTTTTTCGGTTGTGATCTGGTTTGCTGATTATCCGTTTTCATCGAAAGATGAATTCGATTACGTTCCAAATCCACTTTTAACACACTGACTTTAACAATCTCACCGACTTTAATGGCTTTATGAATATCACTCACAAAATGATTGGCAATTTCAGAAATATGCACTAACCCATCTTGATGGACACCGATATCCACAAAAGCACCGAAATTTGCTACATTTGTAACTGTACCTTCTAATTGCATGCCAGGTTTTAAATCTTTAACTTGATTAATGCCCTCTTCAAATTTGGCTGTTTTAAATTCCGGTCGCGGATCGCGCCCAGGTTTGTGCAGTTCAGTTAAAATATCTTTAATTGTAGGCAAGCCAAAATGTTCGCTGATAAATTGTTTTGGATTAATCGCATTTAATACTTCGATATTTCCCATTAAATTTTGGATTGGTTTGCCAACGGATTTTATAATCTGATCTACCACCGGATAACTTTCTGGATGGACCGAGGAAGCATCTAAGGGATTATCACCACCCATTATGCGTAAAAAACCCACTGCTTGCTCGAATGTTTTGGCACCCAAACGCGGGACATTTTTAATTTCGTTACGATTTTTAAAGCGGCCATGTTCATCACGATAATTCACAATATTCTTTGCGATAGTTTCGTTTAATCCCGAAATACTTGTTAACAATGGCACCGATGCAGTATTAATATCCGCACCTACGGCATTTACGCAATCTTCAACAACTGCCGATAAAGTACGACCTAATTTAGTTTGATTTACGTCGTGTTGATATTGACCCACGCCAATGGATTTCGGATCGATTTTTACTAGCTCTGCTAATGGATCTTGTAAGCGACGCGCAATAGACACCGCACCGCGATACGAAACATCTAAATCTGGGAATTCATGCGCCGCTAATTCCGAAGCGGAATAAACTGATGCACCCGCTTCAGAGACCACGATTTTAGTTAAATTAAGTTCGGGAAATTGTTGCATAACTTCTGCAACTAACTGATCCGTTTCACGCGAAGCCGTGCCATTACCAATACTGATTAATTCAACCTGATGCTTTTTACATAATGCTGCTAAAATCGCAATTGATTTATCCCACTCCTTGCGTGGCACATGCGGAAATATCGTAAAATATTCGAGTAATTTTCCAGTACCATCCACCACAACGACTTTAACACCTGTTCTTAATCCTGGGTCTAAGCCTAAAACGACACGATTCCCTGCCGGGGCCATCATTAGTAAATTCGCTAAATTATCACGAAAAACATGAATGGCATCTTCATCAGCGCGTTCTTTTAATTCTGACATAAATTCGACTTCGAGCTTGGTATGCAATTTAATTTTCCAAGCCCGCTCAACTGCTTGCCATAGCCATTTATCCGCTGCACGATTTTTATTTTCGATATTATATTCTTTTGCAATTGTTTTTAAACAAAATTCATCTTGTGCGGGATCGCTAAAATGAATATGTAATTGCAATATTTCCATTTTACGACCACGCACTAACGCCAGTAAGCGATGTGAAGGAATAGTTTTAATATTTTCAGAAAAATTAAAATAATCAGAAAATTTAATACCTTCTTTTTCTTTACCGCTCGCAACCGTACTGGAAATAATACCTTGCGCCCAAAAATACTCGCGTAATGCGGCAAGTATTGCGGCATTTTCGGCAAACGTTTCCATTAAAATATGGCGCGCACCTTCTAAAGCTGTATCGATATCATTGACATTTTTTTCGTTATCGATATATTTTTCTGCTTCTTTTTCAGGCGTTAACGTCGGATTTTCTAATAAATTTAAGGCTAATGGCTCAAGCCCGGCTTCTTTAGCAATCTGTGCTTTCGTCCGTCGTTTTGGTTTATAGGGTAAATACAAATCTTCTAAACGATTTTTACTCTCTGCTGTTTCTATTAATTTTTTTAATTCAGGAGTTAATTGTCCCTGCTCTTCAATCGATTTCAAAATCGTGCCACGACGATCTTCTAGTTCATTTAAATAAGTCAGTCGTTCAACTAATTGTCGCAATTGCGTATCCGTTAAACCCCCTGTCACCTCTTTGCGGTAACGTGCAATAAACGGTACCGTCGCACCTTCCTGCAATAACTGGGTAACTGACTCTACTTGACGAAGATTAATACTTAACTCAGTGGCAATGATTTGAGAAACGCTCATGCAAAAAACTCCAATAGAACGATATGGGGAGCTAGGTTATCACAAACATTCGAGCACCGCCACGCTATAGATTTAATACTTTTTCAATAGATTAGCGCCGTTAAAAGGATTTCAAATTTACTATATTTATATGACCCAATAAAAAAATACTATCCTAATGACACAATTTGAAACTTTTATTGATCTTCTACAGCAACGAAAATCTGAACAGAAACCTATTATCAGTTTTATCGATGATGATCAACTACAAACCTGGTCGTACCAGGATTTAGATATTCACGCCCGAAATATTGCTGCAGAATTAAGAAAAACAACTTTACCTAATGATAGAGTATTAATTTTATTGCCACCAGGCCTCGATTATATTGCCAGTTATTTTGGCTGCTTTTATGCGGGCTGCATTGCAGTTCCTTTATATCCACCACCACGAAATAAAATTGATTATCGTGTAGAAGCTATTTATAAAGATGCACAAGCAAAAGTTGCATTAATAAATTCATCTATGAAAACTGAGAATTTACCAGATATTAAAAAAATCGAAGTCGACGCTGTCTCACCTGATAAAAATTTTAAATTATTACAACGCAGTCCTAATGACATTGCTTTTTTACAATATACTTCCGGTTCTACTGCAAGTCCAAAAGGCGTAATGGTTTCACATCGAAATCTAATTGCAAATTGTCAAGCAATCCAATCAAAATTTTACCGAAAAGGCATTATCGAATATGGATGCTTCTGGATTCCTCCTTTTCATGATATGGGTTTAATTGGCGGAATTTTATCACCACTGTACGCACATTATCATACCATTTTGTTTTCTCCGAAAAAATTTATTCACGAACCTTTATTTTGGCTAAAAGTAATAAATGAATATCGAGCCAACCTCACTGCCATCCCGAACTTTGCGCTTGATATGTGTGTCAATGAAATTGAAAAACAACCCACTATCGATTTGGACTTAAGTTGTATAAAGGTGATGGTTAATGGTAGCGAGCCTGTGCGTGCTGCCTCTATTAAAAATTTTATAACAACTTTTGAAAAATATGGACTAAATCCCGATGCTATTTATCCTAGTTATGGTCTTGCTGAAGCAACTCTGTTTGTCTCCGCAAAAAATTGGGCCGAGAAAAATAAAATATTATCGGTGCATAAAGAAACTTTAATTAATAAAAATAGAATTCAAATGCCGCCAGACCAAGACCGACGATTACAACTAGTGAGTTGTGGCACACCGGTTAAAGGTTTTGATTTAAAAATTGTAAATATCACTTCAAATATTGAGGTTCAACCACTAGAAATAGGTGAGATATGGTTAAGTGGACCCAGCATTACTCTGGGATACTGGAAAAAACCCGAACTGAACTTAACGCTCTATCATGCACATCTCGCGAATGATAATGAAACCAATTATCTAAAAACTGGTGATCTTGGATTTGTGGATGAAGATAACAATTTATATATCACAGGTCGCATTAAAGACGTCATTATTATTTATGGAAAAAATTATTACCCGCAAGATATCGAGAATATCGTGCAATATGCACATGCCAATTTAATTTTACATGGAACTGCAGCATTAGGAGAAAATCATGAAGGTTACGAATATTTAACGATTATTCAAGAAGTGCATCGGCATGCCCGAGACTTTAAGATAATTTTTAACGCGATTCAAGCAGTTATAGCGCAGGAGTTTGGTTTAGTGGCGGATAAAATTGTTTTGATTTCGCAAAGTTCCTTGCCAAAAACTTCGAGCGGTAAAGTGCGTCGGCAAACATGTAAACAAAGTCTGCATGATCAGAGTTTAAAGATTGTATCGGTTTGGAAGTCGGAGCGACTGCAGGAAGATGAGTCGCGGTAAGCACGGTAAAACACCGCGCTCGTCATTATTCCGTGGAGGACATCTACAATCATAAATAAAAATTCCGTAGTATCATGGCCGAAATTGTTGCGTTTTCCCTTTCCCCGCGACTTTACGTCATGAATTCTTATGTCCCTGCCATAGCGATAAATCTTCTTTAAAGCAATCATCATATAGTTTTTCCGCGCACTCAACATTATCTAAAAAAGATTTAAATAATTCTGAATCGATTGAGCTGATATTTATTCTATTCAGTATATTTAATAATTTATTATAAATTTGATCGTACTTAATGCAAAATTCTCTGCTCAATTCTTTTTTATCCCATGTCCCGAAAAATCCAGAATACCAGCCGGATAGTATTTCTATATGATCTTCGTCTTTTGTAAGCGAATTGACAATCGTATAGAGAACCTGTATCTGATTTAAATTAAATTGCAGCTCAGTTTCTCGCGTATAATCACGGTATTGTTTTAACATATTATAAACCGTATCCAATCGAGCTGGAAATATCCATGTGTTATCTAATTTTTTATTAAAAAGCACCAAAATATTAATAAAACTTTCCAATTTATGGTAAATGATTCTGGCTCTTGCCGTCCTCATTTCCAACTCAGCATAGAGATTTCTGCCTACTTCTTCTTGCTGCAAGCCTGGACTTCGATGAGCTCTTTCCAAGTTTAAAAATAAATTGTGGACGTAGCTTAAAATTTTAAATTGCGCATTACCATTTAAGTTTTTGGATAGACAAAATCTCGCAAACTCATCCAGCATTTCTTTTATTTCCCAACTAGAAAAAATAAAATAAGGATTAACAAACATAAGTTCATATAATGCTGAATAATTTTTCGTCTGATTTAATACCTCTAACGCTTGACAGATTTTTATTAAGTTCGGATGGATTTCTTCTTGATTACCAGTATTAAATTTTTTCAAATGGTAAATAACCAATTTTAAATATAAGTAAGGTTTTAATAGCGGATACTGCTGATCGGAAATAAATTCATAAAGCTGCAGTGGTCGATCAATACATATGTCCCATGGTTTTATTCGAATGGTACTGCAGACACTCGTCAACAAAAACTGTTGCTTGCCTTCAATCTCCAATACACTATCAATGATAGATAATGCCGTATAAATTTTTTGGCGTTGATTTTCATCTGTTAATTTACTGAAAATACATTCACAAAATGGGATTAACCAATCGGTATTAAAGTCCTCGGTTCCACACATTAGCTCGCTAACTTTCGATAACATTTGCAAAAAAGCATTAAACCAGCTTTCTAAATTCAAATAGGACAATGATTGCGCCAACATAAAATCAATTATCGAAAAATGATTAGCGATTTGTAATAATTCTTCAAGTCGTGTATTGATATCTTGTATTGAACTTAATAATTCTGGTGTCGCTGTCAGAACAGCTGGCGACTTCCGACCTTGAGTATATGCAAAGAATGATTCCAGTAATTTAAGATCAACCAACGGAAAATTATTTTCATCTGTATTTTTTGGCATAGCCACTTCCAATTATGAGTTTTGACTTTCCATGCAATGCTGAAAAGTATTGATTTGGACAATGCCGATTAATTTCCATGGCGTATAGCAATAATAATCTAAAATGATTAAAATAGACTTAAGTTGATCAACTGATATTCCAAGGAGGTTTTGTGAACATAAAACATGCGCTATTAGGTTCTATCATTTTACTAGCCTCACAAGCAGCATCAGCATCGTATCTTTCTCCGTACCTAAGTTTTCGTGGTGGATTGAGTACGGAATGGGTTTATAATGTGACTTTTCAAAACCCGCGCCGACCCAATCTCGTTTATGAAAATAATACTTCTACTCCCGCGTTATTTGCACTGGCTATCGGTTCACGTTTGAATACTTGGCCGTTTCGTTTTGAACTACAAGGCGCTGGAAATAGTGGCGGACATTTTAGTCGAGATTATTTTTTCCCCTTATTTTTTTCCGTGGTTGGTATTCAAAAATTAAAAGTACAATCTTATTCTTTATTATTTAGAAGTTATTATGATTTTCCCTTGCAATGGATTACACCTTATATCAGTTTAGGGGTCGGCACCGCCTGGAATCAAATGAGTGCAACGCAAATTGCACCGCAATTACCAGGTTGGTTATATAACTTTGTAGGCACCACAAAAAATAATTTTGCGTGGTCAGCAGGAATTGGCATAAATAAAGTTATCCGAAATAATTGGATATTTGAATTAGGATTAAATTATGTAGCACTTGGATGTTTTGATACAGGTGTTTTACCCAAAACGGGTGACGAACATATCTTTGGTAAAATTCATTCTTTAGACTGGTTTGCCGGATTAAGTTATCTCTGGAATGCTTAAAGACCCCGGAGTTTTCCCGGGTCCACATAAATAAACAACGCGGTACAATATCTTCAATACAGGTTCCTCGATTTCGAGTAGCGTCGACTCGGAACTCGCCACTGAGCCACAAGCGTTCCGCTCCAGCTTCTGCATGTAATGGACGAATACTTGCGGTTCAGTGCGAGTCTTTCTTACGATAGGGTTTCCTTCTTTTCGATAGATAGTCTAAAATAAATAAGTCTCCCTCATTACCATATTGGATAGCAGATGCGGAATTTATTGGGATTGAATTCTGTTTATGGACAATCATCGTTACTGTTTGTTTTAGGTATTATAAGTTATCTATTACAATTTTTATTTACCAGTTATTTAACTCATCAGTTAACACCGGCGTTTTACGGCAATTTTTTTTTAGCGCTCAATGTGCTGGGAATTCTCACTAATATATTTCTGCTGGGTACCCAAACTACTGCCGTAAAATTTATGCCACGCTATATTTTTTTAGCAAATCAATCTCATCTCGACAATTTTTTACGCTGGATTTTTAGAGTCTTACGAATAAGTTTTATTATATGTTTTGCCCTTGCCTTGCTATTTGCCGCGAGCATGTCCTTCGGACACATATTCGAGGCTAAAAGTTTT